>Ga0247727_10009796_pt1 | contig 17178 bp, 14 predicted proteins | sample WisWelCaveWW1625_FD_202498 | JGI IMG/M metagenome (GOLD analysis project Ga0247727, IMG submission 202498) | Biofilm microbial communities from Wishing Well Cave, Virginia, United States - WW16-25 | ecosystem: Environmental > Aquatic > Deep subsurface > Groundwater > Cave microbial mat | place...
CGGTTGAAAACTTCTTAGAAAAACTCAATGCCAAAGAACCGGTCTTACTGGATGGAAGTCAACGCAAAATCGTCTTTCAACTGGAACTTTGAGTTGCGAATTCAAAAAACCGTGGTGAGGTCTGAATATAAGAAACATGTAAACCCAAAGCGGGCGAGCCGCAAATAATGTGAACCGCGCCAGCATTCAACCCGAGACCTTCCGGGAGATACAGAACTTGACCAGGCATACCGCAAGCGAGATCGTCGTGTCCATCGTTGTTAAAATCACCCACTGCTAAGGCGACGCCAAATCCTTCATTCGGTTCAACGAGGCCAACCATTCCATCCGAGTCTTGATGCCACAACTGTTGGCGGTAGAGGATGAGAGGAATGTGCAAGCCGCTGCTGCCGCCATAAAGAACATTGACGGCGTCAACGTCGAAACTGTATGGGATTTTTGTTTTTATGGCCAGATCATCATGACCGTTGCCGTCAAAATCGCCTGCCGCCAAAGTAGCGCCGAATCTGGCCCCGATCAGCGGATCACCCTCGGGCATCAAATCCTGAGTCAACAATTGATCGTCATCGCCGGTAAGACCCTGGGCAGAACCGTACAGAACATTGACTGCGCCGGCGCCATTATAGCCTGGGATGTCTTCATTCGGAACGCCGATAGCTAAGTCACTAAACCCATCGTTATCAAAATCACCTGCCGCCAAACTGTAGCCAAAATTGTCATTTGGCTCAGCCGTCCCCGAGACCCCCAATTTATTTTGGCTCCATCTTTCCGAGCCGTTTGAGGAAAGACCGTTGGCCGGGCCATAAATGACGTTGACCAGGCCGCACTTTTCAACACCGTCGACAGTTTCGCCTGGAACGCCGATGGCGAGATCGGCATACCCGTCGCCGTCAAAGTCTGCCGAGCTCAAAGCGAAACCAAAATCGTCATTGACATTAGAGGCGCCGGCGCCGGTCGCCGTCTGCGTCCAGACTTGATTGCCTGCCGCGGTCAAGCCATTCGGAGAACCATAGATGACGTTAACCGCGCCGGCGTCAACAACGTCGGCTCCGTCAATGGGTAAATTTTCATAAGGCACACCCACAGCCAAATCCGTATAACCGTCGTCATTGAAATCACCGGTGGCGAGTGCGTAGCCAAAGTTGTCTCCCGGCTCTGCTCCGCCTCCGATGTTCGGGCTTTTTTGGCTCCAGGTCCGACTGTTGGGTGTGTCCAAACCCGCGGCGGTGCCATAGATGACGTTGATCTGACCTGCATTCGGAATGTCGTTGGGCGATTCGTTATTAAGATCTTCATTCGGAACACCAACAACCAGATCCGCATAACCGTCGCCGTTGAAGTCCGGTTTAGCGCGTTGACTGAAAGCCGGCCCGGCAAAAATGAAACTGCTTAAACAAAGTGTGGCCATGAGAATTGACCGCAATCTCAAAGCCGCGGTTTTCAAAAAATGGGTATTCATTTTCATAACTCCTTTGGGTTTAAAGTAAAAAGTTGAACAGTTAAATTTTAGGATAATTGGGTTATTTTCACAAGTCGCGATTGCTTGAGCTATTCCTAACTCAACCATCGTGCCAGAAAAATCGCAAACTTGCAATCGTCAAAGAAACAAAAGCTTACGAGAAGGGATTGTGTTCGAGGAGAGAAAACGAAAGAGGCTTAAAACTCGCAGAAATGACGCGGGTCAAATTGGGGATTGTTTTTGTGGGGATTAGGTTCGCTAAAAATTACGCCAGCTTTTCAGCCAAGCTGAAAACTGGAGCCCTTGGGCAGCTATGAAAAAAAACAAAACTTTCCCAACCGATAGAAACAACGCAACGGATGAAGACTTTAATATCAGTTGTCCCGCCGCGGCGGGATTTCTATCTGTTGGGCATAAAACTTAAAGTTTTTTCTAACTTTTGTGGCGCAAAGGCCTTATCTCGGTGCCATCGCGGGGTGCTCCGCGTCGCTGGGTTGATTGGATAAATCTTGCTTGCATTGTTGGCCCGACTTTGGTATCTTTGGATAATTCAAACAAAGCCAGGAGTCGATATGAACCGTCAGCGGAACGCGTCCGTTTTATTTTTCATGTTAGTGCTCTCAGGTCTGAGCGTTGGGATAATCATGCCGCAACAAAAATCTTCCACCGCGAAAAAATTCACGGTGATTTACGGCAGCGGCGGCGGCTTCACCGGCATGGCCAACGGTTATATCATTTACAGCGACGGCAACGTGGAAAAATGGTCCGGCTTATATTTTCGCCGCAGCAAAATTGAAAAACTCGGGGCTGCCGCGCCGCAAACTTTGCCGCCCATCCAAAAAGTTTTTGATGCCCGCGCCTATAAAAAATGGAAGCAGCAAGACACTGGCACCATGACGACGCGCGTGTGGTGCATCAGCGGCAAAGACACGACGACGGTTTCATGGAAAGGCACGGAACCCGGCGAGGAGGTGCCGCCGGCGATTCGGGAGTTTTACGGTCATCTCAAACGCGCCGTTGAATCGGCAAAAAAGCCGTGATTCAAATGAAAAAGGTTTTAAAAATCTTCGGCAGCATCGTTCTTACGCTGGTTTTGCTCATCGGCGCCGGCCTGATCTATTTTGATTATTTCTCCGGTCCGGTCGTCGCCGGCACCGAAGGCAAGGGCGGCATGGAATTTCCCGATCTGGCCGGCACGTTCTATCCGAGCAATATCACTCCCGCTGCGCTGGGCAACTGGACCGACGGTGAAATTATCCGCGCCATCACCGCCGGCGTGAATAAAGAGGGCGCCGCGCTTTTTCCGATGATGCCTTATCCGATGTACAAAGAAATGGCGCAAGAGGATGTCAAAGCGATCGTGGCCTATATCCGCGCGCTACCCGCCATTCAAAATGACGTGCCCAGATCAAAAATCAACTTTCCGCTGAATCTTATTATGCGCATGATTCCTCAACCGTACCGGCCGCAACCGCGACCTGCGCCGGCTGATACTTTGGCCTACGGCAAATATCTCAACACCATTTCCGGCTGCCACTTCTGCCACACGCCCATTGACGCCCAGGGCCAGCCGCTTCCCGGCATGGACTTCGCCGGTGGGCAGGAATTCAAATTTCCGTGGGGGCCGGTGGTGCGATCAGCGAACATTACGCCCGAAGAGGATACCGGCATCGGCGCGTGGGACAAAGAGTTTTTTATTTCAAAATTTTATTCTATGTTTGAACGCTTTAGTGAGTGAAGCGAGCGTTTTGTTCTCTCTAAATATTAAAAAACCTTTCAATTGGAATCCAATGGCCACCATGCGCTTTCAGAGTTGATTGAAGATTTGATTCGTGGCTTTTTGGCAAAAGCGGGAAAAACGGCTGCTGATCTCCGCGACGCCGAGATCATTGACAAGAATGCTGATCGGCTCAATCGGGAAGCCGAAGACGTTCTCACTTATCCGCCTTGAAAATTCTGATGCGCAAAAGCCTGCCGCGCACGGTTTTTATCGACGCGGGGTATTGATCAGCGCCTGTTTCAGCTCGGCTATATTTTGCGCCGTGAGCAAAGTGGCGGCGATGCGATCCAGTTTTTTTGTGTCATTAATCGCCGTGATTTTGTGACGAATGTTGATCGGCGTTTTGCCAAAGCGTGTGGCGATCTGCTGGAGAAGAATGTGCTGCGCGCCTTGGGGAATTCCTTTTTTGACGCCTTCTTTGACTCCTTTTTTGACTCCTTCTTTGACCCCCTTTTTAACTCCCCTTTTAATTCCGATTTGCACACCTTCCCGCAAAATCTCTTGACCAATTGGTGTATCGATCATACGAAGACCTCCGAGTAAAAGCTCAATGTGGAGATGCCGGCAAACTGTTCGCGGAAGAAAGATTTTGTAATTATCTAAAATTAAAAAGAACTGCAACCAAAATCAAGACATAAATGCTGAATGGCCAAAACAAAAGGGCAAGCGCCGATGATTCGGCGCTTGCCCTTGCTATTTTTTGTGGCGCAACATTAACCAGTGATCAGTGACCAGTATTCAGACAACCACTGATAACTGGTCACTGAATACTGGCTACTTTGCCAGCACCATCCGTCGCACCTGTTTCACCTCGCCCGCCTGCAAAACCGCGTAGTAAACGCCGCTCGGCAATCTTCTCGCATTGAACGTCACACGATAAATGCCGCGATCTTGGTAGCTGTCTGCTAACGTCGCGACTTCCTGACCGGTGATATTGATCACTCTCAGCGTCACGTGCGCGGCCTGCGGCAACGAATAAGCAATCGTCGTCGATGGATTAAACGGATTCGGATAGTTTTGCGCCAACGTTAGCGTCGTCGGAATGATCGTCTCGTTTTTCGATGCGCGATTGCGCGTCTTGGCGAGTCCGAAATAAACTTCCAATTCGACGAGGCGATAACTCGCTTTGTTATTTTTGCGCATATACAATCGCACAAAGCGCGCCGTGGAGGCCGTGAAGCTCAATTCCTGCGTTCCTATCGCGCCGGCGTTATTGGTGTAAACCGTCGTCCAACTCGTGCCATTATCGGAAACCTGCACGTCATATTCTTTCGCAAAATAAGTTTGATACCATTTGACAACCACGCGATCGATAATCTCCGGCGTGCTCGCGTGCAATTGCGCGCGCAGCCACGCCTGCGGCGCCGCCGGATTAATCGTCCCGCTTTGCCAGAACGTGTTCAGGTTGCCGTCAACCGCCCGGCTCGTGGCGCTGGAAATATCCGTGCTGGAGGCGAGCATCGGTTTGTTGAGCGCAAAATTGGTGTCGTCCGACGGCGTCGCATTCACTTCGCTGGAATACGCCGAGTTGCCGCCGATATTGAAAGTGCGCAGACGATAGTAATGCGTCACGTCTTCCGTCAATCCAAGATCGGCATAACTCATGACATTCGCGCCAAGGATTGCAATCTCCACATACACACTGTCAATTTTACGTTCGAGCCGAAAGCCATCCTCGTCGTCCGAATTGTCCAGCCAGGTCAAATTGATCTGACTGTTTCCGGCGACCGTTGCGGTCAGGCTGGTCGGCTCCGCCGGTGGATCGGGCAGCGTGGCGGCGGTTGCTTCGACAGAATAATCCGAGTTGCCGCCGGTATTGAAAGCAAAGAGGCGATAAAAATATTGCGTCTTCTCGACCAGCGTAGTGTCGGCATAAGTGGTCACATTCGCGGCCACGGTTCCGACCTGCTCAAATATACCGTCCGTGATTTTGCGCTCGATGGCGAAACCGATTTCGTTGTCGGAACTATCCAACCACGCCAGATTGATCTGGCGATTGCTGATGGTCGTCGACGCGAGACCGCCCGGAGCCGCCGGCGGATTGGGCAGCGTCGTGATGTTCGCTTCGTTGGAATAAGCGGAATGGCCGCCGGCATTGAACGCGCGCAGACGATAAAAGTATTCGGTGTTGGCGGCGAGATTGGAGTCGGCATGCGCGTTCACATTCGCGCCAATCTGTGCAATCTCCACATACGCGCCGCCGTTAGTTTTGCGCTCGAGCTTGAAGCCGCTCTCATTGCTGGAACTATCCGTCCACACCAGCGCGATTTTGTGATTGGTCAACGGCTCGCCGCGCAAACTTCCCGGCACGATCGGCAGCGTAACGGTGCTGGCCTCATTTGAATATCCGGAATGGCCGCCGGCATTGAACGCGCGGACGCGATAAAAATAATTCGTATTCACCGCAAGGCCGCCGTCGGAAAAAGTTTTCACGTTTGCGGCCACCGTCGCGATTTGCACATACAAGCCCGCGGCGCCGATTTTCCGCTCGACTTTGAAACCACTTTCATTCAATGAACGATCCGCCCACGCGAGATCGATTCGCGTGTGGCTCATCGCGGTTGCCTGCAGACTATCCGGCGCCGCGGGTGGATTGGGCAGCGTCTTCGCGTTCGCTTCATTCGAATAATTCGAGAAGCCGCCCGTATTGATCGCGCGCACGCGATAAAAATACGTCGTGTTAGCGCTCAGCCCCAGCGAATCCGTAAACATCTTCACGTTCGCCGTCGTCGAGGCAATTTCCGCATACAACCCGCCGCTGATTTTGCGCTCGATCTTAAAACCGGTTTCATTATCCGAACTATCCGTCCACGCGAGACTCAGTTTAGTGTTACTCACCGTCGCCGCCGTCAGGCCGCCCGGCCCGCGCGGCAAAGTCACCGCTTTTACTTCATTCGAATAATTCGAATTGCCGCCGGCGTTGAACGCACGCACACGATAGAAATACGGACTCGCCGTGCTCAAATCGCCGTCCAGATAACTGATCGCATTTGCATTCGTCGCCGCAATCACCGTATAAATTCCAGTCGCGCCGATTTTGCGCTCGATGCGAAAGCCGCTTTCGTTGGTAGAATTATCCGTCCACGTCAGGCTGATCTGCGAGATGCTCACGGACGTCACGGTCAAGCTGGACGGCGCCGCCGGCGGATTGGGCAGCGTTTTCGTGCTCGTCTCGGTGCAATAGTTTGAATGGCCGCCGGCATTGAATGCGCGCACGCGATAAAAATAAACCGTATTCGCGAGCAGCGCCGAATCGGCAAACGTCTTCACATTCGCGCCGACCGTTGCGATTTGCGCATACGTGCCGGTCGCCGTTTTTTTGCGCTCGATTTTGAAACCTGTTTCGTTGTTCGAGCTATCCTTCCAGGCGAGATTGATTTTAACGTTGCTTGCCGCGGTCGCCGTCAGGCCGCCTGGTTTAGCCGGCGGATTGGGCAGCGTCGTGCCGTTAGTTTCATTTGAAAAAGTGGAATGGCCGCCGGTGTTGAAAGCGCAAACGCGATAAAAATATTGCGTTTCCTGCGCCAGGCTGAGGTCTGAATAATTTTTCACATTGGCGGCCACCGTGACAATTGCGGAATACGTTCCCCCAAGGGTTTTACGCTCAATGCGAAAACCGTTTTCGGCGGCGGAATTGTCGACCCACGCGAGATTGATCTGGTTTTTACTGATCGTCGTTGCCGTCAGATTGCCCGGCATGGCGGGCGGATCCGGAAAGGTTGTGGCGCTTGCTTCAGTGGAATAGCTCGAATGGCCGCCGGCATTAAACGCCCGAATGCGATAAAAATAGGTGGTGATCTGGACGAGGCTGGAATCGACAAAACTCTGCACGTTCGCATTCACCGTCGCCGTCTGCGTATACGTTCCCGCCGCGCCGGTCTTCCGTTCGATTTTAAAACCGCTTTCGCTATTCGAATTGTCGTTCCAGGCCAGACTGATCTTGATATTGCTCACCGGCGCGGCCGTCAAATTGCTCGCGGCAACCGGCGGCGCCGGCAAGGTCACACTGCCGGCTTCATTCGCGTAATTTGAAAAGCCGTCGGCATTATAGGCGCTCACGCGATAGAAATATTCCGTGCCCGGCGCCAACCCCGGATCCGAATAATTTTTGACGTTGACCCCGACCGTCGAAATTTGTTGAAACGATCCGCCGGCGATTTTGCGCTCGACGGCGAAACCGTTTTCGTTGCCGGCATTGTCATTCCACGTCAGATTGATCTGCGTCTGGCTGACCGCCGCAGCCGTCAGATTGTTCGGCGCCGGCGGCGGATTGCCGAACGTTGTCGCATTCGTCTCGTTCGAATAAATCGACGAACCGCCGAGGTTGGACGCGCGCACGCGATAGAAATACGTCGTGACCGGATTCAAGCCGGCGTCTGTATAGCTCGTCACATTCGGGCCGGCGGTTGCAATTTGCGTATACGCGCCCGCGGTGCCGATCTTGCGCTCGATCAGAAAAATATCTTCGTTGAACGCGTTGTCCTTCCAGAGGATTTTGATCTGTAAATTAATCATGACGGCGGCGGTCAAATTCGCCGGCGCCGCCGGCGCTTGCGGCAGCGTCGTCGCGTCGATGCTGGTTGAATAAGCGGAATTGCCGCCGCTGTTGTAAGCGCGCACGCGATAAAAATATTTCGTATTCGAATTCAAGCCGGTGCTGGAAAAATTTGTCACATTCGCGCCGACCGTGGCAATTTGCGCAAAAGTTCCGGCGTTGCCGGTTTTGCGCTCGATTTTGAAACCGGCTTCATTGCTGGAATTGTCGACCCACGTCATATTGATCTGGCTGCTGCTGATCGTGGTGGCCGTCAAATTTCCCGGCGCCGCCGGCGCGCCCGGCAAAGTCGTCGCATTGGCTTCGTTACTGTAAGGCGACTGGCCGCCGGCATTCGCAGCCCGGATACGATAGAAATATTGCGTACCGGCGCTCAAACCCGTGTCGGAATAACTCGTGAGATTCGCGCCCACCGTCGCGATTTCCGCATAGACGCTTGTCCCGCCTTGCGGGGTTTTGCGCTCGATCTTGAAACCGGTTTCGTTGCCGGAATTGTCCGCCCAGGTGAGATTGATCTGGTTTTGGCCGCTCGTCGTCGCGGTCAGATTGCCCGGCGCCGCGGGCGGGTTGGGAAACGTAATCGCATTCACCGCGTTGGAATACGGCGAATCGCCGCCGGCGTTATTCGCGCGCACGCGATAATAATACTTCGTGTTGGCATTCAAGACGGTGCTCGAAAAACTCGTCACGTTCGCGCTCACCGTTGCAATCTGCGCATACGTTCCGCCGTCGCCGGTTTTGCGCTCGATTTTAAAGCCGGTTTCGTCGCCGGAATTATCGGCCCAGGCGAGATTGATCTGATTGTTGCTGATCACCGTCGCGGTGAGATTGCCCGGCGCGGCCGGCGGAAAAGGCAGCGTTGTCGCGCTGACCGCCGTGGAGTAGGCCGAATTGCCGTTGGCATTGAACGCGCGAATGCGATAAAAATATTTCGTATTCGCCGCCAGCCCCGAATCCGCTAGACTCGTCACATTCGCGCCGACGGTGGCAATGACGGTGTACGCCGTCGCCGTGCTCAACCTGCGCTCGATTTTAGAACCGTTCTCAATATTCGAATTATCCGTCCACGCGAGAGTGATTTTCGTTTGGCTGCTTGGTGTCGCGGTGAGATTGCCCGGTGCGGTTATCGGGTTGGGCAAGGTGGTGGCGCTCCCTTCATTCGTATAACCGGAAAAGCCGCTCGCGTTGTAAGCGCGCACGCGATAATAATATTCCGTATTCGCGGTCAACGTCGAGTCGATAAAAACCGTCACATTCGCGCCGGTCGTCACAATTTCCGCATACGCGCCCCCAAGGGCTTTACGCTCAACTTTGAAGCCGGTCTCGTTGGCGGAATTATCGGTCCAGGCCAGATCGATTCGCTTATGACTGACGGTTTGCACGTTCAGATTGCTCGGATTCGTCGGCACGGCAGGGGCCAAAGCTCTTACGGGAGCAAAGATGGAAGTGCCGTTTGCCGAAGCGGCAGGCGCAAGAAGAACCGAAATCAATAAACCGGATATGATGCAAACGGAGAAACTGCTCCCAAACCGTAATGGCATTTTTGATTTAATGCGGATGCACGCCTTGAAAGCTTGCATAACTCTCCTCAACAATGAAATCCTAATCCGGCGGGGAGTTACCATGCGTAACTTTTTAGCCCGACGTGAGTGCACAAAAGAATGAATAGACCCATGCAGTTGCCGTGCTACCCTTGGTTCAGCCGGAATCTTGTCGGTCCGTGACGAAAATTCGATGTTGAGGTGGAAAATAACAATCCCGCCGGCGCTTCCTCGCGGCCGCGAGAATTGTTAGAGGTTTTTAAAAAATGGAGAGTCCGTTCTCGGCGAGAATTACACTTGTGGAACAACGGTGCAACTCCCGTTACAGCTTGCAGCAACTTGAAAAACACTACAGATAGCGCCGAATCAGCGCTTGCTCCTGATCAAAATTATGTTTACCCTGCATCGGGGCAATTTGCGGAAAGTGCGCTGGCCGTCATCAGACGTGAGTGGGCGGGATTTAAAGCGCGAGCAATCGATGACGTGTCTTCTTAAAGTTATTTTTATGGTAAAATAAAATAATTGTTCTTGCCCCAATGAAAAATTTTTATTAAAATTAAATGTTGTACTGCTGTTGGTATGATTAGGAAACCATGACGGTGAGAGCATCCATGAACATCATGAACCAGCCACAGGACGAATTCACCGGGCGCCGCGCGGAAGGCGGCCGGAATCGTCATGGGTTGCGCCAGTAGGGCGATTTGTTGGAGACGGCAATAACATGGCAGATAAAGCAGCGCCGGCAAAACCGCCGGATTTGACGTGGTTGTTTGTTGTAATGATTATTATGATCGTTGCCGGACTGGGCAGCATCCGTTCCTGCGGTCCGGCCGATCCGGCCAGCGGTTGCGCGCAAAAACCGCCGACGCAAAGTCCCCCCTCGAACGGGCGGCCGGTGCCGGTGACGCCGACTCTGAAGCATTATACGGTCCAGGTCGGCAGCTTTAAAACACGCGAACAGGCCAGCGGTTTGGCGGCCGAGCTGCGGAGCCGCAACATAAATAATTTTATTTTGCAGGCCGACGGCCAGTATTTCGTTTGTGTGGGCAGATTTGTTTCCGCCCCACGCGCCGCCAAGATGGTGAATACGTTGAAAAGTTACGGTTACCAAGAAGTGGCGGTGTTATCGCCGCAGAAAAAAACTGAAACGCAATAAACGACTGGGAGGAAAAACATGCATAATAGAGAGGTGAATTCTCAGCATGACCTGGAGTTCAAGATTGTCTTGATCGCGTTGTTGAGTGTTGCGATCACGGTTGCCGGTTGTGCGCCGGATCCGCCGCCGCCATCCAAAGCTCCCAACAAGCTGCCGCCGCCGATAGCTTATTCCTCCGCAGATTACGCGGATGGTTACGAGGGCCACACGGTGTTGATTGATAGCTTTGCGATCGAAAACAAGGCGGAAGCTTATTATCTGGCCGGCCAGTTGCGTGCAGCGCAGACCCGAAGTTTTGTGATGGCTCGCCCGAATGGTCAATTGTATGTTTGTGTCAGCAACAAGAAAACTAAGCGGCAGGCTGAGCGTATTCGCGATTACTTGAACAGTCGCTATGAGCTTGGGGCGGTGGTGTTAAAGCCGGAAACCAAACAACCGGAAGAATGAACTTTCTATGGTGTTGCTTTCGTATGATGTGGCGTAAAAATTTTCGGCAGTTTATTGTTGTCGGGCTTTTGGCGGTAAATGCGGGAGGGTGTACCAAAACCGATAGCGACCAGCCGCCCAGCCGGCGCGACGATATACCCGAAACCGGCCGGGAAGATCGTTCGGGTCCCCGTAGTGACCGCAGTGATTCTCTGCAACGGCCTGCCGGCTCGCCGCGCGCGCCGCGAGGCGAAGTCAAGCGCAATGAATATACGGTGCAGGTGGGCATATTTAACCGCGCCGATGAGGCCGACCAGCTCGCCTTCGATCTGCGGGCGCAGAGAGTTAATAATTTTGTGCAGCAGGTCGGCAAGCAATGGCGCGTGTGCGTCGGAAAATACTACTCGGAAGGACGCGCCAATCGCATGGCCAATCAGCTCAAGAGTATGGGCTTTAGCGAGGCCAAAGTGATTGCGCCGGGCAAATGACCTGTAACAACCCCGAATCGGGGTTTTGGCTTTTGTTTGTGCAAAATTAAGGAACAACCCCGAATCGGGGTTTTGGCTTTTGTTTGTGCAAAATTAAGGAACAACCCCGAATCGGGGTTTTGACTTTTGTTTGTGCAAAATTTAAGGAATAAGAAAAAGGCGAACCGTTGGACTAGCGTTCGCCTTTTTGTTTCACCCTTGCAGTTATCGATGGGATCACGATTTTTTCGATAAAATTTTGTACATGCCGGTTCCGCACACGCCGCATTTGCCGCTCACGGCCGGTCGCCCGTTTTTCATCGTTACCCGCTGGGTTTCGACCATCGGACTTTTCTTGCGGCATTTGACACAATACGCCATTTCCGCACCCGCAGCGTCGGCATTCCCCGCTGTTCCCTGGTTTTCCATCCCTGGCATTTCGTTCATTTCGTTCACAGGCTATTTTCTCCAGATGATAAAAATTTAATTTTGGGGCCTTTCACCAAGCCACGTAGTAAAATAACACTTTTTGCCTGAAAGTCAAGCTAATTTTCCCAGCAATGATTGCTCTGGGTGCTTATCGTTCACCACTGCACCTTACTGCGTCGGACGATGCATCCGTCTGAAACGTCACCACAAATGAACAGCGTTGCTTCGCAAAGGAACTACACCATGGGCCATTTAAATTTTGAATGCAACGAAATTTTTTTATCGTTCTTTCCCGAAGCTCTCGCGGCTTCGATAATCTCCAATACGCCCTTATTGTCGGTTTTTCGCGCTGGGGTGACGATGCTGGTCATTGCCATCACCGCTCGGGCCGGACCCAACAATCCAGTTAAGGTGGCTAAATTATAGACGCCGAGATCCGGCAAGCTGCCGCCGCCTTTTTCATAAAAGAAGGCCGACCACCTGGGGCCGAGATGACCGTAATGTGCATGCGCCGAGGAAATTTTTCCAAGCTTGCCTTCCTGAATGGCTTTCGTCATAAACGCGAACTGCGGACTGTTCACCACCGCGGGCGCGCCCCACAGGCGAAGGCCTTTGCTTATGGCCAAATCCAGATGACAACAGCAGGCCGGCGCCGGCCATGGCGAGTTGTTGTAAGAATTCCTGCCGAGAGATGTTTGGGGTGCGCATAAACTTTTCCGCGTGTGTTTTTGATCCGCGGGTTAATCGTTTTCGTCTGAACCTTCGGTGTTGATCATGGCCGAACAAAATCTAACAGCCTGGCCGTAAATTGTCAAGGATATTTTACACAAAAAAAGCCGTTGCAAATGAACGCAAAAAGTTTTATATTGATAGTTTGCTAATTTTGCGATCATGCGTATATTAGAATTTTGTAATAAACGCTTTCGACCAATATTCGACATGAAGGAGGTACATAGTGGCTGCGGTTATGCAAGCGTATTCCCGCGAGAAAGAAGCCTTTCATCTCTCGCCGGAAGCCGCAAAAAAATGGTATCAGTTAATGCATACGAGTCGTCTGATTGACGACAAAGCCTGGTTGCTCTTCAAACAAGCCAAAGGCTGGAGCTATCTCGCCACCTGCGGCGGACACGAGGGCATCCAACTGGCGCTCGGCCTGTCCTTTCGCGCCAACAAAGATTTTCTTTTTCCATATTATCGCGATCAGTTAACGTGTCTGGCCGGCGGCATCTCCATTGATGAAATTTTTCTCAACGGCCTCACGCGCCGCGATGACGTTGCCGCCGGTGGCCGCCACATGTCCAATCACTTTGCCAAACCGGCCATTGGCATTCAAAACGTATCGAGTTGTGTCGCCAATCACGCGCTGCATGCGGTCGGCGTCGCGCGCGCCATCAAATACTATAAATCCGACGCGGTCGCGTTTGCCAGCTTCGGCGAAGCCTCGACTTCGGAAGGCTATGTTTACGAAGCCTTCAACGGCGCCAGCCGCGAGCGCCTGCCGGTGATTTTTGTCATTCAAAACAATAAATACGGCATCAGCGTGCCGCTTTATGAGCAGACGGCCAACGAGTGTGTGGTCGATAATTATGTCGGCCTGAAATACATTCACCTCGTGCGCTGCGACGGCACCGATCCGGTTGACTCCCGCAACGCGATGGACGAGGCGCTCGCCTACGTGCAAACCGGCAGCGGCCCGGCCATTGTGCACGCGCAGTGTGTTCGCATCGGCCCGCACTCCAACAGCGACCGTCACGAGTCCTATCGCTCCAACGAGGAAATCACCGAGGCGCGCGCCCGAGATCCGCTGCTGCGTTTTCGCGCTTATATTTTAAAAGAAGGGCTGGTCAACGAAGAGACGTTATCGGCCATCGAAACGGAGAATAAAAAGATGGTTGACGCCGCCGCGCAAATGGCCGAAGCCGCGCCGGCGCCCGATCCAAAGTCGGTGTATAATTTCGTGATCCCCGAACCGTATCAGCCGGAAGAAACGCCGACGCCGGCCGAAGGTAAAAGAGAAAAATTCCGCGAGGCGATCAATCGCGCGCTGCACGAAGAGTTTCGCCGCAATCCCAACACATTTTTGTGGGGACAGGACGTCGCGACCGGCGACAAGGGCGGCGTCTTCAATGTCACCGAGGGCATGCAAAAAGCGTTTGGCCGCGGCCGCGTGTTCAACGCGCCGCTGGCGGAAGATTTTATTGCCGGCACCGCCAACGGCTTCTGCCGTTTCAATAAAGATATCTGGGTGGTGATTGAAGCGGCGCAGTTCACGGATTACATCTGGCCGGCGATGGAGCAGATGGTGGAAACGACGCATGAATACTGGCGCACCAACGGCCAATATGCGCCGAACATCATCGCGCGCATGGCCTGTGGCGGTTTCATCGGCGGCGGCCTCTATCACTCGCAATGCGCCGAAGGCGTGTTCTCCAATTTTCCCGGCCTGCGCATCGTCATGCCGGCGTTTGCGGATGACGCCGCGGGATTGATGCACACGGCGATGCGTTCCGGCGGCCTCACCATTTTCTTTGAGCCGAAAAATCTTTATAATCTGCCCTCGGCGCAGGCCGTGCAAACCGGCCCGGAGCATTTCGTGCCGTTCGGCAAAGCGCGCATTCGCCGCCCCGGCAAAGACCTCACGATCGTCACGTACGGCAATGCGATTCACTTCGCGTTGAAAGCCGCGGACAAGCTCGCGACCGAGGAAGGCATTGACGCCGAAGTGATTGATCTGCGCTCGCTCGTGCCGATGGATATGGAAACCGTGCGCGCCTCGATTGCGAAAACCAATCGCGCGATGGTGGCAAGCGAAGATCACAAAACCGGCGGCTTCGGCGGCGAGATTCTTTCGCGTATCGTCGAAGAATGCTTCGAGCAGCTCGATGCGCCGCCGCAACGCGTCTGCTCCATCGACACGCCGGTCGGCTTCAGCCGCATTCTCGAAGCGGAAACCCTCATCGACGACCGCAAGATTTTCAACGCGGCGTTGGTGTTGATGAAGTACTGAGGCTCGTTGCTGGTTGTTGGTTGCTGAAAAAATTTTTACAAATCTTCAAATTTTATGGCCAACGGATAAAAAAGCTGCCAACTGATTTGAGCAATATGGTGGTATGATCCGCCTGAAAGTTTTACAATAAAAAACTTGTCATCAAATGTTTTTATCCGTTGGCCGCTTTTCATCCGTGGGTGTAATTTTTTCAGAAAAGTTACTCCCGCCAAATCGGCCAGGTCAAACACGTCGGCCCGCCGGCGCCTTTGTGAGAAATTTCTTCACCGGCATATTCCCAAACTTCAACGCCCGCATTGGTAAGCAACGCCTTCGTGCGCGGATTTCCCGCGAGCATCACGCATTTTCGCGGCGCGATCGCCAGCACGTTGCAGCCCATGCTGTCATATTCTTCATCCGGCACTTCGAGCAGTTTGATCTCACGTGCCAGCAGCCACTCGCGAAACGGCACCGGCAACAACCTGGAATAAACCAGAGCCAGTTGCTGATCAATCGGGCTAATCAGCGACATCAAGTGCAAAACATCGCCCGGACCGCGCCAGTGCGGCAACGGCACCACCACAAGTTCATCAACCAGCTCTTTGAGAAGCTGCCGTAACTGCCGAATGCCCTCATCATTCGTGCGATAACCGCGGCCGACGGCCAACGTGCGCTCATCGATCCAGACGACGTCACCGCCTTCCAATGTTCCCTCACCCGAAATCACGCCCAGAATCGGCACGCCCAGTTTAGAAAAAAATTCGCCCATCGTTGCGGGCTCGCCGCGGCGTTCGGCTTTGCCCATGTTGCAGAGAATCGCGCCTCGGCTCGTGATCAACGCCGGATCGTGTACGTAAATGGAATCGAGCCCGGTGGCGTCGTTTTCAGAAAGGAACTCAATTTCGGGGACGTGGCGTTTGAGCACGTCGACGAAATTTTCATACTCGCGACGTGCTTTCGCAAAATCCGGCGCGCCGGAATAGTTGAGCCGTTCCCACTGCGCCGCGATATTTTGCGTATTGCGAAACGCCTCGCGCGGATGTTTCAGCAAAAGGCGGTGAATTTTTCCCACTTCGGATTGGCAGCCAAATGGCATGGTTTGATTTCTCCTTAAGTATTCACTTGTATTTTTCGCTTTGAGCGTTTAAATTTCATCAGTTATATTTCAACAAAATCCGTAAGTGGTTTATGGCGCCAAATCCATTTTTCTATCAGGGTGCGTCTTATGGACTATAAGCAAGCCATCATTCAAGAAATCGATACTCTGCCTGATGAGTTACTGCCTCAGATTCATCGGCTCTTTCGTGATTTTCACGCGCAACGGCTTTCCGTGCAACACGTGTTAGCCAGAGCCGAGGCCATTGCCAATGAACGCAAAGCGTGGACGCGCGCGCAACATTTTCAGCGGCTTCTGGAAGTTGCCGAGGAGCTTCGGCAAGAAGCCATCAGCAAAGGGGTGGCGATTGATCGTGATGAAGAAGCGGCGTTCGAGAGCTAAAAGAACCTTTTCCCGGATGTGTCGTTTTGGACAGTCTGCATTTTCTCTTTCTGGTTCGTGGTGATAGGCCGCCGTTACGAGTAAGGTTGCGCAAGTGGTTTCGGCGATTCTTCCAATAAACGCCAAGAGAGTGTAAAAAGTCTCACCTTTGCGTGCGCGGTGTAATTTTTACGTTTGAAGGCATGCCAGAAAATAAACTGCCGGAAGAATTCAAGTCCATTGCCGAAATCCAAAATTTTTGGGATACCAATTCATCCGCCGATTACTGGGATGAGATGGAAGATGTTGATTTGCAACTTTCACCCGCTTTGCAGGCCAAACTTGAATTAAAAAAACTGTATAGACTGTTGAGCCTGTCATCCGAACAAGTCGCGACAATTGAATCCAAGGCGAAAATTGCAAAAACGAATAGCAAAGAGTTAATTTCAACATGGGTTCTGGAACACGTTTGATCGAGGAAGTTGTGTCAATCGTCTCGCTCAACGCGCATTTCCCCTCATCTGCGGACTTTAGTATATTTTAAATATGGATGGCAAGCAAGAGCATCATCGCGCTGCGGCCGCCGGTAAGGTCGATGAAATAGAGTCAATGCCGGCGCGGGCGCGCAAATTCCGCTTGCAGAGGTTTCCGATAGAGAAAAAGAACGATTGCAATTATGCCGGCGCCGAGGCCGATTAATAGTTGAGCGGTCATATTTTAAAGATAATTCCGTGAAAAAAAAGAAGCAAGCCCAATTGCAGGTGAATGATCTGGCCATGGTGAAATTATCGCCAGATACCAGGGAGAAAATAAAAAACGGCGAGTTGCCACGCAGTTTGCTGGCGGCGAATCACCGCCGATTTCCGATAACGGCATTACGCGACGGGATAGTTAATTTGCGC
>Ga0247727_10009797_pt1 | contig 17176 bp, 14 predicted proteins | sample WisWelCaveWW1625_FD_202498 | JGI IMG/M metagenome (GOLD analysis project Ga0247727, IMG submission 202498) | Biofilm microbial communities from Wishing Well Cave, Virginia, United States - WW16-25 | ecosystem: Environmental > Aquatic > Deep subsurface > Groundwater > Cave microbial mat | place...
AACGGTATTGGATCTGCTCGCGGAAGTGGAGAACGGTATGGAGCCGCAGACGTGGTTGGAGCAGGTGGTTGTCAACAATCCACTGGGTCGTACCGCTGCCGGTGAGGCGATATTGACCGGCAAGGCGCCGGATTATCAGGCGGTCAATACATTCTTGAGTCGGCTGAAGGCGAGTCCGGCGTTCCAGGATGTCAAGCCGGTCGCCTCTTCGGTGGAGCGCACGGCAGATGGTCGTGGCGAGGTCGTGGTGTTCACCGTGAGCGTGCGTGTTGTGGGATCGGCGGAGTCGTCGTGAGGCAGTGGGGTGCGGTGGCGGCGGCAGCGATCGTATTGGCGGGGGTCTTTGTGGTGCAGGATCGCCGGAGCGCGGCGCTCGGTGCTGCTCTCCAACAGAGACAGCGGACGCTGCAGCAGTTCGCCAAGGAGAATCCATCGTTGCCGGCGGCGGGGGAATTGGATTGGCTGACGACACAGATTCAGGAGCGGTCGGCCGCCTACGATGCGCTGGTGGGGTTGATCGATCCTGCCCCGACCGGTTTGCCGGATGCCTCGTCGGAGGAGCAGGGGTTGTATGTGGTCGAGCAGTTGCATCGGGTGACGACGGCGCTACGTCGTCAAGCCGGGGCCGCGGGCACCGTGCTGCCGGAGTATCTCGGATTCAGCGAAGATCTCCCGGCGGCGGATCAGGCGCATGTGCGGTTGCGACAGGTGGAGTTGCTCGAGCGGGTGGTCGGGACATTCGTTAAACTGGGGGCGTCGCAGGTGCTGTTGGTGAAGCCGCTGGATGTCAAGACGGTGGTGGCTGGCGATGTGCGTCATGTCGAGCTGCCGCTGCAGGTGAGCTTGCAGTGTTCATCGGAGACGTTGGTGCGCGGGCTGCATGAGTTGCAAGCCGTCGGGCCGCTCGTCGTGGTGTGTGAGATCAAGGTCACACGGTATTCGGATGACGCGGTCGATGTGGATGTCGTCGCCAGCACGGTGATGGTGGAGCGGGCGGCGTCGAGCGACGGCGCGTGACATCATGCCGAAGGGGCTGTGGTGGTGTTGGGCGTTGTCGGCGGTGTTGGTGGGGTGGGCGATCAAGCAACTGCTCGTGCCCGGTCGGGTCGAGGATGCGATGGCGCCGATCCGCCAACTCTCCCAGCGGCAGATTGGCGAGTTGACGCAGGGACATCAGGTATCGGCGCAACCGGTCGAGTACAGCACGCCGTTGTCGCGCTACGATCGTCTGCTGGCGCGGAATCCGTTCGCGCCGGTCAAGGAGGCGGTCGGGCATGGGGCTGCACGGACGGCGGTTGCGCCGCGAGAGACGCGTTGGATCTTCCGCGGCACGGCGCAGGTCGGGATGCAGCAGGTGGCGGTGCTTGAGGAGACGATCTCGAAGAAGGTGTTCTTCAGTCGGTTGGGCGATCCGATCGATGGCTTCACGCTAGCGGAGATTCGGGAGCGCGAGGTGTTGCTCAAGCAGGGGGATCGTGTGGTGACTGTGGGTCGCGCGATGGAGACGCCATGATTCAGAAACAGTCGCATGTCGTATGTCGCAAGTCGTGCGGAGCGTCTGTCATCCGTCACGGATCTGTTGTCGCCAGTCACTTGACGCGACTCCACGTGTGTCTTGTGCTTTGTGTCTTGTGTCTTGTGTCTTGTGTCTTGTGTGGACGGTGGACGGTGTCTCTTGCGTGGGCAACGGAAGGGCAGCCGGAGGCGGCTTCAAATCTTGAAGCGCGAGGTCAGGGAGTTGAGTCGCGCGTCTCGAGCGTCGAGTCTGATGGCAGCTCGTCCAGCGATGCCTCCAGCGTGGAGGCGGATTATCGTCGAGCCAAAGGGTTGTATGAAACGGGTCAGTATGATGCTGCGCGGCCGATCTTTCAATCGGTGCTGCGGCGCGATCCGACGAATCCGTGGGCTGCGTTGTACATGGAGTTGTTGGATCAAAAGACGGGACGGGCGCGATCTGTTGAGGCCAACGAGTCGGTGAGAGCGACGCAGGAGGCGGCGTCACCGGGCAGCGAGGATGTTGGAGAGCGCGAGGAGGGGGCGCGTCGCGCCAAGATCAAGGAGTTGGAGTCGGCGATGCAGGCGGCGCGACGGGCTGGTGCGCATACCGAGGTGATGATGTTGGCACAGAAGCTGCTGCTGATCGATGCCGGTCACGCCAAGGCGCGTCGTTGGCATGAGCAGGCGGAGGCGCAACTGGTGCGGCAGCGGGAGCGGCAGGCGCATGAGGCGTTGGTCAGAGCTAGGGAGGTATCGGCGCAGGAGGCGCGTCGTCGAGCTCGTGATGGAGGCGGGAAGAAAGCATCCTTGTCAACGGAGACGTCGGCGGACGCACAGATCGAAGCGCTGGTGAGAGAAGCGAGAGCGTTGCAGGAGGCGCATCGGTATGAGGAGGCGATCGCCCGGTACGACATGGCGCTGGCGATCGATCCGTACGATGAAGAGATGCAGGAGGGACGGGATCGTGTCAGGGGGGCGGAGTTGGAGTCGGAAGCGGACCGCCTGAAGCGGCAGGAGGCGATCGAGGATCGGGAGTTGTTGCTCGATGTACAGCGGAAGAAGATGTTGCCGGAGTTTCGCTATGGGATCTCGCCGCCCTCACAGGAATCGTCAGCACCATCACCGACCAGTCGGAAATCACCCTCCTCGATAGGCGAAGCGCTGTTGCAGCCGGTCACGATGGATCTCGATAATGTGGCGTTGGTCGACGTGCTGCGGTTTCTGTCGCAAACGTCTGGAGTGAACATCATTCCCTCAACGACCGTGGTGCAGGAAGGTCGGGCATTGACGTTGCAGGTGGGCGAGATGCCGTTCAGCGACGTGTTGTCGTACATCGCCAAGACGCATCAGCTTGCCTATCGCGTGGAGGAAGATGCCATCTGGCTCACCACCACCGCCGAAGCCGCCCAGGAACCGGTGGAGACCCGGGTCTATTTCTTGAACCAGGGCCAGGGGATGTTCGCCAAGTTCGAGGGGGGCACCGCCACGACCGAAGGGTTGGGCAACGGCCGGACGATCAGCGAGATCACGACGATCAAGGACGTGCTGGAGGAAGCCCTCCCCCCGGCCAGCGGCGCCAAGCTGGTCTTGGATGAACGCTCCGGCGCCCTCATCGCCACCAACACCCCGGCCAACCTCCGGGTCTTGGAAGAGCTGCTCTACGCCATCGACATCACCCCCGTCCAGGTCTTGATCGAAGCCCGCTTCATCGAAGTCACGGTGGAGGACTTGAGCGAACTGGGCATCGACTGGCAGCTCGACTCGCCTTTGAAGCTCGACAAGGAGCGCGGCCAGGCGCAGACCCAGATCGCCGGCGGCAGCGGTACCAGTTTCACCGATGCCGCCCGGCAGAGCGAGGGCTTCAACCTCACCTACCAGGGCGTCCTCTCCCGCCCCCAGTTCACCGCCGTCCTCCATGCGCTCGAGGAGACCGAGCAGGGCAAGACCCTCTCCGCCCCCAAGATCACCACGTTGAACAACCAGGAGGCGACGATCGAAGTCGTCGATGAATTCATCTATCCGACGCGCTACGAGGTGACACTGGTGCAGTTTGACGTTAACGGTGACGGCGATTTCGATGATGCCAGCGAAACGGAGTTCGTCAATGCGCCGAAGGATTTCATCACGCGGAACGTCGGGATCATTCTCAAGGTGACGCCAAACGTTGGGCACGATGGCCAGTCAATCACGCTGGCATTGGTGCCGGAGGTCAGCGAGCATGCCGGGACATTCTTCACCTATTCGGGCGGGGTCAGCATTCCGCGATTTACCACGCGGTCGTTGAGCACCAGCGTGGTCGTCAAAGATGGCGAGACCGTTGTGTTGGGTGGGTTGATCAAGGAAATCCGTTCGAATATCAAAACCAAAGTACCGATACTGGGGAGTATTCCAGTGTTGGGTGCATTGTTCCGCAAAGAGACGGAGACGGTGGAGCGGCGGAACTTGCTGATCTTCGTGACGGCGCGCGTGTTGGAGCCATTGAGGTCGATCGCGGAGGGTGGTGTAGAGGGTGCTTCATGGTCCTCGAGCGATGGAGCAGCGTTTTGACGGTAACGCGCTGCAGGCTTGCGATCGGTCTTGTCGGATGCTGGCGGAGCGCTGGTTGGATGGTGATCGCGCTGGGGCTGTTGGGGTGGGTGCCGCTAGCAACGGCTGATACTGTGCGGTTGCGGAGCGGCGAGGAGCTCACCGGTTACATCATCGATCAAAGCGATCGCTCGGTCATGGTCGTCGGCGCGGATGGCGTGCCCGTACAGGTGCCTCGCGGTCAGGTGGAGTGGATGGCGTATATTGGTGATGCGCGAGCCCGGACGGCGTGGCGTCAACGGTTGTTGGCCGAGCAGAAGCCGGCGCCGGCATTGAAGCGGGCGACCACCACCGTCAATCGTGGCTATTTCCCGCGCAATCCCGCTGGTAACGTGAAGCTCGGACGCAAGACTCAAGCCGCAAGACTCAAGTAACCTCGCATCAGACGCAAGGATCAAGACGCAAGATTCAAGGAGGATCGCACGTCAACGGCGGCTTTCGACCATTGACCTTTGACTCTGGACCAAGCGTGCGCCGCGTTGAAATGTAGTCGGAGGTCAACAGTCGAGCGTCGAAGGTTGTGTTCTCGATTGCCGCCGAGCCACAGTTGGCGGCTTGACGGGTCAAAAATCGGCGTGCTAAGATGATCGCACTTTTCGGAGTGTGGTGAGTGTGAGCGGTTCACGGCGTGTGGTTGGGCTGGGCAAGGAGGGATTGGCGATGGGCGCGGGGATACGGTCGCGGTGGTGGTGTGGGGTGGTGGTGGTTGGTATCGTCGGATCGCTCGTCGGATCTGCCGGGTGCGCGGTGCATCTGCACAAGCGGTTGCCAAGCGACCTCGAGCGGATCGCCAATCTGTCGGAGGAGTTGGAGCGCGAGCGGCAGCTGCGGGAGCAGGAGCAGGCGAAGCTCGATGAGGCGATGGAACAGTTGCGCCGCGCGCTGCGTCAGGAGATTGATGATGACCAGGTCAAGGTCGGCATGGATGAGCGCGGGGTTGTCATCACGTTCGTCGCCGAGGTGCTCTTCGATTCCGGCAAAGTCAAGATTCGTCCGGAGGCATACCCTGTGCTCGACAAGGTGGCGCGGGTCTTGACTGATGTCACGCCGGATCGGCGGATCGCTATCGAAGGACACACGGACAACGAGCCGATCAAGCGCTCCGGATGGAAGTCCAACTGGGAGCTCTCCACGGCTCGCTCTACCAGCGTCCTGCATTATCTAGTGGATGAGAAGGGGATTCAGCCGGATCTGGTGCACGCCACCGGGTACGGAGAATACAAGCCGGTGACGTCCAACGATACACGCGAGGGGCGTCAGAAGAACCGGCGCGTCGAGATCGTCATCCTGCCGAAGGAGCTTGGTCAGCTGAAGGCCGAGGCGGGAATGGAGATGGAGCCGGCGGCGCAGGAGGCCGCGGAGGCGGGCGATCAGTACATTAAGTAGAAGCCGTGGATCGGCGGTTGCGTCAAGAGCGCTGTCGATCTATCGATGCATAGGTGTGATAGTGCAGTCAGCCCATCAGGGCGCGGGCCGGTGGGGCGTGTCGTTGGGACGGTGAGTAAGGACGGGGGATCTCGGATCGACGTGATCCCCCGTTTTACTTGGGCGGTTGTGCATATCACAGCGATATCGAAGCCCAGCGTGAGCCCGAGAGGGTGACGAATGCTCAGAAGGATCTTCATCCCGGTTCTATTGCTGGTTATCGTTTATCCGGTTCAAGGTTTTCCTCAAGCAGCCGAAGAGGTCGTGTTCTCTGGAGTTCCTCTTTTCAAGATTAGTGAGGGCGGTGACGAGCGCGTCGTCGAGAATCTTGAGAAAGACAGAGCGGTAGAAGCCAAGTGCATTATTACAAAGGTTGGTGACCAATATTTCTGGGCAAGCCGGGACAATGCTGAGTTGTTCTCAATTCCTGGCGGAGCGTTTTTGACTTTTGTCGCTACGTCCGGTGCGGGTTATGTTCGGATTGTGCCGCTTGGGTATAAAGCCGACGCAGCTTTGATGGATGATGCCGAGAAGAAGTTCGATTATGTTGAACACATGTTAATAGGGTTAAGATCTGTTACGTATTACGGCAAAACAAAGTGACAAGTCTCATGAAGCAATCGCGCATTAACGTTTGTGGATGACCGATGGGCAGCCGGACTGCATTGCCGCGTCATATCGCCATCATCATGGATGGCAACGGTCGCTGGGCCAAGGAGCGTGGGCTGCCGCGGATCATGGGGCATCAGGCCGGCATCGCGGCGATTCGCTCGATCGTCAAGGCGTGCAGCCGTCGCGGGGTACAGGTATTGACGCTGTATGCGTTTTCCCACGAGAACTGGCAGCGGCCGCGCGTTGAGGTGAAGGCGCTGATGCGGTTGCTTGAGATGTATCTGGAGCAGGAGCTGCCGTTGCTGATGCGGAACAATGTCCGGCTGAGTGTGATCGGGCAGACGTGGCGGTTGCCGCAGAGCGCGCAGGCGGTGTTGCAGCGGTCGATCGCCGTCACGCGGCGCAACTCGGGGCTGGTGCTGAATCTGGCGCTCAGCTACGGGGCGCGGTCGGAGATTGTCGGGGCGGTGCGGCGGATCGCCGAGGGCGTGCGCGATCGGCGATACCGGCCGGAGCAGGTGACGGAGCGGTTGATCGAGCGCCATCTCGACACGGCCGGCTTGCCGGATCCGGATCTGTTGATTCGTACCAGCGGCGAGATGCGGCTGAGCAATTTTCTGCTGTGGCAGTTGTCGTACACCGAGCTGTATGTGACGCCGGTGCTCTGGCCGGATTTCCGCGCGCGGCATCTGTCGGCGGCGATCGTCGCCTATCGTCAACGGGAGCGTCGGTTTGGACGGTAAGCGGGTCGTGACGGCGATTGTGCTGACGCTGATCGTCGCCTGGATCGTGCTGGCGGCATCGTTGGCGGTATATGTCATCATCGCCGCCAGTCTGGCAGCCATGGGGCTGTGGGAGTTTCTGACGATCGCGGGGCGCAAGTCGGCGGGCTTAAGTCGGGTGATCGCCTGGTGGGTCGGCATGGGGTTCGTGGCTTCCGCGCTCTGGGGTCGCGGGCAGGTGCCGTCGCCGGATGCGATCGTGCTTGCGGTCGGCATCATCGTCTTGTTCGGTCTGCAGCTGATGCGTCCGCTGAACCGGGCGTCGCTCTTGGGGATTGCGTTGGGGCTGACGGGGGCGCTGTATGTCGGCTGGCTCTTCGGCTTCATCATTCGGCTGAAGCTGCTACCCAATGGCACGGCGTGGGTGGTGTTGCTGTTGCTGACGGCGAAGGCCGGTGATGTTGGAGCGTATCTGGTAGGCACGCGGTGGGGTCGCCATCGCCTGCTGCCGCGCGTCAGTCCCAACAAGTCGGTTGAGGGAGCGCTTGGCGGCCTGGCGTTCAGCGTGGTCGGGGCGGTGGCGGTGCAGCGGGCCGGATGGGTGACATCGTTGCCCGAGGCGGTGATACTCGGTGTGCTACTGGGGGCGTTGGCGCAGCTTGGGGATTTGGTGGAGTCGATGATCAAACGGGACTATGGCGTCAAGGATTCCGGCTCGCTCTTTCCGGGACTCGGCGGCGCGCTCGATCTGATCGACAGTCTCCTGTTCACGGCGCCGGTGCTCTATGCCTATGTGGTGCTCGTCCATGGAGTGGTGTGATGGCTGTTGCTGAACGGGTGGTGATCCTCGGTTCGACCGGTTCCATCGGTGTCAACACGCTCAATGTGATTGAGGGGTTGTCCGATCGGTTCGAGGTCGTCGGCCTGGCGGCGCATCGGAACATCGATCTGTTGGAGCAGCAGGTGCGGAAGCATCGACCGCGCGTGGTGGGCGTGGTGGATGAGGCGCAAGCGGCGGAGTTGCGGCGGCGCGTCGGTGACGTCGTGCGTGTCGAGGGCGGCGCCGGAGCGTTGGAGCAGGTGTGTACGGTGGAGCCGTTCGATCTGCTGGTGGTGGCGACCGGCGGGACGTTGAGTCTCGGGCCGACGCTGACGGTGGCCGATCGGGTGCGCCGCATCGCCATTGCCAACAAGGAGCTGTTGGTGATGGCGGGCGAACTGTTGACCAAGCGCGTGCGCGGCTCCGGCACGGCGCTCCTGCCGATCGACAGCGAGCATAGCGCGATCTTTCAATGTCTCGATGGGCGCGGGCGCGACGTCAAGCGGCTGTATCTGACCGGTAGCGGGGGGCCGCTGCGGACCGTGCCGAAGGAGCGGTTTGCGGAAGTGACGCCGGAGGAGGCGGTCAATCATCCGAAGTGGAAGATGGGGAAGAAGATCTCCGTTGACTCCGCGACGATGATGAACAAGGGGCTCGAGATCATCGAGGCGCGGTGGCTGTTCAACGTGCCGGTGGATCGAGTGCAGGTGCTGGTGCATCCGGAGGCGATCGTGCATTCGATGGTGGAGTTTGTCGACGGATCGGTGATCGCGCAGTTGGCGGTGCCGGACATGCGGTTGCCGATCCAGTACGCGCTCACGTACCCCGATCGCCTGCCGTCTCCGGTGGCATCCGTGGATTTTCCCCGAGCGGGACAGTTGACGTTCGAGGCGCCGGACACCGGGAAGTTTCCGTGTTTGCGGCTGGCGTACGAAGTGGCGCAGCAGGGCGGGACGGCGCCGTGCGTCTTCAACGCCGCCAACGAAATCGCGGTGGCGGCGTTTCTGGATCATCGAATTCGTCTGCCGGAGATTCCGGTGTTGATCGAGGAAACGCTGGCGCGGCATCGGTGCGTCGATGGGGCGACGTTGGAGCAGGTATTGGAGGCGGATCGTTGGGCGCGGCAGACGGCGGAAGAGTTGATCGGTCAGGCGGCGCGCGCGTGAAACGTGTCTTGTGAGGTGTGAAGAGTTGAACGGAGAAGGAGAACGCAGGATGTTTGGTGTGAGACAGAGTTATTGTTTGATGCTTCATGAACGACGAACGACGAACGACGATGTTTATTAGCGCGGTCGCATTTCTCACGGTTCTGAGTTTGCTCGTGCTGGTGCACGAGTACGGTCACTATCGGGTGGCGCGGCAGCTGGGCGTGCGGGTGGAGCGGTTCTCCATTGGCTTCGGGCGCGAGTTGTTCGGATGGACGCGTGGCGAGACGCGGTTTCGCATCTCGGTCATCCCGTTCGGCGGCTACGTGAAGCTGGCGGGGGAGAGTGCCGAGTCGGGGACGGGAGCCTCGTGGGAGTACGTTTCTCAACCGATCATCCGTCGCATCGCGATCGTAGTTGCCGGTGTCGCGGCCAATATGCTCTTTGCTTATTTGCTCTTCGTGTGGTTATCGGCCAGCGGTTATCCGGTGTTGACGACGGTGATTGGCGGGTTGGTTGATGGATATCCGGCACAGGCGGCCGGCGTGATGGCCGGTGATCGGGTCATGGCCGTCAACGGAGTGCCGACGACATCGTGGGATGCGATGTCGCGGCTGATTCACGAGCAGACGCGCGGGCCGATCCAGTTGGAGGTTGAGCGCGGTGGATCGCGCGTGACGGTGACCATCGAGCCGCGGATCGCGGAAGGGGTGGATGTGGTCGGGCGTCGCGCGCGCCGCGGGTTCATCGGCATCGTGCCGTCGGAGCAGACGGTGATGGTGCGGCATTCAGTGTGGGAGGCGGTTGGCGTTGGGGCCGAGCGGACGTGGGATGTGACGCGACTGACGCTCTGGGGGTTGTGGGGGATGATCACCGGTCAGGTGTCGTGGCGATCGGTCAGCGGGCCGATCGGGATCGCGTACTTGAGCGGTCACGCGGCGCGCCTGGGGTTGGTGTATCTCCTGCATTTGATGGCAACGATCAGCGTCAATCTTGCCGTGGTGAATTTGTTGCCGCTTCCCGGACTGGACGGGGGGCACCTGCTCTTCCTGGCGGCGGAGCGGATTCGTGGGCGGCCGCTCAGTCTGCGGGTGCAAGAGGTGATTCAGCAAGCGGCGATGGTGCTGCTCATCTTGCTGATGGTGGCGGTGACGTACAACGATGTCCTCAACCTCATGGCGCGTTAATGACCAGTGTGGCGCGTGAAGCGTAGCACCTCTGTGCCTAAGTGCGTATGTTCTTTCGTGGCCAGCGTGGACCCGTTTGTGCTTATGTTCGCACTTCCACTTATGCACTCAAGCACATTAGCACAAGCCGGTCCCCAGCCAAGCACGGCGGAACATGAGCATGGTGTTCATTCACGCTTCACGTACAACGCTTCACGGATGACGGGTTTGCGATGAAGTGGTCCCAGACGCTGATCCCAACGTTGAAGGAAGTGCCGGTTGACGCGGAGGTGCCGAGCCATCGACTGATGGTGCGTGCCGGGATGATCCGGAAGCTGATCTCCGGTGTGTACTGCTATCTGCCGCTCGGTGTGCGGGTGTTACAACGGGCGACGGCGGTGGTACGCGAGGAGATGAACCGCGCCGGCGCGCAAGAAGTGCTGCTGCCGGCCCTGCAGCCGTTGTCGCTCTGGCGGGAGAGCGGTCGCGACAAGGTGATGGCCGAGGTGTTCTATCAGTTCACCGATCGCCGTCAGAAAGAGCTGGTGCTGGGTCCGACGCACGAAGAGGTCATCACCGATCTGGTGAAGACTGGCGTCTCGTCGTATCGGCATCTGCCGCTGGTGCTCTATCAGATTCAGACGAAGTTTCGCGATGAGCCGCGCCCGCGTTCCGGCGTGATTCGCAGCTGTGAGTTCATCATGAAGGACGGCTACAGTTTTCATGCCAACGTGGAGAGCTTGCAGCGGACGTACCGGACGATGCACGATGCGTATCATCGCGTCTTCGAGCGGTGCGGCGTGCAGGTGGTGGCGTGCGAGGCGGACACCGGGGCGATGGGTGGTCGGCTGTCCCACGAGTTCATGGCGCCGTCGCCCAGCGGTGAGGATACGATCGTTCGGTGCAGCGTCTGTCGGTACGCAGCCAACCGTGATGCGGCGGCTTGTGTGTCATCGGTGAAGGCGCCTGTTGCTCCGGCGGCTGCCGAGCCGGTGCGTGAAGTCGCGACGCCCGGCGTCTCAACGGTGGAGCAGGTGAGTCGGTTGCTGAAGGTGACGCCGAAGCAGCTGGTGAAGACGCTGATCGTAGAGGCGGACGGTGCGCCGGTCGCTGCGCTGGTGCGTGGCGATCATGAGGTGCATCTGGCGAAGCTGGCGCGACTGCTGGGAGTCGCATCGGTACAGTTGGCGTCAGCGGAGGTGATTCAGCGGTTGACGGGCGCGCCGGTCGGTTTCGCCGGACCGGTCGGGCTCTCCGGTGTCAAGATCATCGCCGATGCATCGGTTGAGGGGTTGATCGGTGTCGTGACCGGGGCGAACCGTGCCGATACGCATCTGGTGAACGTCAGCATCGCGCGCGACGTGCGGGTGGATCAGGTCGGCGACGTGCGCTATGTGACCGGGGAGGACGTTTGCCCATCGTGCCGGCAGCCGTTGCGTTTCGAGCAGGCGATCGAGGTGGGACATATCTTCCAGCTCGGTACGCGTTACAGCGAACGGTTGGGATTGACGGTCGCCGATGAAACTGGCCGCGTGATGCCGGTAATCATGGGATGCTACGGCATCGGGGTGAACCGGATTGTGGCGTCGGCGATCGAGCAGCGTCATGATGAACAGGGGATCATTTGGCCGCGCGCGCTCAGTCCGTACGATGTGCTGGTGGCGCAGGTGAGCGCGAAGCCGGAAGCGGTCGCGTTGGCGGGGCGACTGCAGCAGGAGTTGGAGGCGGCCGGTTATACCGTGCTATGGGATGATCGGGATTGCTCGGCCGGTGTCAAGTTTAATGATGCTGATCTGATCGGCATTCCGGTGCGGATTGTGATCGGAGACAAGGGGTTATCGCGCGGGGAGGTGGAGGTGCAGCCACGGGGGGATCGCGAGGGGCGACGTGCCGTGCCTCCGGATCAGGTGGCGTTGGAAGTCAAAAACGCGCTTGACAGAGGTGCGATGGCTCCGGTAGCATAGAACACCAGACGGTCGTTGGCGTTACGGCGTGAGAGTGGGTGTGTGCACCCACTCTTTTTTGTCTCGGCATAAATTTTTTGCAGCACGGTTGATGACGATGGATCAGGCCTTTTGGGAGCAGTTACAGGAATTGATCAGGGTGCCGCTTGTGCTCTACTCGGCGGAGCTTGTCGAGATGACCTATCGGCGCGAAGGGGGCGGGATGGTGCTGAGGTTGTTGGTGGATAAACGCGGAGGCATCACGCTCCATGAGTGCGCCAGGTTGAATGCGGAGATCGGTCGGACGCTCGAGGGGGCGAATGTCATCCAGGAGGCCTATACGGTCGAAGTGTCGTCGCCCGGTCTGGATCGTCCGTTGCGGAGCCATCGCGATTTCGAGCGTGCCATCGGTGAGGCGGTGATGTTGCGGTTGGTGGCGCCGTACGATGGGCGGAGTGAAGTCATCGGTGAGGTGGCGGGAGTCGAGGAGGGGGCGGTCGTCCTGCGCATGACCGACGGTACGAGGTTGACCGTGCCGTTGGATGATGTGTCGTCGGGACAACGGCAGGTGCGGTTTCGATGAACGGCGAACTCTTATCGGTACTCGATCATTTAGAGCGTGACAAAGGGATCAGCCGGGAGGTCTTGCTCCAGGCGATTCAGGCGGCACTCGTGTCGGCGGCCCGCAAGACGCTGGGGCATGCCGAGGAGGAGGGCGACATCACGGCCTCCATCGATCCGTTGACGGGCAAGATTCAGATCATTGCCGATGGCAAGGAGCTTCCCCCTGATGAGTGTGGGCGGATTGCGGCACAGTCGGCCCGGCAGGTCATGATCCAGAAGATTCGGGAAGCGGAGCGCGACGTCGTGTATGGCGAGTTTATCGGCAAGGTCGGCCAGTTGGTCAATGGCATCATCCAGCGGTTCGAGCGTGGCGATCTGTTGATCGATCTGGGGCGGACGGAGGGGGTGTTGCCCCGACGGGAACAGTCGGCGCGCGAGGAGTATCGGACGGGGGATCGGTTGCGGGCGTACGTGCTGGAAGTGGAGAAGAGCGCGCGCGGGACGCAGATCATCCTGTCGCGAACGCACCATGGGTTGCTGCGCAAGCTCCTGGAGCTTGAGGTGCCGGAGATCTACGAAGGGATCGTCGAGGTGAAGGCGATCTCGCGGGAGGCCGGCGATCGTTCCAAGGTGGCGGTGGTGTCGAAGGATGAGCGGGTCGATCCGGTCGGCGCTTGCGTCGGCATGCGGGGCAACCGGATCAAGAATATCGTCCGCGAGTTGCAAGGGGAGAAGATCGACATCATCCGCTGGAATGAGGATGCCCGCGAGTTCATCAAGGAGTCGCTGGGGCCGGCGCAGGTGATGGAGATTGTGACGCACCGTCAGGAGAAGCGCGCCGAAGTGATCGTCGCCGATGACCAGCTGTCGTTGGCGATCGGCAAGCGGGGACAGAATGTGCGCTTGGCCTCGAAGCTGACTGGGTTCAGCCTCGATATACGGACGCCGGCGCAGGTGGCGGAGCGGCGGGCATTATCGCTGGAGGCGTTGCCGGGAATCGGGCCCAAGACGGCTGAGGCGTTGAAGGAGGCCGGGTTCCTGACGGTGGAGGCGGTGGCGCGTGCCGGTGTCGAGGGGTTGATGCAGGCCAAGGGCGTCGGCGAGAAGACGGCGGCGAAGTTGGTGGAGGATGCGCAGGCGGCGATTGCGGCGGCTGAGGAGCGGGCGGCTGCCAAGCAGCGACAGCTCGAGCAGAGTTTTGGAGAGCCGGGCGGTGGTTCCTCGGGCGTTGAGGCGCCAGCGGCGTGAGACATGAGCGCTAGCATGAAGTTGCATGAGGATTTCAGGTACGACCTTCGACATTGGGTGTCTGACTTGCGATCCTGGTGGTCAAAGGTCATTGGTCGAATGTCAAAGGTCGCTTGCCGACTGTGCAGAGCGGATCTTCTTTGTGGCTCATGGTTGGTATCGTGGAAGGAGTTGGGAACGCGATGAGCGTGCGGGTGCATCAGCTGGCGAAAGAACTGAAGCTGGCCAGCAAAGAGGTCATCGATCGACTCAAGGCGTTGAAGGTTGACGTCAAGGGACACATGAGCTCGGTGGATGATGACGTGGCGGAACGGCTCAAGCGGAGTTTGTCGCCCGAGCCGCCCAAGGCGACTGCGGTAGCGACAGCGGCATCGCCGTCCAAACCATCGAGAACGTCGAAGACGGTCAAAACGCCGAAGGTATCCAAGGTGGCGAAGCCATCGGCACCTGCCGTGGTGTCGCAGCCGCCGGTCACGACATCAACGGCGACGGTGGCATCTCCCTCGGTTGCTGTCAAGGTGGCGCCGCCTTCTGTATCGCCCAAGCCGGTAGCCGAATCTCCGGTGACCAAGGTGGCAGCGCCGCCGCCAATTGCCGAGCCGGTACCGCAGACGCCTCCGGCGCCATCCTTGACGCCTGCCGGCAAGCTGTTGCAATTGACATTGCCGGTGACGGTGAAGGATTTGTCGGTGAAGTTCGGCATGGGGCCCAGCGAGTTGATCAAGCGGTTCATGCAGGAGAAGCTGCTGGTCACGATCAATCAATCGGTGAGCGATCAGGCGTTGGTGGAGCGGATCGCCAGGGAGCGCGGGTTCGCTCTGGAGCAGGCACCGACGAAGGAAGAGGCGTTGCTGGCGGCGCACGGGGCACCGCAGGATCTGGGGTTGCTGACATTGCGCTCGCCGGTGGTCACGCTCATGGGACATGTCGACCATGGGAAGACGTCGTTGCTCGATACCATCCGGAAGACCAAGGTGGCGGAGCAGGAGGCGGGGCGCATCACCCAGCATATCGGCGCGTACAGCGTGGTGATGCCGAAGGGGCGCGTGACGTTTCTCGATACGCCAGGACATGAGGCGTTCACGGCGATGCGCGCGCGCGGCGCCAGTGTGACCGACGTCGTCGTGCTGGTGGTGGCGGCCGATGACGGCGTGATGCCGCAGACGATCGAGGCGATCAACCATGCGCGGGCGGCCAATGTGCCGATCGTCGTGGCAATCAACAAGAGCGATCTGCCCAGTGCCCGTCCCGATGTCGTCAAGCAGCAGCTGGCGAAGCACGAGCTGATGTCGGAGGATTGGGGCGGCAAGACGATCATGGTGGCGGTATCCGCGAAGACCGGTCATGGGATCGATAATTTGTTGGAGATGCTGCTGTTGGAGGCGGAGTTGCTGGAGTTGAAGGCCGATCCGACGAGGCCGGCGCGAGGGATTGTGATCGAGGGACGGCTATCACCGCGCGGCGGCCCGTTGGCAACGGTGATTCCGCAGCAGGGGACGTTGCGGCAGGGCGAGCTGGTGTTGTGCGGGCCGTACTGGGGGCGTATTCGCGCCATGCTCGACGATCACGGGCATCGGGTGCGCGAAGCGCCGCCCTCCATGCCGGTGGCGCTGTTGGGGTTGTCCGGTGTTCCGGAGGCGGGCGAGGCGTTCTATGTGGTGCCGGACGAGCGGAAGGCCCGCGAGATCGCCGAGCAGCGGCAGACGATGACGCGCGATCAGCGACTTGCCGAGTTGCGCCCGGGACAGCGGATGACGCTGGAGCATCTGCACGAATTGATCGTCGCCGGTGAGATCAAAGAGCTGCCGATTATTCTCAAGGCCGATGTGCAGGGGTCGCTTGAGGCGTTGGATGTCTCGTTGCAGAAGATCAACGCCAAAGAGGTGAAGCTCACGATCGTGCATAAAGGCGTCGGACTGATCAATGAGTCGGATGTCATGCTGGCGGAGGTTTCCGGCGCGATCGTCCTCGGCTTTCACGTCGAGGTGACGCCCAAGGCGATGCAGATGGCGCACGACGATCAGGTGGATGTTCGGACCTATCAGATCATCTACGATCTGTTGGCCGATATCCGGGCGGCACTCGAAGGGATGCTGACGCCACACGAGGAGCGTGTGGTGCTGGGGCGCGCCGAGGTGCGGCAGATATTCAAGGTGTCCAAGGCGGGCACGATTGCCGGTTGCCAGGTGCTCAAAGGCAAGATCGCGCGGTCCAATCCGGCTCGGCTGGTGCGCGAGGGCGAGGTGGCGTTTGAAGGCAAACTGTCGTCGCTCAAGCGATTCAAGGATGATGTGCGCGAGGTGACGGAAGGGATGGAGTGCGGTATCGGGTTCGAAGGATTCGGCGATCCACGGCCCGGTGATTTGATCGAGTCGTACGAAATCCGCCAGACCGCTCGTCGGTTGGCGTGAGGCAAACCTTGGACACAAGACACAAGATACAAGACACAAGTGAGCCGGCGTGGGTGAGCTGGTCCTTGTATCTTGTATCTTGCGTCTTGCGTCTGCAGTTGGCGGTTCGTTCTTTCTCATGACACAGCGGTTGTTGAGCGGGATGCGTCCGACCGGTTCGTTGCACCTGGGGCATTGGGTCGGCGTCCTGAAGAATTGGGTCGAGCTGCAGGAGCGGTACGACTGCTTCTTCATGGTAGCCGATTGGCACGCGTTGATGAGCGAGTACGAGCATCCGGAGCGGATGCGCGAGCATGTTATCGACAATGTAACCGACTGGCTCGCTGCCGGCGTTGATCCGCAGCGCGCGGTGATCTTTCGGCAGTCGGATGTGCCGGAGCATCTGGAGCTGGCGATGGTGCTGGCGATCATGACGCCGCTGGGGTGGGTGGAGCGGGTGCCGACGTACAAGGAGCAGCTGCGGGAGGTGGAGGGGCGCGATCTGGCGACGTACGGCTTCCTCGGGTATCCGGTGCTGCAGGCGGCTGATATTTTGCTCTACAAGGGGAACGCCGTGCCGGTCGGGGAGGATCAGATTCCGCATCTGGAGCTGGCGCGCGAGATCGTGCGGCGGTTCAAGTTTCTGACCGGGAAGGATCTCTTTCCGGAGCCGGAGCCGTTGCTGACGGAGAGCGCGAAGCTACTGGGGACGGATGGCCGCAAGATGTCGAAGAGCTACGGCAACACGATCATGCTGCACGAGAGCGAGGAGAACATCCGGAAGATCGCGCAGTCGATGTTTACCGATCCGCAGCGAATCAAGATGTCTGATCCCGGGCATCCGGAGACGTGCAACGTCTGCGGGTACTGGAAGGTCTTCGCACCGGAGCGCGCGCCGCAGGCCTGGGAGGAGTGCCGGACGTCGAAGCGTGGTTGCACGCAGAACAAGCGGGAGCTGGCGGATGTGCTGATTGAGATGACACAACCGTTCCGTCGCTATCGTGAAGAGACGCAGCGTTTCTCGGCAGCATCGGGGCGCGAAGCGTTCGTGACGCAGG
>Ga0247727_10009798_pt1 | contig 17176 bp, 10 predicted proteins | sample WisWelCaveWW1625_FD_202498 | JGI IMG/M metagenome (GOLD analysis project Ga0247727, IMG submission 202498) | Biofilm microbial communities from Wishing Well Cave, Virginia, United States - WW16-25 | ecosystem: Environmental > Aquatic > Deep subsurface > Groundwater > Cave microbial mat | place...
CAGGCCCGTCATCGCCGCAAGGAAGCGAACCTCGGCCTGAGGCAGCGAACGTTACCATTAGAATCACCCAGAGACTGTCCTTTCTGATTCCCCGAATGTGTGCCACTTTGGATGACACAGATCAGTCGCAGCCGCTGCTGCTCCTGCAAGAGCCCCAAATGCCAACCAGATCGCTAGCAGTTTCAACTTGCACATGTAGTCCTCCATTGCATTTAGCCCAAGGATCACGCTCACGCCTTCTCGTTGCTCGCCACCTTGCGCCGGTCGAGAGGTCGAGAGGTCGAGAGGTCGAGAGGTCGAGAGGTCGAGAGGTCGAGAGGTCGAGAGGTCGAATCTAAATCCGTTTGGATTCGGGGCGATCTCAAATTATCGATCTCGCCATTCGATCCCTCCCCCACACGACTTTCAATTACTCACGCCTATTTCGATCCATCGCCTTCACGACTGGACCTATTCGGAATTGAAGTGATCGGATTTTAGCCTGTGTGAAGCGCGTGTCAAGAAAAATCTTTGACGAATTCATATTTTTTTTGCCGCGCCAGACGTGCGGCAATTTCGGCCGCGACGAGGTCCGGTCCGACCAGCGCCGCTACGGCGGGTGGTATGGCGACCGCTTTGGGTCGCCATGCAGTTCCGCTATGATTTTCTGGCGAGCGTTCGGCCTTTTTTCTGGACGGACCGCTGCTTAGTCTTCTGCTGTTTCGCGCGGTCGAGTTTTTGAACATAGGCGAAGTAGCCGTCAAGCCCACCGTGCTTCTTGAGCAACTGCTCGCGAACCCTTCAAATCTCATCCAGAATCGGATCGGCCATCGCTACCTTTTACTTCGCCCGCGCCGTACCGCTCGATCGGGTTACGGCAGAGACTTCAAGAACTCGATCAAGTCCACCATCTCGGCTTGGCCGACTTGCCGTTCCAGGCCCTCGGGCATTAACGACTGGCCCGTCGCCCGAAGTTGCTCGATGTCTTGCCGCAGCAGCGTGTCCTCAGCACCCTCGGCGCGGCGGATCGTGATCGACGTGGCCGACTCCGATGCGATCACGCCCGACAGCACGCGTCCGTCCTTCGTCGCCACCAGGTAGTTCGTGTAGTTCGGCTCCATCGCGCGGTTCGGGTCGAGGATGTCCATCAACAGCGCCTCTTTGTTTCGCGTGCGCAGACCGGTCAGTTCCGGACCGACGCGGTGGCCTTCACCTTGAATCTGATGGCACGTCGCGCAGTTTTTCTTGAAGACCTCGCGGCCGCGTGACACGTCGCCGGTCTGCGTCAGCGTCGTTCGATACGATTCAATGACCTCCTTGCGGTTCGGCGTGCCCTCGTTTTCGAAAAGTTTTTGCGCCCGCTCCTTGATCTCTTTGACCGAATGGTTGAGCAACTGCTGGTGCCGCTGCACGTCGAGTTCCGTGGCCTTGAGTGTGCCCGCGTCGATCGCGTCGAGCAATTGCGCGACGCGCTCGCGCCGGCTAAACATCGCTTCGAGCACTTCGCGACGCACCGGCGGGCTGTGCGCCGCCCATTCTTGGAACAGTAGCGGCGCGACGCCAACGTCCTGCACGCTGGCAAGCGTGCGGACGGCTGCGAGCTGCACCTCTTGCGGTTGATTGATCGCGAGTAGTTCCGTGAACCGCTCCGAGACCGCAGCGAACGGCGATTGCCCCATGAGCTTGATCGCGCTGGTCCGCTCCGGCACCGACCGCTGTGCCTCGCGCGCGATCTCGCCGGCCTGCGCCAGAAGCTCGTTGATCCGCTGGGCCGCCGGCTTGAGTTCGTCGTCCGGGTCGCGAATCTGATCGCTCAACGTCTTGCCGCTGGGCCGCAGACCGTCCGCCAGGCCGGTGAGCGCGGCAAGCTGCCACCAGACATCCTCCGGCTCGGCGGAGGCCAACGATTTGAGAAACTCCCGCAACTCGTCGTGGTCGCGTCGGGCGCCGACAAGTGAACTGAGCTTGGCGGCGAAGACGACTTTGGCCGGAGTCGGTTTCTGCCGAATGCGGATTTGCCCGTTGATCCACCGATCCCAAAGCCTTCCGGCAATGCCGCTCGCTGAACTGAGCACGGCGATCTGAGTCCATTCGTCCTCCGCGCCGTCCGCGGCGATGGCCCAAAGCCATTGCGTTCTGAATTCAACGTGGTCGACGGCTCCGAGCGATAGTGCGTTCTGGAACCGGACACGCGGAAGGCGATTCACCTTTTCGTTCATGAGTGCTTGCATCACCATCCACGGCTCTCGGAAATGCATTTCGGCAAGTCGCATGCCGTGTTCGACAACGTGCGGGTCGGAACTATTCAGTGCGTTCGCGATTTGGCCAGTGTCGAGTCCGCCGAGGCCCTCCAGCGTCCACAGGGCGTGTACCAGCGCTCGCGGGTCAATCTCGCTGCCGCGGAGGACCAGCCTGCGAAGCGGCTCGACGGCCGACTGATCTTGCCGTTCCACCAACAGCCGCTGTGCCGTCTCGCGCCACCAAGAATCCGGGTGGCCGAGTGATTGGACAAGTTCGCGAGCCGACATGCGGCCGGGCCACGCCGAGTGGTTTCCCGCGCGCCGCGAGTCCGCCGCCGCGACGACCCGATAGATTCGCCCCTTGTCGTCGCCCTTTCGCAGGTCCAGAGTCTCGGCCAAGCCCTTCGGCATGTACTGCGGGTGCTCGATGTTCGCGCGGTACATGTCCGCGAAGTACAAGGCGCCGTCGGGACCATTCGCGAGGTTGACCGGCCGGAACCATTCGTCGGTTGATGCGAGGAATTCGCGCCGGGCTTCTTCGGGCGCACGCTTGGCGAGGAACGTCGGCCCGGCGGGCACGAGCACGTCGCGATGGATGAGGTAGCCGGTCGGGTCGCACGTGAAACTGTTGCCGCGATATTGTTCGGGCAGCGCCGTGCCGCGGTAAATCACGAGGCCGCAGGCCGCCGTGAATGTGCCCGCATGTTCGACGGCGGTCGTGCGCGTCATCGCAAGCGGAAAGATTCGCGCGGCCGCACCGTGGTCGGGAATGTCGAGCACCGTTTTGGCAACGCCGAGGTGCGGGTTGCGTTTCAAGTAGCGATCGGGCAAGACGACGTGCCCGACGTGCTGGCGATTCGAGCACATGAAACGATTTCCGTAGTCGTCGAACGTGAGCCCAAACTGCGTGTTGCCCGCCGTGGCCTCGAACTCGCTCCGATCCGGACGGAATCGGAAGTCCATCTGCGGGATCGGAATCTTCTTCTCGTCCTCCGCGCCGGCCTTGCTCACTTCGCCGCCGCTCAGCCCGTTCGCCACATAGATCCAATTGTCGATGCCGAGCGTCGGATGATTCACGCGAAGCTGCGGGTTGCCCTCCTTGAAGCCGGTGAACAGTTTTTCCTTCACGTCCGCTCGGCCGTCGCCGTCCGTGTCTTTCAAGAACCAGATGTCGGGCGCGGCCGTGACAATCGCGCCGCCCTGCCACGGTAGCACGCCGTTTGCAAACGGCAGTTCCTCGGCAAACACCGTCACCTTTTCGTACCGCCCGTCGCCGTCATTATCTTCGAGCAACTTCACGCGGCTCAAAAACGGCTCCCCGTCGCCCGGCCCGTTCGGGTAATCGCGCATCTCGACCACGAACATGCGGCCGAATTCGTCCCACGCGATCGCAACCGGACTGACGACCTCCGGCTCGGCCGCGACCAATTCGACGCGAAGCCCGTCGGCGATGTGAAACGTCTTCATCGAGTCGGCGGGCGACAGCGGACCGGGCGCCGGCTGCTGCTTCGGCGGCTCCGCGGACAACGTGCAGACGGTGAGGCTCAAAACGATCCAACAGGCAAACGTGCGTTGCATGCGGCGAACTCTCCTTGCTGAAACGGCGCGGCGGACAAAACTCGGCAGGCCTGAGATTGACCCGATTCGACGCTCGTCGATAATACCGCGGCAATTTCCGCAATGGAACGGATTCGATTGAGCGCACTCGGCGTCGCACCGCGGCGGCCCGTGCGTTTCCGGGAGTCACATGAGCACGGATGCTCGACCGGCCTCGCTGATGTCGCCCGCCGAACGTCGCGACATTCTGCGCGACAGTTTCGCGGTCCTATCCAGCTCGCAGCTCGCGACGATTTGCGGCGTGTTGCAAAACCTCATCGTGCTGCGGCTCGTGCCGCCGGTTTTTACGGGCATCTGGACGACGATTCGCACGCTGCTCGATTACGGCAATTACACAAGCCTCGGAATCAATCGTGCGGCGGGCCAAGAAATCGCGGTCGCGGCTGGACGCGGCGACGCGGCGGCGACGCGGCGGCTCACCAACGTGACGATGACGGCCGAATTGATCGCGGCAGTATTCTTCGCGGCCGCGCTCGCCGCCAGCGCCGGCTGGAAATCGCTCCGCGCCGACTGGCCGTGGGCGTTCGCGCTCGCGGTCGCCGCCGCGCTGGCGGTTGCGAGTCGCTACTTCGCGTTCAGCCTGACGGTGCTGCGGTCGAACAAGCAGTTTCCCACGCTGGCCCGCGTGCGAGTCTTCGGGGCCGTGTCGGAGTTATTGCTGTTCACCGCGGGCGCGTTCTACTTTGGATTCTACGGCTTGGTCGGCGCCGCGCTCGTCGCGCAGCTTGCGAATGCCTGGTTCGTGCGGCGCGACGGCGGGCTGCGGTTCGCGCCGCAGTTTGACCGCGGCACGCTCCGCACGCTCGTCGTGGCCGGCGGACCGATGGCCGCGGAGGCACTCGCGCTCGCCGCGCTGCGCAGCGTGGACCGCTGGGTGATCTTGCACTGCCTCGCAAACGGCGCGCAGCAGCTCGGCTGGTACAAAATCGCGATGGTCATGGGCGCGTGGGCATTCGATCAATCGAACGTCGTGGCCAACGTAATCTATCCGCGGCTGGGCGAGACGCTCGGCCGCACGAGCGACCCGTCGGCCGTGTTACGGCTCGGCCTCCGCGCGGCGGAAGTGCTCGCACTGGCGATGATCGTCTGCTCGGCGGCGCTACTGGCGGCGGGCACGCCGGTCGCCTTCTGGCTGTTGCCGCAATATCGCAACGGTCTGGTCGCAGCGGGCGGCATGGTCGCCGCCGCGGCGCTGCTGGGAACCGCGATGCCGCTGCGCTACGCCCTGATGACGATCGGTCGCACGCGTGCGATGCTCGTGGCCACGGCGGTCTCGGCGGCCGTTTCGCTGGCTGGCGGAATTGCCGTGCTGCGCGCGGACGCGATCATCGCCGCTCCCGCGCTCGCCCGCGTGGCGTGGACGAGCGCGGCCGCGGCCGCAGTCTGCCTAATCCTGATACTGACGCTGTGCTGCGTCGGGCGCCGAGAACTCGCGCCGGCCGCGATTCGCGTGCTCGCGATCTGCATTTATGGTGTGGCCGGAATCGCAGTGCTCGGCCTGCTCCGCGACGACTCGCTACGCTGCCTCATTGTTGCGGCCGTCCTGTGCGTTGCCCCCGCGGCATATTTGTGGCGCCAGGCCGACTGGCGCGATCTGCTAACCAGTCGCGCCTCGTGAAAATCGCCGCTGCTAGCAACGACGCTCGCTTCAATTAAGGCGCACGCCCGCGATGAACCAGAAGCAAATCGCCAGTTGCAGCAGCGCGAAGATGGCGATCTGTGCCCACGCTACCCAGCGCGGCCGCGCCGCGGCGAGGCCGAGGTACAGCGTGAACGTCGTGAGCTGCACGCGGTAGATCGATTCATACTGGCCGGTCGCGAGCGGCACGAGAAAGAGCAGCCAGCCGAAAACGAGCGAGCACGCGGGCGCTCGCGCCGCGGTCGCCACAATCAGCCACGCGCCGACGAGGTACGTGAGGAAGTGCCGCACGTTGAAAAAATGTTCAACGATCGGCTGCAGCAACGTGCCAAGCGGGTTGCTCGGCGTGCGGCCAAATTGTTGGTGGATCGCCACGAACGCCAGCGGATCGTCGAATCGCCACCATAAGAAACCCATGAACGCGAGAAGTCCGAGCGGGGCTAAGACCAGCGCGGCCGCCGCGCGGTTCGGACGCAGGCCGTGCTGCCGAAAATATGCAACCGCCAGCACAGGGATGAGTACGACGCCCTCGGCGCGCGTCGCGCCGGCGAGCGCCGCGCACAGTGCCGCCGGTAGCATTCGCGCTCGCTCGGCGCACAGGACGCTCGCGAGGCTCAGCGCGAGAAACAGCGAATGAGGAAAGACCGTGGTCAAAAAGAACGCGGACGGAAACGCGAACAGCCCCGCCGTGGCCAGTAGCGCCGCCGCCAGTCCGCGCCAGTCATGCACCAGACGAAACAGCAGCACGGACGACGCCCACGACGCCAGCCACGAAACCGCCAGCGCGGCGACCAGTGTGTTCCCCGCGAACAGCGGCCGAACGAATCGCACCACCAGCGGATACAGCGGAAAGCACGCAACGGTGCCGAATCCGCCTGGACCCGGCTTTAGATAATAACCGTCCGTCGCGATGTCGAGATATTGCCACGAGTCCGACCGCGCCCACATGTCGAGGTAAATGTTTGGCGTGACTTCGTAGAAAGGCGACGCGCGACGTTCGCTGTGCCAGTGATAGCCGCGGACCGGATCGTCGTGAAAATGCGGCCGTTTGTGCGGCTCCGCGAGCGGCGCGAGCGCGACGAGCGCGAGGCGACTCACGACCAACAGCCCGAGCGACCACCACATTCCAAGGCGCCACGACTCGCGCCGACCGAGACGTTCAGCGGCTGAATCTGGAGCGCCGGTGTGCTGGACCGGCGCCCCGTGCTCGCTTGATCGCGTCAACTCAGAATCCTTGCCCCGTAAACGCCGGCCGCCCATCGCGATTGGCCAGCTCCAGTCCGCACTCGAAGATGAGGTCGAGGACCCTCTTCATCTTGTCGAACTGAATCTTGTCCACGTGATCGTCCGATTTATGGTAGTTCGCGTGCTCGCCGGTGAAGAAGAATGCGACGGGAATCTTCTTTTGCGCGTAGTTGAAGTGGTCGCTGCGACGCCAGTATTGCGCGCGGTCGGTCTCGTCGAGACGCATTCGGTCGCCGTTGATCTTGAAGATGATGTCCTTCAATTCGGTGGACGTTCGCGAAGCGCCGATCACGTGAAGGTGATTTGCGTTCTCCGGCTTGTCGTCGAGGTTACGGCCGATCATGTCGATGTTGATGTTCGCCACGATCTTATCGAGCGGCTTGGTGGGATTCTTCACGTAGAAGTCGGAACCCCACAGGCCCTTTTCTTCGCCGCAGTGCCAGACGAATAGTAGCGAGCGACGCGGCCGGTTGATGGCGGCGAACGCCTCCGCCATATTCAGAATCCCAACCGTGCCGGAGCCGTCGTCGTCGGCGCCGTTGTAGATGACATCGCCGGCGGGTCCGCCTGCCTGGCCGTTTTTGCGCTGGCCGCCCGGTCCTTCCATGCCGACGTGATCGTAGTGGGCGCTGAACAGAACGATCTCTTCCTTGAGTTGCGGATCCGATCCTTCCAAGAACGCGCAGACGTTTTGTGTGTATACCTTGTCCACTAATTCGATCGCCGCGTTGAACGTCGCGTCCACGCTAACTGGCTGCGGCTTCTTGGCCTCGTTGATCTTTGCCCGCACCGCCGAAAGGTCGATGCCGAGCGACTGGCACAGCCGCGCCCCGGCGTCGGCGGTCATGTCGAAGCCCACATTGCCCGCAACTCGGCGCTGCGCGGATTCGAGCGTCGCGAATTCGAAGGCGAGCGAGTTCTTGGCGTCCGTCTGAAACGCGCTCGGCTGGCCGTCCGTGCTCGCGGTGAATTCCGGACCGCGAATCACCAGCGTTCCGAGTGCACCACGCTGCCGGGCAAGGAACCCTTTCGTTGCCGCGTTCATCTGAATCTTGTTCGTGCGAGTGCCGAACCGCTGCTCGATCGCGAACAATTCCGGGTCCATGCCGTCGGGGAAACCATCGAGGACGACGACGAGCTTTCCCTTCGCGTCGAGGCCCGCGTAGTCGTCGTATTCGGCTGGCTTGGAGACGAGGCCGTATCCGGCGAAGACGATTGATCCTGTCGCGTCGTTGCCGCGCGCGATGCAGTCTGTGCCGAACGCGAACTCGGCAGTCTTGTCGCCGGCCTGAATCTTCAGTTTCGCTTGCGGCGACACGCGGCGGCGCGTCATGGCGATCTTTTGATAGTACGTGCCCTCGTCGCCGACCGGCTGGTAGCCGTAGAATTCCATGTGCGACGCGATGTACCGCGCGGCGAGATTCAGCCCGGCCGACGGCGTGTCACGCCCCTCCAATTCATCGGACGCGATGAAGCTCAAGTGCATCTTCAGTTTTCCCGGCGTGATCAACTGCTCGCCGGTCGCCACGTCCGAGGCCCGCGAGTCCTTCAGCTTGTCCGGCGGCGCGGCGCTGAGGCCAAACGTGCAGAAAACAAGAAGGGCAAACGTCGGCAGCACGCGAATTCGCTTACTCATGAAAACTCCTTTGACAAATGACGACGCTACACGAGGCTCACTATTGAATCAGGCCAGTGGCCAGATTTCCAGTTCAACGCGGACTCGTGATCGACTAACCGTTCACCGTACGCCGGTGCCGGCTTCCCGCACGCACCATAGCGCCTTATACGTCCGGATGAAAATCTCGCCGTTCGATGTGCCGTGCGACGACAGCGTGCGCTCGCCGAGCGAATTGGTGCTTATCTGTTCAAACTCGGGGCTGGCTCGCAGCACAAACGAATCGCCGCCGTGATTGACGACGAAAAGCTTGTCGCCGGCGAGCACCATTGAAGACCACGAGGTGTGATCGCCGCCGGGTGCTTCCAGCCGCTTTGCCCAGACGGTCTTTCCCGTCTTCAGCTCGATGCACTCGAATGTGCCCGGATCATTCAGAATGTAGACGTGTTCGCCGCGGATCGCGCCGGAGCCGATTCGCTGCGGCGCTCGCGGGACTTGCCAGAGTCGGTGCGATTCGGTTACGTCACCGGAGCCGCCCGGCCGGCAGGCCAAATACGGTCCGCCGTAGCCACTCATCGCGACGATCACCGGCTTGCCGTCGGCCTCGCCGATGAGCGGCGACGTGTACACGAGCGGTCCCAATCCGCGGCAGCTCCAGAGTGCGCGCCCGGTCTTCGGATCGAAGGCGCAAGCGCGAGTCGGAAAACTCATGACGAGTTCGTCGCGCTCCGCGCCATCGTCGGCCTTGACGCGGATCAGAATCGGCGTGGTCCACGAACCGAGCCAATCTTTGTTTCCCTCCACGCCCGACTTGCCGCCCGGCTCGTCGTGCTGCCAGACCGTCTCGCCCGTTCGCTTGTTGACGGCGATCAAAAATGTCCGCTCGCCCGGTCCGACGTTCAACACGCACAGGTCACCGACCAGCATCGGCGACGCCGCATTGCCCCAGATGTGCTCCTGCTTGCCGAGATCGCGGTGCCACAGTTCCTTGCCGGCGAAGTCGTAACAATAAAGTCCCGCCGAGCCAAACGACGCGATCACGCGCTCGCCGTCCGTCACCGGCGACGCGGAACAGTACGGGTTCGTGCCGTGCGTCATTTCCTTTTCGGTGTAGGTGACGCCGACTTGCCAGATTTTTTCGCCATCACCGCGGCGGAAACACATCAGCCCGCGCCAGCCCTCTTTCTCGATCGCCTGAGTAATGAACACATGGCCGCCGAAAACAATCGGCGTCGAATTGCCGCGGTCCGGCAACGCCACTCGCCAGCGAACGTTTTCTGACTTGCTCCATTTGACCGGCAGGCCGCTTTCGGCAGACAGGCCGGTGCCGGCCGGCCCGCGCCACGCCGGCCAATCGCCGGCACGGCTGGTCGCTCCGACGAAACACACGGAAACGAAAACGGCGAGCACGCTTCGAGGTGTCATGACCGAGTTCTCCAAGGTTCAGTTTGCAACGCCCAGATTCTATTCGGGCAGGCGGCGGCGGACCAGTATCATGTCACAGGTTCGTGCGAAACTTGACAATTCGACGCTGGGTACGTTTAACAGAGTTGTGTTGTACACTATTCCGCCGCGCATTCGGTCCGTTGACTAGAGGAGATTTCAGATGTCAGGAGCACAGCGTCGTCCCCATGTTGGTCGAGTCGTCGCGTTGTCAGCGGTCGTGTACGCGATTTGGTTGTTTGCCGCGGCAGCGCCGGCCGACAACGAGCCGGCACGGGAATCGGCGATCGGACGGCGAGTGACTGACGTGTCGCTGCCGCGCGTGGGTGGCGACGCCGCGTCGCTCGGATCGCTGGCCGGGCCGCGCCTGACCGTACTTGCTTTTCTTTCGGCGGAATGCCCCATGTCGAACGCGTACCTCGAATCGTTACACGCCACGGCGACGGAGTTGCACGAACGCGGCGTGCGCGTCGTCGTGATCAATCCGAACCGGCAGGAAAACGACGAGCAAGTCGCCCGGCACGCGACGGAATTTGGCGTCAAACTACCCGTGCTGCGCGATCCGAACCTCGCGGTCGCGGACGCCGTCGGGGCGAAGGTCACGCCGGAAGTGTTCGTGCTCGACGCCGACCGAGTCGTGCGTTATCGCGGCCGGATCGACGATCAATATCTGTCGCGGCTGAAACGGCGCGAGCAGGTGACGCGGAACGATCTGCGCGAGGCCATTGACGAGTTGCTCGCCGGTAAACCCGTAACTCGGCCGGAAACCGAGGCGCTCGGTTGCCCGATCGCTCGGCCCGTGGCCAAGTCGAAAAATGCGTTGGCCGGCGTCACGTTCAATCGCGACGTGATGAAGATTCTGCAAGATCGTTGTCAAAACTGCCACCGGCCCGGCCAGGCCGCGCCGTTTTCGCTGATGAATTATCAGCAAGCCGTGAAGTGGGCGGCGGACATCGAACGTGTCACGTCGGAACACGTCATGCCGCCGTGGAAGCCGGTTGCCGGCTTCGGCTCATTTCGCGACGAGCAACGCATGACCGACGCGGAGATCGCGACGGTCGTTGCGTGGATCAAGGCTGGCATGCCGGAAGGCGCCGCGGGCGACTTGCCGGCGCCGCGCGATTTCGCCGCCGACGGCTGGATCTTGGGCGAACCCGATCTCGTGCTCACGATGCCGGGCGAGTTTGCAGTTCACGGATCCGGCCGTGACATCATTCGCCACTTCGTGATTCCGACGGACCTCAGCGAAGACAAATGGGTCACGGCGGTGGAATTCCACGCGGGCAATTCGCGCGTGGCGCATCACGCGATTTTCTTCACCGACACGAGCGGTTCGGCGCGGCGAATGGACGAGGCGGACCCGCAGCCGGGCTTCGGCCGCGGCGCGTTCTTCGTGAACAACATCGGCGCGTGGGCCGTTGGTTCGCAACCGAACCCGCTGCCCGACGGCGTCGGCACGCGACTGCCGCGCGGGGCCGACGTCGTGCTGCAAATGCACTATCACCCGTCCGGCCGTCCGGAAAAAGACCGCAGCTCGCTCGGCGTCTACTTCGCCAAGAAGCCGGTCGAGAAACAACTCGCCGGGCTGCCGATCTTCGGCATGCGATTCATCTGGCCGGAAGGCGAGGACCGCATCAAGACGACGGGGAAATTCGTCGTGCCCGTGGACACGCACGCCGTCTCCGTCTTCCCGCACATGCACACGCTCGGCAAGGAATTCAAAATGACCGCGACACGGCCCGACGGCTCCGTCGAAAATCTCATTCGCATCGACGACTGGGACTTCAACTGGCAACAATTCTACTTCTACAAACAGCCCGTGCCGCTGCCGAAGGGGACCGTGATCGAGTTGGAATCTTACGCCGACAATTCGCCGGGTAACCTTTCGAACCCGAACAGCCCGCCAAAGACCGTGACGTTCGGCGAACAGACGACGAACGAAATGTGCATCGGGTTCATCGGCTGCACGGTGGACGACGACAGCGAATTCCGCGAACTGCTCCCGTTCCGCGGCCGGTTACGACAACGCGCGGCGGAGAACCGGCGGCCGTGATCGTGGTCGCTGGCTCGCCCAAAATCGGCTTGTTCATTTGCCAATTCGCAATTTGCAACCCGCAATAGATTCAAAGGCCCCCGCCGTGGATTGGGACAGCGCTGGGGGCAACGCCGCATGCCGAAATCTTATGCCGGCCACAATCGAAAGGGGGGCGGCCGGGTTCCCGTTTTGCGTCGCTCGCACGGCTCACGACGACATGCAGTCTATCACGCCTTTTCGCGATCTCAACTGTAATCAAGCGTGCGACGAAGCGAATTGCTCGCGCATTGCGGACACCTTTTCCATATCGCCACGTCGCTTTGCGAGCGATGGCTGCGGTCGCCGTTCGCCATCGGGGCGGATATAATCCCGTCACGAAACCCGCACTGTGGCCGGTCTCCCGGCCGTGCCACACAGTTTGTTTCAGTCGCGGAGAATGACTCGTGGCCAATTCCCCGGTGCAGCGCGTGCTCGCGGTCGGCGCCCATCCGGACGATTGCGAGTTACTCTGCGGCGGCACGCTGGCGCTGTTCGCCGCTCGCGGGGCGTCGGTCGCGATCTGTGCCGTGGCTCACGGCGACAAAGGCTCGCGCGATCTCTCCGCGGACGACCTCGCCGCGCGGCGGCACGCCGAGGCGACGCGGGCAGCCGCGGTCATCGGTGCCAAGTTCCACTGCCTCGGCGCCGTGGACGGTGAATTCGTTGCGTCGCTAGAACTCCGGGCGAGAATTATTGAAACCATTCGCCGTGTCCAGCCCGATCTGATCCTCACGCATTGGCCCGACGACTACCACGCCGACCACCGCGTGACGGCCGAACTCGTCGCCGATTCGAGTTGGTTTGCGGCCAGTCCCGGACACGTCCCCGGCATGCCCGCGCTGCCGCAGCCGGTGCCCGTCTTCTACATGGACACGCTCGCCGGCTTGCACTTCGAACCGACCGAGTACGTCGATATCAGCCCGGCGTGGCAGCGAAAAGAGGCGATGCTCCGCTGCCACGCCAGCCAGACGGGCTCATCGGCCCAGCACGGCGACCCGGACCTTATCGTCCTGTCCCGCGACCTCGCACGGCTTCGCGGCCACCAGTGCGGCGTCGAGTTTGCCGAGGCATTCCGGCCATGCCCAAGATGGAAGCGACTGAGACCGTGGCGCATGCTGCCGTGAGTGGCGTCATCGACAGCGCCGGCAGCGTAAGCTCGCCGCGGCAAGTTTCCCGCTAATCCACTGGCGGAAAAGTCCCGTACAACCGATCGCCCATATCGCCCAGGCCGGGGCAGATGTAAAAGGATCCGTCCAGTCTCTCGTCGATCGCCGCGGTGATGATGTGCACGTCGGGATGGTCCTGCTGAAGACGATCAACACCTTGCGGCGCGGCGACGACGCAGAGCACAAGGATTTCCTGCCCGCCGTGACGTTTGATCGCCGTGATGGTTCGGCTGAGGGTTCCGCCGGTCGCGAGCATGGGTTCCAGCACGAGCACGCGGCGGCCGGCAAGCGGCGGCAGCTTCATGTAGTATTCCGTCGGCTGCGCAGTCGTCTCGTCACGCTGCATCCCGGCGAATCCGACCGAGACGTTTGGCAGCAACTCGACGGCTGCCTCGAGCATTCCGAGGCCCGCGCGCAGCACGGCGATCGCGACTAACTCCTTGGCAAGCACCAGGCCGGTCGTGCGTTCGAGCGGCGTTTCGATCCCGACCGGCCGGCATGGCAAATCTTTCGTCGCCTCCAGCAGCAGAACATACGCGAGTTGCTTGGTCATGGCGCGGAACTCGCTTGGCAGTGTCGAGCGATCACGAAGCTTGGTAAGTGACTGAGCGGCCAGAGGGTGGATCACAATCGTGGGGTTCATTGCACGCCTCGCGGTTTGGTTGAATGTCCGATTACCGATAACCGCTTTTCTGTCGTAAGTCCAGCGGCGCGGCCGTACAAAAGTAGCCGGCAGGCATACACCGCGGCGTCTCGAATTGCCTCGCGACTACCTTCTCAATCGCCGTGACCGGTAAGGTTCATGGCCTTCGTTTATTCTGGGTAATTTCTTCAATCTGCCTTGACAGCGGGTTTCTGCCCATCATAATTCACGCGAGTTGCGTAGCCTCGGTTGTTGGCCTCGATGGGAACTCAAGGCCCCGGGGTGACTCGAAGTAGTTCCCAGGATGTCCGTCTACTTTTGAGGAGACCACAATGCACAGTCTAGTTTTGGTTCTTGCGATGAGCGGGACAGGTGATCACTGTTCGTCGGCGCCGAGTTGCGCACCGAAGGTGACTCACTGTCGGACGAGTTGCGACCCGTGCCACAGTCGCGTCAGCCGCTGCCGCAAGAGCTGCGATCCGTGCCCGCAGGTGGCAAGCTGCGATCCGTGCGGTCGGCCGAGCCTGTTTGCTCGCCTCCGCGCGAAGCGCTGCCATACGTCGAGCTGCAACGGCCACACGAGCGGCTGCGCGAACGGCAGCAGCAACGGGACGCCATCAGCCACGCCGATGGAGCAGACCCCGAAACAGGCCCCGCCAACCGCCACGACGCCGGATAAACCGGTTCCGTCCACGCCTGTCAAGTAACTTCCCGACAGTTTGATACCGAAATTGAGTCGCAAAACCCTTCTGGGAAATCCCAGGAGGGTTTTTGTCGATTCCCAGCGTCACGATTGATTCCCGCTCGACACCACGGCGAGAGAATCGTCGGTCGGCGTGTCGGTTGACGAGGATCACGCCGAGCTTCTTGCCAATCCCCGGTCGAGCTTGTCGCACTCGTCGTTGAGGGCGGCGGGCAATCGGTCGCCGAGCGAGCCGAGGAACTTTCGCTGCTCGGCGACCTCGGCGTCCCATGCGGCATGATCGACGTCGAGCAGTTGATGCCGCGTCTTGGCGTTGAGATCGAGGCCGTCGGCGCGGATCGCGTCGCGTGTCGGCACGAGGCCGATTGGAGTTTCGGTTGCGTCGCCGAAGCCGGCTGCGCGGCGGACGATCCAATCGAGAACGCGGATGTTTTCGCCGAAGCCGGGCCAAAGATAGTTTCCGGCGTCGTCGGTGCGGAACCAGTTGACGTGAAAGATCGCCGGCGGCCGCGCGAGCTTGCGGCCGATCGCGAGCCAGTGGCCGAAGTAGTCGCCCACGTTGTAACCGCAAAACGGCAACATGGCCATCGGGTCGCGGCGCAGCACGCCGACGGCGCCGGTCGCCGCGGCGGTAGTCTCAGAACCCATCGTGGCGCCGACGAAAACGCCGTGCTGCCAATCGCGTGCTTGAAAGACAAGCGGCGCAGTCCGCGCGCGGCGACCGCCGAAAACGATCGCGGAAATCGGCACGCCGGACGGGTCGTCAAACTGCGGCGAGATGCACGGACACTGCCGCGCGGGGGCCGTGAACCGCGAGTTCGGATGTGCGGCCTTGCCGCTCGCCGCGTTCCACGCTCGGCCCTGCCAGTCGATCAATCCCGCGGGCGGTTCGCTGCCGATTCCTTCCCACCACGGACGGCGGTCGGGCGTAATCGCCACGTTGGTGAGCAGACTGTTGCTCGCGACCGTGGCCAGCGCATTCGGATTACTCTTCGGTCCGGTGCCCGGCGCGACGCCGAAGAAGCCGGCCTCCGGATTGATCGCCCACAGCCGCCCGTCCGACCCGATACGCAGCCACGCGATGTCGTCGCCAACCGTCCACACCTTGTAGCCCGCGAACGACGCGGGCGGAATCAGCATCGCCAAATTGGTCTTGCCGCACGCGCTGGGAAACGCCGCGGCCACGTACGTGACGCGGCCAGTCGGATCTTCGATGCCGACGATCAGCATGTGCTCGGCAAGCCAGCCCTCGTCGCGAGCCAGAACGCCGGCGATTCGTAGCGCGAAACATTTCTTGCTCAACAGCGCGTTGCCGCCGTAACCGGAGCCGACGCTCCAGACCAGCCGCTCGCGCGGGAAGTGCGTAATGAATCGCCGGTCCGGGCTGAGGTCGCCGAGCGAGTGCAGCCCGGGCGCGAATTCGTCCGACGAGCCGAGTTGCTCAGTCGCCACGCGGCCCATGCGGGTCATGATCCGCAGGCTCGCAACGACGTACGGGCTGTCCGTCAACTCGACGCCCACGCGGCTGAACGGCGAGCCGGCGGGACCCATCAGATACGGCACGACGTACATCGTGCGGCCGCGCATCGAACCGCGAAGTAAGTCCGAAAGCCGCGCTCGGGCCTCGGCCGGAGCCATCCAATTATTCGTCGGACCGGCGTCGTCACGATGCTCCGAACAGATGAACGTCAAGTGCTCCGTGCGGGCCACGTCGTTCGGATGGCTGCGGTGCATGTAACAGCCCGGATGCGATCGCTGGTCGAGTTCGATCAACGTGCCGTCGGCGAGCATGCCGCTGATCAGTTGCTGATGCTCGGCCTCGGACCCATCACACCAAACGACGCGATCCGGCTGAGTGAGCCGAGCCGATTCATCGACCCAGCGTTCCAGTGCAGTTGCCATGCGCGACTCTCGCAAACTTTGCTAACGGACGGACCGCCGCGGCAGTCCACGAATCCAGCAATTTAGCGATGTGCCGCGCTGCTCACCAGATCGGTAAACATGTCGGACCTATCGCGGGTGTGCGACGTGAATTTCCCATTTGGTTCCTGACCTTGCGTAAATAGAACACGCGAAAGTCGGTGTCGCAGACTTGCTTCTTGAGTTCATCGAGCATCCTGTGCATAAAGTCGCGAGCGTCCTTCGCTCCAGTTCGCGCGCGGGGTCGTCGTCGGCGTCCGCCAGCGCGGCCGTGTCGTCATTCGGCGGCAGGCTCTTGTGTGGATGTCAGATTTTTTCTTTCAACCATCATTCGCCGAGGAAATAATGCAACGCTTTTCGTAGCTGATTCATGACGCGGTGGATGGTCACGCGGACTTGAGCCGGCGTGCGTTGCTGCTCGGCGGCGATTTGCACGATGCTCCTGCCTTCCAGATAATGCTGTTCGAACAGACGCGTGTGCGGAATCGTCTCGCGAAGGATGTCGAGCACAGACATGATTTCGTGGCTGATCCAGAACCGGTCAAAAGCGTCCGCTGGTTCCGGGCTGGGATCGAACGGTTCGTTGTCGAACCGCCACGTCAGACTCTTCGCCGGGTGGCGGTTCTCTTGGCGAAACAGATCAACTGCCCGGCGGCGAACGATCGTGTTCAGCCAGCGCCGAAACGACCGCGGTTTGCCGTCGGGCCGGTAATTCGGCAGCGACTGCATGACGGCTACCCACACCTCGTGCTCCAACTCGTCGGCCTCGTCCCGCCGCAGTTCCGCCGCGTCGTTCTTCAATGAACACGGCAGCACGACGGCCGGCACCGTGTTCAACTTCACCGCGACGAGCCTCGCGACTGCCAGCGCGGGGATGCAGGGCACGTTCGTC
>Ga0247727_10009799_pt1 | contig 17173 bp, 17 predicted proteins | sample WisWelCaveWW1625_FD_202498 | JGI IMG/M metagenome (GOLD analysis project Ga0247727, IMG submission 202498) | Biofilm microbial communities from Wishing Well Cave, Virginia, United States - WW16-25 | ecosystem: Environmental > Aquatic > Deep subsurface > Groundwater > Cave microbial mat | place...
TGGAGCAGGGCCAGGTCCGCGAGGCCATCGACCTGGTCACTCCCTCTGAGTTATATCTGCTGGCCTCCGGCGCTCCTGATTCTGCCAGCCCCGGGCCGGTCGAACAAGAGATTCGCCGGCTGGCTTCGGCCGATCCCAGCCGCGTCAACGCCGCCCGCGTCTCGGCGGCGTTCGGCTCCCCGCACCCCACCCTGGCCAATTCCTACCGGCCGGAGCTGCTGAACCTGCCCACTTTCCCGACCCTGATGGGTTACTCCAGCCGCATCATGGCCGAGAGCTGGGAGTCGAACAACCTGTACTGGGCGGCCCTGGCCGACGAGCTCCACCTGCCGCCGGCGCAGCTCAACCTGCTGGTCCCCCAGTGGACCCAAAAGGTCGTCGAGCGCATCTTCGCCACCCACCTGGAAGACTGGCCGGCGGTGTTGCGCTCCCTCCGCTGGATCGGCGATGATTATAAGCAGAAGGCCAGGCCGCAGATGCTGAGCGAAACCAAGGCTTCACTGGATTAGGAGGCAACCGTGAGAAGGCAAACCATGCGCCGCGCCCTAGGGGCGGCGACGCTGGCGACTCTGGCGCTTGGCGCCGCGTTCTGGGGGGCGACGTCGCTTGGGGGCCTCCTGCTGGCCCAGCAGACGCCGGCGCAGTTCCGCATCAAGGTTGATCTGGTGGTGCTCAGCGTGGCTGTCACCAACCGCCAGGGCCGCTACGTCACCGGCCTCAAAGTCAGCGACTTCAGGATCCTGGAGGACGGCATCGCCCAGAAGGTTTCCTTCTTCGGCGAGGGCAGCCAGGCCCCCTCTGCCACCGAGGAAGGCCGGGCCGCGGCGGCCGCCGGTTCCGGTCCGGCCGGCATCGACCTGGCCTCCGACACCTTCGTCGGCACCAACGTCTTCATCCTCTTCGACACCAGCAATTTCATGTACCGCGGCTTCGTCTACGCCGAGGACGCCATCGCCGACTTCGTTCGCGGCCTGGATCGCGCCGACTCCATCGCCATATACACCTTCAGCCGCAACCTCAACCGCCTGGCGCCTCTGACCCGCGACCGCTCCATCGCCGTTCGGGGGCTGCGGCAGGCGGTGGCCGGCGACGATACCGCCCTCTACAACGGCCTGCTGCTGACGCTGCGCGATGCCGCCCGCGTGCCGGGCCGCAAGGTCGTCATCATCTTCTCCAACGGCCCCGACAACGCCAGCATGCTGGCCCCCGACGATGTCCGCGCCGTGGCCGAGGACGAGGGCATCCCCATCTACGTCATCTCCACCAGCGAGGTCAACCGCGATCCCATCTCCGGCAACGTCTTCCGCCGCATCACCGCTCGCACCGGCGGCCGGGCCTTCTTCGCCAAGACCTGGCAGAAACAGACCGAGGCCTTCCACTCCATCCGGGAAGAGCTGCGCCACGTCTATACCATTACCTACTACCCGCAGGCTAACCCCAACGAGGGCTTTCGCAGCATCAACGTGGAGCTGACCGCCGACGCCGCCAAGAGATACCGGCTGCGCTACCGCACCGGCTACCGCCCCAAGCTCTAGACGTGGATCAGACCAACCTGATCATCCTCGGCGCCCAGTGGGGCGACGAGGGCAAGGGCAAGATCGTCGACCTGTTCAGCGAGCGCTTCGACATCGTGGCGCGCTACCAGGGCGGCCACAACGCCGGCCACACCGTCGAGGTTGGCGACCGGCGCTTCATCCTGCAGCTGATTCCTTCCGGCATCCTGCGGCCCGGCAAGACCGTCGTCATCGGCAACGGCGTGGTCATCGACCCGGGGGCTCTGCTGCAGGAGATGGAAACCCTGGAGGCCGCCGGCATCCAGGTGAGGGGGCGGCTGCTGGTGAGCCATCGCGCCCACGTGATCTTCCCCTTTCACCGCATGATGGAGAAGGCCTCCGAAACCAGGCCCGGCCAGGTGCGGATTGGCACCACCTCCCGCGGCATTGGCCCGGCCTACGAGGACAAGATCGCCCGGCGGGGCATCCGGATCGCCGACTTGCTCGACAGCGAAACCTTCTGCGCGCAGTTCGAGCAGATCGTCCGGGAGAAGCAGCTCATCGCGCGGGCCCTCCAGATCGAAGAGCCGCTGGATTTCGCCGAGATGCGCAGCCGCTACCTGGGCTATGCCGAGCGCTTGCGGCCCCTGGTGGCCGACGTGGCCCTTTACGTGAACCGGGCCATGGACCAGGGCCGGCGGGTGCTCTTCGAGGGCGCCCAGGGGACCATGCTCGACATCGACCACGGCACCTACCCCTTCGTGACGTCTTCCAACGCCACCGCCGGCGGCGCCTCCACCGGAGTGGGCGTCTCGCCGGCCAGGATCCACGCCGTCGTCGGCGTCTCCAAAGCCTACATCACCCGGGTAGGGGAGGGCCCCTTTCCCACTGAATGCGACGACCAGGCCGGCCAGACATTGCGCCAGCGCGGCCAGGAGTTCGGCGCCGTCACCGGCCGGCCTCGCCGCTGCGGCTGGTTCGACGTCCCGCTGCTGCGCTACACCTCCACCATCAACCACTTCGCCTCGCTGGTCGTCACCAAGCTCGACGTGCTGGACCACCTGAGCGAGATCCCCGTCTGCACCGCTTACCGCCACCGCGGCAGCCTCCTCGACGAGATGCCGGCTCTGGCCCGCGATCTCGAGCAGATCGAGCCGGTCTGCGAGACCCTACCCGGCTGGAACTGGCCCACAGCCGGCCTGCGGGACTATTCCGAGCTTCCTCCGGCCGCCCAATCCTACTTGCAGTATCTGGAAGACCGCACCGGGGTCGAGATCGGCTGCGTCTCCACCGGCCCGCAGCGGGACCAGACCATCCTGAGACCGGGATCGAAGCTCGCCAAGTTGTTGGGGTAGAGGCTATCGTCTGAGGCTAGTCAGCCTGCGCTCCCGCACCGGCGCCGATCCCCGAAGCGTCTGCCTTTCCCGAATCGGATTGGCTCGCGTTACGGGTGAAGGCCGCGCCGGCGACCTCACACCGGCTGTATGGGTACCTGTCCTTGCTTTCGCTGATCAGCGGTCCGCGACTGAATGTCTGCCGGACGATTCGCTGCAGAGCAGCCAGCACGGCAAATGAAAGACACAAGATACTGAGGGCCGTCTCGAGGTCCCTGTAGTAGGCGAGGAATAGGCAAGCTAGCACGGCGGCGGCCATGGCGACATGGAGGGCTAGGATGTGTCGGTGAGTTCGGGCTCGGTAAAGACGTCGGACGACCTCTCCTTGGCCGAGGTGTTCGTACTCGACGAATTGCGGCTTGCCGACCTGAATGTTTCCAACCAAGGGCATATCACTCCTGAGTAAGGGTCCGTGGCATATCGACTTTCTTAGAAAAGGAGCTTCCGTCCGGTTGCCACGGGCCGATCACCCGTTCTTCAAAGTCCTCGTTGGGAATTGAATGACCTCTCTCGTAGTGCTCCCACCGGTCACCAATGGCCACTAACCGCGTCAGCCCGAAACCGGCAGCGGCGAGAACAGTTCCGGTGGTGGTGAGAATCGTCCTAGCGTCCTGCCATCCAAGCCACCAACGCCACGCCTAGCAGCGCGAGCGCCACGCCTAGCAGTGCGATTCCAAGTAGTACCCGTATTTGCCAGGTCATCCTCTTGTTGGCTGCGTAGCATCGGACTTTATAGACCCGGACTGTCCGCTTTTGCGGCTGCCAAATCTGGACCTTCTGGTAATGAGGGGCGTCGTCGGCACGCTCTCCACGCGCAGTAAGCATTTGCACTCGATGCTCTTCTTCCTTATCGAGACGTTGCCGAACTTCTTCCACGATCCTGTCCAGCTTCCACTCAAGGAAGACGGCTCCGTCAGGTCTCAGTCTGACCTCGATGATCTCAGCGGCCATGGGCGCTCCATCTTGTAGCATATGCTGAGCCTGTTTTCAATAACTTGTCAGCAGAGCAACCGGTCGTCACGGATAATGGTGGAAGTTGATATGTCCACGCTGACCTTCGCCGAGGCTCGCCGGACGGTCGAGCAGCAAGTCGCTGCGATGCGTCAGGAGCCTGAGATCGAGAACGTCGCGCTGACCGACGCGCCGGGGCGTATCCTGGCCGAGCCGATCGAGGCCGACCGCGACTATCCGCCCTTCCATCGCTCCACCCGGGATGGCTACGCGGTGCGGGCCGCCCAGACGCCGGGCGAGCTTCGAGTCGTCGGGCTGGTTCGGGCCGGGCAGGAGTTCCCGCGCCCGGTCGAGCCGGGCCAGGCCGTCGAGATCATGACCGGGGCGCCGGTGCCCGCCGGCGCCGACGCCGTCGTCATGGTCGAGCACACCGAGCGACAGGGCGAGCAGGTGCAAGTTCGCGCCGGCGTGCGGCCGGGCGAGAATGTCGTTCCGCGAGGCAGTGAGGCCGCGCCGGGGCGTTCCTTGCTCGATCCGGGCCGCCGCCTCGATTACCCGGAGATCGCCCTGCTGGCCAGCTTCGGGCGGTCCACCGCCGCCGTCTACCGGCGGCCACGGGTGGCCATCCTCTCGACCGGAGACGAAGTTGTGGAGATCCACCAGCCTCCCTCCAGCTGCCAGATCCGCAACTCCAACGCCTGGTCGCTGGCGGTGCAGGTAACGCGCGCCAGCGGCGAGCCCCTGGTGCTGCCCATAGCGCCCGACGAGCCCGGGCGCACCCGCCAGCTCATCGGGCAGGGCCTGGAATGCGACCTGCTGCTGCTCTCCGGTGGTGTCTCGATGGGCAAGTACGACCTGGTCGAGTCGGTGCTGGCGGACCTGGGCGCCGAGTTCTTTTTTGACGGCGTGCTGATCCAGCCCGGCAAGCCGTTGGTGTTCGGCCGCTGCCGGGAGAGATTCTTCTTCGGCCTGCCCGGCAACCCGCTGTCGACCATGGTGACGTTCGAGATCTTCGCGCGGGCGGCGCTGGAGCTGCTGGCCGGCTTGGCCGAGGCGCCGCTGCGTTTCCTGCGGGCGCGCTTGGCCGCCGACTTCCGCCACAAGCCCGGGCTGACGCGCTTCCTGCCGGCCTGCCTGGAGGGCTTCGGCGACGAGGCGGTGGTGAATCCGGTAAAATGGCAGGGGTCGGGCGATGTGGTGGCGTTGACCCGCTCCAACGCCCTGCTGGTGGTAGCGGCCGATCGCGAGCAGTGGAAGGCCGGCGACTGGATGCCGGTATTGCCCCGATGAGATCCCGCCTGACGCACTACGACCAGGCCGGCGCCGTCCGGATGGTGGACGTCTCGGACAAGCCGGCGACGCGCCGCACGGCGCGGGCCCGGGCGCTGGTCCGGCTCCCTCGCCGGGTACTGGCCGCGCTGCCCTCCAATCCCAAAGGCAATCCTCTGGAGATCGCGCGCATCGCCGGCATCGCCGGGGCCAAGCGAACGGCCGAGTTGATCCCCATGTGCCACCCGCTGCTGCTGACCCACGTGGAGGTGCAAACCACGGTGCGCAACGGGGGCGTCGAGATCATCTCGGAGGTCGCCACCACCGGCCCGACCGGCGTCGAGATGGAGGCCCTGACGGCCGCCGCGGTGGCAGCCCTCACCATTTACGACATGACCAAGGCTCTCGACAAGTCCATCCGCATCTCGGATCTCTACCTGCTCGAGAAAACCGGCGGCAAGAGCGGGACCTACAGGCGGGCGCGGTGAACCCGAAAGGACGCCCCCGGGCGGCGGTGCTGACCATCAGCGACTCGGCCCACCGGGGACAGCGCCAGGACCGCAGCGGGCCGGCGCTGCGCCAGCGGCTGGAGCAACTGGGCTGGAATGTCTGCGCCACCGAACTGCTGCCGGACGAGAGAGAGCAGATCGCCGCGCGGCTGGCCATGCTGGCCGACGGCTCGGAAGTGCAGGCCATCTTTACCACCGGCGGAACCGGCCTGGCGGCGCGCGACGTCACCGTGGAGGCCACCCGCCAGGTAGTCGACCGCGAGATCCCGGGCTTCGGCGAGCTGATGCGCGTCGAAGGACGCCGCTCGACGCCGCTGGCGGCGCTCTCACGCGCCATCGCCGGCACCCGCGGCCGCGTCCTGATCGTCAACCTGCCGGGTTCCCCGCGCGGGGCCCTGGATTCGCTGGAGGCCATCGCCGAGCTGCTGCCCCACACCATGGACCTGCTCGGCGGCAAGACCGGGCACCGGGAGCCGGCATGAAACCGGCTTCGACCCGGCGCCGTCCAACGCCTGTGAGAGCTTTGTGTCTCTGGCTGCTGCTGTTGGCCGCACCGCTCTCGGCCCAGGGCGACAAATCCGACAAAGAACAGTACCGGTTCGGCGCCACCGTCAACCTCGTGACGGCGCCCGTCACAGTGCTGGGTCCCGACGGCCGCTACGTGCCCGGCCTCGAAAAGCAGGATTTCCGCGTTTTCGACAATTACAAGCCGCAGCAGATCATCGGCTTCGACATCAGCTTCCTGCCGATCTCGCTGGTGCTGTGTGTGCAGTCCAGCGGCCGGGTGGAAGGACTGCTCCCCCGCATCAAGAAGACCGGGATTCTCTACTCCGACCTGGTGCTGGGACCGGAGGGGGAGGCGGCGCTCATTCACTTCGACAGCAAGGTGGAAGTGCTGCAAGACTTCACCAAGGATCCCGACAAGCTGGCCGAGGCCCTCAAGAAGCTCAAGCCGGGCAGCGACGCCACCCGCATGGCCGACGCCGTGTGGCGCGCCATCCGCATGCTGCGCAACCGGCCGCCCAACCATCGCAAGATCATCGTGGTGGTGTCGGAATCCCGGGAGAACGGCAGCGAGACCAGCATCGGCGAGGCCATGCGCGACGCCCAACTGGGGGACATCCTGATCTATGCCATCCGCCTCTCGACGGTGCAGGGGCGGCTGACCCGGACCCCGCCACCCAGGCGCGATCCCTTCCCGCCGGGGGTCTCGGCGCGGCCCACCGCGCCGGGTGTGGTCTCTACGCCTACCACTGCGGCTCAGTCGCGGGTCGAGGTGGTGAACGTGCTGCCCATGATCGTGGAGGCTATCCGGGGCGTCAAGAACCTCATCTTCAGCGACCCTCTCCAGGCCCTCACCGAGGCCAGCGGCGGCAAGATCCTGGCCCCGGTGACCGAAGGGGGCCTGGAGGAAGCCGTGACCCGCATCGGCGAGGAGCTGCGCAGCCAGTACCTCATCAGCTACCGCCCCAACAACCTGAACGTGGGCGGTTTTCACGAGATCCGCGTGGAAGTGGCCATCGAGGGCCTCCGGACCCGCACGCGGATGGGCTATTGGCTGGGGCCGATCCCGAATCTGTAAGCTGTGCTACCATGAACGGTTCGCCGGAAGCAGATCACCGCTAACAATCCGTGGGGCGGCGCCCCCGCGCCGCGGCTGGCCCCCTGGCCAGCCTTTTCCGGGCCTCTCGGTGAGCCGGCCAGGGCCCAGAGGGCGCCCCCGGCTGCGGCCCAGGGGCGCCGCCCCACACACCAGTTGGAGGTGTAATGAGCAAGCCGAAAACTGCCAAGGAAGCCTTGGAGTACGCCAAGGCCCAGGGGGCCCAGATGCTGGACATGCGCTTCGGCGACCTGCCCGGCCTGTGGCACCACGTTTCGTTTCCCATCAGCCAGCTGACGGAGTCCAGCTTCGAGGACGGCTTCGGCATCGACGGTTCCAGCCTCCGCGGCTGGGCCGCCATTCACGAGAGCGACATGCTGCTGGTCCCGGATCCTTCCACCGCCATGATGGATCCGTTCACCCAGCTCCCGACCCTGGTGATGATCGGCGACGTCATCGACCCCATCACCAAGCAGCACTACGAGCGCGATCCCCGCTGGATCGCCCGCAAGGCCGAGAAATACCTGGTATCCACCCGCATCGGCGACCGGGCCTACTTCGGGGCCGAGGCGGAGTTTTTCATCTTCGACAACATCCGCTTCGACCAGACCCAGAACAGCGGCTACTACTTCATCGACGCCGAGGAAGGGCGCTGGAACTCCGGAAGGGCGGAGAACAACCTGGGGTACCGCCCGCGTTACAAGGAAGGGTACTTTCCGGTGCCGCCCACCGATCATTACCAGGACCTGCGGGCCGAGATGGTGCGGACCATGATTCAGTGCGGGCTGGAGATCGAGTGCCACCACCACGAGGTGGCCACCGGGGGCCAGGCCGAGATCGACCAGCGGTTCGATACCCTGCTGCGGTCCGCCGACAACATGATGTTGTACAAGTACGTAATCCGCAACGTGGCGGCCCAGCACGGCAAGACCGTGACCTTCATGCCCAAGCCGCTGTTCCAGGACAACGGCAGCGGCATGCACACCCACCAGTCGGTGTGGAAGGGGGAGACGCCGCTGTTTGCCGGGGACCGCTATGCCGGGCTGTCGGAGACGGCGCTCTACTACATCGGGGGGCTGTTGAAACACGCCCCGGCGATCGTGGCTCTGTGCGCCCCCACCACCAACAGCTTCAAGCGGCTGGTGCCGGGCTTCGAGGCCCCGGTGAACCTGGCTTACTCGCGGCGAAACCGCTCGGCGGCCTGCCGCATCCCGATGTACTCGGCCTCCCCCAAGGCCAAGCGCGTGGAGTTCCGGCCGCCGGATCCCTCCTGCAACCCCTACCTGGCGTTCGCGGCCATGTTGATGGCGGGCCTGGACGGGGTGCAAAACAAGATCGATCCGGGCGAGCCGCTGGACAAGGACATTTACGACCTGTCGCCGGAGGAGATGCGGAATGTGCCATCGCTGCCGGCCTCGCTCGATGAGGCCCTCAAAGCGCTGGAGAACGACCACGCCTTCATGACACGAGGCGACGTGTTCACCGAGGAGATCATCGAAACCTGGATCGACTACAAGCTGAAAAACGAGGTCGACGCCATACGGCTCCGCCCCCACCCCTACGAGTTCGCGTTGTATTATGACATTTAGTTGTCAGTAGTCAGTTGCCAGTTCTCAGTGGCCACGGCCCGCCGACAACTGACTACTGACTACTGGCAACTGACTACTGGCAACTGTGTTCAAGCATCCCGCGCGGGCGAAGCGAAGTCTCGCCGAACTGGATCGGCATTTCGATCCGGACAGCCGGGGAGTTCTCGATTCGCTGCTGGCCCACTCGCCCGACCCGGACTCGGCGCTCCATTACCTGAGCCGGTATCTGGAGGTCCAGCCGCCTCCGCCGGTTTCGCGGCTGCGCCCCCTGGTGTCGGTGTTCGGATACAGCCATTTCCTCTCCGAGACCCTGTTCCAGCAGCCGGATTGGACGGCCTCGGGGCTGGAGGATCACCTGTACCGGGTGCTTCCGGCCGAGGAGCTGAGGGGGCAACTCAGCCCGCTGCCGCTCGCGACCATGGACCGGCCGGGCGTGGCTCTGGAGCTGGCGCGCTTCAAGCGCCGGGGTCTGCTCCGCATCATGCTGCGGGACGTGCTGGGGCTGGCCACGCTGGCCGAGGTGACCCTGGAGCTTTCCAACCTGGCGGACACCATTCTGGCCGCGGCTCTGGAGCGCGTGAGCCTGGAGCAGGCCACCCTCTGCGGCCAGCCACTGCTGGCGCGGCCGGCCGGCGCGCCCTGCGAGTTCGCCGTCATCGCTCTGGGCAAGCTCGGTGGCCAGGAGCTGAACTACAGCTCCGACATCGACCTGCTGTACCTGTTCACGGGGGCCGGCGAGACCGACGGGCCGCGGCGCATCACCAGCAAGGAGTTCTATATCAAGGTCGCCAACCAGCTCACCGGGCTGCTGTCGTCGACCACTACCGAGGGTTTCTGCTACCGCGTGGATTTGCGGCTGCGCCCGGAGGGCCGGCTGGGCGAGGCGGCGCTGTCGCTGGGCGCCGCCGGGGACTACTACGGGCGCCGAGCCCGTGACTGGGAATTACAGATGCTCATCAAGGCCCGGGCCGCCGCCGGCAGCCAGGCCCTGGGCCGCCGCTTCCTCCGGCACGTCGAGCCGCTGATCTACAAGACCACCACCGACTTTTCGGCGATCGAGAGCATGTCGGAAACCCGCGAGCGCATCCATGAGAAACTGCGGCGCCGCGCCCCGGGCGGCCTCGACGTCAAGCTCACCCGCGGGGGCATCCGGGATATCGAGTTTCTCACCCAGTGTCTGCAGCGCCTCTACGGGGGCCGCGACACCTGGGTGCGCCACGGCGGAACCCTGTTCGCCCTGCACCGCCTCCGCGACAAAGGATATCTGGCGGCTCGGGACTATGCCCGGCTCACCGGCGCCTACCAGTTCCTCAGAACCCTGGAGCACCGCCTGCAGCTGGAGCACGACCGCCAGACCCACACCCTGCCGCAGGAGGAGGAGGCGCTCGAGATCCTGGCGCGCAAGATGGGGGTGCCGGACCTGCCGGGGGAAACGCGGCGTCACCTCCAGGAAGTCACCGACCTCTATGACCGGCTGATCCACGGCCACGGGCCGGCCCCGCAAGCGGCCGGCGAGGCGCCCCCTCTGTTCCAGCTGGAGCCCGAAAGCCCGGGCGATTCCGCCGATCTCGGCATGCAGGCCCAGCTTCGGTACCTGGAAATGCGGGCTCCGCAGCTAAGCAGCCGCATCGCCCGGGCTCCGGTGGCGCGCGGCCGGCGCCTGTTCGAGCATTTCCTCGGCAAGTTGGTCGCCATGCCCGAGCTGCTCGATGAGCTGGAAGCAGCGCCTTCGCTGATCGAGCTGGCGGCCGACCTGTTCGAGCTGAGCCCCTTCTTCGCGGAGTGGCTGATCCGCAACCCGGAGGAGATCCACGAGCTCCAGAGAGTGGCGGCCTTCGCCCCGACCGACCAGCAACCAACCCTATTCGACCTGGCCCCGACGGGACCCGGGGCGCCGCTGGAGCACCCCGAGCTGGAGCACCTGGTTCGCACCGGCGCTTCCATCCAGGTCAAGTCCGCCTGGCTGCGCCGCTTCTATCGTCGCCAGATGTTGCGGATCCAAACCGAGAGCATCTGCCGCCGCAGCCCCATTTTCTCGACCCTGGAGCAGACCACCGTTCTGGCCGACTGGATGGTGGCGGCTGCCTACCGCATGGCCCTCGACGACGTGGTGGGGTCCGAAGGAGTCTCTCCTCGTCATACCATGCACGTGGTGGCCCTGGGACGGCTGGGCATGCGGGAGTTCGACCTCGGCTCCGACGCCGACCTGGTTTTCATCATCCCCGACGCCGCCCGGCCGGAACTCTCCTTGTGGACCCGGGTGGCGGAGCGCGCCATCGACGTGCTCACCAGCTATACCGGCGAAGGGGTGATCTTCTCGGTCGACACCCGCTTGCGCCCCCTGGGCCGCGAAGGCGAGCTGGTACAGACCGAAGGCCGCTACAAGACGTATTTCTCCGAGCAGGCCCAGGCCTGGGAAGCCATCACCTATATGAAGACCCGCTGCCTGGCGGGCGATGTCGAGAAGGGGACCGCTTTCCTGACCGATCTCCAGAACGTGGACTGGCGCCGCTACGGGCAGAGTGGCGCCCTGGCGGCTCTGCTCTCCGACATGCGCCGCAAGCTCGAGAAAGAACAGGGCGCCGAGCAGCCGCTCAAGGCCGGCCGGGGAGGCTACTACGACATCGACTTTGCACTGATGTACCTGCGGCTGCGCGGGGCCGGGATTTTTTACCGGTCCCTCAATACCCCGGAGCGCATCGAGGTCATCGAGCGAATGGGCCTGCTAGGTCCGGAAAACGCCGAGTTCCTGCGGAGCGCCGCGGTGTTTTACCGGGCCCTGGATCACGGCCTGCGGGTCTCCACTGGCCGCCCCACGGCGGCGCTCCCCACGGCCTTGTCCCAGGTGGAGATTCTGACCGAGCTGGTCAAGCGCTGGACACCGGCCGGCTTGCATGTCCGGCCGCTCGACGCCCTGCTGGCCGAGATGCGGCAGCGCACCCGCGCGGCCTTCAACCAGATATTCGGAACAGGTTCAGATGCCCCGGCGAGCTGACGATCAGCACCAATAGATTCCAGGGGGGGCCCATGGAGGAGTCGATCCCGGTGAGGGCCAAACAACTAGGGAAGCACATCGTAGCAGATCCGAGAATCTGCCATGGCAAACCAACCTTTCGCGTCCTGGATGAGAATATCTCCATCCACCAGCGCCAGGCGTTGCAGGGCTGGCGGATTCCAGTCCGCCATATCGGTTACGACATCGGCCGCCAGCGGATGACGGACGAGGAGATCATCCCGTTCCTGCACCAACTTTCGGGGGCGACTTTTTTACTGCCGGCCGGGATTTCTTTGACCGGCACCTTTGCCATGCCAGCTATTGCCTGGTGCTTTTAACTCCGATGACAGATACCTCTCCACGGCCGGATCCAGAGGTAGTTGGCGTTGTCGGCCTTGGGGCGTCCGAACGGATACCGGGGGTCGTCCTTGATCCGCTCCTTATCGACCTTGTCGACGTTGAACGGGGGATTGGCCATCAGGAAATCGAAACGGCCCGTGCTGCGGTGGGGATCCTCGTAGTAGGTGACGGCCTGGCGGATGTCGCCGGCCAGGCCGTGGACGGCGAGGTTCATCTTGCACAGCCGGATGGTCTCCTCGACCTTTTCCTGGCCGTAGATGGAGAGGGCTGTCGCGCTCTGGCGGTGGTCCTCGACGAAGCGGGCGGACTGGACGAACATGCCGCCCGAGCCGCAGGCGGGATCGAAGATGCGGCCGTGGTAGGGCTCGATGATCTCGACGATGAGCTTGACGATGCTGGTGGGGGTGAAGAACTCGCCGCCCTTCTGGCCCTCGGCCATGGCGAACTTGCCGAGGAAGTACTCGTAGATCTTGCCGAAGGTCTGGCTGGTTGAGTCCCGGATTATACCAACTTGGCCGGGGGCGGGGGACTGGGCATTGCGGAATTGGCGGCCCAGGGATGGCCGGCGCAGCCCATCCAGCGGAGATCGTCGATGAGGATGTTCGGCCGGGGCGGGGCCACTCACCGAGGTCGTGGCACCCGGTGCCAAAAGCGCGCTCGTTTACGGCGGCGCTTGGTAAGTCGCTGATTGTGCTGACGTGAGGACCTGGGCACATTTGCCAGGCCCTCCCTTGGCCACAGGCTGCTGGTGAAGCGAGGAACCGGCAGGGTGGTCTCGTTCCAAAGGTGCGAAGGCTTGGATCAGTTGAACATGCTTTGCCAATCGACAGCTTCCGGAACGCGCCGTGCTATGAATATACCCGTAACACGTGCTCCGGGGAATCTCCCGAGCAGAACGCTCTTGACGGCTCTGAAATGGCATCCCGTAGTCAGCAGGTCGTCGAATACGCCAAATAGGAGCGGCTCCGGTACTGCCAAATGTTCAACTATGCAGTAGTTCTCAGCCAACTCTCGCGGCGTGGGCCGCTCATCGCTATCGTGTGCGGCGGCCATGCTAATATTCTGGACGACAAGCTCTCGAATGTCGAGATCGATCCCATCGCTAAGAGCGTGCAGCACCCGCAGTATTCGGTCATCGTACAGGGGATCGGATTTGGCTTTTGAAGGCGGGATCGGAACCAGGGTAGCCTGTCGCAACCAGCGTTCTGATAGAACCTCTCGCAATTCACGACCAGCCTGGAGGATGGCCATGCTCTTCCATTTCCATTGCTCGGTGCCCCTCAGATTAGGACTCTTCTTCAGGTTTAGGATGAGGTTGTTTGTGGCGCTGAACGTAAAACCCTTTCGGGCGGTGTACTCTCCTAAGTAGAAACATTCGTCCTCTGCTTCGAGGTACGAGTGGTCCCCGCGAGTCAGTTCGTCAATTTCACGAAGTAGGGGCGGCAAGATGGGGCTTTATGTCTTCGTATGATTTCACCCGGGTTGCCCCTTGAGACTCCAGTCGTTTCAGCCATGTCGGGGCTCCTCGGAAACAACTCTCAAAAATGAATAGCTTTCTCCCCTGTTGCAGAGCAGCTCTAGCCTGAACTTGCGTGCCAGAGGTTTCTCCGGCCTCAACTATGATGGTGGCTTCGGAAATAGCCGACATGGTGATATTGCGCGCAGGGAAAAAAAGCTTGTTTTGCTCAGGGCCCTGTTGAGAATACCTGATGACTGGCACTTGGCTGATCAATAGATGTTCACGGGCGATGAATCGCTGAAGGTCCCGATTCTCCATCGGATATGAACGCGATAGCGGGGTCCCGATCACCCCAATCGTCCATCCCTTGGAGTCGATGGCGGTCCTATGCGCGATCGTATCAATTCCCTTTGCGAGCCCGGAGGCGATCGTGAAGCCGTCTGCAACCAATTGTTCCACAAGCTTCCTAGTGTTCCGCTTCCCTTCGTCGCTAGGGTTTCTAGTCCCGACAACGGCCACGGATCGAGTCTGCATCAGATCCCACCAGCCCTGGAAATACAGCAGCAGTATCGGATCCGCGCTCGCGCGCAGCCTGTCGGGATATTCGGCATCGCCTCTAACTCGAACACCGAAATGTTCGATCTTTGCATGCCTGAGCATTTCTCTTGCGTCCGTGGCAGCCCTTTCCGCCACGGCCGGAAAAACGAGATCGGAAACGAGCGCATCTGGTCTGCCTTGCACGGCTTCTCGCATCCGCTTGAAAGTTGTACCCGCCTGAGCCCAAAAGGCCTCATAGGCTCCCATCGCAAGCCACGGCGATAGGGTACGTTCCGAGATGGCGAGGGCGGCCGTCATAGCATACTCATTATAGGCGAACGGAAAGCGAAAGACAAGTAGTTTTTCATGTGCAACGTATCCTACCACTCGATATCGACTGAAGCAACAGAAAACTGAAGGGAAAGGACTTAGCTCGCCAAGAGGTCTGTAAGACTCGGCGCCCGGTCCGCCACCCCACGTACCGCCCCGGATTCAGGCTCCACCCCTGCGCTTCGATCTCGGCGAGGGTGGCCACCTTGCAGAGTCCGGGAACGTCGGTGTACTTGCCTTTCGGGAAGCTCGCTTCCATCAACTGCTGGCTACCCGCCGCCGTTTCGGTCTCCTCGCCCCGGTAGAGCCGGACGATGTTGGCGAGGAACTCGATCTGCTCCGGGGTGAAGTCCCGGTGCGCGCGGTCGATCTGGCGGAAGATGGGGCGGGCGTCGATGAAGAGGACCTGATCCTGGCGCGTGGATCTCCTCGATCAGCGATTCCTCGGCTCGCGACAACTCATCTGCTGGAGGATCACTGAGCAGGCAAACCTCCCAGTCCTGCGGTACCGAGATGTGGGCTCGCCAATAGGCGCCGAACGAACCGGGCGGTTGTTCCTCCCGGATCAAATCGTAGATCTGGCTGACGGCCGGCCCCTTATCCATAGAAACAGGCCGGTCGGTGGTGACGGTTCGGCCCCACCGCAGGAGTGCTTCCCGATCCAAAAGATACAACAATTTGATGAGCTTGATGTAGCTCATCTTGCCGCCACGAAGCCTTAGAAAGCGAGCCGCCGCCTGAGTCGCCTTAGCTTCGTTAAAACGCAGCCTCACAACCCTAGTCTGGAACGTTCAATCGCCTTGCGCGCCCGCCCCACGGCGGCGCTCCCCACGGCCTTGTCCCAGGTGGAGATTCTGACCGAGCTGGTCAAGCGCTGGACACCGGCCGGCTTGCATGTCCGGCCGCTCGACGCCCTGCTGGCCCAGATGCGGCAGCGCACCCGCGCGGCCTTCAACCAGATATTCGGAACAGGTTCAGATGCCCCGGCGAGCTGACGATCAGCACCAATAGATTCCAGGCCACCAGGACCGCAAAGAAAACGTTGACCCGCGCCAGCAGGCGCAGCCGCGACTGCCGGACACAATAGACCGCCATCAGCACCGCCAAAACTTTGACCACTATCAGGCCTGCCAGCGGCGTCGGCCCGGCATCCAGCGCCAGGCGCACCATCGGGTTGGCCTCCTGGACCCCGGCCACCAGAAAGGCCAGGGTGGTCAGGATGTCGAGCACCTGGAGATAGAAGAACTGGAGAAGCAGGTTCAAACTCTGAATCTAAGAGCTTTCGCCGATGCCGTAAATGGGAGGAAAGTAATGGTACGCCAGACCCAGTCGTACTTGACACCTGGTGGGGCGGGCTTCAGCGGCCGTTCAAGGCGCGATCCAATGTGTGATCGAGGTAGGAGCCGCGCAGCAGGCTGCCGCGGGCGATCATGCGGCCCCAGGGGTCGACCAGGATGGGGGTGGGGATGCCGCTGACCCCGAAGCGGCGCGCGGCGTCGTTTTCGAAGCCGCCGTCGACATAGCCGTGCAGCCAAGGCATCTTCCACCGGCCCTGCCGGTAGCGGGTCACCTCCTGCGGGCTCTTATCGAACGACAGGCTCAGGATCTGGAAATCCCTGTGCTTGTACTTCTCATAGGCGCGGTGCAGGTTGGGCATCTCCGACCGGCAGGGGCCGCACCAGATCGCCCAGAAGTCGATCAGGTAGGTGGTTCCCCGGAGGGAATCGTTGGTGTGGGTTCTGCCGGGGTCATCGAGGGAGGCGAAGGAAAACTGGGGCGCCGGCTGGACGCTCGGCTGGGGCCGCCCGGGCTGGCGCGGCTGCGCCTGGGGCCGGGCCGGAGGAGCCGCCAGATTGCCGCCCCGGATCACGACCGGCAAAGAGATCGGCGGCGCGGCGCGTCGTGCTTGCTCGAAGGCTTCCAGGCCCTCCAGGTGCTGGGCCAGCAAGTAGCCGGTCTGGCGGGCGCCGTCGACCTCCACGCTGACCGCGAAACAATCACGTCCCTCGCTGGCCAAGGCGAAGCGGACCTTCACCGGCGTGCCGGCCGCCAGCTCGGCCACCCCCGGTGCGTCAACCGGGCACCCGGATCGCAACGTGACGCCGGGTTCCCTCACCGTCTGGGCCGGCAACGCCACCAGAACGACAAACACCGGCGCAAGAAACCTCATCCTACCGATCATATCGGCGCCGGGGCGGCGTCACCATCGGGGAAAAGCCTGATATCGGCGGGGTGGGACCCCCTCACCTCGTCAGGACCCGCCGGGTGTTCTCCTCGAACACCGCTTGCGTCTCCGCTTCCGTCACGCCTGATTCCAGCACCTTCAGCAGAGCCGACTCAAACTAGCCAAGGGCTTCGCCCTTGATATCCCTTCGGGATATGGAAGTCAGGAGTCAGGAGCCAGAAGCCAGAATGGCGCCGGTGTAGGCGTTCAGTAGCTTGCTGACCTCCTCAAGAAGTGCCGTAAGCTGGCCGGTGTCGCCATAGCCGAGGTCGTGTGCAACCCTTCCAACAACCCGAGCGAGTGCTGGGCTTCTTCAACACCTACCGCGACGGCAAACGGGTGACGCGAAGGGCTCTGACCGAGAGCGCGGACCAGTTCCTGTACTGGGTCAAGAATCGTTCGGAGAAATGGGGTGCGCCGATCGTCGAGGCGCCAGAGGAAGGGCGCCGGGACGACTTCGTCC
>Ga0247727_10009800_pt1 | contig 17172 bp, 14 predicted proteins | sample WisWelCaveWW1625_FD_202498 | JGI IMG/M metagenome (GOLD analysis project Ga0247727, IMG submission 202498) | Biofilm microbial communities from Wishing Well Cave, Virginia, United States - WW16-25 | ecosystem: Environmental > Aquatic > Deep subsurface > Groundwater > Cave microbial mat | place...
GCCTGTCTCTCACGGGCGAGAGCATGCGTAAGGGGGCTGCCAAGCGCTCCGGACTTGACGCCAAGCCCGCGGCGTGAGCCCATCACCCCGTCGACGGGACTAGCTGTCCGGCTTCATCGGACCGCTGTCCGCAATCGCTCGGACCATTGTCCGGCTTCGTTCGAAATCACTGTCCGCAATCGCCGGAATTACGCACGTTCGGCGCAAGAGCCTCGTGAGGACATGTCGATCGCGCGCCTGCTGGCGCTTGCCTTTCCTGAGCGCATCGGCAAGACGCGTGGTGCACCCGGCCAGTTCCTCCTTGCCAATGGCCGCGGCGCCAATCTCGACGCGACGCATCCCTTGGCGCGATCGCCTTTCCTGGTCGCTGCGGAGCTGTCAGGATCGGCGGCATCGACGCGCATCCTGCTCGCGACCGTAACCGCCACGCGATAGACTACGAAATGGCGGGCGCACCCGCCCTGCACATCCGCGTGCAGGAGTTGTTTGGTTTGTCGCAACATCCGTCGATCGCCAACGGCCGGCTGCCGCTCACGCTACATTTGCTTTCGCCGGCACACCGACCATTTCAGATCACACGCGACCTTCCGGGCTTCTGGAAGGGATCGTGGACGGGGGTCAAGGCCGAGATGAAAGGGCGCTATCCGCGGCACCCTTGGCCCGACGATCCCGCCTCGGCAGCTCCGACCGCACGGGCCAAGCCGCGCGGGACGTGATGGGATGGGATTAGCGTTTAACGGCGCTCGATTCATATACGAGGCTGCCTCCAAATCGTAGTGAGCTTCGCCACATCCGCTAACGCTCAATGATCCGTCGTCACGACTCTACCTTGCTGGCAACATCGGAGCGATTTAGCTGATGCCGACAACCGTCATCCCGCCACCAACCTCAGCGACTCAAGCGCTGATCGCTGGCGCAGAGAAGTACGAAGCTCACCATGCGTTTCGCTGGCGATGAACCGCGAGGGTTCTGTCGGCGATGGTGTGCATCAATGGGATGTCGCCAAGTGCCCGGTCGCCAAGCAGCTCGCGGGCGACGACGACCATTTCCTCCCAAGCAGTGCCGTCGGGCTGGTGCTTCTTGGCAAAGGCTGACCAGGCAAGCAACTCGGCCCATTGCTGACGCCGCTTTGGCAGCAGCTCCGAGAGCAACGCATTCCTCAGCTTCGTCTTGGGCAGCCGTTTGGCGAGAAGCTGCCTTACTTCGGCGGTGTCCTCGAACCACGTCTCGAACATCGGCTGTTCGTCCGACCAACGGGCGCTATTTGCCAAGGCCTCGGCAATTCCCTTCGACGACAGGCGCTCGCTATCGATCTCCCTCGAGAGCGTGTCGAGTAGCCGTTCGACGGGCATCGCCTCTGGGTTGAGACTCGCGAGCCCTACTGTTTCGGCAAAGTCGAGAAGACCGAACGGCGGCATGGTCCCCGCCGCCACATTCATAGCCAGGAAGTAACGGGCAGCTGCGGTAGCGTACTCCAGTGTCGAAGGCTTGATGACGGCCTCGGCCGGAAACTGGCTCAGTATTTCGCGCAGCTCAGCGTCGGTCGTTTCGTGCTTGACCCAAGCATCGCGTAACCCGGCACCAAGCTTTGCGAGCAGCGCGGCGACAGCGTGCTTGCGCCCCTCCGGCACGATGACCAGAAGACTGTGCGCGCCTGAGCCGTCGATGAAAGTAGCGAACACCTTGCCGGCCTTGACGCTTGGCCAACTCGCGCAGGTGACGCCCTCCTGGCGGCAGGCCTTTATGGCACGATCAAGAGCCGGACGTTCCTCGGCCGGCAGCCAATTGCGCAAGCCAATCATTCGCCTCAGCATGGTAGGGCTTACGAGCTTGTGCGGGGCGGAAAGCTCAAGCAATTCGGCAAGCTTGAAGCGTATCGCCGCCGCGCTACTAAACAAGAACCCGACGACAGCCTCACGAAGGGCCGGCTCCGCATCGTTGAATGCGGCCATCACGACGTCAGCTCGGAGTTCTTTAGGCACAGCCTCAGCGTGCTCATCCAAGTAAGCATGGATGGCAAAGGGATTGCCGTCGAGATCCTCGGCGACGCTGGCGAGATGATCGCTGCCTTCGCCGGCCGCGACCTTGGCGCGGCTTTCGATGTCCTCGTCCATCAGGCGCTGCATGAGATCGCGCAAGGGATCACCCATCTCAAGCTTGGCCGCAGCGAATTGATGGAGAACGAGAAGCAGCAAGGGTGGGCTGATCCGCCCATTGAGTCCGGCATGGAGGAGGGTGGTGCGCAGTGTGTCAGCTAGTGTAATTGCAGTAGCATCCTCGCGTTCAACGGCGAAGCGCAGCTGCTCGAGCCCAAAGGTCAGTAGAAAGCCGTACGCTGCTATGACATCGTCATCGGGGCGCTTCTTCGTCCCCTCTTTGATGATCAGCTCGATGAGGTCCGCCGCCTTCTCCGGGGCTGCCTCGATCGACTTGAGCGCAAACTGTGAAGCAGAACCGGGATGGCCCTCGGCCACCTCCGCCGCCACCATTTTTCCAATACGGACAAGAGCTGTGCGGGAATTCATCGGGCATGTCCCTCGGTGGAGTCACTCGGTGAAACGGCCGCCGTAGCGCGCCGCACAGATCATGTCGGCATGATTCGGCCTGGGCGGCCAGCCACACTAATGACTTGTGCCCCGCATCAATTCAGCTCGCATCCGAGGACGAGCAAGCCTGCAGAGGCTATTCTGAGCGGCAGAACCAAACGAACGGAGGCTGGTCACCGTGGTGGCGAAATCCCAGCCAACCGATGCAAGTGACAGGGAGCCCCTATCGGGGCTTGTGGAACGCGTCACTTTCCACAGCTCGGAGACTGGCTTTTGTGTCCTTCGCGTCAAGGTCCGCGGCCATCGTGATCTGGTCACGGTGCTGGGTTCGGCTGCCGATATTCATAGCGGCGAATACGTGCAGGCCAGTGGGCACTGGGAGCGACACCGCGACCACGGCATGCAATTCCGCGCCCTGTTCCTGCAAGTGACCGCGCCAACTTCCCTTGAAGGTATCGAGCGCTACCTCGGCTCGGGGATGATCAAGGGCATCGGGCCTCACTTTGCGAAGCGATTGGTGAAGACGTTCGGTGACGCGGTCTTCGATGTCATCGAGAAGACGCCAGAGCGGCTGCGGGAGGTCGAGGGGATCGGTCAGGTCAGGCTGAAGCGGATCACAGCTGGTTGGGCAGATCAGAAGGCGATCCGCGAGATCATGGTCTTCCTGCAGAGCCATGGCATCGGTACGTCGCGGTCGGTCCGCATTTTCAAGACGTACGGTGCCGACGCGATCCCGCTCGTGAAGGAAAATCCATATCGACTTGCACGCGACATCCGCGGTATCGGATTCAAGACTGCTGACCAGTTAGCGCAGCGGCTCGGTATTCCGAAGGAATCCATGCTCCGGGCTCGCGCCGGCATCTCGTACGCGCTGATGGAGGCCGTTGCGGACGGCCATTGTGCGTTACCCGAGGAGAACCTGCTGACCTTGGCACAAGAGTTGCTGGAAATTGGCCGCCCCACACTCGCTGAAGCTCTGGCGCTCGAAGCGGCGGAGGGCGGGGTCGTGATCGATCACATCGGCGACACCACCTGTGTGTTCCTACCGCACCTTCGGAAAGCAGAGGATGTGGTGGCCTCGATCATCCGGCGGCAGCAAGTTGGAACTCCGCCATGGCCGGTGATTGATCAGATGAAGGCGCTGCCGTGGGTTGAGGCGCAATTGGGGGTAACCCTCGCTCCGGGACAACGGGAAGCCGTCCGACTGGCGCTATCGTCGAAGGTTCTGGTGATCACGGGCGGCCCCGGTGTTGGCAAGACCACGATCATCCGCTCGATCCTGCACATACTGAAGGCTAAGGGCGTCACGCCCCTGCTGGCGGCACCGACTGGGCGGGCCGCAAAGCGATTGGGTGAGAGCACCGGCCTGGAAGCCAAGACCATTCATCGCCTGCTGGAGTTCGATCCCAAGGAGGGTGGCTTTCGGCGGGGCAACGATTTCCCGCTCGACTGCGATCTCCTGGTGCTGGATGAGGCGTCGATGGTCGATGTACCGTTGATGGCGGCCGTTCTGAAGGCGCTGCCCGTGCAGGCGGCCTTGCTGGTAGTGGGTGACGTAGACCAGCTGCCATCAGTGGGACCCGGACAAGTCTTGGCGGATCTGATCGGCTGCAGCGTGGTGCCGGTTGCACGGTTGACCGAGATCTTTCGCCAGGCCGCGGCAAGTCAGATCATCGTCAATGCCCACCGCGTCAATCGCGGGGTCATGCCAGAGCTCGCGGCACCCACTGGCGCCCTATCCGATTTCATCTTTGTCGAGGCTGCCGACCCGGAGGACGCGGCCGCAAAGGTCGTGAAAGTCGTATCCGAACGTATCCCAGCGCGCTTCGGATTCAACGCTATTCGTGACGTGCAGGTTCTATGCCCTATGAACCGCGGCGGCGTCGGCGCCCGCTCGCTGAACCTCGATCTGCAGACGGCCCTCAATCCGCAGCGACAAGACCAACCGGTCGTTGAGCGCTTCGGATTCACGTATCGCGTCGGCGACAAAGTGATGCAAATTCAGAACGACTACGAGAAGGACGCCTTCAACGGCGACATCGGGTTCGTCGCTGCCATCGACACGGATGAAGCAGAGGTCCTGATCGATTTCGACGGCAGGCAGATCGTCTATGAGTTCGGTGAGCTGGACGAGGTTGTGCTGGCCTACGCGACCACCATCCACAAGTCGCAAGGTTCCGAGTACCCCGCCGTCGTCATCCCGATCCTGACCCAGCATTACCCCATGCTGCAGCGGAATCTGCTTTACACCGGGATCACGCGCGGCGCTCGGTTGGTTGTCCTGATTGGTCAGAAGAGTGCGGTGGGTATTGCAGTCCGTGGCGTACGAGAGCGAAGGCGATGGTCCAAGCTGGGGGAACTCTTGACGGGCAATGTCGCTGCGCAATCGTGACCCGCGGCCGTGCGGCCTGACCGTTTCACTCTGAGCCAGGGCCACTGCGGAACAATTGCGTACCTTCGATGCGCTCTGCAGCTTCTGGGTAAGTAAGGACAAAGCCAGGTCGTGTGGTCCAAGAGTGGAATGACCACCGGCAGAACCGGAAAGTGTGATGAGAGCCTTCACGAAGAAAGACTTCCCCGTATCGAAGATACGCCGATTTCTGGAACCAGGCCCTATTGTGCTCGTAAGCTCGGCCTGGAAGGGCAAGACCAACATCATGACGATGGGTTGGCATATGGTGATGGGGTTCGAGCCCTCGCTGATAGGCTGCTACATCTGGGATCAGAACCACAGCTTCGGCATGATCAAGGGTAGCAAGGAATGCGCGATCAACATTCCGACCTTCGACATCGCCCGGCAGGTTGTTGGCATCGGCAATTGCTCGGGCGCAGACGTCGATAAGTTTGCGAAGTTCAAGCTGACTCCTGTGAAGGGCGCCAAGGTCGGTTCTCCGCTGGTCAAGGAGTGCTACGCCAATTTCGAGTGCAAGGTCGTCGACACCGGCATGGTCGCCAAGCACAGCCTCTTCGTCCTGGAAGTCGTCAAAGCGCAGGTAGCGACCTCGCCCAAAGTGCCACGCACCATCCACTATCGCGGCGACGGCCAGTTCATGGTCTCAGGAAGGGAAGTCAGTTTCCGAACGTTGTTTCGCCCTGAAATGCTCTAGCTCAGGCAAGACGCCCGCAATCGCAATGCTGTTCTTCCTGAGCGTCGCCGTCTGGTCGTCAGCCGTCATCTCGCCGCCAACCAGCCGCGGATCAAGCGCTGATCGCCGGCTGTGGCGTGTTGGCAGGTGATCGCGGTCCGTCAGGCCCTTAGGGTATCTGCGGACATCGCCGGTTCGTGGCGGAAGGTCTCTTGAGTGCCAAAGGCGGGCACGCTTGATGGCGAAACGCCTTGACACTTGTCAGACGCGAATCTCGTCAGCGGCTTCCAAGCGGGCGTACTCGGCCGCGAGGAAATCAAGCAATGCACGAACTGAAGGCAGCAGGCCGCGCCGCGAAGGAAACACGGCATGCACAATACCACTGTTCGGCACCCATTCCGGCAGCACGTCCACGACCGTTCCGTCCGCCAGGGCGTCGCCGATCATCATGGTCGGAAGCTGGGCGACGCCAACGCCATTGCGCGCGGCAAACCACAGAGCGACCATGTCATCGACGATGAGGCGCGGCCGATGCTGAACGCGTGCAGTTGCCCCGTCCGGTCCTGTAAGGCGCCAGGTGTGCTCGCCGTAGGGTGGACTCAGATCCACGCTCGGCAGCGCGCTCAAATCCGCAGGCACGAGCGGTCTGCCGTATTGCTGTAGGAGATCGGGAGCTGCGATCAGGCGCTGTCGGCTGTTGCCGAGCACTCTCATCACCAAGTCCGTGTCATCGAGCGGCGGAAAGCGCACCCGCAGCGCGAGGTCCAGTCCTTCGGTTAGCCGCCCGCGGCGGGCATGCGTCAAGGCCAAGACGAGCGGCCGCTACGGCGGCCGGCCTTGACCCAGCCCTTGGACCGGGCTTGATCGGCCCTGCGACGGGCGGCTCCGAAAACCAGGGCGAATCCTGCGCCGGAGGACGGAGGAGGAATCAGAATATCTAGCCTCGTGGCGGCACTCAATAGATGCACAATGTTTCACAAAACAGTCACTAAGTGCGTTAGTGTACAAGATATGGGTCCATAACTTCCGTTGTTATTGACATTGCAGGATAATGTTCTATATAGTGGACACAGATCCACTTAGTGACCGATTTATGGAACATAAAATGAAGACTTCCCGCGCCCAGTCCGCGCTGCCGCTGCCCGTCAGCCGCGCGCTTCGCAAGCTCGGCGCCGACATCTCCGTCGCGCGCCGCCGGAGGGGTATCTCGACACCCCTGATGGCGGAACGTGCCTTCATCTCGCGCAGCACATTGGTGCGAGTCGAGAAGGGCGATCCAAGCGTTTCCCTCGGCATCTACGCCTCCGTCATCTTCGTGCTCGGCATGACCGACCGGCTGACCAACCTTCTTGACCCTTCTCAGGACCCGGCCGGCCAGGCGCTCGAAGAGGATCGGCTGCCCAAACGAATCCGGACGCGCAAGCCGTCCGAGGCAGGCAGTCATGCAACGTGAACTCTATGTCTTCATGGACCTGGCCGGAGAGACGGTTTTTGTCGGCCGGCTCTGGGCCCGCGTACGCGGGGGCCGTCCTTCCTCCTCCTTCGTTTATGCCGACGACTGGCGCGGGCGTCGCGATGCATTCGCATTGTCGCCATCCCTGCCGCTGGTCGAGGGCCAGTTCCACTCGAACGAACCGCTGTTTCCCGCCTTTACCGACCCGGCCCCCGACAGCTGGGGGCAGAAGCTCATGCGGCGGAGCGAGCGCGCCCGCGCTGAACAGGAAGGCCGCCAGCCGCGCACGCTTTTCGATATCGACTTTCTCGCTGGCGTCGATGATCGCACGCGCCTTGGAGCGCTGCGGTTCAAGAATCCGAATGACGCTCGCTTCCTCACCACGACAGGGACACCGGTCCCTCCCCTCATCGACCTGCCCGCCCTTCTGGGGGCCACCGATCGAATCGATCGCGGACGCGAGACCAACAACGACATTGCACTCGTCCTGGCACCCGGCACCTCGCTGGGGGGCGCACGGCCCAAGGCCAGCGTCCGGGATAAGGATGGCCGCCTGCTGGTAGCCAAGTTCCCGAAGCAGGACGACGACTGGCCTGTCACGCGCTGGGAAGCCGTCGCGCTGACCCTCGCCCGTGCCGCAGGGCTCACGACACCTGAGTGGCGATTTGAGACGATTGCGCGCAGAGCGGTGCTGCTGCTCGGCAGGTTCGACCGGGTCGGACCAGGCGGCCGTGTGCCGTTCATGTCCGCCATGACAGCACTTGATGCCACTGATCACGGCAATCAACACAGTTACCTCGAGCTCGTGGATTTCCTGCGCCAGCAAAGCTCAAAGCCCGATGAGGATCTGCGCCAGCTCTGGCGACGCATCGTCTTCAATATTCTCATCTCGAATACCGACGACCACCTCCGTAACCACGCGTTCCTGAGGGACGCGCAGGGCTGGAGTCTCTCGCCCGCATATGACATGAACCCGTGCCCGGTCGACGTGAAGCCGCGCATCCACGCGCTTGCCATCGACGAGCTGGACGGAACGGGTTCGCTGAATCTCGCCCTATCGGTCGCGCCGAGGTTCGGCATCAAGCGCGACGAGGCGAATGCCATCGTGGCCGAGGTGGGTGCCGCAGTCTCGGACTGGCGTTCGGTCGCCAAGGCTCTCAAGCTGAAGCCTGCGCAGATCGACCGCATGGCCTCCGCGTTCGAGCATGACGACCTGCGACAGGCGACGCGCGCCGCCGGCGAGCCTGTCGCCGCGATGGGTCTCAAGAAAAAGGCCAACAAGAAGCGCCCGAAGATCGTGGAAGCGGCGAGATGACCGACAAGAAAGAGCGCCCCAAGCGTCAAGACTTCTCACCCCTGGATGCGCACCATCGCCGGGGCAAGGTCTTCACTCCGCCACTCATGCGGGTCTCCGACAATATAGAGCTTCACTCCTGGCACAGCGAACGATTGCCAGAAACGCTCTGGGCAGTGCTCCTGAGCGCCACTTTGCCACGCGCCGACAGCCTTCAACTCCTGAGCGCCGTTGCCAAGGCGGCGATGCAATTCCGCGAGCACCCGGAGGTCTTCCCCGCCCACAGCGCATTGGCGGGAATTTCCAAGGAGCAATTCGCCGCCTTGTTTGCCGACGTGCTCAAGGACAAGAGCGCATGTTCAGCTTTGTCCCCGCTCCTCCTTCTCGATAGCCTGCCCGACCGCGCACACTGGGCGGCTCATTTGCCAACGTCCGTGGTGGAGGAAGGATGGAATGCGATGGCCGAAGCTGTCGCGGCGTGCCTCGATCCCCGTTCTCGCCCCGCAATAGACGTCCGCTGGCTCCGGGTCATGTTTCTCGGCCTTCAACATCGATTGATGATCAAGAAGGAAGACGATGAAATCGTGGACATGCTCTGTGCCTATCCGACTGGAAAGGACGTACCCGACTGGGCCGACGCAATGATCGGATCGATGGAGCCCATGGTCGGAATCGGTTTTGATGGTGCTGCCCGGCCCAACTGGAGTGAGGATTTCTGGCGGGATTGCCTGAAAGGTACCCCCTGCGTGGTCGCACGCTACATGCCGCCGGTTCCGGAGGCAGAATTTCCCTACGAAGAAGCCAAGACGCGTTGGGGACAGATCTACGCAGGGCTGATGAAGCACTTCTTTCAAACCCTGCGGAATACCGGCATTGACGCCCGGCATGACGCGGTGTTCGGCCTCGCGCTCTACGCGATGTCGCTCGTCACCGGCATGATGCGGCCTCATTCGACCCGCCCGAGTGGCCGGCACCTGCTACGGTCCCTAGCCGAAGCGAACATCACCCTTGCCTACCTGGTATTCAGGGACGATCCGGAAATCTGGAAGATGTACCGGGCCTACGGGACCGGCCAGGCCAAGCTGGCATTTCTGAAGCTCGTCGAGACGGAGCGCGAGGACTTACCCAGACATGTCGATGTTGCCCTGCTCGAGCGGCTCGCCAACGAGGACATGTGGCAGGAATACGTGTCCATAGACGTTGGGCACTGGGCTGGGCTAACCGCTCGGAAGATGGCCGATGATGCCGGCGTCAAGGACGTCTACGACAAATTCTACGTATGGCCCTCAGGCTTCGTCCATGGCCAGTGGGCCGCGGTGCGCGACTCAGTATTCGACCTGTGCGCCAATCCCTTGCATCGCTTTCACCGGGTTCCGCGTCCGATGCGCGTCGATATGCCGGACGTGTGCTTCGATGCAGTCCGTCTCATGAACCGCATTCTTGGTCTTGTGGACCAAGCCTTTCCGTCCTTTGCCCTTCGGTTCGACGAGACGTCGCACTCAGCGCGGGCGACTGCACCGACTGCCGCCTCCGAGTAAGCGCGAGCGAACCGTTCGATGCCACGACAGTCGGCTCGGACAGCTAACCTGCTTGTCGCACACCACGCCAATCAGAGCGGCGCAAACACGATCGTGCATCACATGCCGGAACACCGCCGCTCCTGCATCGGTGTGCGACAGGTGTGCGACAGAGAGTTTTGGAATTCCGCGCTGACGCGCTAACCATTTGAGAACGTTGGTGGAGCCGAGGAGGATCGAACTCCTGACCTCTGCAGTGCGATCACATCATCGCGCTATCAACTGAAGGTTATTGTGCGCAACTTACCATCGCAAAGTTGCTGGCTTCCTTCCCTCCACAATCTCCAACAGACGCGCTTCCCACAAGGCGAGGGCTCGAAGTCGCTCGGGGAGGAAATCGTAGGCCGAGTAGACAGTATTAGCGAGCTGCTGCAGGTCACCGGTGTGATGTAGCGTGCGGCTGCGAAGCTCGGTTGGAATCCCCAAAGCGGCCATCTGATCGTTGATCAGCCCGCGAAAGTCGTGAAACCGTACAGGTGGATCAGGCCACTTCCAGGCGCGTCGCGTCGTGGTCAGGACCTTGGATGTCGTCCATCGCGTGGCTGCGCCGACAAAGAGCGGCTCGCCCGGTTTAGACATGGCAAGCGCGTCTTCGACGATCGATTGGGCCAGCGGAGGCAGGGGCACGGCATCGTCGAGCTTGGGCTTGTTGCCTGCGCGATGGGCTGGAATGAGCAGGCAGGGGATGGCGCCATCGAGTTTTGGGTCGTCGCGGCAAGCGCCCGCAATCTCGCTGATACGTCGGCCGATGAGAATGGCCAAGCGAAGCACTCGCACTTGCGCCGGCGACATGACGCCAGGTCCGTCGTTCCAGAGTTGCCGCAGTTCGGGATTAGTGGGCGGGCGCGATTGCTTGCCATTGGGGTGAACAATAGGCACCGGCCTTTCGACCCCACGACACGGATTGCGTTCGATCCATTCCTGGTCAATGCACCACTCGCAGATGCTGGAAATGAGCTTCAAGGCCTTGGTCGCTTGTACGCCGCGATGACCCCTCGCAGCGTTGCTGGTGGCTTTCTTCACCTGTGCCAGCGCTTCCCCGATAGCCTGCCGATTGAGATCCGACAGCGCGGACTTTCCCAGATGCGGCTTTACATGAAGCTCAAATAGATCCTCATACCCGACGCGCGTGCTCGGGCTGAGAGGCTTCTTGCGGCGCTTGCCCGTGTGATCGAGCCACAATTTGAAGCAATCGGCCAAAGTCCGCTGAGGCGCGGCAGCCTTTTCCTGCTCGACGTGAGGGTCGGTCCGATGCAACCGCAGGGCCGTCAGGAGCTCGCTCGCTTTATGAGCGATGTCCTCGAAGTCGGCATGACGCGCGTCCTCGGAAAGGGTGAACCAACGTTGATTGGCATTCGGCTTGGGACGGTAACGAATGCGCCAGGCGGCGCGCCCCTCACCACGCACATCCAGATAGAGGCGGTCGTGCCGCTCGATTGCGTAGGTGGCTCGTGGCCCCTTAATGGCCCTGGCGATGGCGCGCCCGTTTGCGACAAGACTCGGCATGAACTTGAGACCCCCGTTCTTCGGACTGGTGGACCCCCATTCCACCAATTCTCAAGCTATACGCATGGAATTTCGCGATAATATGGCAAATTGAGACATGACTCTTTATCATACAAGTTCATATCTCACTGGTGTCTCAGCAAGACAGCTCTTCGCGGTTTCGTAAGGTTCAGGCGTGTTCTCAATAAGTGCTCGTAATACTATGCTCTGCAAGCCGATATCGCTGAAGATCGCGGAACCCCGCAGAACCTGCGGAACGTCCATCACAGGACTGGGGGACTGGGGGTCGGGAGTTCAAATCTCCCCGCTCCGACCAATCAAATCAATAAGTTATAGAACGACCCTCAAGCCACCAAAACTCAAAGGGACGCAAAAGGGACGCAACGGAGATGGTGCCGTGATGCGCCGTGAGGTGCTCATGGTGTGCCGTTGGGGCATGCAGGGCAGGGGTCAGGCCTGGGACAGGACCTAGGCGGCACGCGAGAGCGGGGGGACGCACGGCGCCTGCCTTGCGCTCTAACACTGAGTGTTACACTCTGGCCGCATGTCGAGTGCCAACTCACCACGAGTTCCCGTATCGCACGAGCAGCTTCCGGACCGGTTGCGGGGCGGCCTGGATATCGTCTTCGTGGGAACGGCGGCAGGGCGCTACTCGGCAGCGGTTGGCGCCTACTACGCCCGTCCTGGGAACCGGTTCTGGGAGACGCTGTTCAAGATTGGGTTGACGCCGCGGCGTTACGAACCACGGGAGTTTGGCGAGCTTCTGTCGCTCGGGATTGGCTTCACCGACATGTCGAAGGTTGGCGTCGGCATGGATCGCGACGTCAGGGCGGACCAATTCGACGTGGCAGGCTTTGAGTCGAAGCTACGCCGCTACAAGCCCCGCACGGTGGCGTTCACAAGCAAGAAGGCGGCAAGCGTCTGGCTTGAAATCCCCACTGGGCGGATCGCGCTCGGACGCCAAGAGGACCGGCAGCCCGTCTTTCCGCAAGTGTTCGTGCTGTCGTCACCATCCGGCGCTGCCGGCCGACATTGGCCAGTGAAGCCTTGGCAGGAGCTGGCTGAGTGGGTGAAGAGCGGACGCCAGAAATGAAGGCGAGGAAGCATCAGAGCCGGATCGCCGCAACGGTGCACAAGACGGCCGCTGGGCTCCACGGCATCGACGCTATCGACAAGACGACGATGCGCGAGTTTGATGTCATGTGCCTGACTATGGTCGAGGAGCTGAGCGCGCGAGAGATCCAGAAGATCCGCAAGAAAGCCGGCGTCAGCCATGAGGTCTTCAGCAAGTACCTGAACGTGCCCGTCACGCTGGTCTCGCAGTGGGAGCGCGGCGAGAAGAAGCCGTCGGGGCCATCGCTGAAGCTCCTGTCGCTCGTCAAGCACAAGGGGCTGGATGCGATTGCGTAGTGGCGACGCCATTGCGACCGCACTACAGGTGAGGAGTTGATCGCAGAGTCGATAGCCTAATCTGACGCGCCGCCCTTTATTCTTGGCACGGCTCGCATCGCCTCGACGATCTGCATCGTCTCAACGCTCACGGTTGTCACACGCTTCAACAGGTCGACGACTTTTTCTCTATGGTCCGCAAATCTGTAGGTGTTGAACTTCTCGCGGATCGTGGGATCCTTGGGCGCCTTCTCTTTGTGCTGGTCGAGAACCCAATCAATGGCGCTGCGATTCCCAAGCATGTAGGTCCAGGCGTTTGATGGAACGCCGGAGAGAGCGGTCTCGCTGTCGATCGCAATTTCGCCCTTCTCCCTGTCGGAACTGAGCATCACTTTCGGCGACACTCCGGCCTTTCGTGCCTTTTCATCGGACCGATCAGTGCGGGCGAGCGCGAACGGTTTTGCCTGGTCGTAGTTGACGTGAAGGACCATCAGCTTCTGGCCCCACTCAACCCATCGCCAGAAGTCTGCGTAGAGCGGGATGCGGGGGAATTCCTGTTTCAGGTTGACAGTATACTTCTCTCGATAGATGGGATCATGCAGGAGTGCGTAGACATAGTGAAAGATGTCATCCTTGCCGACCGCGCGGCGACCGTTGCCCTTTTGGTATTTTTCACGAAACTTGTTGAGAGCCCAATCAGTAATGTTGTCGGTACTTGAACCGTCCAGGGCAATGCTATATCTGGCCAAGCAAACTGCTCCGGCAGCAGCGCCTACAAAATGAAGATCGGGGACAGAGGATACGGCGCAGGTAAGCCAAGGCTTCTGGGCCGTAGGATCGGTAAAGCAGATTGCCCGATTGCTTCCGCCAGGCACGAAGATGCGATCCATTCGACCCATCTCATCCACGAAGAGCGGCGACTGATAGAGCCACAAGTGCGAGAACGGACGATATATCGCCCTCACGATGCGCGATGCATCAAACGGCTCCCTCTGACCGCCTTTCAGGCATCGCTTGAGATTTCGGGACCATTTGATTGTGTTTGGGAAGTCCTCAGTTGACGGCGGGAGCTTGGAGTACGTTTCCACGAGTTGCCGAGCTTTGGATGAGAGACGGCCTCGATCCATGTCGTAGAGCCAAGCGTCCCGGTTGGTCGAGACGCCGAGCGAGAAGAGCTTGAAGATGGCCCGGTCTTGTCCTCGCGTACTCGTCGCCATCGTCTGCCTGTCGGCGATGGCAATGAAATCTCCGAAGTCATTTTCCTCGTTGTCGACAAGGCTATTCCGCTTATCGAGATGGAGGGCCTGAAAGGAAAGTCGATCGATGCCGGAGGAACTGAGAAATGCGAGCTTGTCCTCGCGCGTTTCATACTCTGGTCGACGGGTGTAGTGGATGTTGCAGCCTTTTGCCCCCTTTTTTCTGACCATGAAGGATATGGCAACACCGATCTGAATGCCAAACACGTTGTGCCTTGTACCGGACAGCTTCGGATTCAACCTTACGTCGCCACCTAGATCAACGATCCAAATATCGTTGAACTCTTTGCTTATCGTCTTGCGGAAACCGTCAAAGGTTCTGCTGTTGATGAAGCTGTGATTGGTGATAAAGGCGACGATGCCATCGCCGTTGATATCGAGACGGTCAGATGCCCAGCGAAAAAAGCGGGCGTACATGTCGTAGAGCTTCGTTTTCTGAGCGGTAGAGGCCTTGATATAGGACGCTTTGATGAGTTCATCGATCTTGGGATATTCGCGGTTTTTGTTGTTATCGTTTTCGTTCTGCTGATTGGCGTTATAGGGCGGGTTACCGATTACGACGGAGATTTTCTTGGCGTTCTGGCGTTTGACGCGCTTGACGTTTTCTTCGGAGAAGCTGGCGAACAGGTCTTGTTGGTGGCCAATGCGATGACCGAGCGGTGCGGTGTTGTCGAGCGTATCGACGAAGCAGAGGTTCTCGAACTCCACGTAGTTGCCGGTGATGGCGGCATAGGTGGACTCGATGTTGAGATTGGCGACGTAGTACGGCAGGATCGCGACTTCGTTGGCGTGTAGCTCTTCCCTGTATTTCTGAGCGAGCTTTTTCTTGTCGCCGCGAAAATACTCGATCAGCTCAGTTATAAACGTGCCGGTGCCTATGGCAGGGTCGAGGATTTCAACGTTCTTGTCGATCAGCCCCCTGTCGAAGTGCTTCCGCAGAGCCAGTCGGCACCCTGAATCATGAAACGGACGATCTCGTTGGGCGTGTAGACCACACCCAGCCGGTCGGCGGCCTTGGCGTTGTAGACCTTATAGAAGTTCTCGTAGATGACCTTCAGGAAGGTCTGCTTCTCGGCGTGGCTGCTGATCTGCGCGGCCGAGGCGCGAATAGCTGAGTAGTACGGATCGAGAGCCTTCAACGTCTGCCGCTTGAGGCCGCCTGTAAAAAAGGTACCTTCGAGAGCGTAGAGTTCCTTGGCGATATTATTGTGAGTGTGGAAGTCGCTGTCGTCGAATACTTTGGCGAAGATCTCCTCTGTCAGGATGTGCTGGATCAGCATCTCGCGTACGTCAGCGGAGCCTAGCGTCGGGTTGATGGTCTCCTGGGCATGCTTCAGGAACTTGATTTCGGCTGCCTGATAGCGAGTGTTGCTGGCGTGCGCGTCTTCGATCTTGGTGCGCAGGGCGGCTAGGACGGCGGGAAGGTCGGCCTTGAACTGCTCAACGGCCTTCCGGAACTCGGCGATCTCCTTGCGCTCGTACTCGAAGAAGAGCCCCATCAGCTTTTCGAAGCGGGGCGCATCTTCCATGTCGCATCGGATGACCTCCTGCCGGTCCTGGATCAGAACCGCCTCGCGGGTGTCCTCGAAGATGATGTTGTCCTGGGGGTAGCCCTTGCGCTTCTTCTTCTCAATCTCCTGGTCGAGATCGTCGTTGGTGTCCTTCGCCTCCCAGTAGCCGAAGGGCACTCGGATCTCGTGGAGCAGCGCCCCATCGACATAGCAGCGGTTCTTCTCCGGCCCGAAGTGCTCGTGCTCAGCGATGAACACGAGGTCGCGTTGGCGGCCCCAGCTCTTAAGCAGGTCCTTGAACGCTTCGCGAACGACTGACTCGCGCTTCGCGCCCGACGCGCGGCGGATGCGGTCCAGCTCGTTAAAATAGCCTTGGATGAGCTGCTGACTCATGGTCCCCCGCTTCCCGCCACCGAGCAGGTGGAAAGGCTAGCAGGGAAGAGAGGCGGGCCTCAACTGGCCATCGGAGTTTATGCGTGTGTGGCCGCGCGACTTGTGGCTCTCCAGGGGGCATGCCAGTCGCAAGGCGGTCGGCGGTGGAGGGTGGGTGGCTTTGATTTCAACTGCCAACCCTGCTCGCGTTCACGATAGGTCCTCGAGCCAGGCTTAGGCGGCTGTCGGTTGGCGGCTGAATGACGGGCAGACGGCGCGCATCTCCTCGTGCAAGACGGCTCTTTGCGGAGCCGCCGCACTCAGTGCACGTAGCCGATTTCCGTGGCTCGTCGAAAGAGACCTGCCGGGCACGGGGCTGGAAGCGCATGTAGGACGCTTCAGCCGTCTGATTGCGCAACCCCGTCATGTAGAAGAGGAAGTCGTTCGCCGCCTGCGATGCCGCGATCGCGTTCAGCGTGATCACGCTCGGCGCGACCACATCCGGTTCGTCGACGTAGCGCTGCCGCTTGCGGTCCTCCTCGGAAATGCTCTCCTGTTGCAACTTGGCCGCGTTGATGAGCTTGTTGCAGAGAAGACAACCGCTTTCCGGCGACACGGGACGGACGACACTGAAAACGTCAAGGACTTCACCTGTGTCAGGATCGACGGTGACTTTGGCGCCCACCTGCACGCCAGGGATCAGGTACTGGTGCACGATGGCGTTGAAGAGAAGCCTGGCGCGCATCGTGTCGGCAGCGAGAAAGAGATAATCGCAATCAACGAATCGCGCCGCGACGTCCGCCTCAAGAAAATTGCCAAAGATTGCCTCGACCACAGCGGACGGATTGGCATGCTCACCGCGCGTATCGAGGTGAGATATCGTCAGTGTATCGCAGACACGAGACACGAACTGGAAGGTGGTGGGGATATCGGAGGTCACGCCGAGTGTGTGCGCAAACAAGGGCCTCAGAATCCGCTTGGCGTTCTTTCGGCTTGTGGTTAGTGACGTACCTTGCCGATCTCAAGCTCTTCGGCAAAGTCGCGGAACTTTACAAAGTAAGCGTGAGTCCGAGACTACCGCGCTTTCCGCTTGACGTGCGGCGGCTCAGGCGGCGACGCTTCGCGTCGCCGGGGGCTGCCAGTTCCAAGGCAGCAATTCTGTGAGGCGGTTGATCGGGTGTG
>Ga0247727_10009801_pt1 | contig 17172 bp, 13 predicted proteins | sample WisWelCaveWW1625_FD_202498 | JGI IMG/M metagenome (GOLD analysis project Ga0247727, IMG submission 202498) | Biofilm microbial communities from Wishing Well Cave, Virginia, United States - WW16-25 | ecosystem: Environmental > Aquatic > Deep subsurface > Groundwater > Cave microbial mat | place...
AACACTCCGGGCTGGCGAGGCGAGCGAACGGGCGTTGGCCGTCACCCGCCCCAAGGCGGCGGATATCCGCACCCTGAAGGCGGTCAACCCCACAGGGGCGACGGAGCCGTGGTGGGGCACGCTGCGCCCCTTCGCGCTCCGGTCCGCGGACGAGTGCCCCACGCCACCCCCAGCGGCATGGTCCACGGCCCCAGGGTCGGCGTTCCACGCCGAGGCGAAGCGGGTGTACGACGTGGGCCGCGCCCTGAGCGAGGAGCAGCGCCAGACCGTGCTCTATTGGGCGGACAACCCCGGACAGACCGGCACGCCGGTGGGCCATTGGCTCGCCATCGGGAGCCAGCTCGTGGTCCAGCTCCGGCTCTCCTCGGAGCAGGCCGCCGAGATGTTCGTGCTCGTGACGCTCGCGCAGGCCGACGCGTTCATCGCCATCTGGCACGAGAAGTACCGGCTGAGCCTCATCCGCCCGGTGACCTACATCCGGCGATACATCGACTCAGCCTGGACGCCCGCGATCGTCACGCCGCCGTTCCCGGAGTATCCCTCGGGGCACTCGGGCCAGTCCGCGTCGGCGGCCACGGTGCTTACCGCGCTGCTCGGGCCGGTGGCCTTCGAGGACAGCACCGACCTGGCGCTCGGGCACTCCGTCCGCCGCTACGGGTCGTTCCAGGAAGCGGCCGACGAGGCCGCCGAGTCCCGGCTGTACGGGGGCATCCACTTTCCTATGGGGAACGAGAACGGCAAGGCGCTCGGGCGCTGCGTCGGCCGGATGGTGCTGGAGCGTCTCCACACCCGGGCGCAGCCGACCCGATGATCTGGCGCCGGTTCCTGGTTCTCGCCCTGGTCGTCGGGGCCTGCGATCGGCCCGTCGACACCACCTGGCACGATGGGGGCGGGCACCGCTGGCGGGCTCTGGACGTCCCGCGGAGAGGCACTCCCGGCTTCACGCTGCTCGATCCCGGCCGGACCGGCATCACCTTTCTCAACACCGTGAGCGAGTCGCTTCTGGTCCGGAACCGCATCCTGGCTCAGGGGGCCGGCGTGTGCCTCGGGGACGTGGACGGCGACGGGCTGGTGGACATCCTCCTCGCCCGCACGGAGGGACCGAACGCGCTCTATCGCAACCTCGGCGGATGGCGCTTCGAGGAGATCACCGAGCGCGCGGGCGTCGCGGCACCCGACCGCTACTCCACCGGGTGCGTGCTCGCGGACATCGACGGCAACGGGCATCTCGATCTGATCCTCGTCGCACTCGGAGGGCCGAATGCCCTCTTCCTGAACGACGGCGCTGGACACTTCAGCGAGCAGGGCGAGGACGCCGGCCTGACCTCCTCGGCCGGGAGCACCACGATCGCCGCGGCCGACGTGGACGGCGACGGCGACCTCGACCTGTACGTCGCCAACTACAAGGCCTACACCGCTCTCGACCGGATCTCGCCGCAGGAGCGGGCCTTCGACCAGGTCGTGCGGCAGCTGGGGCCAAGGGCGTTCGAGGTGCGGGAGCGGTACCGCTCGGAATACAAGCTGGTCGACCGCGAGGACCTGGGCGGGATCAGCCTGGTGCAGCGCGCCGACCCCGATTTCTTCTACCGGAACGACGGCGCCGGCCGGTTCGTCCGGGAGCCGATCGCCGGCAACCCCCGTTTCGTGGACGAGCACGGCCGCGTGCTCGCGGCGGAGCCGGAGGACTTCGGCCTCGCGGCGATGTTCGTGGATCTGAATGGCGACGGCGCGCCCGAGCTGTACGTGGCCAACGATTTCGAGGACCCCGACCAGTTCTGGCTCAACGACGGCCGGGGGAATTTCCGCCTGGCGCCGTGGTACGCCATGCGCTCCACCAGCAATTCGGCGATGGCGGTGGACGTGGGGGATGTGGACCGGGACGGCCGGCCGGACCTCTTTGAGGTGGACATGCTGAGCCAGGACACGCGCCGGCTCAAGACCCAGATCCCGACGCACACCGCGCTGCCCAAGCGGCCCGGGCAGGGAGACGGCCGCCTCCAGATGCAGCGGAATACCCTGCATCTGAACCGGGGGGATGGCACCTTCGCGGAGATCGCGCGATTCGCCGGTGTGGGGGCCTCAGGGTGGTCCTGGTCCACCCTGTTCCTCGACGTGGACCTCGATGGGTGGGAGGACATGCTCATCGGCACCGGCCACCTGTGGGACGTGATGGATGGCGATACCCAGTACCGCCTGCGCAACCGCCTCCACGAGATCGACTGGAGGCGCATGCTGTTCCAGTTCCCGCCCCTGCCGCTGCCGAATGTGGCGTTCCGGAACCGCGGCGACCTGACCTTCGAGGACGCGAGTCGCGCCTGGCGGTTCGACCTGGGTGAGGATGTCTCCCACGCGATGGCGACCGCGGATCTGGACGGAGACGGCGACCTGGACATCGTCATCAACCGGCTCGGCAAGCCGGCGGCCGTGCTCCGGAACGATGCCCCCGCGCCGCGCATCGCGATCCAGCTCCACGGCGGGCCGCCGAACACCCGCGGCATCGGCAGCCAGGTGCGGGTGCTTGGAAGAGCTGTGCCGATGCAGCGGCGCGAAGTCATCGCCGGCGGACGGTATCTCTCGGGTTCGGAAGCCCTGCTCAGCTTCGCGATGGGGAAGGCGGCTGAGGTGACGATCGCAGTGGACTGGCGCGATGGCCGCAAGACGACCATCGAAGGGGCACGCCCCAACCGGCTCTACGACATCGATCAGACCTCCGCGCTGCTGTCCTCACCCCCTGTCGAGGGTTCCCCCTCTCCCGAAGGGAGAGGGGGTCAGGGGGTGAGGACGCTGTTCCAGGATATCTCCAACCAACTCGGCGGCCACCGGCACGTCGAACCCTACTTCGACGACTACGACCGCCAACTCCTGCTGCCCAATGCGTTCAGCCAGCTGGGGCCTGGCGTCGCCTGGTTCGATGTGGACGGCGACGGCCTCGAAGACCTGATCGTCGGTGCCGGCCGCACCGGCACGCTCGCCTGGTTCCGGAACGAGGGCGGCCGGCTTCGGCCCGCCACCGCGCGCTTCCCCCCAGCGCCGGGAGACCTCACCACCATCCTGGGCTGGCCCCAAGGCCCGGGAAGGCGGATGGTGATCGCGGGCGTCTCGAGCTACGAGATGGGAACGACCAACGAGGCGCTGGCCACGCCCAGCGTGGTCACCTATTCCCCGGCGACCGGGGCAATGACGCAGCTGGTCCCGGGCGACAGCGCGAGTGTGGGCCCGCTGGCCCTCGCGGACTACGACGGGGACGGCAATCTCGACCTGTTCGCCGGCGGGAGGGTCTTCCCCGGCGGCTACCCGCTTTCCCCTTCCTCGCGGCTGTACCGAAACGAGGGGGGGCGCCTGGTCCCCGATAGCGCGAACAACAAGCTGTTCTCCGGCATGGGAATGGTCTCCACGGCCCTGTTCGGCGACATCGACAGTAACGGCCGGCCGGACCTGATCGTGGCCATCGAGTGGGGAACCATCCGGCTCTTCCTGAACGAAAACGGCCGCTTCCGGCCCGCGCCGGAGCGCCCGGGCCTGTCGGAGCTGTACAGCCGGTGGAATGGACTTTCGTCCGGCGACCTGGACGGCGACGGCCGTCTCGACATCGTTGCCACCAGCTGGGGCCGGAACACCGACTACCACGCAAGCCAGGACCAGCCGCTGTTCCTGTACTCCGGCTTCTTCGCCGAGCGCGGCCGTCCCGGCCTGCTGCTCGCACAGGAGGACCCCCGCATCGGGGGCGTTGCGCCGCTCACCACCTTCGCACGGCTCGGCCTGGCGCTCCCCGGCGTGGCACTGCGGCTCCGGACCTTCGCGGCCTACGCCGATGCCACCATGGATCAGGTCCTCGGCCCGCTCGCCCCAGGGGCGATCCGGCTCGGCGCCACGACCATGGACCACATGATGTTCCTGAACCGGGGGGATCGGTTCGAGGCGCGGCCACTGCCTCTCGAGGCCCAGCTGACGCCGGCCTTCTACGCCGGCGTCGCCGATTTCGACGGCGACGGCAAGGAGGACCTGTTCCTGAGCCAGAACTTTTTCGCCACCGAGGTCGCCACACCACGGTACGATGCGGGCCGGAGTCTCCTGCTCCAGGGCGATGGAGCGGGAGGACTCGAGGCCGTACCAGGGCAGCACTCCGGCCTGCTGGTCTACGGCGAGCAGCGGGGGGCGGCGTACGCGGACTTCGACGGTGACGGGCGGCTCGATCTCGCCATCAGCCAGAACGGCGCCGCCACCCGGCTGTTCCGCAACGTGGGCGCGATGCCCGGCCTACGCGTCCGGCTGGTTGGGCCGCCGGGCAACCCGACGGCCGTCGGCACGCAGATGCGGCTGCGCTACGGTGACCGGGCCGGGCCGGTCCGGGAGGTGCAGGCGGGCTCGGGGTACTGGTCGCAGAACGGCGCCGTGCAGGTCCTGGGACGCGCCGGTGAACCCACGGCGCTCTGGGTCCGGTGGCCCGGCGGGCGCGAGCAGGTGGTTCCGCTGGCACCGGGCCAGACGCAGGTGACGGTGCACCTCCCCTGAGGAGGAGAATCCCTCGCTTCGCGGAAATGAAGAAGGGGCGGGATCAATCCCGCCCCTTCTCTCATCCAACCCTCGGCCGTTCTACCTCAGTTCCGCCTGGAGGCCCAGGTCCGTTTTAGAGCCTGGTATTCCTCCCAGATCTGCCCGACCGTGCGGCGGACGGTGCGGCCGCCCTCCGCGCCCCTCAACATGTCCGGCTTGCCGGGCCCGCCGAACGTGTAGCTCGCCCGCACGAGTACATCCATCTCCTTCGCCGGAACCGGCATGTGCCGTGGCGTGCCCGTCTGTACGACCGACGGGCCGAGGCTGCCGACGCTGAACCCGTCGATGCGGCGCCGGTTGAAGAACGGCGTGGGGCCCTGACCCATGAACTCGATCTCCTGCTCGTATTGCAGCGCGGTGAGCAGCGCGGGGACGCCCTCGGCGCCGGTGAGCGCCGGCAGCCCGCCGCGACCGACGCGGCTGTTGTTGATGAGACCCGCCGCCTGCGCGCTGGCGCCGACGCTCCGGATCAGTCCCTCGGCCCACAGCAGGTCGTTCATCTGCCTGGTGTAGAACGGGTCCTGCCCCGTGGCGTCGAAGCCCGGCAGGTTCTCGCCCCGGTAGGCCAGGTGCTGGTAGCGGATGTGCTGGAGGTTGCTCTGGTGGTACTGGCCACGTGCCGGCGGGAAAATCGCCACGCCGGAGCAGGCGAAGTCGGTGCCCGCGTTAGCCGTCGCCGCCAGGGTCGCGTAGCCGTTGAAGTCGTCCGCGGGCCCATACGAGCCGTCCCCCACCCGCAGGTCGGCCGAGATCGTGGGGCAGGGATTGCCGCCGGGCACTGGCCACGGACTCACGTGGTTGGTCGTGATCAAGGCGGCCACGCGCGTGTCCACCCGCATGGTGCCGATGGAGTTGCCCCACGTCTTCACGCAGTCCAGGCCGCATTCGCGGCCGGTCACGTCGATGTAGAACTCCCAGTCGAACGCTGCACCGGAGCTGATCCCCTGCGAGGCGAACGTCGCCACCTGGGCCCAATTGGCCGCGGGGTTCTCCACCGCGTTGCGCGGGAACATCGCGATCAGCTCGGCCTGCAGGGTCCGGATGAGCTGGCGGATCTGCTGGTTGGTATACGCCCTCCCGGCGCCTGGGCCCATCCACTCGGGGGGCGTCGACCAGGTCTTGAGCGCGGCCTCGGTCCACGCCTCCTCGAATTTCAGCAGGGCGGCGTCCCGCACCTCCTCCCGGGTACTGAAGGGGAGGGCAAGGGGGTCACTCAGATCGCTGGTCTCGTCGACCACGAAGCCCTGGTCGTACACCATCGCGATGCCGGCCAAGGCCATTCCCTGCATCATTTTGGCGATCGCTGTGTTGCGCGACGTCAGGGTGTTGTCGGTGGCGCAGTTGATGTCGAAGCAGAGACCGTTGTCGATCGCCACGAGCACGTCGTTGGCCGCCGACAGCACCGTGTAATACCCGTACCACTGGTACTCGATGCTTGGGCCGCCCGCGGCCTCGGGCGCCGTGGCGCTGTTGGTCCAGCCGCAGCGCGACGGGCACTCGACGCCGACGGAATTGTAGAACCGGATGGCCCCGTTGTTCCACGACGCCGTGTAGTTGTCGGCCATGGTGGTCATGGCCATGACGCCGTAGTAATCGCCGCGGGTCTCGACCCAGGTTCGGAACGAGCCGCCCAGCAACTGCGCAAGGCCGGCCGGGTCGACGAAGGCCCGCGGGGCATCGGGGGCGTTCGGGTTCTCGACGTCCAGCTCGCACCCGCCGACCGCGAGGGCGGCCACCAGGACGGTGGCCAGAGACGACAATCGCCGCATGGGAATCTCTCGATGTGGGTTCATGACGGGTGCCTCCTCAGAACGAGATCTCGACGACGGTCGAGAAGGTCCGGAACTGTGGATACTGGAACCAGTCCATCTTGACCTGGAACGGATCGCCGAAGAGGCCTGAGACTTCCGGATCGAGCCCGGAGTAGTCGGTGATCGTGAACAGGTTGCGGGCGATGAATCCGATCCGCACTTCGTGCATCCCGCGCAGCCCGATTTTCCGGAGCTGGTCGGCCACGAAGGTGTAGCTCACCGACAGCTCCTTGAGCTTGGCGTAGGACCCGTTCTCGACGAAGAAGTCGTTCGGATCGAGGCCGTTGTAGAACCCCACTGCGTAGTACGCAATCGCCTTCTTCGGGCAAGACCCCGGCACTGGAGCAGACTGAGGAGTAGCACATGTCGCAGCATTTGCGGGCTTGCCGGCCTGATCCTGCACCCGGTCGCGGGTCGCCTGGAGGGCCCACTGCCGGGTCCCGTTGTAGAGGTCGCCGCCCTTCGACCAGTCGAGCAGCGCGTTCACCACGAAGCGCCGGTGGTTGAGCGTGAAGCCGAAGCTCAGGTTGAAGTCGGGGTTGGCGTCGCCGATGTTCGTGATCTGCGAGGTCTCGAGACAGGTGCCCGCCGCGTCCTGGCGCTTGCAGAAGGTGTATTTGATCGCCCGTTCGTTCGCCGTGCCGTAGGCATTCTTCCGGACGACGTAGCCGTCCTCGTTGATCATGACCGAGTCACGGCTCCACCTCTGGTTGGGCCCGGACAAGAGCGCCTTGGCCGGGTCGGCGTACAGATCGTCGATGTTGCGAATCCAGCGGTTGCCGTACAGCACGCCCAGGTCCGAGCCGCTGCCCAGGAAGAACGCGCTGGGCATCTGCTCGAAGCTGTACAGCCGCTCCGGCAGGAGCCACTCCGTGATCACCTGGCGGGTCCGGTCGCCCACGAGGTTCAGGGTGAGGGACGTGTTGGGCGTGTTGAGCACCCGGGCCGCCAGGGTCACCTCATGGGTGTTCGACTGGAGCGCGCCGGTGTTCTGCCATTGCTGCTTGAAGCCAGCCACCGCCGGCAGGTCGACCAGGAGGAGCTGGTCGGTCGTCTTTTTCCGTGCGTAGGTGTACTCGGCGGAATAGCGGCCGCCCCCGAACTCGAGGTTGGTGCCCACTTCCACCTCGGCCGATTGGGCCGGCTTGAGGAACGGATTGCCCAGGATCGTCTTGGTGAAGCCGCCGGGGGTCACGGCGAGGATTTCATACTGGTCGTCGAAGTTGGGCCGGAGACCCGCCGTGCCGCGGGAGACCCGGAGCCGCAGCTCGTCGATGCCCGGGATCCTCAGATCCTCAGTGACCCGCCACGCCCCGGAAACGCGGTAGTATGTGGCCCACCGGCTCTCGGGCCCGAACAGCGACGACCCGTCACGCCGCACCGTGCCGTCCACGATGTAGCGGTCCCGGATATCGAACGAGGTGGTGGCGTAGTAGCTCTGGCTCCGGATCCTCTCATCGCGCGAGGAGTCTCTGAGGGCATTCTGGTCGGCCCCGGCGAACTCCGGCACACGGGCCACGACCAGCGCCCTGGCAGTGGCGCCGAGCAATCTGTTCCTCTGGTCCTCAAAGCCCATCCCCACCTTGGTGGTGTTCGTGATGCTGCCGAAGCGCCGCACGCTGGTGAGCGTGGCGCCGGTGTTGTACTGCCAATTGTTCACTGTCTCTTTGTAGAGCGACCCGGCGATCGGGGTGCCTGAGGACGTCAGGTAACCGAACGGGAACTCGTCCGAGTAGTATTGCGCCTCCTGGTCGTAGCCGAAGCTTCCTAACGCCGACAGCCAGTCGAGCATCCGCCACCGTAGCACGCCCGAGCCACTGAACCGGCTCCGGTCCTGACTGATCTGCCGGTTGGCCAACTCGTAGAGCGGGTTGAAGTCGTTGGCCACGGTCCCACTCAGGGGGACCTCGGCCTTATACGGCGACCCGTCAGGGTTGCAGCACGCCTCCATGTCGACGTCCGGCTGGAGGAACATGAGGCCGAAGAATGGCCCTGTCTGACCCTCCGCGGCCCGGCCGTTGGTCGACGTACCGTAGAATGCGCCGAACGACGCGTCGGCGTTCGAGCCCAGCTGCTGGTCGAGGTTGAGTCGGAAATTCTGCCGGCTGTACCCCTCCAGCCCGAAGATCACGCCCTTGTTCTTGGTGTTCTGGAGCGACGCGTTGAAGTTGGTCGTGCCGCGCCGCTGCCCGATCGAGACGTATCCACTCCAGAAATTACCTTGATCCACCAGGGCATCCCAGTGGTCGTAGTACACCTTGAACGCATTGTCCGCGATCCCGTCCGGCTCATCGATCCGGCCGCCCTGCGCGGTGAGGATGTAGTCGCCGTTCGCGTCGACCTGCCAGGCGTGCGAGTGGGAGAACTCCAACCGCCGCGGCATGTTGTTGACCCCACCCTCGACCCGGGTCGTCACCCGGAGCGCGCCGTCGGGGAGGGAGCGGCCCCGATCGGTGAAGACCTGCACCACTCCGTTGGCCGCGTTGGAGCCGTACAGCGAGGACGCCGCCGCCCCCTTGACGACCTCCACCCGCTCCACGTCCTCGGGCGCGATGTCCGCGAGACCGAACGGGGTGATGATCCCGTCCACGATGAACAGCGGATCCTGCCGGCCCGAGATGCTCGTGGCGCCGCGGAGCCGGAGCGCCACCTCGCCGCCAGGCTGGGACGAGGTCGGAACCAGGCGGACGGCCGCCACCTTACCCTGGAGGGCGACCAGCGCGCTCGAGCCCGGGACCTCCTGCAGCTGATCCTTGGTGACCCTCCCGACCGCGAAGGGCAATTTCCTGAGGGCCGTTGCCTCCCCCACACCCGTGACGATCACCTCTTCGAGCCGGAGCGGGTCAGGCTGCAACTCGAAGTTCTGTTCCTGGGTGCCGGCCGCGATGGTGACGGTGCGGTCGATGGGCCGATAGCCGATGAATCGCGCCGTCAGCACCACCTCCTGGCCGCGCACGCCATCCGCGGCGATGGTGATCGTATACGCCCCGTTCGCCGCGGTGACCGCGCCCAAGTTGGTGTTGGCAACCACCACGCTGGCGCCACCCAGCGCTTCGCCCCCCGCCGCGGTCACGCGGCCGGTAATGACCGCGCCTTCCTGCGCCGGGAGCGGACTGGCGATGAGGAACACGAATGCTGCAGCAACACTGCCGACCAGCATCGGGCCAGACCGTGGAATACGCATCATCCGCCTCCTACGTTGTGCATGGGAGACAACACCTGCCGGACCCGCTCGGAGAGAGTGGGGGATAGGTGGAGGGATTTTCGACTGCTCGGACAAATGACGGCCGTAACAAACCCCCTTGGCTCCACCCGGACGGACCGAGCGCGATGGTACCTTGGGAAATCGACGTCACCTCATACTACCATCTATTCAGACAGGCGCCAGGGCCCAATACTTCCTTACAGGCTCCATACTACCCCCTTATTGGGGCGGGCGCTAGGGCGCAATACTACCCCCTTATTGGGGCGGGCGCTAGGGCGCAATACTACCCTCTATTGGGACGGGCGCTAGGGCGCAATACTACCCTCTATTGGGACGGGCGCTAGGGCCCCATATTACCACCTATTGGGACTGGCGCTAGAGTTCCATACTACCATCTACCATCTCTTATTGGGACTCGCGTTAGGGCCCCATACTTCCATCCATGCAGACTGAGCCGAGTCGCGCAATTGGGGCCTGCAGGGGCACCCGGATCGGAGCCCTGCTGGCGGCCCTGCTCGCGGTCGCGATCGGTCCGGAGACGGGCGCCGCCCAGGCGACGCTCCGGGGCCGTGTCATCGACAGCGAACTCGGCAACCCGCTCCCGGGCGCCATCGTCCGCATTCAGCCGGGCACGCCTCCCCTTACCACGGACACCCTGGGACGGTTCGAGGCGCAGGGTCTCAGCGCCGGGGACGCGGAGGTCACGATTCAGGTGATCGGGTACGCCACAGGTGTCTTTCCGGTTCACCTTCCCCCGTCGGGCGCGGTGGAGCGGGTCTTCACACTCGACTTCACGGGATACCGGCTGCCGGAGGTGGTCGTGCAGGCTCGCGTCGAAGAGCTTGCGCCGCGCTACTTGGACTTTGAACAACGGCGGCGGCGCGCCATGGGCGCCTACCTCCGCTGGGACGAGCTCAAGACCCAGGGGTACAGCTCGGTGGGAGATGCCCTCCGCGTCGTCCGGGGGGTCCGAATCCAGTGCAACCAGCAGACATTCGAGTGCTTCGCCGTCATGGCCCGCACCCCCCAATGCCACCCGACCTGGTGGATCGATGGGATGGAGGTCCGCTCCTTCCACGAGAATACCCCCATCCGCGACATCTACGGAATCGAGATCTACCGCGGCCCCGGAGAGATCCCGGGCGAGTTCTCGGGGTCGAACGCCGCCTGCGGCGTCATCGTGATGTGGACGAAGTCGCGGCCGTTCCGGTAGACCCCTATCAGTCTCGACCGACACCGAGCGCGTCGGCGACGCGGTTGATGTAGTTGAACCAGCTGGCCATCAACGTGATCTGCAGAATCCCCCTGTCGTCGAACCCGACAGCCCGCAGGCGCTCGTGGTCCTGCGGCCCAATGCGTGTCGCGTCCTTCGTCAACTGTACCACATAATCGAGCATGGCCCGCTCTTGGTCGGTGAGCGGCGCCGTGGTGTAGTCCTCCTGCAACGCCGCTACCAGCGCATCATCCAACGTGACCCGACGCAGAAACTCTGCGTGAGAGGTGATTCAATATCGGCAGCGGTTTGTGACGGACACCATCGTGGTAATCAACTCGTGCTGGCGTCGTGTCAGGGGAAGCTGCGGCGACATGAGGACGCCGAACGTCGCGAACGCGTGATACAGCGCGTCCGGGATCAGCGTGTGCGAAGCAACGATGCCCGATGTGCCATCGGCAGTCGGTTGCACCGGCGTGGCGTATTCAGAAGGGTACAGAGCCCGCTGTGCGTCGAGTGCGCGCAGCAGCTGCTCGTCCGCCTCCGAGCGGGAAATGGTCCGGATCCAGGTCATCGCCCTGCGCCCCTTGGCGTCTGAAGTTCAACCTCGTAGCGGCACGCTCCCCAGGCACCGGCGCGCGCCGCGTCGCCCTCTCATGCAGGCGGGAAAGCTGTGGACATGGGGCGCCGCGATCAAGACGCCCCACGCGCCCCTCCTTACTTACCATGCGGTGGATTGCTACATTGTGTCGCAACATGTGGAAACGCTGCGGCCTCGTACTCGTCCTGGCGACTGTGACCGCGGCCGCCTTGCTCGCGCACGACCTCTTCCTCAAGCTCGAGACCTACTTCGTGCCGCCCGAAACCACGGTTCGGGTCGCCGTCCTGAATGGCACATTCGCCAGCAGCGAGGCCTCGGTGGCTCCGGATCGACTCCTGGACCTGAGCGTGGTCGGCCCCATCGACCGCCGCACGCTCCCCCGAGACGCGTGGAAACCGGCAGGCGACTCGACCTGGCTCACCCTGCGGACCGGCGCTCGCGGTACGTACGTGATTGGGGCTTCGCTTGCCTCCCGGGAGATCTCGCTCTCAGCTGAAGACTTCAACAGCTACCTCGAGCACGACGGGATTCCGGACATCCTCGAGGCGCGCACGCGCGGGGGCGAGCTCACTCGCCCGGCGCGGGAACGCTACCAGAAGCACGTCAAGGCCATCCTCCAGGTCGGCGACACGCGGACGGACGCGTTTGCAACCCGCCTCGGCTATCCCGCCGAACTCGTGCCGCTGGCGAATCCCTACGAACTCCATGTCGGCGACACCCTCGCCTTTCGCTGCCTGGTGGACGGGAAGCCCGAGGCGCACCAACTGGTGATCGCGGGTGGCGAGCACGACGGGCAAGCGCGGCAAGAGCTGCCGGCGCGCAGCGACGAGGAAGGGGTGGTCCGTTTCGTCCTGGGCACGCCCGGCAAGTGGTACGTCAAGTTCATCCACATGGAGCCAGCGACCGACCGCGGAGTCGATTACGAGTCGAAGTGGGCGACGGTCACATTCGAGGTGCGCTGAGACCGGCCGGCGGATCCGGGAGCCTTTCCCACATGAAACGCGTTAGCCTATCGGCCGCGCTCGTCGCGGCGCTCGCGGCCTGTTTCGGCGACATCGGACAGAACGATCTCTCTCGCATCGTCCTGTTCCCGGTGCTGGACACCCTCTTCGTCGGGGACGGGCTGCCGCCGCGGCGGGTCAGCTACTACGACGCCAATGGCACGGTTCAAGACCCCGGTGTCCTGCAGTGGTTGAGCGCCGACACTTCAGTGATGACGGTGGACGCCACGGGGAGGATTACCGGTCGCAAGGCGGGGGCCACCCTGGTGCTGGCGACCGCGCAGGGCGTTCAGGGATCTGCGCTGGTGGTTGTGTTGGGCCCGCTCCAAGTCACGTTGCTGCTCGACTCCGTGTACCTGATGCCAGGCGACACCTTCACGATGCCGGTGCAGGTGGACCACCAGGCGGCCGGCACGCCTACCGTGTGGTTCACAGCGGCGACGAATGCGGTGTTCGACGTCGATTCGGCGAGCGGCAAGGACAGCGCGAAGGCCCCGGGCGGTCCGATCCCGCTGATCGTACACGGCGCGCTCGATGCCGATACCGTGGCAGACACCGGAACCGTGGAGGTCGTGCAGCTGACCGACACCACCGGCGGCAAAGCGTCCTTCGCGATGTTCGGCAGCGTGATCCGCGCGCGGAAAGCGACGGCCCGGGCGCTGAATTTCCACCGACGCGGCGACACCTTGACCTTCCGGTTGAGCGTCCAAGGCTCCACCACTGCCGAAGCCGTGGTGATCACCCTGCAGGACGCGCCCACGGCCCCGGGATCGTTCGCCATTGATTCGATCTCTCGGACCGAGGTGTCCGGTCAACAGTATGATCCCTACTGCCGGCCGCCGCGAAGCTGGGGGCTGTGGTCTGTGCTGACCACTGCGAACCAGCTCGTCGCGCTGTCGCGCGTCGGCGGCAGCATCACGATCACGCGTATGGTGCCGGTGGCCAACGGCATGGCGATCAGCGGGCGGTTCTACCTGCCCGCCCAGCGGATCGACCTGTACGATGATCCACTCGGCGTGCTGCCGATCCGGGGCACGTTTGTGGCTCCACGGATTACCACCACGCCCCGCTGCGAGTAGTGACCTGCTACGGAAGGATTCGCAATAAGCCCGTCGCCGCACGACGCGGCACGCCGGCTACGTCATGAGTCAGCAGAAACGGAAACTGGTGGAGGAAGGCTTTGGTCATACGCGGCGGCGCGCGGTAGTCCTTCCCATCGCGCCACATCGCGTAGAGGATGCCGGCCAACCGTCGTGCAAGGGCGACGGCGGCGATCGAGCGCCCGCGGCGCTGCGCGATCCCTGAGGACCCCCCTATACCAGCAACAATTCCATTTGCGGCGCCCGAGGCGTCACCTCCGGCCCCGTTTCCGCCAGAAACACGTTGATCTCGCTGCGCATGCCGAATCGCCCGGGGAGATAGATGCCCGGCTCCACGGAAAACCCGATCCCCGGCACCAGGACGCGGTCGTCGGTGGTCTCGAAGTTGTCGAGGTGCGGGCCCGAGCCGTGGAGCTGGCGGTCGATCGAATGCCCCGTGCGGTGCACGAAGTGGTCCCCCCAGCCAGCGGCGCCGATCACGCCGCGCGCCGCATCGTCCAGCTCGGCGCCCGTCACGGGAACTGCCGGCCAGCGCTCCCGCAGGCGATCCAGGACGGCGTCGCGCGCGCGGCGCACGGTGTCCCACACCCGACGGACCTCCGTGTCGGGCGCGCGCCCCGCGAACGCCATCCACGTCTGGTCGGCGAAGACGGCGCCGGGCTCCGGCCCCGCCCACAGATCGAGCAGCAGCACCTCGCCGGCCGCGAGCCGGCGATCGGCGCCTTCGCGCGGCTCGTAGTGCGGGTTCGCGGCGTTCTCCTGGAACGCGACGATGGGCGGGTGATCGGTCACGAGGCCCGCGCGCTCCATGGCCGCGAGCACCCGCCGCTGCAGCGCCGCCTCGCGCACTTCGGCGCCGCGCGCCAGCTCGGCGCCTGCCCCGGCCAGCGCGTCGCGGGCGATCGTCGCGAGCGCTTCCGCCGCGCGCCGGTGTCCCACCAGCGCAGCCGCCGACCACCGCGCCGCGAAGCGCGTCACGAGCGGCGCCGAGGGCACGATGCGCGCGCCGAAGGACTCGAGCAGACGAACCACACCGTGCGGCACGCGGTCCAGGTAGGGCACGCCGTCGTCGGGCGAGACCTCCATCGCGATCGTGCGGCCGGCGACCAGCTCCCGCAGCCGGGCGTGGAGCTCCTGCCAGCCCGCGTAGGGACGGACCTCGCCGGGGAATCCGGCGAAGTTTCCGAGCTCGATGCGGTGCGCGATGGCGACCGGCGGGCCTGAGCGCGGCAGCCAGACGAACAGCCGGCGCGTGGACATTCCTTCGAGCCCGAGGACCTGGGGAGCCACCGGGTTGTTGCCGTGGAAATCGTAGAGCAGCCAGCCGTCGGCGCCGAGCGAGGCGAGCGGGTCGCCCAGCGCGCTGAACTCGAAGCCCGCGAGGAGCGTCACTGGTGCCGGGGAGCGGTCGCGGCCGCCCGCCACTCGCACCGCGCCCCTCCCGCCGCGACGCAGGCCGTGTGCAGCATCACGGTTTCGTAGCCCGCGAGCAGCCGCAGCAGCTCGGCAAACGCGGCGGCCCACAGCGCGCACGCCGCCCCGTCGGGCGTGGCGTGCACCGCGAGGGCGTGAGCGACGCGGGCCGTCGGGACGTGGCCCTCACGGCGCAGGTCACCCCCCAGCACGATGCGTGCGGCCCGGCCGGCCACCGCGTACCCCACGGTGCGCGGGGCGGCCCGTGCGGCGAGCCGGCTGGTCACGAACAGCCGCCGCACGGACCGGCGCGCGGCCCGCCGCCCGGCATCGGCGAACACGAGCTCGGCGTCCGGCCGGCGGCCGACGAGCCGCAGCAGCGCCTCCACGTGCTCGGCCTCCACCCGCGCGTTGCGCCGCACGAGGGTCTCGTACGTCCCCAGCTGCTGCGCCACGGTGCTCGACAACCCCAGACGCTTCACCAGCAGCTCGTCGGCGAACTCGGAGAGCCCGTCCTCGACCGGCGTGTCGAGCGTGCGGACGGCCTCGAGGACGGCGAGCGGCACGATGGAGTGCACCAAGGGCAGTAGAGTAGACGGACAGGCGGAGAGGCGCAACAGCAGGGCGCAGGCGCAGCAGACGCACAGATGGTGAACAGATAGTCGGGCGCAGAGTCAGGTAGACCTGCCTACGATGACCTACCGCCCGTTCACCAACTGCGCGCCTGCGGCGCCTGTGCGTCTGCTGTGGCCTGTGCGGCTGTCCGCCTGCTGCGTAGGTTTCCTGTTTCATGGCCACGCCTGCCCCTCCCGCCGACGCACGTCGCGCCGGCTTCGAGCACGAGGCCCTGGTGCATCTCGACGCGCTGCACCGCGTCGCCCTGCGGCTGACGGGGAACGCGGCCGACGCGGACGACCTGGTGCAGGAGACCATGCTCAAGGCGTACCGGGCATGGGACAGCTACCAGCAGGGAACCAACGCCAAGGCCTGGCTGCTTACCATACTGCGGCACGCCTTCATCAACGAGTACCGGCGGCGCACCCGGCGCCCCGAGACCGTGGACGTGGAGACGATCGAGCCGTTCGCCGTCTTCCCCGACGTCCAACAGGAGGACCCCCAGGGGGCCTTCTTCGACCGCATCGTGGACGAGCAGGTGCTGCGAGCGATCGACGCGCTGCCGGAGGCGTTCCGCGAGACGCTGGTGTTGAGCGACGTCGAGGGCCTGAATTACCAGGACATCGGGCGGATCCTCGACGTGCCGGTGGGGACGGTGAAGTCCCGTCTGTTCCGCGCGCGGCGCCTGCTCCAGGCCGGGCTCTACGAGTACGCGGTCGAGATGGGCTACATAAAGAGGAAAGCGGGATGAACTGCGACGAGGCGCTCGATCATCTCTACGAGTTCCTGGACCGGGAGCTGACGCCGGAAGTGGAGCGCGAGGTGCGCAAGCACCTGCACGCCTGCGCGCCCTGCGCCCAGGAAACGGACTTCGAGGAGACGTTCCTGAAGTTCGTACAGGCGCGCTGCCGCGCGCACGGCGCGCCGCCGGAGCTCAAGCGCCGGATCGTGCGCGAGCTGTTCGGCGAGTGAGGTGGCTGTCGCGCGGCGGGGTCGCGGCGGCGCTGGTCGTGGGGGCAGCCGTCTGGCTGGGCCTGGGATGGCGCGGGGTGACGCTGCTCGCCGCGTTCCTCGTGTCGGGCAGCGTGCTGACCCGCCTGGCCCACGGCGGGGATCTGCCCCGCACCGCGGGCCAGGTCGCGGCGAACGGCGGGATCGCCGCGCTCGCCGCGCTCGGGGGCACCTGGCCGGTGGCCGCGGGCGCTATCGCCGCCGCGGCCGCCGACACCTGGGCGACGGAGATCGGCGCGTTCGCCCGGCGCCCGCCGCGCCTCATCACGACCGGGGCACCGGTCCCCCCCGGCACGTCCGGGGGCATCACGCCGCTCGGCACGGCGGGGGGCGTCGCCGGCGCCTGCGCCCTGGCGGCCGCGTCGGCCGGCCTCGCGCCGCACGGCGCCGGAACCGCCATCGTGGTGGCCGCGGCGGGAATCGGCGGCATGCTGGTCGACTCGCTGCTCGGCGCCACGGCGCAGGCGGTCTTCGCGTGCCCGCAGTGCGCCGCACAAAGTGAAGTGCGCGGCATCGTCTGCCACGGGCCGATGTGCCTCGCCAGAGGGTGGGCATGGCTGGACAACGACGGAGTGAACCTGGGCGCGACCCTCGCCGGCGCGATGATGGGCGCGATCGGCGCGCGGCTCCTCCTGTAACGGTGCCCGG
>Ga0247727_10009802_pt1 | contig 17171 bp, 16 predicted proteins | sample WisWelCaveWW1625_FD_202498 | JGI IMG/M metagenome (GOLD analysis project Ga0247727, IMG submission 202498) | Biofilm microbial communities from Wishing Well Cave, Virginia, United States - WW16-25 | ecosystem: Environmental > Aquatic > Deep subsurface > Groundwater > Cave microbial mat | place...
CGCGGTGCAGTGGGTGTTGCCTTCGGCTCCGGAAACGTCCTCGGCACCTGGGAGTTCAACTCGATTTCGCGGCTCAATACCCGGCCTACGTGTTCCCCTGTCAACGCTTCGGTTACGACCTTGCGGTTGTACCCACATGACTCGGGGCCATCGTGGGTGGCTAGCCCTTCAATGTGCGACCTCCCCTTCGCTGCACTTTGCCGGTTTATCCCGGCGCTTCTTCCGGAACGAGTACGAAAGGTAACACTCGCGAGCGACGTTGCCGTGCGGCCAGCTCGGGGGCCGCTACTCGTATCGCAGCGCCTCGACCGGGTCGAGGCGGGAGGCCTTGAGCGCCGGCACGAGGCCCGAGGCCACGCCCACGAAGGCGAGGATCAGCGACGAGCCGAGGACGGTGGCGGCCGAGATGCGGAGCTGCAGGTCGGCCTTGCCGCTGTCGTCCTCGTAGAGCGGGCCGAGCACGGGCAGGATCGGCATCGCCCACGTGACGAGGTAGGAGAGCAGGATGCCCGCGGCGCCGCCCACGAGCGTGAGCACCAGCGCCTCCGCGAGGAACTGCAGCCGAATGTGGCGCTTCCTCGCCCCGAGCGCTCGGCGCAGGCCGATCTCGCGTATGCGCTCGTCCACCGAGACCAGCATGATGTTGGCGACGCCCACGCCGCCGATCCCGAGCGTCAGCGTGCCGATGAAGATCAGCAGCACCTGGAGGCCGATCGTGATCCCGTCGATGATCGGCCGGAACTCCTCGCGCCCGAACATCTGGATCGCGCGCTTGTCGGTGCCGGAGAAGCGCTGGCGCTTGCCCACGCTCTCGCGCACCTGCTGGATCGCGTCCTTCTCGAGCGAGGGCGTCACCGCGCTGAAGACGAGCACACTCGAGTAGCGTGTGTCCCACAGGTCGCCCGCGGTCGAGTACGGAATGAACGCGCACTCGTCGTCGCTCGTGAAGTAGTTGCTCATCTGCATCTTGCGGTCCATGCTGCCGACCACGCTGAAGCGCATGCCGTCGATGCGGATCGTCTCTCCCACGGCGGGCCGTCCCTGGAAGAGCTTCTTCCGGAGCTGCGAGCCCAGGAACACCACGCGGCGGCGCTCGATGAAGTCCTCTGGGCTCAGCCAGCGGCCGTCGCTCGGGCGCTCGTTGCGGATCTCGCCGTAGACCGGCTCGACACCGCGCACCGCCGTGTTGGCCGCGGAGTCGGCGTAGGAGATCTGCCGCCACTGCACCGTCTCCATGCTGATCTGCTTGACCAGGCTGGCCTCGGCCTCGATCGCGTCGCGGTCGGCCTTCTCGAAGCGGACGCGGCGGCCGGCGCGCTCGCCGCCCGCCTGCTCGCTGGTCTGGCCCGGCCACGCGACCACGGCGCTGCGGCCGAAGGCGTCGAAGGCGTGCGTGAGGATGCGGCGGAAGCCCGAACCGTAGGCGATCAGCACCGTCACCGCCACGATGCCCCACACGATCCCCAGCATCGTGAGCGCGCTGCGGGTGCGGTGGCGCGTGATGTTGGCCCAGCTCTGGGCCACGAGCTCGCCGAGCACGCTAGCCTCCCGCCTCGTAGCGCAGCGCCTCGATCGGGTCGATCGAGGCAGCGCGCCTTGCGGGATAGACGGCGGCGAAGAGCGCCACGCTACCAAGCAGCGCGAAGGCGAGCAGGGCGGACGAGAGCGTGGGCAGCAGGCCTGCGAAGAACGGTGGCATCGGGATCAGGTTGACGAGCGCGCACAAGCTGTACGCGACCGCGAGCCCGGCCCCGCCGCTCACGAACACCACGAGCAGCGTCTCGACGACGAACTGCCGCACGATCGAGCCGCGGGTGGCGCCGAGCGCCTTCCGGATCCCGATCTCGCGCGTGCGCTCGCGCACCGCCACCAGCATCACGTTCATCACACCGATCCCGCCGATGAAGAGGGTGGCGATCCCGACGGCGCCCAAGAAGTACTTCATCCCGTCGGTCATGGTGCGGAAGGCCTTCGCTTCCTCTACCGTGTCCCAGATCTTGGCGGCCTCCTCGTCGCGCGGGTCGAAGTGGTGGATCCGCGCGAGCGCCCGGCGCAGCTCCGCCTTGCAGCTTTCGTGGTCGGCCACGGAGCGCGGGGCGACCAGCAGCCGGTCGACCGAGTTCGCCAGGGCCGGCGGCTTGTTCGGGAAGTCCTGCAGGATCGTGCTGAACGGCAGGAACAGCTTGCTGATGTCGCGTCCGTCGTAGCTCGAGTCCTGCTCCTTGTGCGCCATCACGCCCACGATCGTGTAGGGGAAGGCGCCGATGCGGACGGTCTCCCCCATCGCCGGCCGGCTGCCGAAGAGCTGCTTCTTCGCGTCGCTGCCGATGAGCGCCACCCGCCGCACCGCTTGCTCGTCGCTCCAGTCCGGGTAGCGCCCCTCGGCCGCCTGGATCGAGCGGATCCAGGCGAACTCCGGCAACGCGCCCGTGATGGTGAGCGTGCCGCTGTTGTAGGCGCTGCGCACGGAGGCGCCCTGCCCGAGCTCGGGCATCACGTAGCCGCACGACGGGGCCTGGGGCAGCACCTTTAGGTGATCGGTCGCCGTCCATTGGATGCGGCGACCGGCGCGCAGGCCACCGGCCTGGAGACTGGTGCGGCCGGCGAAGACGATCATCACGTCCTTGCTGAATTGCTGCGCCACTTTGGCCTGGCCCACGCGCAGCCCCTCCCCCGCCGCGACCATCAGCGTGATCGACACGATGCCCCAGGCGATGCCGAACATCGTGAGCAGCGTACGGAGCTTGTGCGCGAACAGGGTCCGCAGCGTGTCGCGGAAGAGATCGGCTGCTGTCACTGTTCTCCCGCTACTGCAGGACGACCTTGTCGCCTTCCTTCGCGCCCTCGACCAGCTCGGCCTTGACGCCGTTCGAGATGCCGAGCTTGACCGCGACCTTGCGCTTGCCGCCCTCGGCCCTCGGGTCGGGAACCTCGAGCGCGGGCTTGCGCTCCTTGTCGTAGACGATCGCCGACTCCGGCACCGTCAGCACGCCCTTCTTCTCCTCGAGGATCACCTCGGCGTTCGCGGTCATGTTGGTCTTGAGCTCGCCACCCGGGTTCAGGATCGAGACGCGCACTTCGAACGTGGTCACGTTGTCCTTCTCGACGCCGAGCGGCGAGATCTTCGTGACCTTGCCAAAGAACGCCTTCTCCTTGAACGCCTCGACCACGATCCGCGCGCGCTGGCCGAGGTAGACCTTGCCGATGTCGGCCTCGTCCACCTTGCCGAGCACGTAGACCTCGCTCACGTCGCCGAGCGTCATCACCAGCGTCGCCTGCGAGCCGAGCACGAGGATCGAGCTCACCGCGTCGCCCACCTCGACGTCGCGCGACAGCACCAGGCCGTCCATCGGGCTCGTGATCGTCGCGTAACGCAGATCGGTCTCCGCGCGCTCGAGCGTGGCCTTGGCCTTCTCGACCTCGGCCCGGCTCACCGCGGCCTGGCTCTTCGCCGCCGTCTGCTTGTTCAGGCCCATCTGCCACACCTTGTCCGCGTCCTCGAGCAGCGAAGGCGCGATCAGCCCGTCGGCGTAGAGCTTGCGGGCGCGCTCGAGAGCCAGCTTCAGGAAGGGCAGGTCCGGCCCTTCGGCCTCGATCTTGTTGCGTTCCCACGCGGCTTCCGCCGCGAGCAGGTTGGCGCGCGACTCACGCACGCTCGCCTCGAGCAGCTCCTTGTCGAGCTCGGCCAGCACCTGACCTTCCCGGACGCGGTCGCCGTAGTGTACGAGCAGGCCCTTCACGATGCCGCTTGCCTTCGACTTGATCTGGACCTTGGTGAGCGGCTGGATCTTGCCGGTCGCCACCACCGAGCGCGCCAGGTCGGCCTTCTCGATCGTCGCGAGCCGCGAGGGATCGAGCTCCTTGCCGTTGCCGCGGGCGGCCATCAGACCGAACACGGCGAGCGCCACGACGCCCAGCCCGATGAAGGCGAGCCGCTTTCGCCCCTTGCCGCGGCCATTGCCGTTCCTGTTCGCCATGCTCACTCCAATCCGTTGGATCGATCCGAGGACCCGCGTCTTCACGCGCTTGTACGCGCGTGAAGGGCTCTGGGTTCACGAAGGCGTGCGCGCCGATGGATAATCGGCCCTCATGGACCGGGAACTCGTCCGGCGCCTGCCCAAGACCGACCTCCACCTTCACCTCGACGGCTCGCTGCGCCTCGGCTCGCTGATCGAGTTGGCGCGTGAGCGCAAGCTGGCCCTGCCCTCTGAGACGCCCGAGGGCCTCGAAGCGTTGGTGTTCCGGGAGCGCTACGCGAGCCTCGCCGAGTACCTGGAGGGATTCCGCTACACCGTGGCCGTGCTGCAGGACGCGGAGGCGCTCGAGCGCGCGGCGCGTGAGCTGGCCGAAGACTGCCAGGCCGACGGGGTGCGCTACATCGAAGTGCGCTTCGCGCCGCAGCTTCACGTCCGCCCGGGCTTCGAGGTCCCGGCGGTCGTGAAAGCCGTCGACCGCGGCCTGCGCCGCGCAACCGCGGCGTTCAACGCCCGCCCGGAGGTGGCCTCGGGAGAGGAGCCCCCCTTCGCCGCCGGCATCCTGCTGTGCGCCATGCGCTTTTTCCGTCCCGAGTTCTCGCTGGGCTTCAGGCGCTTCTTCGAGGCGCTGCCCGAGGCCTCGGAGCGCGAGGTCCACGCCGCCGCGAGCCTCGAAGTGGCGCGGGCCGCCGCCCGCCTCCGCGCCGAAGAGGGCCTGCTCGTGGTCGGAATCGATCTCGCCGGGCAGGAGAAGGGCTATCCGGCGGAGGACCATCGCAAGGCCTACCAGGTGGCGCACGAGGCGTTCCTCGGCAAGACCGTGCACGCCGGCGAGGACTACGGGCCCGAGTCGATCTTCCAGGCGATCGGCGACCTCCACGCCGACCGCATCGGCCACGGCACCTGGCTCTTCGACGACCGCAAGATCACGAGCCCGCGGATCCGCGACCGCAAGCGCTACGTCGAGAGCCTCGCGGAGTTCATCGCCGACAAGCGGATCACGATCGAGGTCTGCCTCACCTCGAACCAGCAGACGGTACCCGAGCTGGCCGCGGACCTGTGCCGTCATCCTTTCGCCGAGATGCGCCGGCGGCGGCTGTCGACCACGTTCTGCACCGACAACCGGCTCGTCTCGCACACGACCGTGACCCACGAGATTGGCCGCGCCGTCGAGGCTTTTGCGCTCACGCCGCAAGAAGTGCGCGACAGCCTGATCTACGGCTTCAAGCGCAGCTTCTTTCCAGGCACCTATCTCGAGAAGCGCGCCTACGTGCGCCAGGCGATCAACTTCGCGAACCGCCTGCTCGCCGACGCCGGCCACGGCCCGTTCGGGCCCTCGCCGACATGACAGCGGGGCTCGGGGGGCGCTCAGCCCCCCGCAAAGCCGGTCCAGGCCGTGGTGCGGCTTCCGTCTCCGAGGCTTCCGTTTTGCTCTGTCTCCGTAGGTCCTGCTCGGCTCGTGATGCTCCCGTTGGCGCTCCGCGTCACCAGCGGTGATAGGCCGGGTGGCCCTCCGGCACCGCCACGAAGACCCCGCGGCACGTCGCGGTCGCCTTTCCTCCTGCCTGGATCTCGGCCTCCACGGTGGCCCGCGTGCCCGAGGACTCCACGACACGCGCCCGCAGTGTGAGCGGGCCGCCGGACGGTGTCACTCGCAGCAGCTTGACGTGGAACTCGGCCGTCACGGTCGACGGCAGCACTTCGATTCCGGCCTTCCGCATCAGGTGAAGCGCGGCGGCCCAGTTGCTGTGGCAGTCGAGCAGCGCCCCCACGATGCCACCGTTCACGGCGCCTTCCCACGCCTCGTGGTGCGGTTCGGGCGCCCACTCAGCCCGCAGGGCTTCGCCGTCCTCGAAGCTGCGGATGCGCAGGCCTTTCGCGTTCGCCGGACCGCAACCGAAGCAACGGTTCTGTGGCGCGTAGCGCTCCTGCACGGACACGGCTTCGCTCATCCCGTCCCCCTTCGACGCGAATTCTATTCGGGCGCCCCCTGCAGGCGAGCCAGCGCCTGGCGTGCCTCGTCCCGCACGCCCGCTTCGGGATCGCCCGTCGCGCGCTGCAGCGCCGCCGCGGCCGCCTTCGCTCCCGGCCCGATCCGCCCCAGTGCGCGCGCGGCATGCGCGCGCACGACGCTGCTCGCGTCGTCGAGCGCCGCGGTGAGGGCCGGAACGGCCGCATCTGCCGAAGGGCCGATCCGGCCGAGCGTGCGGGCCGCCCGCCAGCGGCGGCCGTCGTCGTCACTCACGAGCGCCCGCACCAATTCCGGCACCGCCGCGGCCGCCGCAGGGCCGATCCGCGCCAGCGCGCCGGCCACCACCGCGTTCGTGTCGTCGCGCGCGAGCGCGCGCACCAGATCGGCCACCGCCGGCCCCGCGGCGCTTCCGAGGTTGCCCAGGCTCCACGCGGCGAACGCGGACACGTAGCGATCCGGGCTCGCGAGCGCGGCGACGAGCAACGGCACCTCGGAAGCCGTAGGACCGATCCGCGTGAGCGCCTGCGCGGCCGTGGCCCGCACGCCCTCGCCGGAATCGCGGAGCGCCTCGAAGAGCGCCGGCACGGCCGCCCGGGATCCGATGCCACCGAGAGCCCACGCGGCGCTCGTGCGCACGCCCGCCAAAGCGTCCTCACGCAAGGCCCGGCCGAGTGCTCCGGCTGCCCCGGACGCGGCCGGACCGGCGGCACCCAGCCCCCACGCCGCCGCCTGCCGCACACCTGGCTCGCCATCCCCCAACAGCATCGCCAGAGCCCCGACGCCGGCCGTATCCAGCGCTCCGCGGCGCGCGTCGAGCCAGGCCATCGCCGCGTGGGCGCCCGGCTCGCGCCGGTGTTCGAGCTCTTCGCGCAGGATCAGCAGATCGGACCTTCCCTCCACGAGCAGGCCGCTCGCACGAAGCGTGTCCGCAACGAGCGCGGCGCCCGAGGGGCTCAAGTGGTCGTAGTCGAGGAAGGCCGTTGGCCCCACCTGCGCGATCGTGGGCAAGAGGTCGAGACAAGGGAGCTTCTCGGTCCGGCAGAACTCCGCGATCCGCTCCTGCACGACCGCTCGCGCGGCTCCGGGCTCCAGCTGAAACCGGAACGGAAAGACGACGAGAGCGAGCCTCGCTCCATCCGCCTCGACCTCGCGACGCAGCGCGCGCACCTCGTCGAAGAAGCGCGCGAGCGCCTGGCGCACGCGCGGCGCGTCGGGCTCGAGGAACAGCCGCTCGACCGAGTCGATCTCGCGGCCCTCGGCGTTCACCAGCAGACGCACGAGCGCCGACGCCTCGTGCAGCCGCACGAGCCAGCGTGGCGGGCGAGTCAGGTTGTTGAACAGCTCCGGGATGTCGTTGAGGCAGACCGCGAGCAGCGCCTGGTCGGGACGATAGCCGCGCGCGATCCTCTGCCAGGCGGTGCGCTGCTGGCGTGTCGACCAGCCCCAGAGCGCGACGCTCATGACCTCGGTGCGGCGGCCCTCGGCCGCGAAGCGCGCCTCGAGCAGCTGCGGGTACGCCTCCTGCGGCTGAAGCTCCGCGCCGAGCGTCACGCTGTCCCCGAGGATGGCGATGCGTGTGACACCCTCGGGCTTCTGCTTCGTGCGCGTGCGGTCGCGCAGGCCGTCGCCGTTGAACTCCTCCCACGGCGGCCAGCCGACGCCGTCCGACCGCATCACGTAGAAGCCGCCGGGCATCTTGTCGTCCCAGTCCCAGATGTAGCCGGCCACCTCGGGGCGTGGGGAAAGGCGCCGCGCGACGACGCGCGCGCCACCCTCGAGCAGCGCGAGGAATAGCACGCTCGCGCCGAGCCCGAGCGCGAGGTTCTTGGCGAGGTCCCGTCTCGTCACGCGCTCAAGCTTACCGCGCGACGCTCGCTTCCTTGCGACGACGCGGTCGTTCTTGTATAGTTCTGGGTCGCGCGGGGCGTTGCTGCGCACCCCCTGGCCCGCTAGCTCAATTGGTAGAGCAAGAGACTCTTAATCTCTAGGTTCAAGGTTCGAGTCCTTGGCGGGTCACCATTCAAGAGGAGATGCAATGGCTCTGCCGCCCGTCTACGACCCCGCCTCCGTCGCGCCGCTGTGGCAGGAGCTCGCTGCCGTGGGCGTCGAACCGCTGACGACTCCCGAGCAGGTCGACGAGCTCCTGCGGGCTCCAAAAGGCAGCGCCCTCGTGATCGTCAACTCCGTGTGCGGCTGCGCGGCCGGACAGGCTCGCCCGGGCGCGATGCTGGCGCTTCAGAACAAGGTCATCCCGGATCGTTACGTCACCGTCTTCGCGGGAGTCGATCGGGATGCGGTCGAGCGGGCGCGAGGGTACATGACGGGCTATCAGCCCTCGTCGCCGTCGATCGGCCTTTTCAAGGACGGTAAGCTGGTGTTCATGCTCCAGCGCACCGACCTTCAGCGGATGGACCAGCAGCAGGTCGCGTCGGCACTGCGGAGCGCCTTCGACGAGCACTGCACCCGGATCGGCCCGTCCATCGACCCGGAGCAGTTCAGGCGGATCCAGCCGCACCAGGGCTGCGGCTCGCAGATCCCGCTGGCCTCGCCGCGCCACTAGGAGGGGTATGCGGAAGCACTTCCGTCGGCTGGCCAGCATGGCCTTGCTCGCCGCGGCCTTCGGCCCGCGGGTGAGTGCAGCCGAGTTCCACCACTCGGCCTTCGAAGCGCTGCTCCGCGCGCACGTGGCCGGCGGCATGGTCGACTACGACGCCTTCAAGGCGTCGCCCGAGTTCCCGAAGTACCTGGCCGCGCTCTCCCAGGCCGATCCCGCCGCCCTCGACGACAAGGAGCGCCTGGCATACTGGATCAACGTCTACAACGCGTACACGATCGAGCTGATCAACACACACGCGCAGCGGGAGTCGATCCGCAACATCAACAAGACCCTCGGCATCGCCGCCAAGGGCCCCTGGCACGAGAAGCTCGTCAAGGCGGGTGGCAGGGTCTACCACCTCGACAACGTCGAGCACGACATCATTCGAAAGCAGTGGCGCGAGCCGCGGATCCACTTCGCTCTCGTGTGCGCCGCGATGGGCTGCCCGGCGCTGCGGAGCGAAGCGTACACGGGGGCGAAGCTCGAGCAGCAGCTCGCCGAGCAGACGCGCGCCTTCCTGCTCGAGACACCAGCGAAAAACCGCATCGACGTCAAGACGGGGACGGTCCACGGCAGCATGATCTACGTCAAGTACTACCGCGAGGACTTCGGGTCGACGGACGCGGCGATCGGCCGCTATCTGGCCCGGTTCTACGCCGACGGCCCCGAGAAGCGGCTGCTGCTGTCGGGCCAGTTCAAGCTGGTCGAGACGCCCTACGACTGGACCCTGAACAGCCAGGAGCAGGCCAAAGCCCTGGCGGCTGCCTCGGCGAAGCCGTAGACTCCGCTCCATCCTGGAGCTGCGGCGGTGACCTCCTACTTCGACGACAAGGACCTCGCCCACTTCGGCGATCTCAAGGACCACGCCCCCGAGCTGTGGGAGCGCTTCATGCAGTACTACGGACCGGCCTTCGAGCCCGGCCACGCGGACCTTCCCGAGTTCTTCGGTCTACGAGAAGTCGATCGCCGCGCTCCTTCGCCTGAACCAGGTGGACTACGGCCGCGGTGTCCTGGCCATCTCCCCCGCTTGCCGGGTCAACTTGGGCCGGACTGACCTTTGGAAAAAGGGGGTACGGCCACCTTTCAGTGTGACTCGCTCATGCCCCGTTCCTCGCTTATAATAAGCGCGCTCTCGAGTCACACCTGTAGCAGGCCGTCACTCGCGCGAGCTCAGCTGCTTCATTCACAGACCCGGTCCAGGAGGCTACTTTGCCGAAGCCGCGCCAAAGGTCAGTCAACGTGGAGATCCAGTCGATCCGCCGGTCGCTCGCGTCGGTCGTGCGAGCGCTCGCGCGGCTCGGCCCCGCGCTCGAAGCGGGCACCCGCGCCGCGAAAGGGCCCGCGCCACGCAGGCGGAAGCTGCGGCTCTCTCCAGCCCGCCGCGCCGCGCTCAAGCTGCAGGGGCAGTACATCGGCCACATGCGCATGCTTCCACCGCGCCAGCAGGCGGCCATCAAGGCCCTGCGCGTCAAGAAGGGGATCCGCGCCGCGATCCGCTACGCCAAGAGCCTGTCGCGAGGCTGACGGGCGAGCGGCCGGGCAAGCCGCGCGTGACACCGCCCATGCCTGAGTACCGCTTCGACAGGGCCGACGCCGAGGCCATCACCGCCTATCTGAAGTCGCTCGCGAAGTAGCCCCGCTTCCCGGGTGGCTCCGCGCCGCACGCACACGCGGCGGTAGAATGTTTCGCCGATGTGCGGACGCTTCAACCAGACGGCGTCGGGTGAGGAGGTCGCCGAAGCGTTCTCGCTCGACGAGGCCCCCGAGCTCGCTCCCCGCTACAACATCGCGCCGACACAGCCCGTCGCCGTGGTCAGCCTCCAGCCGAAGACCGGCCGGCGCGGGCTCGCGAAGCTCAGGTGGGGCCTGGTTCCGCGCGATGCCCTGGGGAAGGAACGCGGCTTCATCAACGCGCGTGCCGAGACGGCGTGGCAAAGGCCGTCGTTCAGCGAGGCGTTCGCCGAGCGGCGCTGCCTGATTCCCGCCACCGGCTTCTACGAGTGGCAGAAGCTCGATGCACGCCGCCGCCAGCCGTGGCTGATCCGGCTGGCGACACCAGGGCCGTTCGCGTTCGCGGGGCTCTGGGAGCCGGCTGCCGCGGTACCGGGAGCGACGGCCACCTGTACGATACTCACCACCGAACCCAACGAGGTCGCGCGGCCGATCCACGACCGGATGCCCGTGATCCTCGACCCTGCGGACCATGCGCGGTGGCTCGACCCTTCGGTCACGATCGCGGCCGAGCTGCGGCCGTTGCTCCGGCCGTTCCCCGCCTCGGCGATGACGGCGTTTGCCGTCAGTACCCTCGTCAACAACTCGGCCTTCGACGATCCCGGCTGCCTCGCGCCGGCCTGACGTGGGCCTCACGCCGCACGCTGGCGGCCGCCTGAGGTAATCTGCGGCCATGACCGCTGGAGCCGGCCGATCCCGCCCGCGACCGCGGGTGAAGCTCAAGACACCGCCGCTGCTGTTCGAGAAGACGCAGGGACTCTGCGACCGCATCCAGAAGAAGGTGGACGGGGCCTTCCTGTCGTATTGGACCTCGACGAGCGGCTCGGTCTGCGACAACGACGTGATGGCGCTGCAGGCGATCCTGGAGGCGCGCGGCCCGCAGCAGCGGATCGCCCTGCTCGTGAAGTCGGACGGCGGCAGCGGAATGGCCTCGCTGCGGCTCGTCCACCTGCTGCGGCGCTACGCGAAGCGCCTCACCGTGATCGCCCCGCTCAACTGCGCCTCGGCCGCGACCATGCTGGCCCTCGGCGCCGACACGATCCAGATGGGAGCGCTCTCCTACCTCACCGCCGTCGACACCTCGCTCGAGCACGACCTCTCTCCGCTCGACCACACCAACCAGCTCGTGCCGGTGAGCAACGACGAGGTCGATCGCGTGATCCGGCTGTGGAAGGACACGGTGGGCCGCCGCGGCGACGGCGTCAACCCGTACCAGGAGCTCTACAAGTACGTCCACCCGCTGGTGATCGGCGCGCTCGACCGCGCGAGCAGCCTGTCGCTGATGCTGTGCCGCGAGATCCTCGGCTACCACATGAAGGACGCCCGCAAGGCCGAGCGGATCGCGCGCCGGCTCAACTCCTCCTATCCCGCGCACCAGTACCCGATCACGAGCCGCGAGGCGCGCCGCCTCGGGCTCAAGGTCCAGGACATCCCCCAGGACCTCGACCGGCTGCTGCAGGAGCTGAACCTCTTGTACTCCGAGATGGGCCAGCGTGCGATCACCGACTACGACGAGGAGCACCACCACGACAACGAGATCACCAACATCCTCGAGGGCCGGGGCGCGCAGGTCATCTACCAGGTGGAGAAGGACTGGCACTACCGCAAGGAAGAGCGGCGCTGGGTCGCGATGAACGACGTCTCGTCCTGGTTCCGCTGCCGCATGCGGGACGGCCGGATGGTGAAGGACAAGCTGCACATCCGGTAGCTTCGTCCGAGCTCATCGACGCTCGAGGAGTTCAGCCTTCACCGCCCGGGTCTCGTGTGACGTACTCGTCGACGCCGACTCCGAGCCCGTCGGCGACGCGGTTGGCATAAGCATAGTAGGCGGCGACCTGGTTGACGTCGAGGATGTCCCGGTCGGAGAGGCCCGCCTCGCGAAGCGCCACCACGTCGGCTTCGCACACACTCCAGGGCTCCCGGGTGAGCTTCGCCGCATAGTCCAACAGGGCTCGTTGCCGCGCAGACAGCTCGGCCGCGGAATAGTCGGTGGCGAGCTGCGCCACCAGCGCAGGGTTGCGCGTCCATCGGCTGAGACCAGCCGAGTGGTGGACGATTCAATAGTGACAGCGGTTCAGGGCCGAGACCACGACCGCGATCATCTCGCGCTCGATCGGGCTCACCCCCGAGCGGCCGTGCATCACCGCGTGGTAGAGGTCGGCGTGGGCCCGAAGGGTCTCCGGGTGCAGGCTGTGGACCTTCAGTATGTTGTCCACGACCCCCACGCGCTTGTCGCGCTCGCGGGCGTAGAGCTCTTCGAGCAGCCCGGTGGCCTGCTCCTCCGGGACCACCTCGATCCATGCTTCGCGCTTCATGTCGGGTTCCCCTCCACCTCCACCCGCGCGTCGTTGAAGCAGGCGCCTTGCGAGAGGTCTGCGTGGTGGGCTGGGCAGAGCGCCGAGATCGTCTGTCCATTGTCGCTGGTCTTGAGCCAAGCGCCCTTCAGCGTGCACACGACGCCGGCCGGCACCGCGTCCGTGATGCGCAGCGACAGCCGCACCTCGCCCAGGTCGTTCCACACCCGCACGCGCGCGCCCTCGAGGAGTCCCCGCGCGCGCGCGTCCGCGGGATGCATGTCGAGCGCCGGCGCCGCGCGCCCGTCGACGCCGCCGAATGTGGAGGTGATGCGCTCGTCCGACGCGGGCGAGATCAAGGCGAGGGGATACCGCGACGCCACGGGTCGGAAGCCGGGCAGCCGCGCGGCGTACTTGCGTTCGAGATATGGCGACGTCAGCTCCACCTTCCCCGACGGCGTCTTCGGAAAGACATTCTCGAACAGGACCGCGTCGGCGCCGTCCACGGTCATGGCCAGCGCCCGGTCTGTGGGAATCCGGCTCGGCCGCACGCCTTGCAGGCGGGGATCGCCGGGATCGACGGCGTCATCCATCAGGGCGGCATCGCTGGCCGTGAAGCAGGCGTCTTCGAAGCCGAAGCGCGCAGCGAGCCGGCGGAAGATCTCGGTGTTGGGCAGGGCCTCGCCCTGGCGCGGGATCACCGGCTCGCCGCGCTGCAGCCAGTGGTGGCCGTAGGCCGGGAATAAATCGTCGTGCTCGAAGTGGCTGCAGGCGGGCAGCACGACGTCGCAGAAGGCCATGCTGTCGGTCATCACCACGTCGCAGCCCACCACGAACAGGTCCTCACGAAGCAGGCCGCGCCGCAAGCGGTTCTGGTCGGGATGGACCACGAGCGGGTTGTGGTTGTAGATGAACACCGCCTGGATCGGCGGTGCGAGCTTCGGATCGAGAAGCTGGGCGCCCACGTCGACGATGTTGAGGGTGCGCGTGCCGGGCGGGATCAGGTCCGGGCGCTGGAGGCGCTCTGGCGTCTTGGGGAACGCGAATCCCGCCCCGTTGATGAGCCCACCGCCCTTCACCCCGAACTTGCCGCAGAGCGCGGGCAGGGCGAAGATCGCGCGGATGCCGCTGCCGCCGTTCTGGTTGCGCTCGAGGCCGTTGCCGACGCTGATGGCCGCGGGCGAAATCGTCTGGTACCACTCGGCAAGCCGACGGATATCGGCCTCGGGGACGCCGCAGATCCCCGCGGCCACCGCAGCCGGGTAGCGGCGGGCCGCCGCCATGTAGTCGTCGAAGCCTTCCACATGCCGAGTGATGAACGAGCGGTCGAGCCCGCCTCTCCGCTCCAGCTCGTCTGCGATCGCGAAGGCCAGCAACACGTCCGTGCCGGGGCGCAGCGCCAGGTGCAGGTCGGCCTGCTCGGCCACCTTGGTGCGCCGAGGATCCACCACCACCAGCTTCGCGCCCGCCCGGCGCGCGCGGTTGATGACCGGCATCAGGTGCAGGTTCGACCAGGTGACGTTGTTGCCCCAGGCGACGATCAGCCGGGCCTGCTCGGCCTGCTCCGGCCGGATGCCGGGCACCGCGCCGAAGGTGCCCAGCCAAGCTTCGGTCCGGATCCCGCCGCAGAGCGGCTTGCGATCGAGCAGGCTCGCGCCCAGGCGGTGAAAGAAGCGGAGGTCCATCGAGCCTCCGGCCAGGAAGCCGTGGGGGCCGGCGTAGTTGAGGGGCAGGATGGCCTGGGGCCCATGGGTGGCGATGACAGCGGTGAAGCGCTCGTGGACCCTGTCGAGGGCTTCGTCCCAGCTGATCCGCTCGAAGCGCCCTTCGCCCCGGCCGGCCACCCGGCGCAGCGGCGCCTCCAGACGGCCCGGCCCGTGGACGAAGGCCGGATAGTGCCGCGGCACCTTGGCGCAGAGCACTCCCGCCGTGTACGGGTTGGCCCGAGTTCCCCGGATGCCCTCGATCCGGTCGTTCTCGACCGACACGCTGAGACTGCAGGTGTCGGGGCAGTCGAGGGGACAGACGCTGGCCTGCTCCCGTCTCATTCCATGCACTCCGCGGCGCTCAGGATAGCTCACGCCCCGCTTCGGCTGAGGCCCTCCGGGTAGGAACCCAGGATCCGCAGCTCGCGGCAGCTCTGACCCAGCTCCTCGATCGCCTGCCCCGCGTCGCCGCGCGGGTCGCCCAGGACGTCGAGATAGAACGAGTACTCCCACGGGTGGCCGCGCAGCGGCCGCGACTCGAGCTTGCACAGGTCGACGTTTCGCGAAGCGAAGACGCCGAGCGCGCGGTAGAGCGCGCCCGGCTGGTTGTCGAGCACGAACACGATCGAGGTCTTGCCGGCCGAGTCGAGCGTCAAGGCCTCTCGCGCCAGCAGCAGGAAGCGCGTGTAGTTCTCGGGGTCGTCCTCGATGCCGTCGAGCAGCAGCTGCGCGCCGTAGAGCTCGGCCGCGAGGCGCGACGCGATCGCTCCCTGCGTGGCAAGCCCGCCCTTCATCAGATCCTGCACGGCGCCCGCCGTGTCGTACGCCGACACCGCCTCCAGCTGCGGGCGCTCGGCGAAGAAGCGCCGGCACTGCGCGAGCGCGACCGGGTGCGAAGCGACGCGCCGGATCATCGCGACCGAGGAGCCCGGCCGTGCGATCAGGCACTGCCGGATGCGCAACTGCGTCTCGCCGACGATGTGGAGCGGCCGGCTCTTGAGCCGGTCGTAGTTCTCGTGGATCGAGCCGTGCAGCGAGTTCTCGATCGGCACGAGGGCGCGGTCGGCCTTGCCCTCGACCACCGAGTCGAACAACTCGTCGAAGCTCGGACGCGGCAGCACCTCGATCCCCGGCCCGAGCGCGGCGATCGCCGCCTGGTGGCTGAACGCCCCGCGCTCGCCCTGGATCGCGACGACCCACCCCTTCTCGCTCGTCGTGTCGCTCCTGGTTCATGCGGAAGGAGGGACTCGAACCCCCACGCCCTTTCGGGCACACGCTCCTAAGGCGTGCGCGTCTGCCATTCCGCCACTTCCGCGCTGGCGGTGTCAGTGTAGCGCAGAGCCCGTCCTCCACCCGAGTCATCCAACGCCCCTGGGACATCCGGGGGAACGGGGCTCACGACCGAGTCATCCAACACCTCTGGGACATCCGAGGGAACGGGCTCACGGCCTGCTATGTCTTTCCTTGGGGGGTGCGAAGCACCCCCCAGACCCCCCGTGGGTTGTTGGGGGCCGTGGTACGCTAGCTTCCTGCCCGCTGGCCATAGCTTCTGCGGCGCCGCGTTAGCGAGAGGAACCCGTTGAAAGTCGACTACGTCGAGGTAACTTCGGTCCGGAAGGCGCTCGCCTTCGAGGTCGAGAGCGAGCAGGTCCAGCGCGAGATCGACGCGCGCGCGCGCGAGCTCGCTCGCCGCGTCAAGCTCCCCGGCTTCCGTCCCGGCAAGGTGCCGCTCGACGTCGTCAAGAAGCGTTTCAAGGCCGAGATCCTGGGCGAAGCCGCGGAAGCGATCGTGAACAAGGTCGTGTTCGACGAGCTGGACGGGCGCGGCCTGAAGCCGCTCGCCCCGCCCAAGGTCGAAGAGGTCAAGCTCGAAGAGGGCCAGCCGATGAGCTTCAAGGCGGTCTTCGAGACGCTTCCGCTCGTGGAGCTGCCCGATTGGAAGGGGCTGCGCGTCACGGCGCGCGGACCGAACGTGACCGACGAGCAAGTCGCGAAGGAGATCGACAAGCTGCGCGAGGAGGCCGCCCGCTACGACCCGGTGGACGAGGGGCGCGCTACCCGTTCCGGCGACTTCGTGCTGCTCGACCTCAGCTGGAAGGAGGGCGGCGGCAAGGGCGGGCGTGACGAGAACGCCCTCATCGAGATCGGCAACGAAGGCAACCACAAGGACATGAACGCCGGCCTCGAGGGCCTGAGCGTGGGCGAGACGAAGCACATCGAGGTAGCCTGGGGCGAGGACGCCGCGCCAGCCATCGCGGGCAAGACGGTCCGCTACAGCGTGTCGCTCAAGGGCATCAAGAAGAAGATCGTGCCGGAGCGCGACGACGAGTTCGCGAAGGACCTCGGCGAGTTCGACAGCCTCGCGGCGCTCTCCGACAAGATCCGCCGGCAGCTCCAGGCCAAAGACGAGCGCCGCTCGGAGCGGGAGGTCAAGGGGGCGCTGGTCGAGGCGCTGGTCGCGAAGGCGGGCTTCGAGGTGCCCGAAGCGCTCGTCGAGCGCCACATGTCGGCCCGCACCGAGAGCCTCGCGCGCGGTCTCGCCTACCAGGGCGTCGACCCCCGCAAGCTAGGAGTCGACTGGATTCAATATCGCGAGTCGACGCGCGAGGACTCGGTGAAGGCCGCGCGAGCCGACATCCTGCTCGACGAGATCGCCCGCCGGGAGGGGATCGAGGTTCGCGACGCCGAGATCGACGCCGAAGTTACACGGATTTCGGAGCATTCGGGTCGCTCGCGCGAGCAGGTCCGCGCTCAGATGACGAAAGAGGGTCACCTCGCAGCACTCGCCGCGCGGATTCGCGAGGAGAAGACCCTTGACTTGCTCAAGTCCAATGCTAGTATCGAGCTAACATGAGTGGAGGCAACGCCTTCGCGGGCACGCTCGTCCCGATGGTGGTC
>Ga0247727_10009803_pt1 | contig 17170 bp, 16 predicted proteins | sample WisWelCaveWW1625_FD_202498 | JGI IMG/M metagenome (GOLD analysis project Ga0247727, IMG submission 202498) | Biofilm microbial communities from Wishing Well Cave, Virginia, United States - WW16-25 | ecosystem: Environmental > Aquatic > Deep subsurface > Groundwater > Cave microbial mat | place...
AGTGAGACTGCTGGGATACAGGGATACATTTTGCATCCCGATCTTGAAACAGATTTGGAGACAGTCCGGAAGTAAAATCGTACCAACCACTTACGAAAGATTTAGACTTTTGAAACACGCTCTAAGACATGCCATAACAGGCGTGGAGGGCAGGAAGCTGTTTGTCGCTGAATTGCCACAGCGTGCAGTGAACGATCTTGTCCGACCCCCGCAATTCGGCGGGCACCGGACGCGGGAATTGCGGGTCCGTGATGAATCGCACCTGCAGCGCGTCGCCATTCCAACCATGTTCGGGATTGACTCCCGGATCGATGTGATTGACGAGCGGACTGGGATCGGTGACATCCGCCGCGAGCAGCAGCCCCTTGTCATCGTACGCGGCGGCGAATCGCACGGCATACACGTCGCGCAATTGCGGATCGGCGGCCATCAGGACAAAGGCTGCCGGCTTCCAGTCCGACAAATCGCCGTCCACTTCGATTTTATTACCGACGCCGATGGCCGAGGCGGGGAAGATGTTGAGCCGCTCGTGGGGCGACTGGGAATTGATGTTGGCCGCTCCACGCACGGAGCTTGTCGCGACGACGAGTGCCGCCAGTAGACACACTGCCTTGATTGGTTGATTCCTAGACTGAGTTTTCGGATTGGGTTTGGGAATTCTCTGCTCGCCAGAAACGGTCACAGGCGCATCCGCTACTGGTACCATGTCTGCACTTGCATCCAGCCGTTGCCGACGGCGAGCCATCGGTCGCCGCCCCACGGGAACCATTCGACCGAGCCGTTGCCGCGCAGGATGTTTGCACCCAGATTGCCGCCGCGATCGAAATGCTGCGAGATGAACAATGGGTAAACGTTATATCCGACGAATTCCCCAACCGCGTCGTGCAGCAGCACCACGCTGCTGAAATACTTCGGAGTACCGCCCTGGTTGAAGTCTTGTCCCACGCGGATGGATTTCTGGCCGTAGATGCCCGTGTTCGGCAGATCGAACAGACAGTAGCCGATGATGTTCCATGGCAGGTACTGGTAGCTGCAGGCGTGCGGACCAAACGCGGGGTTCTCCAACCAACCGTACCAATAGCTGTAGTCAGCCGAAGTGTTGTACTCCCGCCCCTTGAAGCTGGGACACCGCCAGACTCGGCGATTCGCGTTCAAATACGGGGCATGCTGGTTGAACACGTCGACCGGATACCCGCCGCAAGTGTTGGGGCCGACTTCCTCGGTGGCAACCCCCCCCCAGCGCACCGGGCAGCGGGCGCCAGCCAGTCACCGTGGTCCCCCGCATAGAGCATCATGGCGATGTGGAGTTGCCGTTGGTTGTTGGCACAGATGACCCGCTTCGCTTTCTCGCGCGCCTCGCGCAGCGCCGCCTTGGCCGCGTGCCGCCAACCAGCAGAGTTGCGGGTGGGCCGGCCACTGCTAGGGCAGTCCATAGGCGTCGCGAATGCGAAACCAATCGAGGATCGCCCAGCCATTGTAGCACGGATTCCACGCGGGGATTCCGTACCATTGCACGTGGCCGTCGCCCCAGAGGGCATTGCCGCCCTGGGGGAAGCGGCGGTTGTGTGGAAAGTTGTCCCATTTCGCCTGGCCCAGCGCCGTTTCCATCGGGATAAACCAGCCGGCATAGACGTCGGAAGAGTACGCAATGTCCGCGAGCAGAATGATGCCCCTGTCAAACGTCTCCGTGCCGGCATGTCCGGTTGGGTAACCCACGCCGAGCTTCAGGCTGACGACGCTCTGGTATTGCCCGTACACCTGCTCATAGTGAAACGGCGTACTCGACTTGATATACGCGTACCCGACAAAAATTTCGCCGTCCGGGGTGTTTTGCCAAGTGGCCACACCGCTCTTGTACCAAGGGCACGAGGTGCTGGCATTATTGCCCGAGGTAAACCAGTCGCCGGACGCGAACCCCGGGCACATCATCACACTGGCATTGCCCAGGTAGCGTCCCAACGCGCGCAGGTCGGCCGGACTGTAAACACCGTCTGACAAGACCCCGGTATAGGCGGTCTTGTGAATCTGGCTCGGCAGTTGGGACACACCGTTGGGCGGCAGATCGCCGGCAAAGTCGCCCGCGTACACCGCGAGCGCGACTCCGCTCTGCCGCAGGTTGCTGACGCACGCCGCGCGCTTGGCCCGGCTCTTCGTTTGCTGCAGCGCCGGCAACAGCAACGCCATCAACAACGCGATGATGGCAACCACCACCAACAGTTCGATCAGCGTAAACCCCGCACCGCGGTCGGCCGTTAAGCGTTTCTGGATCATGCGGACTTCAGATCGCGGCCAACGGAGCGACGGCGGCCGCGCCGCCGCCCCCACACGAGGGCGCCCCCAGGCCCAGGAGCATGACCGTGCTGGGTTCGGGCAAGCCCACCTCGAGGAATTCGCTCATCAGGAGGTTATCCACCCGGTAGGTTTGATCGCCAGAGATCTCCGCGAGCCTGAGGGTGAGGCGATTGAAATGGCGGTCGTCAATCCCGATGTTGTTCCCGCCGATCCCATCGTCCATCGTCACGAAGGTGAATCCGTAGCTGACCCAGGTGTCCGAGGGAAAGTTGTACGCCAAGCCTCCCGGCGCCAGGCTGTTTTGACTGGCTTTGTCCGTGTTTCCGTTGTCCGTGGTCGCGCCCACAAATCGGAAAGCCTCATTCAACTCGGGGATGCTGTCTCCATCATCCCACTCGCTGGTGGCGCCGGTGGACTCACCCGGCATGGCGATGAAGTTTCCGGCGCCGGCGATTCGCTTGAGCGTGACCTCGATCCAAAAGAAACGGTCCCCGCCCACGCTGGTGACCACCTCTGACCCCAGCCACGCCTGAGAACTGAGCTCCATCGATTGGCTGCCGCCGCCGCTGGGCGCGTCCGCGGCCGCCACCGGCCCAAACGAAGCACTCCAGCCGGCCGGAGTGTTCCCCACGGTATCCCCTTCAAACGTCGAATTGGGGATCAGGTTGACCGAGTCCAGCACCCACGCGTACCCAGTGGCCGCGGGCGCGGCGGGTTGGACCGGGGTGACCGTGGCCCAGCTTAGCGAGGCCAACAGGCTTGTCTGTACCGCGACCAGTGCGACGATTCTGCTGCTGCTGACGCTGATGTTGTTCTTCATGTGTGTCCTCCAGATATTCGGTTGCCCTTTCGTTCGGTTAGTGACCATTTCGTTCTCCGCCAACCCCGGCACCCAACACCTGAACCGGTGCGGCCGTGCCGGGTGAAAAGGTGGGAGTAATCCATGTCTGTGGGGGGACGTGTTCGCCGCGTTGCTGCTGTCGCAGGAGTTCGATGCAGAGTTGCAGCACGTGTGCGGTATCAAAACCAAGCCAGGCCAGCGGCAGCCGTTGATGGCCGGCCCAAGGCAGGTTGGAGTGCGCCACGACGACCAGGTCCTGCGGCACACGCACCCCGGCACTGATCAAACCTTGGACCGCGTCCTCCACCAGGTTGTCATCCGCAATCAATAATGCGTCGGGACGGTCGGATGGATTGGCCTCCATCAGCAACCGCACGCAATTACGCGCCGCGACGGGCTCTTGTGCGCTCACATGCAGTGTCCAATAGGGCCGGCTGATGAGATTGTTTGTGGTCAACTCGCGCTCGAAATGGTAGGCGATTCCGGTGGCGATGTCCGAAGTTGGCGGCACGGTGACCAGCGCGACCCGTTGCCGGCCATGCCCAACGAAGTAGCGAAACGCACGCAAGACGAACTCACGCGGATCATAGGAGACAACGGGTAGGTTCGCGTACGTATGACCAGTGCTGAGCGCGACCCGAACCAAGTCTGGCTGTCGCAGCAACGGCGTTTCGGCGACATAGTGCTCGCCTTGAACAAAGATCAAACCCGCCAACCGTCTTTCCTCAACCAATTGAGAGAGCCGCTCGTAGTCGGGGCCGGTGTGTTGGGCATCGATGCCGAAGAACAGGGGGAGTTGGCAACCTTGTTGTCGAGCCACCGACGGGGCGGCGTTGAGAAGTCCCGTATAGAAACGTGACCACGTTTTCACCTTGGCGGCAGCCTCGGCGAAAATCAGCGCGTAATCATGGTGATGCGGCAGGCGCGAGCCGACGAACACCCCGCTGCGCTCCTGGGTCGCAACGAACCCTTGCTCGACAAGCCTGTGGATCGCACGCTGAACGGTCAGGTGACTCGCGTGATACTCCCGCTTGAGGGCCGTCTGCGATGGCAATCTCTCGCTTGGATGCCAGTCACCAGCCACGATTCGCTTGCGCAGCCGCTCCGTGATATCTGCCACCGACCGCCTATTTGTCTTGGTCATATGTGCTACATAAATAGAACAGAATATTGTTTAGCAGTTGCCGATGGGGGTGTCAAGCCCTCATTTCGACCCATCCACGCCCAATCTGGGGACGACGAGAATCAAACGCTTCCGAAGAGTTTGGTCTTTGGATTTCGTGCTCGCTCTGGCAAGAATCGAATCCAATCCCATGAGCCTTGCGGCTGACTTCAGGCTTGGAAATTGTCCCTCATACGCCCGCCATCTACCGGATGGTGACGGACGCAGACGAGCACGGTCGCCTTCGGAGCGCGTCCCTTCATGACCGCCCATCTCATCAAGTCGTTCTGCATCGATTTCAACTGGGACCCGTCCGGCCCGGCCCAGCCCGGCCTCTTCGCCCACGCTGATCCCGCGGCGCACATGCGCTGGTACCGGGAACTTGGCGCAAACGTCATCCAAACATTCTGTGTGTCGTACAACGGTTACGCATGGTATGCCGGCAGCGCCATCGCGCCCGTGACTCCAGGGATGCCGGGCAATTTCCTCGGCGACCTGACCCGACTGGCGCATCGCGAGGGTCTGCCGGTGATGGGTTACTTCTGTCTCGGCGCGAACCCGGTTTGGGAGCGGATGCACCCCGAGCAGACGCACTTGGAAGCGGACCGAACGACGTTTCGAATCACGTTTACGGACGACTACCTCGATTACTTCTGCCGGTCAGTCGCGGACGCATTGCGCAAGACCGACGTGGCCGGGTTCATGATTGATTGGTTTCGCCCGCCGCGCCGGCAGCACTGGCTCGATTGCGAACGACCGATGTTCCGCGAGCTGGTGGGCCGCGAATTCCCATCCGCGGGCGCTCCCGCGGCGGAGGAGCTGATCGAGTTCGAGCGCCGCCTGGTCGAGCGCGCGTGGGTGCGCATCAAAGAGACAGTCGATTCGGTTCGTCCCGCGATCATTTGGACGAACCACCCGTTTGAGCAGGCGAACGACCCACTCTGGAACGGTCATCGTCTGCTGCGCGAGGTGGACTGGGTGCTGAACGAAGCGCCGGAGGTGGAGTTCCTCGACTGACTGGGCCGGCAGGTTGGCCCACACACGAAGATCATCCAAAACCTTTGCGGTTGGAAAGACCACGATGCGTCCGTTTGGAAGAAACTCAACCTCACCAAGCTCGGCCTCTACGGATTTGCCCAAGCCGACCCGGTGACGACCCTGCCGAGTGCCACCTTTACGAAGAATTGCGCCGCCAACCTGAAGAACATCCCGATCATCCGCGAGGCGTACCACGCGCTCGCTTGATCCGGCCCAGCCGGTGCGGCTGATTGGCAGCCGGAACGAGTCCGATGGCCTGATCGGCCCGTCTCGCCTGTCTGCCGTTGTTCTTGGCGGAGAAGACAGGCAAGACTTGCCCGCCGCAGGCGGGTGAACCTGTCCTACTTTGATTTTCCAGACGCGCTGTCAGGGCTTGAGACCGTAACCGCACTCGCTGCCACCCGACACGGGCACGATCGCGCCCGTCATGAACGACGCGGCGGGCGATGCGAGAAACACGACGACGTTGGCAATCTCCTCGGGTTTCGCGGTGTAACCCAACAGCGTGAGCTTTTTGCGGAACGCCACCACCTTGGCCGGATGGCGCGCGGCGCTCACCAGTTTGTCGGTGTTCGGCGTCAACACGCTCGAGGGACAAACCGCGTTGCAGCGCACACCGGCCGGGCCGTAATCGATTGCCATCGCCTGGGTCAGCGCGTTGATCGCGCCCTTCGTGGCGCAATAGACCGCGTGCCCCTTCTCACCCGCCACGCCGGCCATGGACGAGACGTTGACGATGCAGCCTCGCGACCGCGCCAGGTGCCGGTAAGCGTGCTTACAGCAGAGGAACACGCCGCGCAGATTGACGGCGACCAGCGCATCAAACTCCGCCGCGGTGGTCCGATGCACGGGCGCCATGGGTTTGAAGATGGCGGCGTTGTTGACCAGCACGTCGAGCGACCCGAACGCGGCGATCGTGCCGGCCACAAGCCGCTTCACCGCGCGCTCGTCACGGATGTCAGCGTGGAGATAGCGACAACGCTGCGACCTGAACCCCGCCGCCGCGCGCTTGATGTCCGAGACCGCGACGCGCGCGCCAGCGTCCAGTAACGCGCCGACGCAGGCGCGGCCGATTCCGCCCAAGCCACCCGTGATCAGAACCGTGGCGTTGTTCAGTGGTTTCATGGTGTGGTGATGAATGTCGGGTTCTTGATTTCATCCAACGGATAAATCGGGCGGCGGACCCGTCGAAACGGCAGCGGGCGCATGTCCGGCGGCGTCGGCCCCGGACAATCGAGCACGAAGAAGCCTTTCATCATGTCGCCGTAACCGACGCGGAAGTTCATCATGTTTTTCACGCCGACAAATTTCGCCTCGCACGGATCCAAGCCAACCGACTCGTACTGCTCGCGCCCATAATCGTATGTCGGGCGGCTCATTACCAGCAAGCGGATGCAGCCGATCTCCACCACCGCCGACGGCCCCATTGACGACGTCGTCCCACCCAAAATGCCGCCCCGGTAACGAAACCGTCCGTCGGATTTCCGGACGACCTTGCCGGTCGCGGACAGCGGCACGCCCCACTGGGGATCGATCTTGTGGCCGATGGCCAACCGTAGAGTCGCGCCGATTTTCGCACGGTGACAGCGTTTCACTGCTTCGGGATCGACCACCATCGCGAGGCACGGCTCGGTCACGCCCGCATCGAGCAATCTTTTCACGAGCGCAATGCTATCGCCCGCTGCCCCGCCGCCAGTGGTATCAGCCGTGTCGAGCAGCAATACCGGCCCGCCCTTGATTCGGCGGCCGCGTTTCACCGCTTCGGCGACGCTCACGGTCTCGACCATGAACTCGTGCCGCTTCGCCCAAAAGGCCTTGGCCAACGCCGACGCGTGGCGAGCCGCCAACTGTGCCTCAGCATCGGCGACTACGAGCGTGCTCGATCCCATGTCCGGCATGTCGATGTACGAGCCGACGAAAAATAAGGAGGTGGAAAGAACGCCTCGCACGTTTTCGAGTTTCTTGGCTGCGCGCATCAATTGCGCGAACGGCGCGCTGCCGAGCGTCGATCCGTTAAAGCCGGTCAGGAGCATCGGCAATTTCACATGCGCCATGACGGGCCGAATCTCACCGCGAATCGCTTTTAGCAAAAGCGTGGTCGCGCGTTGCCCGGTACGTCGCGCGTCGCGGTGCGGGTATGTCTCGTAGCCGCAGATGATATTCGCGGCTTGTACCATCCGTCGCATCACATTGCCGTGCAGGTCCAGCGTCATCGCGAACGGCGTACCGGGACCGATCATCTGGCGAATGGCGGCGGCCAGGTCGCCTTCGGGATCGTCCTCGTTTTCGGCGGCCATCGAGCCGTGATGCGAGAGGATCACGCCATCGACTCGTCCTGCCGCGCGCAGGCGTCGCAACATCTCGCCACGCAACCAACTCCAACATTTCCGGGAGAGCACGGAGGATGAATTGCCGCGCGTGGCCAGCAGTGGCACAACCTCGACGTTCTTCGCGCGGCGGCAGGCGGCGAGGATGCCGCCGACTTCTGTGTCGGTGTTCGCCAGCTTCCAGACGGCCGCGCCCGCGTGGAGATAGCCGGTGGCGCGAAGGAAATCCACTTCGCAGCGCGTCGGCACGAAGTGATTCGACTCGGAGGAAATTTGGCCGACCGCGATGCGCAATTTGTTCATTTCACGGTGGCCGCAACACCGGCACCGTGTCCAATCCTGCGTTCGCAATTACGATACACGTGTATCATGATTGTGAACGCAGGCTCCAGCCCACGCCAACCAGTTTGTTTGCGGAAACGGTGGCGGCCATCGATTCTCATCCGTCGAGATGCCACAACTCATCCAGCGGCACCCACCAAGCGCTCGCATTCGGCCGGAGCCGGAGAATTCGTCCAACCCGTTTCCTGGCGTGTGGTTCAGTCCCATTCACATCCAAACAGATCGGTGGAGCGCAATCGGAATTCGAGCGTGACGGGCGTGCCAGCCGCAATGCCGACGGTCTCCTCGCCTCGCCAGTGAACCGGTCGCGCAAGACTGTCTCCGGTAATCGGGTCGCAATCGTCCACCGAACGGCCCGGCTGGTCGACAATGCCCACGCGCAACTCGCCGCCGCGATCCACGCGGGCGTTCACCCGCAACGTGCGCCCGGCCACTTCCAGCGGGAACGTGACAAAACTTCCTTCGTTGTCGGCCCGCAGCGCGCACAGCCGGCCACGGGGCCACCACGCCCAGGCATAGGTCGGCGCGTCCAGCACATGCGGCCAGCGCGGGTATTTGTGCGGGAACTTCGTGCCCATGTACGGCAACGCGATCCGATCCGTTCCCATCGGCACGAGGTCTTTGCCGACCCCAAGAAATTCGCTGTCAAAGCTGCCGGACGGCCCCGGCTCGATCACCGCGCCACCCGGCACTTTGAGCCAGGCGATGCCGTCGTCGCTGGTGTACAGGTGGATGCTGGAGCGCTGGTTCCAGCGATGATAAATCATCGGGAACATCAGGTAGTACGCCGGTTCGCCGGGATAGAAGCTGAAGCCATTCAGGTAAACGTCGTCCGTCATCGGCCAGTCGAGCTGCGGTGCGATCAGCGGTTGCACCGGACCCCAATGCCGAAAATCCTCGGACTCCGCCCGGCCAATCCAGCGTCGCTGTTGGAACATCAACCGCGTGTACATCACGTAGCGCCCCAGCGGCTCGTCGAAATAGACGCTGGTGTCCGTATCGCTGTACTGCGCCATGAGGTGGCCGGGCAGGGGCGACCATGCCAATCCATCCGGCGAGACCAAACCGTGCATCGTGAACACAAAATGTTCGCTGAAACGCCAGATGCGATGGTGCCGATGGACGCGCTGGTACTCGGCGAACAATGCTGGCCACTGCTCCCGCGGCGGCTCGCCGCAATACACCGCCTTGTAGCGCTCGGCAGCCGGTGCCTGTGGATCCATAAACACGGTGAACCCTTCACCCTCGGTGGTCACCGGCGATTGCACGGTGCACGTACGGACGAGCCGCCAGTCGAACAGGTCGCGCGATTCGGTGCAGTTGATCTCAAATTTGTTCGGGCCACATCCGCGCATCCCCCAGGCGCGATACACGCCGCCGTCGTACAGGATCCGGCTGCGCAAGTACGGCGAGGGCGGGAGCGGATCGGTTTTCGTGGCCGGCTGCGCGACGAAGCGCAGTCCGCGTGGCATCTGCGCCGTGGCGGACACCGGTTCGACCGGCGGGCCGGTTGGTCGCAACGGGAGAACCTGCCCGTCCGGCCCGAGCCATTGCAGATCGCTACAGAGAACGTGGCGGAGATCGGTGAACAGGTACGTTTTTTGGGCGGGGATGCCGTGGGTCATGCGTGATCGTCATCCTACACGAAGCGGAAAACGCCGCAAGCCCCGGCGGTTACGGACTGTAGCTGTGATTGAACTGGGCGTCCAGAATCCAGCGGACGGAGCCATCGACGAAGAGCGTGTTGTAACCGAGTCGTTCCCTGTACGCATTCGGCGCGCGATGGTTGTTGAAGAGGGTGAAATTGGAGAAGCGGGGATGCTCCACATCGCACAGCAGGGTGCGGGCGGGCTTGTCGAAATACGTGCCGATGCCCGAGCCGCGGACCTCGGGAGTTCGATCCAGACGAAAATACGTGTACCCGCCGTAGGCCACGATGTCATAGCCGTTAAACGTATCGTTCTTCAAGCAGGTGACGTAGCTCGCGTACAGGTGGTCCTTGAGCGATTCCTGGAGCCAGGCGGGGCAGAACCAGAGTTTTTCGTGGTTCGCTCCCAAGTAAGGGGCCAGTGCGTTGTAGACGAACGTGCAGTTGCGGGGTGTGTTGGTGGCCATGGTCTTGTTGTCGGGGAAGAAAGGAAACCAGATCAAGCCGGCTTGATAGTCGGTCAGCGTCGAACCCCAGCTTCCGAATCCGCCGGGCGAGCCGTAGGGGGGCGTCGGCAGGTAGCCGCGGTGATCGCCCGTGTACATGCTGAACCCGAGGTAAACCTGCCGTAGATTGTTTTGGCAGACCGCCCGGTAAGCCGCATCCCGTGCCCGCTGCAACGCCGGCAACAGCAGCGCCGCCAGCAGCGCGATGATCGCAATGACGACCAGTAATTCGACAAGCGTAAATGCGGTTCGCCGCTTCACACGCTTCGTCGCCGCCACAACCACGCTCCGCCCACGGCCAGCAGCATGATGGTTGAGGGCTCCGGCACCGGCTCGATCATCAGAAAGTTCGCTCCGCCCTGGGGATTTGTATTGTCGTACGCCACTCCGTTCGCCGCGGTGAACGGATTCTCCAGGAACGGATTGTTGGCGGGGGTGTTACTGGTGAACCACGTGTCACCGAAGCTGATGTTGTTAAACTGGAGACCCGTCGGAGCGAAGTTGAAGGAGAATTCGCCACCGCTGGCACTATACCGGGCCACGACATAATCCTGACCGCTCAGCAACGTCACCGGTCCACCGCCGATGTTCACGTACTTGAAAAAACCATCCGGGAGATTTCCTTCCGTGAATCCTCCGGCTGCCGGCACCGTCACGGACGCCAGCGGAACGGCGCTGCCAATGGCGTACAGGGCGACGTCATGGCTCAACGTCAAGCCGTCATTGCCGTCGTCATACACACCCAAGGCAGTCACGCTGATGTTTTGGGTCGGCGTGAACGACCACCCGATGCTCGTGTTCGCAGTGGCGGTGAAGTTATTGTAATCATCCGTCTCCATTCCTGGAACGACGGCCGCCCATGCCGAAGCACTGGCCCAAAGGGTCAAGCTGGTGGCGCACGAGACAAGTCTCCACTTCATCGTTTTCATTTTTCCCTCTCCGTTCAGTTGGGGTGATTTCATCGCGCTGAGACATCCGCTACAGCGCGGCCCAAACGTGCCGTGATTATCCCCTCCAAAACTGGCCTTGACAAGCAGGGCCTCCTGTCTTTTTCGGTGATTTGAGTGCCAAAAACTGGGGGACGTGCATTTACGAATTGCCAGTGACACCCCGACCGCGCCATCGCTACACTTCGCCCGTGAGTTCGACGCGCGAACCGCATCAGCCTTATTATGACGTGAATCCCTCCCCCGTCGCGCGACGACTGCTCTGGCACGTCCTCGGCGTGGGCCGGGGTACGATCCCCGGGGTGGAAACGCGCTTGCCGTTTGACAAGCCGGGCGTGGTCCTGCTTTGGGTTCACTCGGGGAGCGCACGCTTGCAGTTGCGATCGGGCCTGATCGCGCTGCGGAAGGGACCGTATTTCTGGTTGTTCAACCCGCGCCAGCGTCGGGTGTTCGCGCCGCAAGGAAACCGGCCGCTGGTTGCCGACGCCATCCGTTTCGGCGGACCGGGCGTGGACGGTTGGCTGGAGGAACTGGACGTCGCGCGCCGACCGGAGTTTGAGTTGAGCCGGCCTGGCGTGATCCATCAGGCGCAAGCGCGTCTCGTCACCCTCGTGCGGCAGCGGCCGCGGAATTGGGAATGGCAGGCGCACGACATCCTGCACGCGATGCTGCGGGAATTCTTCGTGGCCCGTCAGCTTCTGAGCCGGCGCCCGCAATCGGCGCCCCGCGAGATTCTGCAAGTCCTCAACGCCATCGAAGCCGACCCGTTTCGCGACTGGAAAATGGCCGACCTAGCGCGCCGCGCGGGCCTGAGCGAATGGACGTTGCGCGTGCGCTTCCGCGACGCCATGGATCAAGCGCCGCACCGTTACGTGCAGCAGCGCCGGCTGGACCTCGCCCGCGAGTTGTTGTCCGACCCGAACCTGCGGATCAAGGAGATCGCCGAGCGGTTGCACTTCTCCAACGAAAACTACTTCACGAAATTTTTCCGCAAACTGACCGGGACCAGTCCGACTGAACACCGCAAGCGCGTCCACGCGGCCGGCAGGGGTGCAAAGTAGGACAGGCATCTTGCCTGTCCATCCTCCATCGCTCACGGAGAGACAGGCAGGATGCCTGTCCTACTTTAACCGCCGAATGATTTCGTCAGCGAGTTGCGCCGTGTTGAGCTTGCCGCCGAGATCGGGCGTCCCCAAGCCTTCGCCCAGCGTGCGCTCGACGGCTTTCTGGATGGCACCGGCGGCTTCGCGCAAACCTAGAAACTCCAGCATCATCCCTGCGCTGAGAATGGCGGCGGTGGGATTGGCGATGCCTTTGCCGGCAATGTCGGGCGCGCTGCCGTGCACGGGTTCGAACATCGACGGGAATTTCCGTTCGGGATTGATGTTGGCGCTCGCCGCCAGACCGAGACCACCGGCAATCACGCCGCCCAAATCGGTCAGAATGTCGCCGAACAGATTCGACGCGACGACCACGTCGAAAAATTCGGGGCGGCGGACGAAGTTCATCGACGCGGCGTCAACGTGTTGTTTGTCCGACTGCACATCCGGGTAGCGAGCGCGGACCTCTTCAAAGACCTCGTCCCACATCACGAAGCCATGTTTGAGCGCATTGGACTTGGTGATCATCGTCAGATGCCGGCGCCGCGTCCGCGCCAACTCGAACCCGAACCGCAACACCCGCTCGACGCCGAGCCGGGTGTGGACGGCCGCTTCGAGGGCGCTTTCCTCGGGCTGGCCGATCTTGAATCGCCCGCCGAGCGAGACGTATTCGCCTTCGGAGTTCTCGCGAATCACCACGAAATCGATGTCCTTCGGCGTCTTGTTGGCGAGCGGGCAGCAGACACCGGAAAACAGTTGGGCGGGCCGCACGCAGGCGTATTGGTCAAAGGTCTGCCGCATGCGGATGATCGGGACGAGCGACAGATGATCGGGCACTTTGGCCGGCCAACCGAGCGCGCCCAGAAGAATTGCATCGTGCGGCTTCAGTTGCTCCAGATAATCTTCCGGCACGAGTCGCCCGGTGTTTTCATACTGGGCAACGCTCCACGGCAGCGTCGTCAGCGCCAGGCGATCGGTCACCGCCGTCAACACGCGCACCGCCTGCTCGGTCACCTCCACCCCAATCCCGTCGCCGGGGTACACCGCGATTTTGAACTGTCTCATGCTACTTGAATTCCACGCTAAACAGATCGGCGTTTCGCAACCGGAACCGCAACTCGACACACTCGCCGGTTTTGTGACCGAGATCGGTTTTCCCGCGCCAGGTGACGACCCGATCCAAGTGATCGCCGCTCAGTGTATCGCAGTCGGCAAATGATTGCCCAGCGATTACTTTGCCTTCGGCCAGCGCTTCGACCTGCACGGAGCCGGTCATCGTGGTGCGGAAGTTCAAATACACGCGCCGGCGTTTCAGCCAGAACGGCCACAACGTGAACGAGCCTTCCAGCGGACTCTTCAACGCCACGAGCCGACCTTTCGGCCACCAGGCCCAGCCCAATCCGCCAAACGGCGGTCGACGCGGATACTTGTGCGGGATCGGTGTGGCCGCGCACAAGACGCCAATGCGGTCTTTGCCCCATTCGACCATGCTCTTGCACGCCGCCACGACGCCGGCATCCCACCTGCCCGGCGCGCCGGGTTTGCAGACCGCGCCGCCGGGGACGTGATTCCAGACCACGTTGTCGGGGCTGGCGGCGAGATGAAACTCGAAGTGATCGGTCGGCAAACTCCAGCGCAACGGAAACATGATGTGATAATCGGAGGCGCCGGGCATCTGCGTCTTGCCGCTCGAATACCAGGTGTTGTGCGGCTCCTGGCCGGAATCGGGCCAGAAGATTTCATCGGGTATGGGGAAGCGACGGAAATCATCTGACACGGTCCGCCCGATACCACGTCGGTGAAACAGCCACGTGCGAACGTAGGCGACATACTTCTTCAGCACGGGATCGTATTCGCAGATATTGCCGGTGTCGCTGAACATCCCCAAGATCGTTTCGGGAATGGCCTTCCAACGAATACCGTCAGGCGACGTCGCGCCGTACAACGAATGCGTCACCTCGCGATGCTTCAGCGATTGGACCACAAAGGGATCAACATCGGCCGGGCGCTTTCGGCTGTACGCCGCGTACTGCTGGCGATTGATGAGGCCGAGGTGAAATGCCTTGTAGCGTTCGCTCTTCGGCCCGGACGGATCGAAGAAGATGCTGCCGCCATGGTAGCCCTGTTTTGACGTCAGGTCTGCGCCGAACACCAAATTGGGGTAGCGCTTGCCGAGTTTGCTTTTCCCAACCCGTGGCGCTTTCCACTTGATGCCGTCGTCCGATTCCCAGTAGCGCAGCGCATTGTACCAGCCGGCCTCCCCCTTTTCAAAATGCTCCTGTAACCACGACTCGGCCCACAGCCGGTAGACTCCATCCTCCTTCGTGAGCGTGCCGCCGATTAGTCCCATGTCGCCGGTCGTCTTGGCGTGAAGCACCCAGTCAGTCGTGCGTGACGGCTGGGCTTCGAGACGCACGCCGAGCGGCATGTTGAGGTACTCGTACTGCATCGCGGGCACCGGGCCTGGCGCGAGCATTGGGACGTTCTCGCCTTTCGGCCCGCGCCAGGCGTACGCGCCGGTGTTCACATACCGCCAGTCGTGGAAATAAACGATGTTCGAGGGCAGCGTGTACGGCGGACGAATGTTGAAGAACGGACTTTTCATTGTGGTGATCGTAGAGATTGCCCCCCACGGCACAAGATGAGAGGGCTGTGAAAATTGCAGTTTTTCATTCGAAAACTATCGGCGCTAGGGACGCGGCAGTATGAGCTTCACGGGATGAACCTGCTCCTGCGCATCGGGACGCTGGCAGGGGTGGTACGCGCCCTTTTTGAGCACCGCGACCGGCACGAAGCGGCGCGGCGCAACCCGGACCTCGCCGAGGATATCCTCCAACTGGAAATTTCCTTCCTCAATTCGCAACAACGTGATGTCCGCCTGCCGGCCGCGCGCGATCAGCCCGAACCGGTCTTCCAGCCGCATCGCCTTCGCCGCCGCATACGTCGCCGCGCGAATGATCTTCGCGACCGGCATCCCGAGATGCAGAAACTTGCTCAGCGTCGTCGGCAGATCGTAAACCGGCCCGTACAGATTGAACGCGTGAATGTCCGTGCTGATCGTATCCGGCCAGAACCCGTGTTCCTGGCACGCCGGCTCGGCGACGTTCCACCCGAACGAACCAACGCCATGCCCCACGTCCATCATCACGCCACGGTCGCGCGCTTTCCGCAACGCCTTGCTCGGCGATCGGTCCCGCTTCTCAAACGCGGAACTGGGGTGCGGATGATAGAGGTGGGTGACGATGTCGCCCCGGCGCAGGTTGTCGAGCATCTCCTTGGGCGGGATGGCGGAGTTGACGTGATGAACCATCAACATCGTCCCCGTCTTCCTCGCCGCCTCCCGCGCCCCGTAGAAACCGGCGCGCTCGTTCTTGGGCAAATTGCTCGCCAGCCCTTTCGTCAGCCGCGCCTTCATTCCGATCAACCGGCCATTGTCCCGGAATCGCCGCAAACACTCGATGGCCGACGGCGCATGCGCGTACCGGATATCGCTCAGTTCGCCCATGTACGGCGGCACTTTCGGGTGACCCTGCAAACACCCGATGATCGAGATGTTCAGCAAGGCGAAGATGTCTTCCCGCGCGTGGTCGATCACCAACTTCTCGAATGCCGGATACGTCAGCGCCCCCGCCGTCCCGGTATCCAGCAGCGTCGTCACCCCCGTGCGCAACCCGGCTTGCTCGGGCGCAATCGCAAACTGGCCCATGCCGGTAAACACATGCGCGTGCAGATCGATCAAGCCCGGCGTCACCAGCAACCCCGCCGCGTCAATCACTGTCGCCCCACTCGTCGGCAGCCTCGGACCAACTTCTTGAATCGTCGAACCGACCACCCGCACATCCACGCGTTTGGGCGCGCCACCCTTGCCATCGTACACAACACCGCCACGGATCAAGTAGCTGTTTGTCATCTCAAACTTTCTTCAGGACGTTCTCGAACGCACTCACGATTCGTTGCGGATCATCATCCCGCAGGCACATGGGATAGAGGTACACGCGCTTCGGGTTCGACTCGTCTTCTGCCAGAATGATCTTCGGCCGGCAACTCCGCAGTTCGTTCTGCAAACTCCGGGGCAGATCGATCTGCACCGTCGGGAACGGCTGACCGTTGGGTGCGGGGAACAGCAGCCGCACGCGCAGCCCGGCAATCGAAGCCAATCCCGCCGCGACCTCCTCCGCCATCGCGCGCCAGCGTTTCTGCTCGGCAGTGCAATCCCGCGTCAGATAGGCCTCCAACGCCGTCATCAAACCAATGATCGCTTCCTTGCCGACCTTCATCGAACGCCCGATCCCATGCCGGGGTGGGCGCGCAATCCAGCCTTGCTCGACCCACCGCTGCAACGACCACGTCCCCGCGCGCACGTCCATGTCCACCATCTGCACCCACGTGCCGCGAATCAGGTCTCCGCGACCGCACAGGATGCCGGAAGCCTGCGGGCCAGCGATGTGCTTGCCGCCGCTGAAAACAACGAGGTCGGCGCCATCCTGAATGAACTTCCGCAGGTTCTCCGCGGGCGGCAGCGACATCGCCGCGTCCACGATCAACGGCAGATCGTGACGGTGCGCGAGTTGGGCAAGCTCCCGGACTTTCGGTTTCTCCTCGACCTCATACCACGCGTACCCGATGGCCGCGGTTGTGGAGCGGATTGACTTCTCGATCCGGTCGAGCGCATCGCGGGCGTGATAATCGATCTCGATCAGTCGCGCGCCCGAAGCGCGGATGGGATGTTCGTAGTCGAACGGTCCCGGTTTTGGGTAGATAATCTGGTTGCGCGGGAAGGCGGAGGTATCCGGCAGCCGATCCATCAATTCTACATCCATTCGCGTCAGACAAGCGGCTGCTGATTCTAATTCGCTTTCAAGATGAGACGAACAGTGGTAGAGTGGAGGCATGGCCAGACCACGTCAAATCGATCCGCTCGTCGTCAAACGGGCGCAACAGACCGCCGTCGCCTCCACCTCGGTCGA
>Ga0247727_10009804_pt1 | contig 17166 bp, 11 predicted proteins | sample WisWelCaveWW1625_FD_202498 | JGI IMG/M metagenome (GOLD analysis project Ga0247727, IMG submission 202498) | Biofilm microbial communities from Wishing Well Cave, Virginia, United States - WW16-25 | ecosystem: Environmental > Aquatic > Deep subsurface > Groundwater > Cave microbial mat | place...
ATCGCCATTGTGGCTAAGAATCTCGACAGTGTGCCGGATTGGGTTTGAACCGCTTTTAAGTCCACCGGCAATTCGTCGGCGTGCTGATAGCGCTCCGCCGGATTTTTCGCCAGCGCTTTGGCAACAATGTGCTCCAAATCCATCGGCACATTCGAGCGCAAACTGGTCAACGGCTCCGGCTCTTCATTTAAAATCGAATACATCATCGCCGCTTCGTACTCGCCTCGGAACGGCAATCGGCCAGTAATCATTTCATACAACACCACGCCGAGCGACCAAACGTCCGTGCGATGATCCACCACTTCGCCGCGCGCCTGCTCTGGCGACATGTAAGCCACAGTGCCCAACGTCACGCCTTCCTTCGTGAGCATCGTCCCGCCCCGCGCCAATTTGGCCAAGCCGAAATCCATGATCTTCACTTGACCCTTTTCCGTGATCATGATGTTGGCGCTTTTGATGTCGCGATGCGTGATGCCTTTCTCATGCGCAGCTTGCAAGCCATCCGCAATCTGCGTAGCAAATTTGATTGCCTCATCGATTGGTAAGGGCACACGGCCGTGTGCCCCGACGATCTTCTCCTGCAAGCTCTCGCCTTCGATGTATTCCATCGCAATAAACATTTGCCCATCGACTTCATCGATCGCGTGGATGGTGCAGATGTTCGGATGATTGAGCGCCGCCGCAGCTTGCGCTTCGCGGAGAAAGCGATTCTTTTCCTCGCCGCCGAGCGCGATGGCCGAGAGAAACTTCAACGCGACGATGCGCTCGAGCTTGGTATCCTCGGCTTTGTAGACCACGCCCATGCCGCCTTCACCGAGCTTGGCGAGAATTTTGTAGTGGGAAATGGTTTTTCCGATCAATGGATTACCCAAATTTGTTCTACGTTTACAGGGTAATCTCTTTCCCCCGAAATGCAAGGACAATTTTGAACCAAGAAAAAGCTTGAGAAAAACCCCATATTTCTTTATTGTAAAGGCTAATCGTTGCTTAACATTATACTTTGCAACACGAATTTCACCAAGGACGTTTTATGAGTTCTCAGATTGAACACACCCCCGGCGCAGAGGGGCGTTATGATTTTCGCGCCGTGGAAGCGAAATGGCGGCCGTATTGGGAGAAACTAGGGCTGTCCCAAACCGGCAATGATCTGGATAAACCGAAAAAATATATTCTCGACTTTTTTCCCTATCCTTCGGGCGAGGGCCTTTCCGTCGGGCATTGCCGCAATTACGTTCCGACGGATGTGATCTCGCGCTATTATCGTGCGCGGGGTTTCAATGTCCTGCATCCGATGGGCTGGGATGCTTTTGGTTTGCCTACGGAAAATGCCGCGATCAGATTGAAGGCCAAGCCTGCGGAATTGACCAAAAAATTTACCGCGAATTACAAGCGGCAGATGGCGCTGATTGCCGCCACTTATGATTGGGAGCGCGAGATCAACTCCAGCGCGCCCGATTATTATCGCTGGACGCAATGGTTTTTTTTGTTGTTGTATAATTCCTGGTATGATCCCCGGCAAAATCAAGCGCGGCCCATTGCCGATTTGGAAAAAGAACTGGCCTCCGGCGGCACGGATAAAATTCCGTCCGCGGTCACGCCCTTGACGGCAGCGCAATGGCAGGGCTTTTCCCTCACCGGGAAAAAAGATTTTCTGCGCGATTATCGTCTGGCTTATCGCGCCGCTTCCGCCGTCAATTGGGATCCGGTGGAAAAAACCGTGCTGGCGAACGAAGAAGTCGTCGATGGCCGCGGCTGGCGCAGCGGCGCATTGGTCGAGCGCAAAGTATTGCGGCAATGGTTTTTTCGCATCACCGCCTATGCCGACCGTCTGCTGGCGGATTTGAATTTGATCGATTGGCCGGAAAGCATCCGCGCGATGCAGCGCAACTGGATCGGCCGCAGCGAAGGCGCGGAAGTGGATTTCGCCACGGCGGCCGGCGAAGTGCGCATTTTTACGACCCGGCCCGATACCTTGTGGGGCGCAACGTTCATGGTGCTGTCGCCGGAGCATCCGTTTGTGTCCAGGCTGGTGACGGTAGCGCAGCGTGAGGAAGTGGAGAAATACATCGCGGCCGCGCAGCAACAAAGTGAAATCGTGCGCGCGGCGGAAGAGCGCGAAGCCGCCGGTGTGTTCACCGGCGGCTTCGCGGCCAATCCCGTGAACGGTGAAAAAATTCCGATTTGGATTGCAGACTACGTCTTGATGACTTACGGCACGGGCGCGATCATGGCGGTGCCGGGTCACGACGAACGTGATTTCGAATTTGCGCGCAAGTATCGCTTGCCGATTCGCATTGTGATTCAGCCGGAAGGACCGCCGCTCGATCCCTATGAAATGCCCGCGGCTTTCACCGGGTTGGGAGGCAAGATGATCAACTCCGCCCTTTTCGATGGCACTGCAGCCGAACAAGGCGTGAGCAAAGTTACGGCCTGGCTCGAAGAGACCGGCAAAGGCCGCCGCCGCGTGAATTACAAATTGCGCGATTGGCTCATCAGCCGGCAACGTTATTGGGGCACGCCGATTCCGATCATTCACACGGAAAAATATGGCGAAGTTGCGCTCGCGCCGGAAGAGCTGCCGGTGGTGCTGCCCGACGTGCCGAATTACGAACCCACCGATACCGGCGAATCTCCGTTGGCGGCCATCGAGAATTTTGTAAATGCAATTTTGCCGGATGGCACTCTTGGCCGCCGCGAAACCGATACCATGGGGACGTTCGCGTGTTCGGCGTGGTACTTTTTGCGCTTTGTCAGCCCGCACAACGAGCAGGCGGCGTTTGACGTCGAACGCGTGAAATACTGGCTGCCGGTGGATTTGTATGTGGGCGGCGCGGAGCATGCGGTCATGCATTTGCTCTACGCGCGTTTTTGGACGAAGGTGCTGCACGATCGCGGCTATGTGCCGTTCGTCGAACCGTTTCAAGTTTTGCGCAATCAAGGCATGCTATTGTCGTATGACAATCAAAAGATGAGCAAATCGCGCGGCAACGTGATCACACCCGATGCGGTTGCCGAAAGCCAGGGCGTGGATGCTTTGCGCGCATACATTCTTTTTCTCGGCCCGTTCGCAGCGGAATCGAAATGGGAAGAAACCGGCATCAAAGGCGTGAGCCGCTTTTTGCAGCGTTATTGGACCGTGGCGCACGAAACTGCGGCGCTGAAGTTCGGGCCGGGCGCGGCGGAAAAAGAGCGTGTGTTTCGCCGCAGATTGCACACCACCATCAAACGCGTCACGCACGATATCGAAAATTTCGAATTCAATACTGCCATTGCCGCGTTGATGGAATATTTGAATTTTTTGTACGACTGCCGCCGCGGGCAGGAGGTGATCGGCATTTCTTCAGCGTTGTGGCACGAAGGCGTGGCCGCAGGCACGCGCTTGCTGGCGCCGATTACGCCGTTCATTGCGGAGGAAATTTGGCAGGAAGTGCTGGGACACCAAGGCCGGTCCGTGCATCAATTGCCGTGGTTGAATTATGACGAAGCCGCGCTCGTCGTCGATGAAGTCACCGTCGTCGTGCAAGTCAACGGCAAGCTCCGCGATCAGCTCACCGTGCCGATCGGTATTGACGAAGAGCTGTTGAAGAAAACCGCTTTGGCCAGTGAAAAAGTGCAAAAGTTCATGAGCGGCAAGGCGGTGAAAAAAATCGTAGTCGTACCGCAGAAATTGGTGAATATTGTGGTGGGGTAAATCCGCGCCGCACTACATGGGATGGTTGGATTACTGGATTGCTGGAGTGTTGGATTTCAATACTCCAAAACGTCAGCACTCCAAAAATCAAACATGAGAAGAAAGCCATGAAAAAGTTTTTCATAATAATCAGTATGTTTTTTCTTGTTGCGTTGCGCCTCTACGCGCAACCTCGCAATCAAGTCTTCGTCGGCGCGCGGCCTTTGGGGCTGGGCGAGACTTTTGTTTCGATTGCCGATGACGGCAATGCGGTGTACTGGAACCCCGCCGGGCTGCCGACTTTGAAGCGCTTCGAGTTCAACAGTATGTATGCCAATTGGTTCGGCATTCAAGGACTGCGCAATGCCTACGTCAGCTTCGTTTATCCTATCAGCCCGCGTTTCGTTCTCGGTTCGAGTTACATTCACTTCGGCCTCGACGGCGACAAAGAGCTGGAGTTCTTTCGCGATCAGGCTTATGCCTCGTTCGGAGCACGAGTCGTCAATAACCTCATGTTGGGCGCGAATGTGAAATATCTGAACACGGACGCGCGGCTCGACGGCACTTCATTCGGAAAAGCCGACGGCCTCGGTTTCGATCTCGGCGCGTTGTATACGCTGTCACTCAAGCGCACGAAATTTCTCAAGCAGATCAACTTCGGTGTGATGGCGCACGACGTGGGCGGCACGGGCGTGGTGTATACCGGCACGGAGAACTCGGAAAAAGTGCTCTCGCAAAATATTCGTTTCGGCTTCTCGCTCTTTCCCCCAGACCAGCTTTCGCTAAAATGGTTTTCAATCAGAGACGCGCTCTTGGCTTTTGACTTCGATGATCGCTTTCATGTTGGCGCGGAAGCGTGGCCGTTGGAGCATCTCGGCGTGCGCATGGGTTTGCAAAAAGACTTGCGCACGGAGGAGCCGGCAACCGTTTCTTTCGGAAGTAGCCTGAAGTTCCCGGTTTTGTCGATTCAAATGGATTATGCCTACGTCATTCCGCCCACGCTGTCCTCCATGCACGTGTTCTCCTTTTCATTCGTGCCCAGTGTTTCGCCTGTGAAGATTACCGACCTCGGCGTGAATGATTTGTTCAGCTCGTTCTATAAATCTTATGCGACCTCGAAGATCGGCTACGTGACCGTGCGCAATGATTATGATCAAGAATTGAAGATGACGCTCAAGGTTTCGATTCCCGGACTCACGGAGAGCGCCACGCACGAGACTTTTGTTTTAGGCCCGAACGAGCAACGCACTTCTTCTTTTCCGGCGATCTTGTCTAAAAACACCATGAACGTGCGCGAGCCGGAGTTTCGCCAGGCCAAAGTGCGCCTCGAATACAAAATCAAAAACGAAGACAAGTTTGTGGAGACTTCCAAAAAATTTCGCTTGTTCGGCCGGGGCGCGATGACGTGGGAAGACCCCGGCAAAGCCGCGGCTTTTATCACCAAGCTCGATCGCATGGTGGAGTTGTTCAGCCGCGAAGTGACCAAGGATTTGCCGTATCGTTCGGAGATCGAGTTGGGCCATCTTTACACCGCGGCCGCGCTTTTCGATGCGATGAGCGGTCTCGGCATCAAGTACCGTCAAGACCCGGAAAATCCGTTCTCAGTCATTCCCAAAACCCAGCATAGCGTGGACTATGTCAAATACCCGGCGGAGCTATGCGCGACAAACAAGGCGACTGTGATGACTTGACCATGCTCTATGCTTCTTTGCTGGAATACTCCGGCATTCAAACCGCGCTTATCAGTATGAGCGGTCACATCACGCTCATGTTCGACACCGGCATTCACGAGCGCAACTGGGGCGTGTTGCCGTTGGGTGATTCGTTGGTGGTGAAGAAAGACCAATCGCTTTGGATTCCCATTGAGGTGACGGAAGTAGGCAAGTCCTTCGCGCAGGCTTGGCAAGCGGGCGGAAAAAAGTATCGCGAGGCGCAGCACGACGAAGATTTCGAAGTGATCACCGTGCGTGACGTGGAGGGCGTCTATTTGAGCGCTTTGCCGGAAGAGTTGCAGAATCGCATTCCGGACTTGCCGCCAACCGAATTCTTTCAGCAAGCGGTAGCAAATGATCTCGCGTGGATTGAAGAACAAAGAACCCATGCGGCGATTGCCGCTTATTGGGCAGTGTTGGAAAGCGGGACCGCCTCTGATAGTGTTCGCAACAGATTGGGGATCATTTTCGCTCTGCAAGATTCCCTCGCGCATGCTGAAGTGCAGTTTCATGACATCCTCGCGCGCGCGCCGGAAAACGCTGCGGCGCTCGTCAATATCGCCAATCTGAAGTGCATCTCCGGAAGCTTTCGTGAAGCTGAAGAAAACTATTTAAAAGCCGCAGCGCAAATAGCGAATGAGCCGGGGTTATATCTCAATTTGGCGATAATGTATCAACTCTGGAAGGCCAACGAGCCTGGCGACAGCACGCGCTGCCAAATCGAGTCGGAAAAAAATCTTCTGCGTGCGTTTGAATTGCTGCAAGGCGACGAGGCCGTGGCGCTCGATCTGTTGGGCATTGCGCGAGGGGAGTTCGATTTTGGAGAGAAAGCCGACGTTACGACCTGGTTCAAACAACAAGCAACCGCAGCGAAGAAGTTCATCAAAGACAGCGCGAAAAAATACCTGTTCAACAAATCCGTGGCCGGAGCGCGGGTGGAGCGCAAAGCCGTCAAGCGCGGCGTGGATAAAGATCGCGGCTACATTCTCTGGTGGGCGGAAGGAGTGTGAGATAACTCATCCCCCGGCCCCCTACTCTTGGAAATAGAAGAAGGAGAACCGGCTCGAAACTTTGAAAATCGCCTTTACAAACGCAGGTTCATTTTAAAGAAGCCGCATGACTATCCCCACCCTCAAGCTCAAAACCCTCGCGCTCGGAACCGGCCTTTTGCTTGGCAGTTGGTTGCTGTTCATGATCTTGTTCATAGTTCCCGAGGCCCACGGTTTCTATGAAACGCTCGAGTCGTGGCTTTACTATCAAATTTTCACTTCCACGGCCACGCCGAGTGAGCATCTTTTGATTATCGATGAAGAGGATCATGAATATGATCGCGTGACGTATGCGCAATTAATTTCCGGTTTGGACCGCTTGGGCGCGAAGGTGATCGTCATGGATGTCTTGTTCGCCAGCGCGAAAGAGGCCCCGCAAGACGCGCAATTGATCGAGGCCACGCACCGAGCTTCCGACAAAATTATCCATGCCGTGGAGTTCGTGGGCTTCAATAACCACGCGATCATTCCGGAGCGTTTTCATTTCAAAACTTCGGAGCTTCCTACCGCCGAAGATTTTGCGCAAAACATTCAGGGTGCGACGTTACCTTTTGATGGCTTGCTCGAAACCACAACGCACCTTGGGCACGTCACGGGTGGAGCGGATATCGCCTATCGCGAAGAGCTTTATTTCCCCATGCTCATTCGATATAACGACAAACTGTATCCGGCGTTGTCGCTGCTGGCAGTCATGAAGTTTTTGGATTGCCCGACTGATTCTATGCCGCGGCTGCGAGACGACACGATAGAATTGACGGGCAACGGCTCGTCTCTGAAAATTCCTTTGGCGGCGCAGAGCAAGGCCTTGATCAATTTCATTCCGCCGGAAAATTTTTCCGGCAAGCTTCTCTCCGTGGAGGAAGCTTTAAAGCATATTCGCGAAAATAACGAGGTGTTCAAAGATAAAATCGTGCTCATTGGAAACTCACGCGATTCGCAAGAACAAACCCACGGCCCGCATTTTCAAAGCTACCCCAATTTAATCATCCACGCCAGCTTGATCAGCCAAATGCTGCACAACGAAAATATCCGTGAAGGCATTTTTGAAAGCCTGTTCGCCGGCCTGCTCTTGCTGCTCGCCGGTTTCGCATGGCTCTTCTTTTTTGCTCCCAAGTTTGATCGCATCAAGCCGTGGCAGATCGTGCTCGCCGCGTTCGTGCTACTGCTTCTGGCCGCAACAATGGCGCTACACTTTCGCATGCGCTTGTATGTGATTCTGCCCTTTGTTGGAGACTCGCTGGCTTATGCTTTTGCGAAGCGCTTTTATGGAAAAGAACTTTTCCGCCCATTGGGCAGCAAGCAGCGCCTCGCGTATCGGGATTATTACGTGTTGATCGGGCCAAAGCGCAAGGAAACGAATGCCTATCCGCTCTTTCTTTTGGACAGTCCGGCTGGTGAGGATTTCGGCGAATTGCAAATTCCCTTGAGTGAAACGGAAATCAACTCGGTGCGCGAGTGCATGGCGCGAAACGAGAAGCTGGAAGCCAGTCTGCTGAAAGATTTCGGCGCCGCGCTTTTTAAAGCCTTGTTCCAGCCGAGTATTCGCGATCAATACGATAAAAGTATGGGCGTAGCTCACGCGCAAGACACTTGTCTGCGCCTCAAGCTGAGAATCGATGCGCCGGACTTGGCGTGTTATCCGTGGGAGTACATGTATGACAACGAGCAGGCGAAAGATTTTCTCGCGCTGCACCAGAAGATTTCGATCACGCGCTTCCTGGCAATCCAGGAAGTTGTTCCTTCGATCACGCTCAAGCCCCCGTTGAAAATTTTGGTGGTGATTCCAAGCCCGACAGACAAGTTGTACGCAGAGTTGGCAGTGGAAGAAGAGAAACGCATCATGCAAGCCGCGCTCGCACCGCTGGCAAAACGCGGCATCGCGCAATTGCACTTTCTCAAAGCGGCAACTTTGGAGAGTTTTGCGAAAGCATTGCGCAACAAAGTGGACGTGATTCATTTCATCGGCCACGGCGGTTTTTCCGAGACCGGCGGCGGGTGTTTGGTTTTTGAGAATCAATTCAGGGAATCGGAATTGGTGAGCGTCGATCGTCTCGGCAAACTGTTGGAGGGCAAAGCGATTCGCTTGGTGGTGCTCAATGCCTGCCAAACCGCGCAAACCTCGGCTTCCGATATTTCGATGGGGGTGGCGCAAGGCCTGGTTAAAATCGGCATTCCGGCCGTGTTGGCGATGCAATTCAAAATCTTGGATGAGAGCGCCGTCGCTTTTTCAAAAGAGTTTTATACCACGTTGGCCGAAACGTTTCAGGTGGATCGCGCCGTATCCGAAGCGCGCCGGAAAATGTTCATCCATCTGGATAGCGGCCGAATCGATTGGGGAATTCCGGTGCTGTTCATGCGCAAGGATGACGGGGTGATTTTTTGAGCGAAACGCCCTCGGCGGACTTTTACCTTCCCTTTCAAAATTTCTTGAGACAAATATCCTCCTCCAAGTGTCACTACGAACAGATCGCATTCCTGTGTAGCCACTTTTTTGCATGGGAGTTTAACCGCACAGAGCAGGTTCAAGCGCGAACCTCAAAATACCTCAAACGAGGTATGGTCAAAATCAAAACCGGCTCGTAACTTGGCTTGCAAAAGGAGGAGTCATATGCTCGAAAAAATTTTCTTTTGCGCGCTGCTCGGCAGCCTTGCTTTGTGTTCGATCTTGCCGGCGCAGACGAATCCCTACGGCCTCAAAGTGGATAAGCGCAAGGCTTTATTCTCCCTCATTGGAAATGAACGACCGGGCGAGGTTGCTCTCGCAGTGAAGCCGCATTCCGGCAATGACACCGGTGTGCGCGGCCCCGGCACGCCGGTGATGACTTCATGGTACGACTTGGGATCGAACGGCGGATCATTGACGAATCTGGTGGATTACGGTGACGGCACAGTGGCCTTCGCGCGCATGGGAGCAAAACTACAGGACAAATCTGATCGCGGGACATTTTATTCTTATTATAAGAACGGTTCCTTCGGGCCGGTCAACAAAGTCGAAGCGCAATACCGTGGTTGGTCGAACGTCGCAGCCCTTACCGATGGCCGCGAAGTCGTCGTATCGCACACGGGAGCAGCCGGAGGTCTTGAAGTCAATATTGACGCGGCAAAAGGATTCGGGCTATGGACGAGCGTTCTCACCGGCAGCATGCCGGGGCCTAAGATTTTATGGCCGCGCTTCACGATCAACTCTTCCAATCACATCATTATCTGTTCGACCACCGACGGCGCTCTTGCCGGCGTGACCAATATCAAACAAGTGGCGCGTTCTCTTAATAATGGCGCGACATGGACGCACCAACTTCTCCGTCCCGATACGACCGTGCGCACGCCTCGGTTTGCTACCGACGATCAAGCTATTGCCAGCCTCGGGAATAAGGTCGCCATTGCCGTGGCGGAATTAGGCGGCGATATTCATCTGTGGGAAAGCGCCAACCATGGCGCAAGCTTCTCCTATCGCAACGTCACAAAATACGGCGCCACCATTCCGAAAGGCGCGCAGGAAACTCGACCATGGCGAGCGTGTGAAGTGATTTATGATAAAATCGGCAACGTTCATATCTTTTGGGAAGCCGTGCTCGCGGTTGCGGATTCCAACGGCGCAGAGCAGGCGGGCATCGATTTATTTCACAATCGCAAGGTGGGCATTCATCATTGGAGCGCAGCGTCCGGAATACGGCAAGCGGTATCTTGGTCGAAAATCCCCACCGCAAGTTTGGAATCCGATGCGAATCTCTTCCGCGCCGGAGAGCCATTCGATCAAATCAACGCGAACAATACGCTGACTGCGCAGCCGCAAGCTGGCATCGATGCTGCCGGGAATTTATATCTCATGTTCAGCGCCTATCGTCCGTTGGATTTCGACACCGACTTTACGCACTTCACCGATATTTACGTGACCGGCTCTGGGGATGGCGGGAGAACTTGGGGACAGGTGGGGAATGTCTCGAACACGCCGCGTTTGTACGAAGAAGCAACGAGGGGTACGAGATTCTTAATCACATTTGCTGTCGAGGGCAAGAATTCAGTAAGTTTTCAGGGCTAACGATTTCAGCGCATGGCGACAATACGAGAAATTGACTGCGACGAATCTGCAAGCCGGAATTTGCCCTTGACAATGGCGGCGGCATTCTGTACTGTTTTGCAACTTTAATTCTGACCAAACTCTCTTTTCAAAAAAGTCGGCGGAACCGGAGATAGCGCGGCTTCAGGCTCTGCATCAAAAGCTCCTGTCCTTCCTAAATAACGCCTATAGCAGGGGAGAGCTAAACATGGGCGAAACCATTCGGTTCTTTCCTTATCAACAGCAAATTCACGATCTCTAGCGAGAGCAAGGATTGATCTTGCGCCTCGCAGTTTTGACGAAGGATCGAATTCAGCACACGCTGGAGGTTTTGACGTTTTTTTCTGGAAATGGCACGCAAGCACGATTTGCCCAATATGGATTTTTTTACACGTTTTTCCTGGTTGGAACTAAAATTTTATCAATGAAAAGAATAGCATGGCGAATGCCAATTGCTAAAATAAAAAGCTTTCAAGGAAAACCATCTACACTATTGCGTTTCAGACCGGAGGAGGATATATGATGATGAAAAAAAAGTTGATTTTTGCCGCGCTTTTGGCCGTTCATAACACGCTCCTAGTGGGCGATTTGTTTAGCCAGGGAAGCCTCGACTTCACCGGCTCGCCAACCAGCGGGCCGGCGGCTTTAAGGGTTCAATTCACCGCCATTGTCAACCTGCCGGGAGAAATCGTTTCCGTTTTTTGGAATTTTGGTGATGGCGATACCTCCACAGATTTAAATCCGAGCAACACGTACGTCAGCGCGGGTTCTTACACTGTGCGGCTGACGGTTGTTACCACGGCAGGCCGTGGTGAAGTGGTGAAATTCAACTATATCACCGTGACAGCGCCGATTGCCCAAATCACACTAACCTCTCCCAATGGCGGACAAAATTGGCAAGTTGGGAGCATCCAAAATATCATTTGGACATCGAATAACCTCAGCGGCAATGTGGAAATTGAGCTTTCGCGTAATGATGAAACATTCTTTCCTGAAACTATTGCCTTTAGTGCGCCTAACAACGGCAGTTATTCATGAGGGTAACCGGCCCCGTTACGTCAACTGCCAAGATCATAATCAGCAGTACGACAAATATTGCCGTTACCGATGTAAGTGACAGTGCTTTTATTATCAGTGATAGCACTTTATCGTGGAAGCTTCAGCCAAGCGGAACCGACAAGCTTCTCTATGCTGTTGCCTTTACCGATGCCGATACGGGGATCGTAGTGGGAGATCGAGGAACGATTCTGCGAACGACGAATGGCGGGCGAACATGGGTGCAGTATGCGAGTGGAATTTCAAATCTTCTTTATGGCGTAAATTTTCCTAACGCTAACACCGGCTTTGCTGTAGGGAGCAGCGGTACGATCTTACGCACAACCGATGGCGGATTGTCCTGGACATCCCAGCCAAGCGGAACTACAAACGCCCTCTATAGTATTTCTTTTGTCGATGTCAATACCGGCATGGCGGTGGGAGATCGAGGAACGATCCTTCGGACAAGCGATGGGGGAGCCACTTGGAGTCGCCAGGCCCTTTCGTCAACCTCAGCTTTGTACAGTGTGTCTTTTGCTAACGCTGATACGGGAATCGCGGTCGGAAGTGGCGGCACGATTTTGCGAACAACAAATGGTGGACTCAATTGGGCCAGCCAAACGAGCGGAACCGCACGAGATTTAACGGGTGTTTTCTTCACAGGCGTCAATATCGGCACAGCCGTCGGAGCGTCGGGCATCATTCTTCGTACCACGAACGGTGGTTCAGCCTGGATCATGCAAGCGAGCGGCGTAACAACCGGCCTGCGAGAAGTTTTCTTTACCGACGCCAATATGGGGACTGCCGTTGGCGAATCAGGAAGTATTCTTCGCACTACGGTATGGAGGAGAAAACTGGACCAGCCAAACGAGCGGCGCCACCAATACTTTTTTAGGCGTTTTTTTCACGGACGCGCAAATCGGAACAACAGTCGGGACTTCGGGAGTTGTTCTTCATACGACGAATGGCGGCGGCGGAATCCTTCTCCCACCAACACTCCTCTCGCCTTCAGACGCTTCAATCGATATATCGTTGAGCCCAACATTGAATTGGAACGCTGCCTCTGGCGCAACATCTTACCAACTGCAAGTTTCTACTACTTCAAACTTCGCACCCAGAATCGTGAATCAAATCGGCATTCCAAGCACCTCATATTCAATCAGCGGGCTGGCAATTAATACGAAATATTATTGGCGTGTTAGAGCAACAAATGCTGGAAGTACGAGCACTTGGTCAAAAGTATGGAGTTTTATGACGGCCAATATTCTCCCCGCTACGCCCATACTGAATTCACCTGGGAACGGCATAAGGAACGCGTCAACAAACATAGCGTTCAGTTGGAATCCTGCCGCAGGTGCTGCAACCTATCGCCTTCAGGTCACAACGGATCCTTCTTTTTCGACGAGAGTTTTTGACGATTCGACGCTGACAACGACGATTCGTGCAGTTACGTCCTTGGCTTACAACACGACTTTCTATTGGCGTGTAAAAGCCAAAAACCCAGCCGGCTCAAGTGCATGGTCGAGTGTGTGGAGTTTCACAACCACTCTCGCAGCGCCGACGCTTCTAGCGCCGTTAAATGGCGCCACGGGAGTTTCGACAAGTCCGGTCTTATCTTGGAATCCCACAATTGGCGCAACATCATATCGTCTACAGGTTTCTACTAATACTAGTTTCTCGACAACGGTGATTGATCAGAGTGGGATTGCCAACGCGTTACATTCTGTCAGTGGGCTTGCCAACAATACCAAATACTATTGGCGTGTCGCTGCTACGAATGCCGGAGGAGACACAGGCTTTTGGTCGAGTGTGTGGAATTTCACGACAAGCATTGCACCGCCATCTGTGCCAATGCTTGCCACACCCTCTAATGGTGCAGTGGATCAGCCGATAAATCTGACATTGAGTTGGAATCCATTAGCGGGTGCAGCGACGTATCGTTTACAGGTTTCAACGAATTCAGTTTTCACGACGACAATCGCTGATGATTCTAGCATTACCAGTTCTTCTCGGCAAATCGACTCATTGGCGAATAATACGACCTACTACTGGCACGTGAAGGCCAAGAACGCGGGCGGCACCAGCCCTTGGTCAGAAACCTGGAGCTTTACAACCACGCCAGGCTGCTTGCGCAATGGCGATGTGAATAACGACGGCGCACTCACGCCGGGGGATGCACTGTGCGCCTTCAACATTTATTTGAACAATGGCAATCTCACGCCGAGCTGCGATGTTACCGGCTTCGCATGTGAAGCCAGCGCTGCGGATGTGAGCTGCGATGATGCGGTCACTCCCGGCGATGCGCTCGCGATTTTCCAGCGCTATTTGCAGAACCTGCCGCTGCAGGAATGCTTTGGCAAATCCACATTGGCTAAACACGCGGAAACGAAGCGAGCCTATCAACTCTCGCTGCAACGACGCGTCGTTTTGCCATCAGCTTTGGAATCCAAACCGGAAACCCTTTGCCTCTCTCTCGTTGTGGATAATCCCGCCGGTTTGAGTGCATTGGGATTGGCGCTTTCATACCCGAAAGACAAGCTCGCTTTCAGTGCGATAAAGCGGACGGTATTGACTAAAGATTGGCATCAGCTTGAAGGGCGTGCGAGCTCGGAAGGGAAAATCATTGTCGGTGGCTTTAATGAGCGGCCGATCGCTCAGATTTCAAACGGCGAAATTTGCCAAATTTTATTTGCGATCAAGGACCCGGCTTTCGACCCGACGGAACTCACGCTTTCAGATTTGGTGGACGATTTCAGCGAAGCCACGATGAATGCGACCGAAGCGAAGCTTTCATCGCTGGCCGCAATTCCTGCCAGCTTCAAACTCCATCAAAGTTTTCCGAATCCCTTCCATGTCGAGGGCGCAAACAGAGTTGGTATCGTTATTCGTTTTGATTTGCCCGGAGAGAATCCAGTGAATACGGAACTCGCAATCTATAATCTGGTGGGTCAGCTCGTGCAGTGCTTGACACATGGCATGCGGTCGCCCGGAAGTTATGAGGTCACGTGGAATGGTGTGGATGAAAGCGGGAGGCAAGTATCTTCAGGCATGTATTGGTATCATTTGCAGGCCGGAAACTTCAAGGCAAGCAAGAGGCTGCTTCTTGCACGCTAATGTGACGCATAAAGATGTCGTTCGTAAAATAAGGTCAAACTTTTGATTGGCTGTGAAAGAGCCTAGCGCAGGTTACGGCCATTGAGTAACAAAACCTGTGGCAGGTGAGATTCTTGTGGTTCGGGCGAAAATTTCTCTTCACTCGGGCCGCAAGGCATACGGCAAATTCAATCAACTCTGAGAATAACCCAAATTTTATCGCAAGGAGAAAACAAATCATGAAACCCAAAATCAACTTGCTGGCGCTCTTTTTGAACGGAACTTTGTTTGCGCAGTTGGTGCATGCCAGTAATTGAAGTGCTGCGGTGTGCACTGGCGTGCCTCACTTTACTTCAACCGGCGGTGTGAGTACCAAGAGTATTTTTAGTGCCACTCTCTCACATGGCTGATCCTTACCCATATCTATCGTTACTGGATACAGAGGGAGGATAAGCCTGCGGCGACAATCGGGACATCGTTATTTTCCACATCGCTGTCATATCATCGCGTCGTTGCAGGCCCAACCACTGACGCTCTTCGATCTTGCAGCCGCTTTTCAAGGTGCGATGATAGACTTCGATACCCCATCGGCCAACATACCATTCCAACTTTTCGACGGCCTGTTCAAACGCCGTGACTTCAAGCGTCGTCAATAACAACCAACACAACTGCCAACGTTTGGCCGCCAAGGACAGCGCATGCGAAGCCAAATTTTTAACTTGCACATGCGGCACAATCAGAAAGTGACTATTGTTGACCTCCTGGCTTAAATTCTGGCGACGCGCACTGCTAAAATTTTCTTGCATGCCGGAAAAAATATGATCAGATTGCATGATCTTAACGGAAAGGAGGCGGCATGCTCAACTATGTTTGGCTGGGTTTGATCGTGATCGCGATCGTGATGGGTGCGGCCACCGGCAACATCGAAGCGGTGACGAAGCAGGCATTCGATTCCGCTGAATCCGCCGTCAAAATCGCGCTCGGTTTGATCAGCATCATGACGTTGTGGCTGGGATTGATGAAAGTAGCGGAAGCTGCAGGCTTGGTGAAATTGCTGGCGCGCGTAATGGCGCCGATCATGAAACGGCTTTTTCCCGAAGTGCCGCCCGATCATCCGGCCATGGGCTCGGTGCTGCTCAATCTTGCGGCCAATTGGCTGGGTTTGTCGAATGCGGCCACGCCCTTCGGCTTGAAAGCGATGGAAGAATTGCAGCAGTTGAATCCGAAAAAAGACACGGCCACCAACGCCATGGTGATGTTTTTGGGCATGAACACCTCCTGCATCACGCTGATTCCGGCGACCATCATCGGCGTGCGCATTTCGTTAGGCTCGGCCAATCCCTTTGAAATCATCGGCACCACGATCGTTGCGAGCGTCACGGCTACGGTCGTCGCGATCACGATGGCGAAGCTGCTGGGCAAGCTGGCGGTTTTCCGCAAAGACGATCCCGCGATCGCAACCGCAACGGAAGCGGAGGCGCAACATGAGTGAAGCTTTCCGGCAAATCATACAATTCATTTCGATTTGGGCGATTCCCGCTTTGCTGTTTCTCATTCCGGTCGCGGGCATGATAAAAAAAGTCAAAGTGTATGAATGCTTTGTCGAGGGCGCGAAAGAAGGGTTCAATGTCGCCATCCGCATTATTCCCTATTTGGTTGCAATTTTGTTTGCGATCGGCATGTTCCGCGCTTCGGGCGCGATGGACTTGTTCGTCGGGCTGATTTCGCCGTTAACCAATTTGATCGGCATGCCGGCGGAAACTTTGCCGGTGGCGATCATGCGGCCCCTCACCGGCAGCGGCTCGCTGGCGCTGGCCACGGAATTGATGAAAACCCATGGGCCCGATTCGATAATCGGACGCATCGTTTCCACCATGTATGGCAGCACCGAGACGACGTTTTACGTGCTTGCCGTCTATTACGGGTCGGTGGGCATCAAACGCATTCGCCATTCGCTGGCGGTCGGCCTCATTGCGGATGCCGCCGGCTTGATCATGTCGGTGCTAATTTGCCGGGCAATCTTTGGGTAATAAGCGTAGATGAGAGGGCAGTCATTTTCGGATGAACTTAGGGATGCTGATTAAATAAATTGTTCAATAGGCTGTCATGCCCGAGGCTTTAATCGGGCATCAATAAGCTTTAAAAACTGGATTCCCGCTAAAAGACGCGGGAATGACCATTTCAAATGAACTGGGAAAGTTATTTGATCAGCGCTCATCCGTGAGTTGGAGTGTCCCAAGCAACCTACTCAATCCTTAAAAAGTTCCTTACAGGATGACAGAAGTGTTGCTCGACGGACAAACTCCCAATTGCGAAAAAGGCGTTGCTAAAACTTCGAAAATTGCCGGTAAAAGCTTGCGTTGCGAGGCGGCAATGCTTATTTTCCCTGCTCTACCTTCAATTATGAATCTTGATCATATACCACCTGAATTGTGCATCAAAAAAAGCTCTTTGAAATATTTTCTTTGAAAATCATGTGGATGTTCCCTTATTTGTTGGGTAAAATGACGTGTAATCTTTTTCACCCAACGGTTCAGGAGAACACCCACA
>Ga0247727_10009805_pt1 | contig 17163 bp, 15 predicted proteins | sample WisWelCaveWW1625_FD_202498 | JGI IMG/M metagenome (GOLD analysis project Ga0247727, IMG submission 202498) | Biofilm microbial communities from Wishing Well Cave, Virginia, United States - WW16-25 | ecosystem: Environmental > Aquatic > Deep subsurface > Groundwater > Cave microbial mat | place...
TGCTGGAAATCAAGCGCATGTTGTACGAAGAGGGGCACACGATCGCCGGGCTCCAGAGGTTTTGGGCGCGCCGGGGCCGCCATGGAAAACGAAAGGCCAGCCCGCGGGAAGTGACCAAGCGCATCCGGGGAGACCTCCGCGCCATTCTGAAACTTCTCGAATCGTACGAATCGTAGCTGTGGTGGAGTCGGGGCGTAGCGCAGACCGGTAGCGCACTCGCTTGGGGTGCGAGTGGTCGTGGGTTCAAATCCCGCCGCCCCGACCATCCCGCGCTTGCGAGGTGCCGCACCCTCGAATGTCGAGGACGCGGCAGTAAACTCCTCAAGCGCGGTGTGCAGGTTCTTGATTCTGTTTTTTCTCCCAAGCTGCCCCTCCCGGCAGCTATTTTTTTATGAAAATCCTCGTCACCAACGATGATGGGATCGACTCGCCGGGGCTGCATGCGCTGGCCAGAGCCATGCGTCCGTTGGGGCAGGTGTGGATCGTGGCGCCGGACCGCGAGCGCACGGCCGCCGCCCACGCGCTGACGCTGCACAAACCGCTGCGTATTACCCGCGTCGAGCCGCGTGTTTTTGCAATCAACGGTACGCCGACTGATTGCGTCAATCTGGCCCTGAAAAAGCTGCTGCGCGGAGCGCCGGCGCTGGTCGTCTCCGGCATCAACCGGGGAGTCAATCTGGGCGATGATGTGACTTATTCCGGAACCGTCTCGGCGGCCCTTGAGGGGACGATCATGGGCATTCCCTCCATCGCCGTGTCCCAGGAGGTCGGCAAAACGTTTCGCCACGACGTGGCGGCCTTCTATGCGGCGCGTGTGGCACGGGCCGTGCTCAAGTACGGGCTGCCCGCCGAAACTCTCCTGAACGTCAACGTGCCGGACCGGCCGAAGGCGAAGATCGCCGGGGTCCGGGTCGCGGCGCTCAGCCGGCGGCGATTCGATGAGCCGATTATCGAGAAGACGGACCCCCACGGAAGAAAGTATTATTGGATCGCCGGCACACGGGTCTCGTGGTCACGGCAGAAGAATTCCGATCATGACATGCTACGGCGCGGGTTCGTGACGCTCACGCCGATTCATCTGGACGTGACGCACCACGAGGCGATGGAGCAGTTGCGCGAGTGGGAAGCGCTGATCGAACGCCGTCGTTCGTAAGCGCTGACGGCCATGCTGAAGATATACAACACGCTGACCGGCAGGAAAGAACCTTTCGAACCGCTCACAGCCGGCAGGGTGAAGATGTACGTGTGCGGCGTGACGGTCTACGACGAATGCCATCTCGGCCATGTGCGCAGCGCGCTGGTCTTCGAGACGATCAGGCGATATCTGGTTCATTCCGGGCTTGCCGTCACCTTTGTGAAAAACTTCACGGATGTGGACGATAAGATCATCAATCGCGCCAACGAATTGAAGATTCCCTGGCAGGACGTCACGACCAAATATATCGACGCCTATTACCGCGACATGGGCCGTCTGGGAATCCAGCCGGCGACCGTCGAGCCGAAAGCCACGGAACACATGGCGGAGATCATTGAACTGATCCGGACGCTGGTCGCCAAGGGCACTGCCTATCAGGTCAACGGCGATGTCTATTTTCAGGTCGAGAAGTATGACGCCTATGGCCGGCTTTCCAAGCGGAAGCTCGACGACATGCAGGCGGGAGCCCGCGTCGAGGTGGATGAACGCAAACGGCATCCGATGGATTTCGCCTTGTGGAAAGGCGCGAAGCCTGGCGAGCCGTCTTGGGACAGCCCCTGGGGGAAGGGCCGGCCCGGCTGGCACATCGAATGTTCGGCCATGTCCATGAAGCACCTCGGCGAAACCTTCGACATCCACGGCGGCGGCGCGGATCTGATTTTCCCGCATCACGAGAACGAGATCGCCCAGTCCTGTGCCGCCACAGGAAAAGAGTTCGCGCGCTACTGGCTACATAATGGGTTTGTGCAGATCAATCAGGAGAAGATGTCCAAATCGCTGGGGAACTTTTTTACAATCCGGGAGATTTTTGAAAAATCTCCCTGGAAAGAATACACGACAGGCGAAGCACTGAGGTACTTCCTTCTAGCGACTCACTATCGAAGCCCGCTCGACTTTTCCAGCCAGGCGTTAGAGGAAGCCAAACGGGCATTGAACGGAATTTACGGACTGCTCAAACGTCTTGAAGAAGAGGGAATAGATGGGGAGGTAGGGGAAGTTTCGGTGAATCAGGGAGTCAATCGGTTTGCCGATTCATTCCGCGAGGCCATGGAAGATGACTTCAATACGCCGGTTGCGCTCGCAGCATTTCAGCAGTTTCGGAGCGACCTCAATCGTTTATTGGAAGTAGGACTGTCAAAGAAAGCATGTGTCTATGCTCTTCAGGCCTTTCATGGTTTTGGAGTCGTCATGGGGCTATTTCAGTTGTCAGCCAGAAATTGGGAAGCTAAAAATATTTATTCTTATGTAGGATCGCTCCATGTAGCGCAAGAACAGGCTCCCTATGGGAGAGTTGCAGAAACAGCGGGTGCTCCAGCAATTACGGATGAGGAAATCGAACGACAGATCGTCGAACGAATCGAAGCCAAAAAACGGAGGGATTTTGCGAGAGCAGATGAAATCAGGAAAACATTGGCCGAAGAAGGCATCACGCTGGAAGACCGGCCCGACGGAACCACCCGCTGGAAGCGGTGAGTCCGGCGAGATCATCTTCGGTCTGCATGCGGTAGAGGAAGCGCTGCGCTCCGGCGCGCGGCCGCTGCGCCGGCTGGTCGTCGTGCACACGGACCGGCAGTTCGAGACGCTCGTCCAGCTTGCCCGCAAGGCCGGCGTGCCGGTCCGCATAGAACCGCGGCAGGCGCTGGACCGGCTGGTCCCATCCGGCCGCCATCAGGGCGTCGTCGCGATGGCCGGGGCAAAGGCCTACGCCGAGCTGGAGGACATCCTCCAAGCGGCTCTCACACAAAACCAGCCAGCATTGGTGCTGCTGCTGGACGGCGTCGAAGACCCGCACAATCTCGGCGCGGTGCTGCGGACGGCGGAAGCGGCCGGCGCACACGGCGTGGTGATCCCGGAGCGCCGCTCGGTCGGACTCACAGGAACCGTGGCCAAGGCTTCCGCCGGCGCGGTGGAGCATCTGCCGGTGGCCTGCGTGACGAACCTGTCCCGCGCCATCGAGCAACTGAAAGAGCAGAACATCTGGGTCTACGCGCTCGATCCTTCGGCGGGAAAATCCTACACGGCGCTGGATCTAAAAGGACCGGTCGCGCTGGTGCTGGGAGGGGAAGGCAAGGGCGTTCGTGCCGGCGTACTGGACAAATGCGACGATCGAGCCAAGATCCCGATGCACGGACGAGTGGCGTCTCTGAACGTCTCGGCGGCGGCGGCCATTGTGTTATTCGAGGTGGTTCGCCAGCGGATGAACGGCTAGCGGATTTTGAGCAGGCCGTCCTGAATCGCCGCCTTGAGCAACTGCGCGGTGTTCGACACGCGGACCTTCTTCATCATATTGGCGCGGTGCGCTTCGACGGTCTTCACGCTGATGGTGAGATGCTGACCGATTTCCCGGTTCTTCAATCCCGACCAGATCAGCTCCAGAACTTCCTGCTCCCGAGCCGTCAGTGATTCGGGCCGTTTCTTCGGAGACGGTGAAACGCCAACATGCTTGAAACTCTGAGGACGACTTATGACGGCGGACGAGGATTCCTTCATAATATATAATCCTTCCTGATTCTCCCTCGACGGACAATCTTGTTCAAAGTTCCGCTCGCAGGCTTCCGAAATTATATCTGCCGGGTGACGAGATGGCAAAAAGCCGGAAGAAGGCGGAAAGATAAGGGAAAACAGGGCTCAGTGGCGGGGGAGACTAAAACTGGCTACAATGCCGACCGTGCCGCCTGACATTTTTGTATATGTCGCCGTGGGCCTGTTCGGAGCCACGATCGGCAGTTTCTTGAACGTCTGCATCCACCGTCTGCCCAAACACGAATCCGTCGTCTGGCCGTCGTCGCGCTGCCCCGCGTGCAAAAACAAGATCGTCCCCTACGACAACGTTCCCATTCTGAGCTTCCTCTGGTTGCGAGGACGCTGCCGCGCCTGCCGCGAGCCGATTTCGTTTCGGTACCCGCTCGTCGAGGCGGCGAATGGATTGGGCTATGTCTGGATCGTGTGGCAATTCGGACTCGGCGGGACATCGGCGGCCTACGCGGCGCTGTTCTCGGCCTTGCTGGTGGTCACGTTCATTGATCTCGATCATCAGATCATCCCGGATCGCATCACGCTTCCGGGCATTCCGCTCGGCATCGTCTGCGCGGCCACCGTGCTGCCCGTCGGGATCATCGATTCCGTCCTGGGCGTGCTCCTCGGCGGCGGACTCCTCTGGTTCATGGCCTGGGTCAGTCCCTATCTGTTCGGAAAAGAAGGAATGGGCGGCGGGGACATCAAGCTCCTGGCCATGGTCGGCGCGTTCCTTGGCTGGGAACCGGTATTATTGACCGTGCTGATCGGCGCATCGGTCGGCGCGGCGACGGGGCTTTCCTTGATTGTGCTCAAACGACTGCGACGCGACCACTATCTTCCCTTCGGCCCGTTCCTGGCGCTCGGCGCGGTCGTCGCAATGTTTTTCTTTCACGAGATCAAGACCTGGTATCTGAGCTTGCTGGCTCCCTGACGGTCGCTCCCCTTCCTTCTGACCTTCTCGCTGTATCCAAGCCGATGATCGTCTGTATCCGAACCGCTCGACGGAGCGGTCCGCTCTCTCACGAAACGGACACAGACCGGCCGCAGTTCTCGTTCGCGCGATAATTCCTACTGGCAGAACGCCGACTTAGGCTCGGCGCCCCATCGTGGGTCTGTCCGGACGGCGATCCTGCCGTTCCGGCATGAGACTTGGAATACGACAGGGTCAAGTCGAAGGTGAACGCTCAACCAACGTCCTAATCATGCACAGGGAGGGAACCATGAACGAACAGGGAAAGAGCTTGGTCGAGATCATTATGGTCATGGCATTGGTCGTCGTGATGACGGCGCTCACGGGGGCGGGTTTGATGGCCGCGACCGCCAAACAACGGGGGAACGCTGTCGCGACGGAACTGGCCAACGAGCTCAGGGCAGCCCGCTACTCGGCGCTCATGCGGCGGGATCGGGTCCGTGTGGTGCTGAAGCCGGGCATGACCACGATGCGGATTGAAACGGCTGAGACGCCAGGCCGGTTGATCCGGGAATATGATTTTCGAGGAAAAGGCGTCAGGGTCGAACACCTCTCGAACGGCGGCGACATCGTGTTTCATGCGAGCGGACGCGCGGCGTCTCCCACCACCATCACGCTCGCAAACGGCCGGCAGGAACGCTGGCAACTGACCGTTAGTCTCATCGGCCGGGTGTCGCAGCTGTGAGCGACGATGTGCGCGACCACCGGAGGCGGCCCATGACGAGAGCACAGCACCAAGCCGGATTCAGTTTGATCGAAGTCATGATGGCCATGGTCGTGCTGGCCTTCGGGATTCTCGGCGTGATGGCGGCGTTTCGATGGTCGGATGACGGGGTGCGCCAGGGGGAGGCCGGCACGCGCGCACTGGCGCTGGCGGAGTCGCGAGTCGAGGCCAAGCGCGCGGCGCCGTGGGCTGCGCTCCTGACGGATGATGTCAACGGCGATGGCCAACCGGAGATTGCGATGCGCGATGACGGCCAATTCCCCGACCGGCAGGCGGACGACGGCCGCTATACGGCGGCGACCGAACGCGATGGCATCGTGCTTCAATGGACGGTGCAGCCGGATCGCGCCGGTCCGGTCCGGACCTGGGGATCGGTGAGCATCACGGCAACGGCCCGCTATCGGGTCGGGCAGGGCCAGTGGCGCGACATCACCGTGGGGACGCTGCGGGCGAACCCGCGGTATGTGGGCCTGCGATGAACCGGCCGGCGCTGCGCAATTGCCGGGGGACATGCCTGGCGGAAGTCATGATCGCGCTGGCTGCCGGAGCTGTGGTGCTGTCGGCGACGCTCCAGTCACTCAGCCATTTTGACAGACAACTGTCGGCGCAGCATCGGGCGGTCGCGCAGACGCAGGATGCGCGGATTGGCCTCACGATCGTGGCAGACGAACTGCGCCTGGCCGGAACGGTCTCACCGTCCGCGGGAACACCGGTGCTGGCCGCAGGTCGGCAGGACATTGTATTTCTCGCCAACCTCGGCGGCCTGGTGACGACACTCACGGAATCGGTACCGGCGGGGCGGCAGGAACTGCCGGTTCTGAATGGAACGGATTGGCCGAAGGGCAAGCGGGTGCTCGTCTGCGATCGAGAACACTGCGTCGAAAGCCGGCTTGCGCGGGACGGGCGGAGACGGGTGCTGAATCTGACAGAGCCGCTTGGGCTTGACGCGCCGGCAGGCAGCGAAGTGCGGGTCGTCAACCAGGTGCGCTACTACCTTCGCACGGACCGCGCCGGCAAGACGAGCGTGATGCGAGACGTGGACGGCGGGGCCAATCCGCTGATCGGACACGTCGGGCGCTTTGAGCTGACCTACTTCGATCGCGACGGCGGGCCGACCGACGATCCGTCCCGCGTGACCCGCGTGCGGATCGAAGCGGCGGTCGGTGACAGCCGGAAAACAGTCGTGCGGGACGTGGGACTTCGCGGGCAATAATGCCACAAACCAGGGAGGAAACGATGAGCAATGGAACAAACGAGCGAGGCGCCGCGCTGCTCGGCGCCGTGTTGTTGGTGGTGATCCTGTCCATGTTGGGGACAGTCTCGTTGAACGTGGCGGCGCAGGAAATCGAGAGCGTAGCGGCCGCCAGAGATGAAGCGGTTGCGCGGCATCTGGCTGAGGCCGGCGCCGATCTGGTCATGCAGTGGTTTCACGATCCGTCGTCCACGCCGCAGGACCCTGTCGGCGGGCTCTTCACGAAACAACAGCGCGATGCCAATGGGGAGCCCTCCTTTTTCGACGCGGCCGGACAATCCCAGTTTGCCGGCACGGCCGATCATCCGGACCTGGTCTACGATGCCGCCAACCCCGCGGACCATCGGCTGCTGAACGATCCATCCGGCGGATGGTTCCGCGCGCTGAACTCAGTGGGACGCATCCGGAAACTGGCCGTTTATGGGGCGACCAGCCCGGGCCTGCTCTGCACGGTCGAGGTGACGGCGGAGACGCGGAAAGTGACGCGCACCATTTCACTGCAGTTGGGCGCGCGCGCGATCCCGCCGATCCGGGCCGCGGTCCGGATTGGAAATCGCGAACCTGTGCAGGCGACCGGGCCGACGCTGCCGGTCTTTGTCCATTGGGGCGATCTGATTGTGCATGGCGACGTCCGGTTGGGAGCCGCGCACGACGTTCCCGTCAAGACAGGACTGGCGCCGGTGACAGGCCAGTCCTATGCCGAACTGAATTCTCGGGAAGATCGTTGGCTGAATATCCTCGTCGGCGGAGCAGCGCTCTTCACGCCCGTCGGCTCCGGACCCGTTGCGGTTCCGTCGAATGTGCATGCCCACCAGGAGCCCGTGCCCGGCTTGCGGCGGGACCAGTGGGAGTACCAGACGATGAAGGAGCAGGCCCTGCGCGACGGCACCTATTATGCGCGAGGGCCGGACGGGTTGTTGTACCGCCAGGGCCGGATCGAGCCGGGACTGGGAGTGACAGCGGGCGAGGCCTTCCGATCCGAAACTGTCGGCGACCATCAGGGCCTCGTCTTCGTGGATACTCTTGACCAGACTCCGCCACGGGCCGATAATCTTGGGACCGTCGTCTTCGACAGCGACTATGCGGAAGGGCTCTTCGTCGTCAATGCGAACGTCGTGTTTTCGCCGAAGGGAACAGGGCAATCGGTCTCCGCGTTCAGTCCTCCGTCGGAGCACTCCGGTTCACCAGGAACCCGCCTGCCGGTTGAATTGACGGGAATCCACCTCCGTGGCGCGTTGGTCACCCCCGGGCGGATGGTGTTTGAAGGACAGCCGCGGATCCATGGGGCGCTGGTGGTCGGTGGAACGGTGGAGCAGGCATCCAAATCGGACGGCCGTCTCGAAGTATGGTACGATCACGACTTCCTCGCCGGGTTTTTTCGGGGTGTCCCACTCGTCTACCATGCTCCCGGGACCTGGCAGGAAATGTATGGAGCAGGAACGACGTAACCCTCATGAATAATGCGGGTTAAGTGCCTGGTGGACAAAAATTGTCTTGACTTGCACTTGTGTGCGCGGGAGGTATACTACGACATCGCGGTGCCTCAGGAAGACGGTGTGCGGAATCAAGAGGTTATGAGCATGCTTCGCGCAGTCCAGGATGGCATCGCCTTTGCTCCATTCGAAGAAGGAAAGATGTACGAGACGGCTCTAAAGCGCCCAAATCCGTGGAAATGGCGGAACAACCGCGGGTTCTCGCTCACTGAGATCCTGGTTGTGGTGACGATTGTGGGCATTCTCGCTGGGTTGGCGGGCCCCAATTTCATGATCTGGCAGGCGAAGTCGACTCTCAAGTCAGCGATCATCGATGTAACGGCGAATATCAATCTTGCCAGAAGGCTGGCGATGAATCGGAATCAGAGGGTGTTCGTCACTGCGGCGCTCGTCGGCACTCAGTGGCAGGTGCAGTTTCTTAACCCACCTCCCGCGCCGGCGGTGCCGCCATTGCTCCCGCCGCTCCTGCTGTCGAGGGACGTGACGGGAGTCGCATTCAATCCGCCGGTACCCGGAAACCTGACCTTCAATTCACTGGGGATGTTGGTGGGAGTCGGAGCCGTCAATCAGCACATCGTGATGACGAGCAATAAGTTGCCGGCCGGCGCGAACAGCCTGACCGTCCAGGTCGGTCCCGGCGGCAAGGTGCGGTGGTGCGCGGGTTCGGCGGCGATGACCTGCTAAAGGACGTGCCGATATGATGGTCGCTCACGAGTCCATGAAATGTCCTGAATCGGCGCCGGCCGGGCAGGCGGGGTTTTCGATGTTCGAGGTGATGATCGCGATGGTGATCATGATGGTCGGCCTGATGGGGCTGGCCGCGATGCAGGATATCGCGTTGAGCGGGAACATGGACGCGAACGAAGTCACCCGTGTCACGACGCTGGCCACCGACCTGATTGATCGCATCTCCTACAACAAAAAGAACGTATTGGTGTACAACGGCATTAACACGACGGCTGCGATTCCCTGTTCTCAACCAGCGGCGACGCAGGCGCAGGCCCGCGGCGATTGTCTGCAGTGGGATTTCAGGGTGGACAATTCGGGCTTGCGCAACGCACAGGGGATTGTCGCGGTCGCCGCCGCGGGGCCGATCATGCCGAATTCCACGGCCGCGATGCTCAACGTCGTGAACATCACGATCAACTGGACCGGGGCGAAACGGGCCAAGACGGTCACGATGTCCTCGGTCGTGGCGATTGACTAGGATGGACCAAGGCAAAACCATGGTACGAGCCTGCCGGACGGAACGCGGCTTCTCGCTCCCCGAGGTGATGATCGCGGTGGCCATCGGATCCATCGTGATGGCCGGCGGCTACGCGGTGCTGGCCGGCAGCGAACGGGCACTGGTGACGAACGATCACGTCGCGGCCACGCAGCAAAGTGTGCGGCTGGCGATGGAACTGCTGGCCCAGGACATCCGCATGGCCGGGTACGGCATGACCGCGCCGGTCGGGGCCTGCGGGACGGCGATCGTGCCGCAGGACAACAACCCGGCGGGAGCTGATACGGGACCGGATGGTATTCGAATCGTCGTGCCGACGACCGTTTCGACCCTCAATGCCCCGGTGGTCGGCCCCTTTAATGTCCTTCCATTGACAGCGACGGCTGCCGATGTCGCGGCAATCGTGGCGGAAGGGTTCGCGGCCAACGCGACGATTTCGATCGGAGGCGTGCAAACCACCCAGGTCAACGGCGCCCCGGCCGTCAATTTGGGCCTGCCGACGGTGATCGCCAGCCCGGTCGCGTTCGCGGCGGGGACTCCGGTCTTCTGGCTTCGGTGCATCACCTACGCGGTGATCCGGCCGCCGGACGCCAACAACGTGTGCGGCGGGACGGCGCCCTGCCTCGTCCGGGGAGTCACCAATGCGGCCTGCAACGTGGCCGCCAGCCCCTGCGTGCCGATCGCGGACGGCATTGACGACATCCAATTTGCCTATGCCTGCGACGGCTGCACGGGCACGGGCGTGCCGGACGGCCTCGTGGACGATCAGAATGGAACCAACGCGTACGACACGGGAGACTTTGTGACCAACAATACGTGGGCTGTCGGGTTCATGGTCCCGGCCACCATCAGGCTGGTCCAGATCAATCTCATGGCGAGGGAATCCCGGGCCAGCGAAAAATCGGAAAGCAGCGGGACCGCGGGGAACATGAGCACGCCCATCACGCTCAGCGATCACGACCCGACGGCCGACGTCGGCTACTACAACCCGGCGACCTATGGGCAGTTCAGCCGCCGGATCCTGACCAAGGTGGTCCAGGTCAGAAATATAGGGCTTGGGTTATGACCGACAGGGAGACAAGACAGATGAAACGTACGAGTGTGGCGGGGAACCAGGACGGCGTGGTCATGCTGACCACGCTGCTGGTAATGGTCGTCCTAGGGATCATCGGCATCGCGTCCATCACGATGTCGACCATGGAAAACCGGATGGCGGGGTTCCTCCGGACCGGCGAATCGTCTGTCATTGCGGCTGAATCCTGCCTGAACGTGGGCGTGAACGTCATTCAACAGACCATCGACTTCGGCACGGTCCCGGCCTCCTTCTGGGCCGTGCCGACTCCGGCCGGCCCGGCGGGTCCGGTCCCGAACGCCAATGTGCCGGTGCTGCAAGCCGAGATCATGGGCCAATCGGACAACAATCCGGATACACCCACTATAGTACCCGTAGGCGTGCCGAATATCGTCGTGCCCACTCCGGGGCAGACGGTCGGATCCTTCACGGTCCAGGGGGACATCGACCGCCTCTACGTCGTGCCCAAGGCGGGGGCCGCGATGCAGTTCGGGGCCGGCTATGAAGGCACGGGCGGCGGCGCAGCCGGAGGCGGCGTGGATATCCTCTACCAGGTGGATTGCCGGTCGGCGAACACCGCGACAGGCACAACCGCCAGAGTCACGGCGATCTATGCCTGTACAGCCACGGGCGAGAGCTGTCAACGCAAGATCTAGCAGGCAGGCGAAGGCGCGAGGGCGTACGGGCGCCGACAATATAGGCAGCGGAAGGAGACCGGGCATATGACAGGCAATACACAGACGAGAGCCCATCACGATCGCGTCAACATCGTGGCGAGTGGGACGCAGGGGTGGGTCCGGTGGCGGACCGGCCTGCTGGCGCTGATGCTGGCGGTCGGCATGATCTTCAGCGTCGCGGTCTCCGGCGCCGGCGACGATGAACCGAAGGTTGAGCCGCTTCAGATTCCAACAACCGATATGAAGTCCGGGCAGATTAGCGCGAAGGGCGAGAAGTCGGTGGCGATCAACGGCCATGACTATGCCTTTCAGAAGAATGTCGTTTTTGCGGACGACGAGGGGGAACGGAGAGAGTGGGCGGAATTTAAAAATCGCGATCGGGTGCAGTTCCACCTCAAGCAGGGGCAGATCGATTATCTGATCCTGGTGCTGCCGAAGTAACCGAAACTAAGGATGCCCAGCCTGTGTCACTGAGCAGAACAAGAACAGAAGGGAGCCGGCCATGAAACGCATGTCCAGTGCCATCGTCGTGTTGCTGATCCTCATCGTGATCGGGATGCAGGTGCGCTCCGACGTCGTCGACGCCCAGCTCGTCACGAACGCCCAGTACGCGGCGGTGCCGCCGTTCGTCAGCGCGAACTCGGCGCCGAACGTGCTGCTCCTGATCGACAATTCGGGGAGCATGAGCAACCGCGGCTGCGAGTCTACTTCATGCGGCAAGCGGGCGAACGGCACCACCTCGGCCCAGACGGATTTCTGCATGGTGGAGGGTGCCGGCGTTTGCAACACGGGCGTGGGGACCCAGCCGTCCACCTATTCGGGCTATTTCAATTCCCTGCAATGCTACGTCTATGACGCCACAGCCGGGAACACGCGATTCGTGGCGAACAGTACCAAGGCGTCGATCGCTGCCCAATGTCCGGCCACGGAATGGGACGGGAATTTCCTGAACTGGGCCAGCTTCCGCCGCTTCGACGCGATCAAAAAATCCATGATCGGCGGAGACTGTACGGTGGCCCGGGCCGCCGACGGGACCTGCCCCGCCTCCGGCGCGCCGGCCCTCAAGACCATCAAGGCGCAGTCCACCGGCACCGGCAACGAGAAAGCTCCAGAGGCCACCCAACCCAACATCGGCGCTACCGGCTTGAACAGCACGGCCGGCAATAACGGCTGGCTTGGGCGGGTGCCCTTGACCGTCGGCCAAGGCACTCTGGGAGTGAACCCGGCCGGCCTCTGGATCCATACGACGAGCGCCGGCCGGATCTGCGTGGACGACGATACTACCTTGAACTCCCCCTGCAGCGACGGTGCAGGTTTTACCGAAACCCAGTATGAAATCCAGATCGGAACCGTCGCCGAACCGACAGGGGTGATCCAGCAGGTCGGCGCCGCAGCCCGGTTCGGCCTGTCGGTGTTCAACAACGACAATGATGGGTCACGGGTCCTGGTCGGCATCGGCTCCCGCCAGTCCATCGACTTCAGCGCGACGACGACGGAGTTCTTCAACACGAACACTGCCGCCATGATCGATGGGATCCAGGAGTCCTTCCCCACGACCTGGACGCCTTTGGCCGAGTCCCTCTACGACGCGATCCGCTATGTTGCGCAGGTTAATTCTGCGTTCCATTCGGGGGTCTACAACCATCCCATCGCCTTCTCCAACACGGGCGGGACGGCCCGGGCGACCACCAATGGTGTGGCGCCGACTGTGGGAGCCATGGGATCGGTCGGCATGGCGGCGGGGGTAGGGGAATACACGGTCCTCACCGGCACCGAAACCTGCCCGACCGCCGCTCCGCTTAGCTATGATATCGTCGGCGCCTGCGGGCGGGATCCGTATTATTTCGGCAGCAACCACTCGCCCGCGTGGGCGAGTCCCTCCTCCCAGGTGACCTGCTGCCAGACCTTTATCGTCCTGATTACGGACGGGGAACCCACAGAGGACCATAGCGCCTCTCTCCCGGCGGCCTTGCAAGACTATGCCCATGGACAGCATGGGATCCACTGTACCGGCTCCAACGGGACGCTCGGCTCGCCGATCGACACCACCTGCAACACCCATGCGTCCACGCCTAGCGCGACATTGCTCGGCGAGCACAAGACCGATTACGCATCGAGTGGGCGGCACTATCTGGACGACGTGGCCTACTGGGGGCACAAGAACGATCTGCGACAGGCGACGCTGCCGGTGATCGGCGGGACCGGGCACGACATTTCCGGCTTTCAGAACGTGACCGTCTACACCTTCTTCGCCTTCGGCAATATCAACGGCCGTGAAATTCTGATGAGCACGGCGAAGATGGGCGGTTTCGAGGATGTCAACGGCGACGGGATTCCGCAGGTCGGAGAATACGACAAGCTCAACAATGACACGGGGGCGCCGGTCGCGGACGGACAGCCAGATACCTATTTCGAGTCGTCCAGCGTGGAGGATCTCCAGGCCAAGCTGACCCAGACCCTGGCGAGCATCCTGCAGAAGAGCACGTCCGGAACCTCGGTGTCGGTGCTGGCCACGTCCTCCACCGGCGAGGGCGCGATCTATCAGTCGTACTTCTTCCCGAAAATCGCCGAGGGGCTCGTCAACGTCTACTGGCTGGGCTACACCCAAGCCCTCTTCCTGGACACCTTCGGCAATCTCCGCGAGGACACCAACGTGGACGGCCGGCTTGTCTACGTGCAGGACAAGATCATCAAGATGCGGATCGAGGTGGGGACCGTCAAGGTGGACAAGTATCGCGATGCCGACGCGGACGGCAAGGCCGATGACCTCAGCGGCAACGGAAAGCTCTGCGACGGCTTCTCCGACTGCGACCAGGACGGCAGCTTTCCCCCGGCTGATGCTGACGACGCGACCGATGCCATTGTCGGCGAACAGGGGCTGGTCATCAACTCCGTCGTCCCCATGTGGGAGGCGGGCAAAAAGCTGGCCGATCGGGACCCGACCACCAGGAGGATTTGGACCTGGGTGGATGCGAACCGCGACGGAGTGGTGGATGAGAGCGGGACGATCGACGATTCCGCCGGAGAGGTGATTGCGTTCAACGACGGCAACCGGGGGACGCTGCGGCCCTATCTACGGGCGGCCGACACGACCGCCTCGGCCAACATCATCAACTTCATCCGGGGGGCGGACGGGACGGCCATGGCCCCGGTCATGCGCAACCGCCAGACGCAAGTGCCCGCCGGAAGCGGCACCTACAAGACCTGGAAGTTCGGCGATCCGATCCATTCGACGCCGACCGTCGTGGCCTCGCCCAGGGAGCGCTATGACGTCATTTATGGAGATCCGAGCTACACGGATTATTTTGTGCGGTGGAGAGATCGCCGCCAGGTGGCCTATGTGGGGGCCAACGACGGGATGCTCCATGCCATCAACGTCGGGTTTTACCACCGGGGTGACGATCCCGTCACCAATGCCGCGGGAGAGGTCGAGCATGGCTGGTTCACCGATACGCTGGTCGGCACGACCGCCACGACGCTGGGCGATGAGTTGTGGGGCTTCGTCCCGCAAGAGCTGCTGCCCCAACTCCAGTTCCTGACGGATCCCAACTACAGCCATGTCTATTATGTGGACCTCAAACCCAAGGTGACGGACGTCAGAATTTTCACGGATGACGGAGCGGCGGGGACCCATCCGGGTGGATGGGGCACCATCCTGATCGGCGGCATGCGCATGGGCGGCAGTTGCACAAACTGCATCCTGGGAGGCGGCGCGAAGGCGTTGCAGATCGATAATTTCAACGGGACTGCCGGAGAGACTCGTGTCTTCCGCTCTTCCTATTTCGTGCTCGATATCACCGATCCGGACAATCCCCGGCTCCTGTTCACGTTCACGGACCCGGACCTGGGCCTGACCACGAGTTATCCCGCGGTGGTCCGCGTGAATCCGACGCTGGATGGGAAAACCAGCAATACCAACGCCAAGTGGTTCATGGTGATGGGGTCCGGCCCGACGGAGTACAACGCGGGCAGCTACCAAGCGGCAACGGTCTTTGTCGTGAACCTCGCGGTGGGACCGAGCTCGCTCAGGAAGTATGTGCCCGACCAGGCCTGCGGCGCGGCGCCCAACTATACCGGCTGTTCCTTCATCGGCGACATTTCCGCGGTCGATGTGGACCTGGATTTCCGGACGGACACCGTGTACATGGGCAGCGTCATCGACAATGACACCGGGCCGGCATGGACAGGCAAGCTCCATCGGCTGACCATGGGCGCCACGGCTCCTTTCGGCGGCGAGGTCAATGAGGCCCTGTGGGGGACCTCCTTCAGCGGGCAGCGCCGGCCCACTTCTCTGCTGGTGGATTTTAGCTGTCCCGCTCCCTCCTGCACCCCGGCTGCCACCAAGGCCGTGGGGCCGGTCACGTCGCCGCCGACCATTTCGCAGGACGACCAGACCAAGATCTGGATCTTCTGGGGAACCGGCCGATACTTCTCGACGCCGGACAAAACCAATGCCGACACCCAGTTTTTCTTCGGGGTCAAGGATCCGGTCCCCATGGGAAACTGCTCGCAACTCAGCGATACCGACTGCGAGCAGGACGACCTGGTGGACGTGTCGAACGCGGTGATTTGCCTGACCGCGTGCACCAATCAGGTCACGGGGGTGACCGGGGTCCAAACCGGCTTGAACAGCTTCAGCGATCCGACGTCGTCGACGACTCTGGAGGGTCTCGTGGCCAGCAGGGAAGGGTGGTTTACCACCCTTCCTGCGCCTCGGGAGCGGGTCCTGACATCGTCAACCCTGCTCGGCGGGATCGTGTTTTTCCCGAGCTTCGCCCCGCAGAACGACCTCTGCTCCTCGTCCGGTGACGCGCAGATCTATGCGCTCTTCTACAAAACCGGCACCGCGTACAAGGAATCGGTGGTCGGCACGTCGGCTTCGGGGAATGTCAATCGGTCTGCCGCGATGGGCACCACAGGGGCGCTCTCCCAGATGGCCATGCACATCGGCGGATCGGGCGGCGGCGGCGGCGGCAACCCGAGCAGCAGCGGCTGCGCGAGCGGCGTCACCGCATTCAGCCAATCCAGCAGCGGCTCGCTGGTCCAAACCTGTACGAAGCCGGCGCTGTCGAGTTGGAGCCGCTACATCTCGTGGATGAATGAGCGAATGTGAATCGGGAACCCTTCAAACCGTGAGGCCGCTCGTTCGGCTTGGCCTCGCGGCAGTCATCAGCCTGACCGCCTGCACGCCTGAATCGCCTCAGAGCGGCGGGGGAACGGAGCCGTCCGTCCCCCCGCCTGCAGTGACTGCTCCGGCCCTTCCGCCGGGCGTAGCGCAGGTCAATCGCCCGCCGACGATCAAGTCGGCCCACATCACGCCGACGCCGGTGCGGCTGGCTCAAGCGGCCACGGTGCTGGTCGAAGCCGAGGATCCCGACGGCGATTCGGTGACATTGCGCTATCAGTGGCTGGCCGACGGCATTCCGATTCCGGAGCAAACGGGCCCGACGCTCGTCCCGAAACTGCTCAAGCGGGGGGATCGGTTGAGCGTGGAGGTGACGCCGCTCGACGGCAAGGAGGCGGGCCAGCCGTTCCAGACCGAGACGGTCGAGATCGGCAACACGCCGCCGGTGGTGACCAGCGTGGCGCTGGAGCCCAATCCCGCGAAGGTCGGCGATCAATTTCAAGCCACTGTGCAGGCGTCGGACGCCGACAAGGACGAGGTCCTGTATCAGTACCAGTGGTGGCGCAACGGTCAACCCCTGGCGGTCCAGGGAACGACCCTGCCCACGGAGGGCTTTGCGCGGGACGACAGCATCGTGGTCGGGGTGACGCCCAGAGATAAACTCGAGGCCGGCAAGACCGTCTTTTCGGAACCGGTTCGCATCGGGAATACGGCTCCCGTCATCACCTCTTCACCCTCCGCGAAAGTCGAGCGGGGGCGGTATGAATATGCGGTGATCGCCACCGATGTGGATAAGGACGAACTGCTCTTCAAATTGGAAACCGCCCCGGCCGGCATGGCCATCGACAACAAGACGGGCCGGATCGAATGGCAGGTGCCATCCAAGATCAAGGATACGCAACGGATTCGCGTC
>Ga0247727_10009806_pt1 | contig 17163 bp, 30 predicted proteins | sample WisWelCaveWW1625_FD_202498 | JGI IMG/M metagenome (GOLD analysis project Ga0247727, IMG submission 202498) | Biofilm microbial communities from Wishing Well Cave, Virginia, United States - WW16-25 | ecosystem: Environmental > Aquatic > Deep subsurface > Groundwater > Cave microbial mat | place...
AGACGCGGCTCGGAGCCGTGGTGGAATCCAGCGACCAGTCGGCGCCTTCGACCGCGCCGGTGAGGTCAGGCGTGGAGAGGCTGTCGATGAGCCACTGATGGTAGATGTGACGGCAGCCGACCTTCGGAGCCTGTGACACGAACGGCGTGTCGTATGGAGAGATGTTGGTAATCTGCTCCAGCAGGTCTTCCTTGGCGACTCCCGATTTCAGGTCTGCGCCGTCGAAGGCGTAGGCACCGAAGTTGAAAGTGCTAGTACCGGGCATTGAATGTTCCCTCGCCGCTCTTGGCGGCTAGTACATGTGACTGGTGAATGTCCTTTTTGGCCTCAACGAGGCCCAAAAACGGACGGATCGAGGTGCCGGCCGATGATGAGGTGACGGAAGCGCGCAGCCGCCGGTGAACCCGGGGTGTCGCCCTCCATCCGCATCTGAGCCCGCAGCGCGTTGAGTTCCTCATTCGAGGCTCCGGTCGCGTTGTGGTTCTCATGGATGCCCTGACCGCCTGCCGAACCCTGGACAATACCCGCATCAGTGCGGGCCTTGGCCAGTAGCTCCTGACGAACTTGCTCCTTGGCCGCGAGATCAGCTTCCTTCGCCTTGGCGTCGGACATCACCACGGCCGCACTGCCATCACTGACAGAACGCTCGTAGGATTGCCACGCCAGAACGGAGGCCGCAACCTCTTTCCCCTGCGCCACGAGGGCGCCGACCGCTTCCTGGAGCACTGGGTCGGACTGGATGTGCAGTCCGATCTCGACGGATCGAGTCAGTGAGTCGGGGAAGTTGACGCGCATGTGCTCGTCCACTGCCAACCACCGATCCCGTTCCGCTACCTCCGCGCTTTCGCGCTGATGGAGGTTCTCCTGCACTCTCACGTCGGCCGCGAGTTCCGCCACTTCGCGTTGGGCGTCTCCGACCTTCCTAAGAGTCTCCGCATCGACAACGTTGCCGTTGTCTTCCACGCTCGACAGCACCGCGTTGAGCTTGGTCTCGGCCTGTTTCAGACTCGCTCGCGAAGCGGTCAGAGATGCAGGCGGGGCAGCGGGAGCCGGCGCCGGGGAAGCAGCGACGGGCTGAGGGCGAACGGTGAGCGCACCAGTAGTCGTGATGGTCTCCAACTGCTTGCGGAGTACATCGCGTTCCGTGAACGCCTGCTTCGCCATGTTTGCGAGGTGACCAGCCCCCTTCAACGCCGCTGGAACATCGGGGTACTTGCCCATGATGAGGCCGCTCGCATCGCGAAGGGACTCGAACATGGCAACAATGTCCGTGGGTGCGGGGGTGTCCGCCTTGGCCGGGGCGACGGGCTGCGGAGCGACTCCTGGTTGCGCGGCGGGTAGTCCGCCAGCAGCAGGGGCGCCCGGGGCTGGTGCCGAGGCCGGTGCTCCCTCGGGTTTCACGGTAGTCGTGTAGTCCGGGGGTGGTGGGGCCGCGTGGCTCCACCCGATTTTTTCCATCGGTTCCATAACTTCTTTCTGAACCAACGTGGCAGCGAGTAGTCTTGTCAACTCCTGCTCTTCTCTGTTACGACCAATGCTCATTGTATCTCCTTCGATGAGGTTGTCTCATCACTGGACAATGAAAGGTACTGGGAAGCACGACTCAGAAGTTCTGCGTCGTCGTGGAAACACCCGAGGCCGTTGTTGCATCGAGTGCATAAGAGACCACGAACTACCCCAGTACGGTGGTCATGGTCTACAGCGTAGCGACGACTGGCGGGCTCTCGCTCTTTACAGAGAGCACAAACACCACCTTGTCGTCGTAGTTTTTCTTCGTACTCTTCTATAGAGATGCCGTATTTTCGACGGAGAAGAAATCTCCGACTGAGTAGTTTTACACGACACTCTTGAGAGCAACTCATCTGGTGTGCTCGGTACGGGCTGAACTGGCGCCCACATTCCCGACACTGCTTCATGTTACTTCCTCCGTTTTCGAGTTCCTTCTAGTGGGTTCTTCCGTTCTGGAAGGTCCTCATAACTCGTTGTGTCAGTGAACTCACGCCGTGTAGCGTCACTGATCTTGCCCTCACGTTCGAGGACAAACATCTTGCGGAACATCGCCTTACTCTTCGCTGGCATGGAGGTATGGACTCCGGCTCTTGATCTTGTTCGCGGTCGCGCGTCTGCGTTTGGCGAGGCGATCAAGTCCGGCAGGTACCTTCTCACTTGCGTTAGCAACCATCGCTTCCGTTGAGGCCGCGAGGCGTTCAGAAACCGCGACAGCGGGATTCGGTCGTTTGTAGGTGGCCATCAGAAATCTTCCTCCGGGTCGATCTGACTTGGTATAGCCGACTGATCGAGCCCAACCACAGGCCGCATGTCGCCACGTTGCCTGTGGATTTCGTAGAGCATGTCGTTAGTCATGTTCTCCATCGCCCCGTGCACGCGTTCCATACGAGTCTCGTGGATGATGTGGTCGAAGAACTTGATGAGTCCTTCGCCAAACGCAACGCCCCCGGCGAGGAAATCGTCGGGGTACTCATCCTTGCGCGCCTGCGAACGGTCGATCCACAACCGATGCATCTGGGCGAGAACGCCTTCCATGTATGGCTTGAAGTGGTCACCGTAGGCCGGCGAGTTGAGTACGAACTCGATGTTGCCTAGTTGCTGCTCATCGAGAGTACGGAGGTTGAAGAACTTGTGGAAGCCCGATGTGCTTGCAGCCTGGGGCTGGTTCATAGGACCGCCTTTCTTACGCGGCGTTCGCGATCGGACCCATCTGATTGCGGATGTCCGGTGGGGCCATGAGGGATTGCGCGCTACCTTGCGAGCCTGGAAGGCCCGACATGATTGAGGCGCCCCCTGCGATCTGGCCTGAGGTCGGGATGCCGGCCAGACCACGTCCCTGCATCATCGCCTGAAGTTCTGGCGACTGCATGAACTGCTGGAGCATCGGGTTGGTCACGAAGATTTCGTTGATGTTCTGGACTTCGAACGTGCGGAAGATGCCACGGAAGAAGTTCACGGCATTGATCTGTCCCATGAGCGACTGCCCGAGGGGAGAACCGAGAGCCTGGAGCAGTTGCAGAAGGTTCTGCTGCTGCATCTGCTTCGAGAGACCCATCGTCGCACCGAGCGCCCTCGCTGAGTAGCTTGGGAATAGGTCGTAGGCACTAAGGGTCTCGCGCGATCCAGGGATCGGCATGTTCGTGTTTGGGTCGATCATCGCCCCGTCGCCGAGGATGACTACCTCGATTGGCGGTTCGAGGAACTGCTTGCTGAGAGCCGTGAACTGGTTGGCGATCGCCTCCAGCATGTTCTCTTCGTACAGGCGTGACTCCAGCATCAGGCGGGTGCCTGCGGCCTCTCGACGCCCGACGAACTCGCGCGCGGTTTGGCGGCTGTCGCCACCAAGGCCCTGCACGGCGTCGTCCACGATGCCGGTGCCCATCTGGAGGAACTCACGAATCTGCATGAGCTTCTGATCGGCAGCGGCGAGGTTCGCCATCGTGGGCTCCATCGCAGAGACCACGTTCTTGGGGTTCCCATTCACACCGACGAGTCGGCCAGGGCGGGAGTAGAAGTTGCGGGTCACGAGCCCCGCCGAGCGGTCATAGAACCACATCGGGTCGATCATCAGGTCAGCCGCGTCGAGCGATTGGTTGATGTACCGGTTACCAACGATCTGGAGCTTCTCGACAACTTCAGCCTTGCCCGGTGCATAGAAGTAGTGCAGGTCGGGGGTGGGCGAGAAGGAGACGAACGGCAGGAGGCCGTGGTTGTAGGGGTTCGGCTTGTTCCGCATCAGGTAGCGGCGATTGGCCACTGTGATGACGCGGTTCATGTCGCCGTCGGGCGAAAGTTCCGAAGGCACGTTGCCCCAGTATTCGAGGATTTCGATCGGGCGCGAGTACTTGTTCATGAAGCGCGCAGTCTCGTCGTCCATGCCCGTGCGGACCTGGAAGCGGCGAACCGACGCCATAAGTTCGCCACCCGCAGCGCCGATGGACCCGTCGCGTTCAAGACGCGCGAGTTCAGCCTTGTCGAAGGTGCCGATCGAGGCGAGGTAGCGGAGATCGTCGAGGTCGAGGAAGTACCGGCGGACCACCCACTTCATGTCGCGGAGACGTGCCACGCACGGCTGCGGGAAGAAATCAAGGAGGTCGAGCAGAATAGTCTCAGGGCCGTCGAAGCTGACGACGTTGCCCTTCTTGAGGTAGCGGACGACCTTGCCTGAAAGTGGCATGCGGTCGATCTGCTCCATGATCCGCATCTTCTCGATGCGCTTCCAACCCACCTGCATGACGGCGACCCCGTAGAGATCGGCACAGAGGAGGGCGTCCACCTGCTTGACGAAGGCGTGGTCATCCTTGAACTGGGCGGCGTTGAGGGCTTCCTGCTTCCGCGCGATCGCAGCGTCGTCCGGGCCGTAGCCCATGAAGGAGACCGGCGGGTACGAGGAGAGGGAGGAGGCAGCCTTGCGTGCAGCGTCGGCCCAACAGGCCGAGAAGATCAGTGGGATGTGGACATTGTTCTTGTGTGGATGGAACCGTCCGTTCCAAGTGCCACGCCACAGGTCGTACAGACGTGGCCACTTCTGACGGATGCCAGAGAACTGGCGCTCGGATTCAGCCGCCGAATCCACGACCAGATTGCACATCTGCTCGCGGTAAGCCCAGGCGCCGTACGCGCGCTCAATGGTTCCAGAAATCATGTTGCCTCCAGCCCCTCGCGGAGCCGTGTCGGGATGCTGAGTGGAAGCCACTTCCCGCGCGGATTGACAACGCCCCCATCTTTCACGATCTTGACGGCGAGGTCATAGGTGAGATGCACGTCATCAGCGCAGTAGTTGAAGAGCTTTCCCCAGTGCCCCTTGCGAGCGAGTTCGCGCGCGTTGGAGCCGTGGTCGATCTTGCCACGACCGATGTTGCGCTTGCAGACAGCATCGAGAGTGAAGTCGCCCTTCTGGCCGGTGATCCCTCGGCTGGCGCTGGTGCGCACGATCTCCAGGTAGAGGTCGATGTGCTGGCTAAGGCGCAGGCGGCGGTGGATCAGGCCCTCGATGCAGGGCACGTCAAACTTCTCGGAACAGTAGCCCACCACGATGTCGGCCGCCTCGATGTGCCTTGCGGCGTTTTCGATGCAGTTGTCATCGTAGAGGTAGACCCATCGCTCGTGCGTGTCATAGACCGCGATGGCAGATGCGCCACCACGGCCTTCACGAAGCTCGTCCCACCCGGCATCAACGTCGTCGGGACGGAGATCGGAGGCCCACTTGCGGGTCTCCAGATCGAAGAAGATGATGCGTGGGGTGGTCATGTGACCGCCTTTCTAGGTCAGCGCAGCTTCTCCAGGCTGTCGGCGATGGTCACCGAGCGCACACCGAAGTCATTGAAGTAGACGGTTGTGCCGTCTTCCATTTGGAACTTGTGGTAGGTGCCGGCAGGGAAACCCACGACTTCGTGCTCTCGGGCTTTGAACGTCTCATTGATCGCCGTGCCGACGATGCGCACAAAGAGTACCTTCGCCATAGTCACCTCGGAATGTATCGTTGGTCACCCCGGCGAATCGCAGCTTCGATCTCTGGGAGGACGGGAGCGCCGATGTCGGCAAACGTGAGGCCAAGGTCGTACGACGTGTAGCCACTGATCGCGGGTGGGGGCGTAGCGGGCGCAAGCTGGATGAAGATGACCCGCACGTAGGGTGGGTATGCAGATTCGGCTGTGTTCGCATTGATCGTGACTGTAGTGGCTTGGTTCGTTGCAATGGTGAAGCTCACTATCGCTGTGTGCGTATGTGTATCGCTTGCACCAGTAGGATCACCCGGACCAGAGACATCGAGCACTTCAACTATGACAGAAGCGACATCTATACTTGCTGTATGGAGATGTCGTGGTTGAATGGGCTGACAGTTGCTTGCAGTGTGAGTATGAGTTGCAGCGCCACCGGTAGTGACATTGCTCTCACCATCGGCATTGGCTCCCTTCAAGAAGTACCCATCCATGCTGGTGAAACGGGACCACCCGCTTGGAATGCTTGCGTTACTTCCGCCCCAGAGAGCAATGATTTGCTCTGGAAGGCTCTCACCACCCGTCCCATTGGTCAGCACGTTCAACTTCTTGTGGATTGGTTCGTGATTAGACGAGTTGATTGTCGTCGTCACAGAGTTGTTGGTAGCTGTCGTCGCATTTAGAGAGACTGAGTGCTGATGAGGATCATCGGCCGCGAACACAATGCTAAGATTGTTCGTAAGGGTGATGTTCCCGATGTTATCGCCCGACAATGCCGCTCCGTGCGTGTGAGCATTCTGCGTGTGTGTATGCGCCGGGCTCGTATGTGTGTGTGTGTTCGAGCCACCGGTCCCACCACCATTACCAGCAACAGCGGCACCTTTCAGATAGGTGTTCCCCTGGGCGCGCGTCCAGCCTGATGGGAGAATGTCAGACGCAAAGAAAGCGTAGGCGTTCGCGGGGATACCCAGTGGAGTACCATCAGACTTGATGAAGATGACTTCCTTGAAGACTAGGTCGTTCGATGAGTTCGCGTTGACGGTAATGGCAATGCCATTATTCGTCGCAGTCGCGCTGGCTGAAGTACCAGAATGCGTATGCGTGGTGGATGCTACAACTTCAGTCAACGCGGCCGTAGAAACACCACCAACTGGATTCCCCAGTGTGTAACCATGAGTGTGCGCGTTCTGAACTGGGGTGTGCGAGGGAGACGTGTGGGTGTGGGTGGCCGCTCCTCGTGAGGTCACGAGGTCAGCGTCGGCCCCCGTGGGTGACCCTTGAAAGTATTTCGCGTCCATGCCCGTCTCGCGAGTCCAGCCGGATGGAATGGAGGCCGCAGTGGAGGGCCACGCGACTATGACTCCGTTAGGGACACTCATTTCTAGGAAGCTCCTTCAGGTGGTCCCAGAGTTCATCTGCGACGACCTGTACCTCCTTGACGAGTTCTCTCGGGTACTGTCCGAAGATAGAGCGCGCCCGAGCCATCGGGAGCAGACGAACCGTCTGTCCATCACCGATGGGCCGAAACTGGCACATCACGAGAGCAAGGTCAGTCACGTCTTCGTAGACCTCTCGCGAGAGACGACCATCCTCGTCAGTGAGTTCGATCGTGATCTTCATAGGGCCTGGACCGCAGCGTTCACGGCATCTAGGTCAGCTTTCGCTTGCGCGATCGCCGTATTGAAACGGGACTTCAGTCCCGCCTTGATCGCTGGAGGAAGTGTTGCCCAATCCTCGTAGTAGACATCGGTCCGATCCCGAAGACGAACCAACCGATTCAGGACCACATCAAAGTCCTCACGCCATGCTTGCTGGATTGCCATTGTTCTCCTCACACGGGGTCCCGAGGGGGCACCCACTCGTAGTCATCTTCCCACCCGTGGCCGGGTGTCATCAGTCCCAGGCCCGTGAGTTCATCACGATCCATAAGGAACTGCTTGAGTTCTGCATGGTCCATCGGCTTTCCGACAGACTTGAGATCATCGTCCCACGGCCTTCGGGGCGTGGCACCCTCTTCTGATGGGTGTCCAGGTCGCACGGCGGGTGGTGCCCAGAGTTGACGGGTGAATCCGTCCGTCATTGCGTCAGCGAGGTCGTCGTGGCCAACTACGTCAACGCGAACGATCTGGTCAATCATGGATCGCACGACAGGGGGCACAACGAAGTGCGGACACTGCCGTGGAATGTACTTGTTGGTGACGCGGTCGTATTCGAGTGGGAGACAGTCACAGGTCGTCTTGTGGAGCACGATGCGAACGTAGCCCTCAGCCCAGTGACCTGCGGCCGTTCGAATGCGCGCCTTCTTGTCGGTGGTCCGGTTGAACTGGATGAACTGATCCGTGCCGAGCATGAAGCCGGCAGTACGCAGGATGCCGAGGATGCGGTTCTTGTATGTACCTTCCTTGCCACCGGGCTCCTTCTCGTCCGTGATGGCTCGGATGAAGATGCCCCGCTTGCGCAAGTTCATGCAGACCTTGACTAGTTCCTTGTTGAAGTCCTCCTCGCGCCACTCGTTGGAAGCGCGCAAGAGATCAGTGTCGAGGTAGAGGATACCGTTGTCCTTCGTGTCCTTGATCCAGACCACGATGGCGTTGTAGTCCCCTCGGCCGCTGTTCTCCTTGTTCTTGAAGGCGGTGTCGATGTGAATGGTAGCCCACTGTGGCTCGGAGACTTCCCAGTTGAAGTCCTGGTAGCTCATGTAAAGCCACGGAATCTGCTCTTCAACGAGAGGCGCCTTCTCGCCCGAGCCCGGATTGTTCTGCTGCTGGCAGGCGAAGTCTTCGGCAGCATCACCGCCGCGACCCTTGGCCTGCTGAATCATCTCGCGAGTCCAGAGATTCGGGTTGGTGGGCTCACCCGTGCGCTCGTCTTCGGTCTGATAGAAGAAGACGTGCCAGAGGCCCTCACCGAATGCGACCTTGTCGAAAATCGCCATGTGTGGGCATGGCATGCCGGTCCAGGTAGCGACTCCCTCGTTGCGTAGCTTCCGGCCGACAATGTCGTCGTCCAGGTAGCGCGTGAGCACGAGCGACATCAGGCCGTTTGTATGGAGAGAGTTGTAGGAGGCGTCAACCGCCTCGTGCTGACCCCGGAGGTAGGCTACGCGGTCCTGCTTGAGCTTGTTCTTGATGAGGGGGTCATCCCACCAACACTGGCGAGGGTGATAGCCAGTAGAGCCGATGGCAGACGATGACACGTCGATCGAGGGCTCGGAGATGTTGCGCGAGCGTCGGTAGGCGTGATTGACGTACTGCTTCGTCCAGTCTTCGGCACCATTCTTCCAGTCACCGTAGAGCCAAGTGAACCACGAGTCGGTGTCTTCCCCTGAGAGCACGGCCTTCTGTGCCTTGAGGATGTCAACCGAGAAGTCTTCGGTGGCGGATTGGATGAGGATCGTCATGTCCGGGTCGTCGAGACCAGACCATAGGGTCGCGGACTTCGTTGAGCAGACAGTCTTCCCGTAGCCACGGGGGATGATGGAGGCGATGTGTGTGCGGCCAGGGCGGCCAGTGAGGGACTTCCGCCTCCAATCGAGGATGTGCTTCTGTAGCCACTGCGTGTAGGGAACGTGGATGGGCTCGTAGAGCCAGCGAGGCTCAGAAGGGTGGTTGCGCAGGTACGCCTGCGCACCCCACGCCTTCGTTACGAAGTGCCATAGGGAGTAGGGGTGCGTTCCGACAGTCTCTCCATCAGCCATATGCCAGGAGTTAGGCGCGCAAATACTACGCCAGATGTCTCTCTCTGCTTCGAGGTCCCATCCGAAACTGGAGCCTCTTCCGTGTTCTGATACGGTGGCAGTTCGCACAGACTACCTCACATTTGGCGATCTCAGCAAGAACTCGTTCTCTTGCAAGACAGTCCGCGTACCCGATCTGAAAGGACTTTTCTCCTCGTACATGATCGAAGTCCATACACTCTGGAGGGAAGGAGCCACCACAGTCCGTACATGGTCGGTTCTTCGCTTCATCAAGTAAGACACGGCGGCGTTGACGACCTGCGGCCTGTACAGCGTGCGCCTTCTCAATGTTACGTGGCATTGAACAGTCCGTTCACCCAACGAACGAAGTTGCGGAACGGGCGAGTGACGCGTGACCACCAGATCGCACGGCGAGCCTGCTTGAGGGAGAGCACTGGCTTGTTGTTCGGCATCTCGACAGAGAACACGCGCTCTTCATCCAGCCAGTCGGTGACTGGGATGTTGAGCCGGCGCTTCATGTCGGCAACAGTCTCCTTCACGACAGCCCCACGCTGCATCATCATGATCTGATCGGCGTAGCTGTTGATGAAGTTGCGACGAAACCGCTCAGAAGTCGCACCAATGCTTGCTTTTCGACGTGCTTCGTCCTGCTCCTTCATGAGCTTCACGGCATCCGGGGGAATCAGCTTGTGGTCCATCAGCGTGCCTTTCTGCGGAAGAACCGCTTGACCTTGTGCCAAAGTGTCGGCTTCTGCGTGGAAGTGCCGACGTTTGCCACATGCTCTTGCTTGATACGTTTCTGTTCGGCGAGGGCGATGTTCGCAGGCGTCGGGTCCATGTTGAACTGAAGGACATTCGCACCTGCATCGCCGGGAGGCAACATCTCAACTGTAGTCTTGGTGCCGTCTTCGAGGGTGATCTCCTGCTGCACGGTCTTGTCGCGAATACCCTGGGCGTCGAGGTCCGCGCGAATCTGCACGCGCACGGCATCCTGCTTCGTGAGCAGCGCCTTGGCGGCTGCGAGATTCGCCACCTTTGTATCAACACCGTCGATCACCACCCATCGCTCGCCGTAGTTATCGACGATGTGAAGGTGGTTCATCTTACGTACTTCAGGGATAGGCCAGAATGGATCAGCCACCGGGTAGTTCCTTTCTCCGCTCGTACGCCTGCACGTAGGGTGAGGCCATGAGCGGCTGTGTGCGCACTTCGTCGGTGCGCTTCAACTCGTGGAGGAAGTAGCCGTCGAACGGAACGCGCAGGCAGAAAATGGTACCGACAATCTTACCAGCGTCGTCATGGTCATCCATCACCTGGAGTTGCGCGCGATTGGCGCCTACACCCCCGCCCATGATGTACACCTGCTCCAGTTTCGCATCAAGCGCCGGACATGGATAGACAGGCACGAGGTCGTCTGGAACGTTCTCGTGAATCGGGATCATCCCGAAGTCGCTGTTGTACAGCGGGTCTCAGGCACCTGGGACCGTCCCGCGATCTCCACCCTGGGGCGGAATGGGGATCATCCCTCGACTGGCGCTGAACTGGCGAGGGTCCACATACGAGGAGCCTCGGTGGAGGGCGCGCTGCTGCATCGCCATGCGGCCGATGTAGAGAAGTTGGTCTGGGGTGAGTTCCGGGTTCTCGGCCTTCGCCGCATTCTGTGCTTCGTTGCCCCGATTGGTGCACGCGGTACACTGGTTGTGTGCGTACTCGCTCGGGTCCTTCGCGTTGCCGCAGATTTGGCAGTGGGAGGTCATCATCACAGGCTCCTTTGGTTAGGGTCGTGCGGCGGGAGTAGTTTCGGGGGCGTCTCAACATCGAGCGCACGCGTGATCCACGCAGCATCAGGATTGTCCAGTTGATTCACGAGGGCGCGATCGCGCTCACGTCGATTCAGGATAACGAGATGGTGATCGTTCGTCTCGTCATTATGCTCGATTACCCGCGTGACTCCGGGGAGTCCGCCGATGACGAAAAGGAAGATACTAGAGGGTTCACACCAACAATCCGGTGACGCGGTGTGACCGACGTGTTTGTCTCCGAGGTGGAGATCGCCTTCGACACGCATCATGGTGCCTCACAATCTGCGCTAACGCATTTTCCTCTCGATGGCCTGATTCCACGATTCGAGCGCGGTGTGGCGCTTCGGGTCATGGAGCCATTTGTAGAGTTTGTCCTCCCACCCTAGAACGGCCACCTCTTCTAGTTCATCACTGAGAAGGTCGTCAATCCCAAGGAGAGCCGCCATCTTGATGTGGAGTAGTTCGTGGAGGACCAGAGTCACTCTCCCGTCCCGTCGCGGGTCCAGGTAGATCACGATCTTCTCGATTCCCGTCTTGTCCTCGTTCCACAGCCACGTCGAGCGCCCGCAGATCGTTTGCCGGCGCAACTTCACTCGTGTGTCCGGGCGAGCCAGCATCTTGCGAAGCTCCACCAGGAGGGACAGCTTGTTCAGTCTGCGCTTCGGCATCAGGTGTCTCCTTCACGTCGAACGCGAGACGAACAGCTTCCACCGTAATCTCAGGACCAACAGCGAGCAGAACGTCGCGAGTACGCAGGACGGCCTCCGCACGATTCTTCGGCTTGCCTGGACCGAGGTCCTTGGCGCGAGCCATGTCGCGGAGCTTGCCCCACATCTGCGAGGCGGTCATACGCGTGTCGGGATGAAGGTCGGTGCGGAACGCGAAGACGAGACACTGCTTGAGCAGCATCTTCTGGATCGTCTCGTCGTCCCCACTGGAGACTGCGGCGTCTACCATTTCGGCGAGGCGGATCATAGCCTCGTGGTCGAGCATCGTGTTGCCACCTTTGGCCGGCTTCACCACTGGAGGGGGCACCACCGGGTTGGACTCCACAGACTCACCACTCGAAGGCGGTGCGAGTTCAGGTCCAGGTGGCACCACTACCGGGGCGTTGCGAGCCGCCGGCACGAGACCTTCGAGTACGAGGTCACGGCGGGCTCGGGCGATGGTGGAGTCACTCAGGCCGGTGAGGAGCACGATCTGAGACTTCGTCATTGTCGGGTTCGCGAGGATGTATTCGCGGGCCTGCTTGAGCCGCGCCGTTGCCAGGGATGGGTGCGGGAACGGCTTTCCCTTTGACATAGGTCCTCACTTTCATGTACGGGGCACGCTTCGCCCCCCTTTTCGTCCGCCTTTTGGGGTCGTACCGGGTGGCCCCCTGTCCTCGTGCTCGCGTGGCACGTAGCTTGCTTCGGATGCACGCATCATGCCAGCGTGTGCGCGTCGTTGCATTCCCGCGCGTGCGATCGGCGCGTGCGCTCCCCGTGGGAACGCCTTCGGGTATCCCTACCAGACTAATCATCCCACATTCCATGCCAACATGCAAGCCAGCCAGGTCAAGTTCGTGTCAAATCGCCTGTCAAGGTCCCTTTACAGGGCACACGGGCGGACGCGAGGCGACAGTCATGCGGCGCAAGGATCGGGTGTTTTGCCCGTGCAGATGGTGCATTCCGCCCAGTTCTGGCCTTCCCTCGGCTGCTCGCTCCGTTGCAGCACAACAACTTAGCCCGTGGCACGGCGCCTGCACTGGCCCAGATCGTCCGCCGGAGCCCTCCGGGACAGAGCGCGGACCCGAGAGCATCGCCAGGAGCCCGAAGGACCCGCAAGGTCCCGTGGGACGGCAGCGCGAGGCTCTCGACAGAATCGAGGTGCAAGCGGCCCGTCGAGTAAGACTCGCGGGACCCATGAGCGCCGGCCAACGCCACCCAAGAGCCCAACGGGACAGCACGGGACGCGCAGAAGCGCGAGGCAACGGCCAGGACGAGAGGCACCGCGACTCCAGAGCAGCGAATAAGGCACGACCGAGGTGACGCACTGTGAGCGACCCTCCCCGACCAAGAAACGGCGGACACGCCGAGGGGAGGCCAAAGGCGTAGGCGAGGCATCGCAACGCACTGGAAACGCGAAGACCGGCAGGAACGACCTCGCGCGTGTAGCGGTTGCGTGCTACAGTGTGTGGCTGAAAGGCTCGCCCCAACGGAACCCGTAGCAGAACAATGGACGCGAACGGGCAACACAACGCCGGGGGCAGCACAAGTTGTAAGGTCAAAGAGAAAATCCGAGACGCACACTGGCACGCCTGACGAGCCCGTGAGGGCGAAACCACAACCCAAGTGCATGAGGAGACAAGTCATGGCACAGTTTCGAGGAACGGTCACCGGCAGTCGAGGCACGGCATCACGCCTCGGCACGAAAGTAAGCGGTCTCACAGTCACGGCGAGCGGCTGGAACGTCGGCGTGCGCATCGAAGTGTCGCACGAGGACGGTCGCGATGTGGTGCGCGTGTGGCGCACTGGTGGTTCCAACAATCCCCGCACGCTCGCTCAGCTTGCGGACCTGACCGCTGAGGTGTAGCATGCTGATTGTCGCCTGCATCGCAATCGTGGCTGTGTTAGGATTCCTGAGCATCGCCGTTCACGCTGTTCGCCGATAACCCTTACCAGGAGATGATTACCATGCTGACCAGCGGTCAATGTCGTGTCGCCGCGTACCTCACGGACGGTGATGTGCTGTGCGTGGAGTGCGCCGAGAAGAGCCTTCCCAACTTCGATGTCGAGGTGGACAAGCTGTACGAAGCATTCAAGGCCGAGAATCCTGGCGAGGAGCCAACGTACTACCAGGAGCGTCAGTGGCACGAGAAGGTCAACGCCGCGATCCACGAAGCTGAGGAGCGCGAGGATTTGCGCCCGCTGATTCAATACGAACTCGACTCTGAAGAATCGTGGCAGGAGTACGGCCTTTCGTGCGGCCACTGCGGCGAGGAACTTGTCGAGGCGCAGCCCGAGGAGAGTGATATCGAGCAGACCGAGGAAGCTGAAGACCTCGACAACTGGCTCGACGAGGAGAAGGAGCGCACGCGACTCGCATTCTAGACTGGCTCCTCATCGTCCCTACGGTCATCCTGGCTGTCGTTCTGTCCCTTTACATCAGGAGCATCGAATCATGAAGCCACGCCAACAGCCACGCAAGCGCACCGGCAAACTCCGTTCTGGCCGGCGCAAGGTCAAGGGCACCGGGCAGGGTTGGGGGATGAGTGTCACCCCCAAGCAACGCGCGGAAGCTCGCAAGCACGCATAGGACGAAACACAGGGTCCGATAATGATGCACCAACATCGGCACGTTTGAAGTAGTGAGGGTGACAGGTGCACCTGCATCTTTGCTACAGGGGTGAAAGATGCCGAACCCTGTGTCGCACCGTCAATCGGTGCCTGATGAGTCCACAACAGGAGACCGCAGTCATGAGCACATTTGAACTCCAGGGGATACTCACCAATGCCCTCGCGGGAATCCCATGTAAACTGGACTGGGATGAGGGCGAGGAGAACCCGATGCACCGTTTCGGTGATGTCCCACCGCTCAAGTACGTGGGACCAACGCCCGAGGAACTTGAGGCACGCATCAACGATCCGCGTCAATCGTGCGTGGCGTGGGACACCGAGGCTGAGAAACATCACGTTGTCATCGGCGAGCCCGGCTACTGCGTACTTGGTGCGGTGGCGCTTGGTTTCGGCCGCCCCCCTGGTCCATCACGGATTCCATCGTCGCGTTGTGCGTCCGGGAAACGCCCGTACTGCACCTGCGACACCTGCTTCTGAGGTTGCCATGTCTGAAACGATGAAAGGCTACTATGCGCTTCGACGCGACGTGATGGCCCTGGCCGACGATCTCAACGTCCAACGCCAGAAGATGCTCGAAACCATCCGCGCGCAGAATGAGGGCATCACGAAGCTCGTCGAGTACGCGGACAAGCTGTTCCCCAAGGCTCTCAACGAACTCGGGTCGAATGGCGAGTTGAAGAAGGAGTACCGCACCCACAACCCGTCACCCGAAGACATCGCCGCGAGCACCAATCCCAAGCAGCGTCGTTGCTCGAACTGCGAACAGCTTGGTCACACCATGCGCACCTGCACCAATGTACGCGCGGAGAAGCCTGAGCCCGAGGCCAAGCCCGAGAAGAAGAAGCGCAACGTGAGTCCCGAGCGTCGCGCCCAGTTGGCCGAACAGTTGAAGAAGGCCCGCGCGGCAAGGGGGAAGTGATGAATACACCCGACGCAACCATCAGCGACCACGGGAGCATCGTACTCCTGCATCCAATCTCCGAAGAGGCTATCACCTGGATTGATGAAAACATCGGCAACGAGGCTCAATACTTCGGAGACGCACTCGTCATCGAACGCCGTTACGTCGTGCCCATCGTCAACGGGATGCGTGCGGACGGCTTGGAGGTGTAGCATGGGAGGGAACCTCTTCAATCAGGCAGTGCCAGCACGCATTCCTCTCACAGTCAGTCTCGTGAAGGCCGGCAACGACATCATCGCGCGAGGGATCGCGCAAGATGAGACCATCTTCGAACACGTTCACTTCGCCTCCCTCGAAGAGGCGTACCGCTACATGGAGCGCACCTACAAGGTGCGATACCGTGTCATCTTCAACATTCACCCCTCATGCAAGGACCCACGATGAAGGACAAGCTCATCACCATCGTCGTCACCGTGCCCAAGAACTTCCTGGTCCTCCAGGACCGCCTTGGGTCGGCCGCTGTTTCACTGGAGCGCGTTGCCACTGATGCGACCCAAAAGTACATCAACGACCTCATGTCCATGTTCCCCACCGCAGGAGGCCAATCGTGAGCCGTCGCAAACTTCGTGGCTTCACCAAGCAACCGGTCGAGCGCGTTGTCATCTCACCGGAGAAGCGCATCAGCGAACGCAAGGTCGTGCTCAACCCCGAGAGCAACGAGTACGAAGTCAAGTACATCGAGACCATCACGCCCGCTGTTGTCAAGGTAGGACGTGCGCAGGGACCGACCACGCCAGGAGGTAAGCGCAACGTCACCGAGAACATGGCGCCCAAGGGTAGCAAGGGTGCTGCTCCCCTCATGCGAAAGAAGGGCATGTGAACGACGAGATTCGCAGTTGGGCACTCAATCTGATCGCGGACCTCAACGCATTACTCAACACCGAGACTGTGGATGACCTCTTCCTCACATTCAACGATGTTGAGCGCGACTTCGAGAAACTGCGTAAAGAGGTCGATCACGTATGAAAACAATCAAAGTGCAGACCAAGAACGTGAAGCTCATCGGTGGCCCAATGGGTGGACAGACCATCACCGTACCCAAGGGCGCTGAACACTTCCGCATCGGCAAGGTGCCTTTCTGGACCTACTCGTACGCCGGCAGGACCGATACACGCCAAGAGATGTTCGCCATCGACTCCATCTCACGCCAAGCTCGCCGGATCATCCACTGGTACGTGGGCAAACATGGGAAGGACCCTCGTGTCCAGTCTGATCTAATGAAACTCGCACCTGTACGCAAAACAGGCCGCGTAGCGCATGGTCGTGGCGCTGCAAAGCGGAGGGCACGCCATGTTCAACCTCACACCTCCTGAGCCCTTCGCCACGCTCCAGGTAGTAGCAGTGCAGAACCTCGTGGGTCGTAAGCACGATTACGTACGCATCTTCGGTTTCAAGGAACACGACCCCTTGCGCAAGGTTGTCGAGGTCGCTGTGTACGCCAACGATGCCGTAGACATCATTGAAACTGCACATCGTGAGAAGCAGTTCCCCCTGATCGAGGTACCCGAGCGTGCTATCATCAACATCTTGACCACTGCCGGCATTGACGTGATCCACATCGGCACCGTCGGCGAAGACCCTAACGGCCCTGGCCCGCACGGGAGAAAAGGCGCATGACCACACGAGTGAAGGAAGATGAGAAGTTCTACGCAACACGGATTGCACAGGGCTTTGCCATCATGCATGGCATGGATGACAGTATCGCAGGCGTCCAGCACCAAACGTTCAGTGGTGATCGCCTCAACGGATTCGACAACGCCCTAGACAACTGGTACAATCCTCTCCTCAACAACACCGTGCGACAGATCGCTCAGGAAGTTGAGCAGATGCGTCAAGCTGGTATGTTACGCCCCTTCACCGAGGGTGAACATGTTGGAGCGCTCCCTCGTAGGGTTCATTCCAAGAAGGTGACCGA
>Ga0247727_10009807_pt1 | contig 17163 bp, 15 predicted proteins | sample WisWelCaveWW1625_FD_202498 | JGI IMG/M metagenome (GOLD analysis project Ga0247727, IMG submission 202498) | Biofilm microbial communities from Wishing Well Cave, Virginia, United States - WW16-25 | ecosystem: Environmental > Aquatic > Deep subsurface > Groundwater > Cave microbial mat | place...
GTTGTTCATGACGTTTGCGAAAATGCCAAGTTGTATCAGTGTATTTTTCTGCTGGCGCGATGACATGTATGGTAATTTGCGCAAAATCTAGGTGTCAGGTCTGGATTGCGAACACGCGCGAGGGTACGATACGCGAGACCTGACAGGTTTCTGGTGCCCGCGCGGCACTTGTCGCGCGCGCGCGTCGAAAACCTGTCAGGTCTCTACCCACCACCCATGCCCGACCCCACCGATCACGCCGTCGAATTATTTAATCAAGCACAGGAATTGCGCGCGCAGGGCGATTTGGAACGCGCAGAAACATTGTGCGTCCAATCCATCGAAATTTTTCAAAACGCCGACGGCGAAAATTCTCCCGACGCGGCAAATTTATTGAACGTGCTGGCATCTATCCGCGAAGAACGTTCGGACTATGAAGGCGCGATAGGGGCAGCACAACGCGCGGTGAAAATTCTCGACGCGCTCAAAGAAAACTTTTCCGGTGAAGACGCCGCGCATGTTCGCATCGAAGCGTGGAGTCGTCTCGGCAATTTAGAGCGTCACCTCGCGCGCTATGCCGAAGCCGAAGAATTTTTGAAACGCGCGCTCGCGTTGGCAAGCGAAACGTTTGGTGAAGCGAGTGATGAAGCGTCGAACGCGCGGAACAATCTTGGCATTCTCTACAAATACACCGGCAATTTCGACGCGGCAAAAATTTTGTACGAGACCGCGTTGAAAAATGTCGAGCAAGCGTACGGACACGAACACATTTCCACTGCATCGCTGTATCACAATCTCGGTGGGTTGGAACATGCGCGCGGCGATTTTGCGGCGGGGGAAGCGCCCGCGCGCAAAGCTTGGGAGATTCGCGCGCAACATTTCGGCGCGGAACATCCCGACGCGCTGGCGGATGCGGTCGCGTACGCGGGCGTGCTGGATGGGCTGGAGCGCTACGACGAATCGGAAAAAATTTACCGCGACGTTCTCGCCCAGTACGAAAAAATCTATGGGGCGGAACATTACGAAATCGCGGCGGCAATGCACAATCTCGGCAATGTTCGTTTTGCGCGCGGCGATTATGTCGAAGCGGAAACGTTGATGCAGCGCACGCTGGCGTTAAAAGAAAAATTGCTCGGCGCGGAACATCCTGACACAGCATTGAGCATGAACAATTTAGGCGTGCTGCTGCAGGCGCAAGCGAAAAAAGATGACGCACGCGATTTGTTTCAACACGCGTTGGAAATTTTCCAAGTCACGCTCGACGAAAATCATCCGCATATTCAAATGGCGCAAGAAAACCTAAACGCGGTGAGTACTGATTCATAAAAATTTTTTCTAAAAATTTTTATGAATGAGCGGTTTTCGCTTTCCACTCTCCCCTCTCCACTCTGCACTTCCCATGTCCCTCTTTCGCTCCTTCAAACATCGCGCCTTTCTCTTGATGTGGCTCGGTCAAACGATTTCCCGCGTCGGCGATTTCATGTACGAAATTGCGTTGGCGTGGTGGGTGTTGGAAAAAACGGGCGACGCGGCGATGATGGGCGCGGTGTTGGTGTTTGCGATTACGCCCTCGGTTTTGTTTTATCTCATCGGCGGCGTGGCGGTGGACCGTTTTTCGCGCGTCGGACTGATGCTGGCGTCGGATACGGCGCGCGGCGCGGTGGTCTTGCTCGTGAGTTTTCTCGCGTTCACGGATCAATTGGAAATTTGGGAAATTTTCGCGGCGAGTTTATTTTTTGGCGTCGTGGACGCGTTTTTTCAACCCGCGTTTACCGCGCTCGTGCCGCAGATTGTGCCCGAAGAGGATTTGCCGAGCGCAAATTCGTTATCGTCCATGAGCATTAATTTCGGGCGCGTGGTGGGCCCCGCGATCGGCGCGGGGGTGATTGCGCTGATTGGCACGCCGCTGGCGTTTTTGTTCAACGGACTTTCGTTTCTCGCATCCGCCGCGTTTTTGCTGCCGCTGCTCTACATGAATATTCCGCGCGTCGCATCGGAAAAAGGCGCGTCGGTGCTGCGCGAAATGCGCGAGGGCATTGCCACCGTGTTTGCTTCACAGTGGCTGTGGATTAGCATTATCATTTTCGCGCTGACGAACATCACGCTGTCGGGACCGTACAGTGTGGCGATGCCGTTTCTCGTGAACGACAACTTGGGGGCGAGCGTGGAAACGCTGGGACTGTTGTACGCAGCATTTCCGCTCGGTTATATCATCGGCGGCGTTTTTCTCGGACGATACACGCGGATTCGCAAGCGCGGGTGGTTGATGTACAGCGTGGGCATTGTTGCGGCGTTGGCGCTCGCCGTGTTCGGCTTGCTGCCGCCGTTGTGGGTGCTGGTCATTGCCGCGTTGATCAACGGCGCGGCGTTGGAGATGGGACATTTGACGTGGATCAACACGCTGCAAGAACTCGTGCCGAATGAAAAGTTGGGGCGCGTGGTGAGCATTGACAATATGGGCTCATTCGCGTTACTCCCCATCGGTTTCGCGCTCGCGGGATGGGCGACGGAACAGTACGGCGCGCCGATTGTTTTTTTAATTGGGGGATTGTTCACCGCGCTTGTTTCGGCGGCGGGATTGTTGGTGCCCGCGATAAGGAATTTGGATTGACGGGCGAGTTTGTCATTCTGAGCCCTTCATACTTCAGGGTAAACTCCGCGAAGAATCTCTGACTGCTAATAAGAGATTCTTCGCTCCGCTCAGAATGACATGTAAATCAACATTATTTAATTTTCCAATTCTCAATCCGTTCGTACCCCTCCATCACAGCGTAGGTTCGTTCCACGCGCGGGCGCGTCAAAGACGCGCGCTGACTCCACAACAGCGGAATGATCACCGCTTGCTCTTCTACCAAAATTTTTTCGGCGCGTGAATACAACAAACGGCGGCGCAGCACATCGGTTTCGCGCGCGGCTTGCGTCACCAATTGATCGTACTGCGGCGAAGACCATTTTGTAAAATTGTACGGGGAACCCGAATGCCACGCGTCGTAGGCGAAATTGTGCGCGTCGGGATACGAGCCGCAATAGCCCATGCGAAAGAGAGGGGGCGGATCGGTTCGCAAGAGTTCGAGGTAGGTTGTGAAATCGGTGTCTTCAACGGTGATGGACGCGGCGAGCGTGGCGCGCCAATTTTGAATCGCGGCGACAGCGGCATCCAAAAATTGCTGATTTGTATTTGTGCCAAAGACCAACGCGGGCAAACGCGCGCCCGCGATGCGCGCTTGATCCAGAGTCGTTTTCGCAAGGGGCGCATCGAAATCAATGCCAATGTCCGCGTCTGCATCGGGCGCGGCATTGATGTGGGGGGGGGTGAACCAGCGCGCAGGTTCGCCCAAACGAAAGACTTGCGACACAACATCGTTGCGATTCAACGCGAGCGCGAATGCTTGGCGGAGTTGAACATTATCAAATGGCGGTTTGCTCGTGTTGAAACCAATGTAGGTGGTGCAAAGTCCGGGCAATAATTTCAAATCGCGCGCCAACGCGGGATCGGCGGCGACGCGTTCAAAATTCGCGCCTTCGATACTGTCGTACGGATCAAGCGTGTCCAATTCGCCGCGCAAATACGCGTCGAGCGCGGACGCCACATCGGGCAGCAAACGAAAACGCAAACGTTCGATGCTCACATTGTCCGCGTCGAAATAGTGCGGATTTTTTTCCAAAAGCAAAAAGCGAAACGCCTCGCGGTCAATCAACACATAGGGTCCGCTCGACCACATTTCGCCAATGTCAGTCCAATTCACGCCGCGTTCCTGAATGTTTTCGCGCGGCACGACGCGCCCAAGCCACGCGCCTACGATTGTTGGAAACGCGGAGGTGGGCTGAATCAACTGAAACTGTACCGTAAACTCAGATGTCGCGCGCACGCCCAATTCATCCGCAAAACGCTGTAGATCATCTTCAGATGTACGCGGATCCGCGCGCACAAGACGGTCTGCATTTTGAAGCAACGGCGCAAAGCGCGTGGCAAAGCCCGAACGCGTGCGCGGATCAAATACACGCTGTACGCTGTACACGACATCTTGCGCGTTGATGGGGCGGAGGCGTTCAACCTCGCCCTCCTCCGCGTTGTATTTCACCCAGTACGCATCGTCGCGCAAACGAAATTCCCACACGAGACCATCGGGCGAGACAAGCCATTCGCGCCCGAGCCCTGGCTGCGGCGAACCATCGGTTTCGCTCAATTGGATGAGATTGGCAAAGAGGAGTTGGTCAACCTGAATCGTCGGCGGATCGGTGGCGAGGGACGGATCGAGCGTCGAGGGTTCCGCGCCGAGATTGAGCGCGAGTTCGGAAGCTTGCGTCGTTGTATTTTGGCGACAACTGACGAGGAGCAAGCAAGCGAGGGAGACGAACAGAAAAAAACGAACTTGCGAAATCACACGACGATTATACTTTCTCAAACTCCCTCTCCAAAAATTCCTGCCGCGTCATTTCCATCCTGACGCCGTAAAATTCACCCGCATCGGGCGTAAAGCGCGGCCCCTGTTCGGTGACACGAAAGCCGACGGCTTGAAACATGTTTTGCGCGCGTAGGTTGTCCGCGAACGTGTACAAATAAATCGCGTTGAGCGACGAGGTTGTAAAAAGATGGCGCAGTAACGTGCGCGTTGCGTCGCGTCCGTAACCGCGATTTTGATAATCGCGCGCGCCAATCACTACACCCATTTCCGCATCGCGCCGCTGCCAATCAATCGCAAAAATTCCGATGCGTCCGATCAATTCCAATGTGTCGCGCGCAAACAAAAGGAACATGCGCCGATTCGTCGGCCCATACAAACGTTCGCCGCGCACATGCTCACGAAATTCCACCTCCGTAAATTCGGTGCGCGTGCCGCCGCTTTGGCGCAATAATTCTTCATCGCGCGCCCAATCGTACAAGCGCGCAATTTCCGCATCGCTCATCCGATCTTCAAAGCGGCGCAAATAAATTTTTCCGCCGTAGATGATCGCCATACCGCATCCCAGACCTGACAGGTTTTCATCACGTACGTTTTACATACACCATTCGCGATATACACCGCGCACGCGATAGGTGACGCGATTGGCGTAGAAACCTGTCACAGTACATCACAACTTGTCATTGCGAGCCGCCCTTGCGAAGCAATCTCCGCGCGAAACAAACCGAGATTGCGGCGATGAACTGCAATCGCATCGCAGAGGGCGCTCCTCGCAATGACAACCCCAATCTGTGATGTACTGTGTCAGGTCTTGATCTGTTCGCGCGTCAACAACAATCCCACAATCGTTTTCGCATCCGCGATTTCGCCCGTCGCAATGCGCGCAATCGCATCGTCGAGCGAAAGTTTTATCACCTCAATGTCCTCATCACCCATCAAATTCTGTTCGCCTTGAATCAAATCGCGCGCGAGATATAAAAACATTTCTTCGGTAAGAATACCGGGACTTGGAAAAAAGCGCACGAGGAAATCCAAACGTCCCGCCGTCAAACCTGTTTCCTCTTGCAATTCGCGCGGCGCGCCCTCTTCGGGTTTTTCATTTTCTTCCAGCGTCCCCGCGGGAATTTCCAGCATGACGCGTCCCGTCGCCGCGCGCCATTGTTTCACGAGTGTCACCCGATTTTGATCATCCAACGCAATCATCGCCACCGCGCCGTGATGTTCTGCAATTTCGCGCAAGGTCACATGTCCATCTTTTACGCGCACCGTGTCGAGACGTAAATTCAAGACGCGCCCGCGATACGCATATTCGCTTTTGATTAATTGTTCCATAGAAAATTCTCCATCAGTTGTTCGTACAATCCATTTCCGTTTTCGGTTCCTCATTAAACGCATACGCGTTGGGACGGTAGTAATATGCTGGATTACGCAAGGGCAATAGAGGCACGATTTCAACGCGATAGGTCAGACCATCTTGCTGAAAAAAACCGTCCCATTTGTTTTTCATAAAATTGAAAATTGCGCTTGCTTCTTTTCCCTCAAGCGCAACCGGCTCATCGTAGGCAACTCGCGCTTTTTTTTGGAGAAGCTCTTTGAGTGGCAATAAAGATTTATCCCAGGGCTGGGTATCGTCACGATCGAATTGCGCAATATAGAGAGCAATTCGTTCTGGCAAGTAAGGTTCTGTATTTTTGGGCAAATAATTTTTCAAGCGGTTATAAGTACGCTCGAGCGCAGGTGGAGCTTTGCCATCGCTTCCCTTGAAGAAAATGGCGCGCTCCAGCTCGACCCCTGAAAAGCTCCGCTGCCGCCAACTTTTGACTGTGATATGTGTAATCGAATGTTGTTCTACTTTCGTCGCAACATATTCTGAATCCGCAAAATCAAAAAAACCATCTTGCTCAATTCCCCGCAAGAGCTCACACACCTCTTTTGTCGTCAATACAGCTTTGCGAATTTGGCTACCCCCCGCATATCCAAGAATCATCTGCCCATCGGAATAGAGTACGAGTGTGGGTAGCCCGTTAGCAGCCGTTCCAAAAATAGCTGGCTCCGAATAAAGTTCGATCAACACGGGCGGTGCAAGAAACGTTCTGCTTACTTGTAAAGTCGTCGTTGGAGTGGGCGATTGGGGGATTGGAGTTTGAGTTGGTTCAACTGTATTGGCACACCCACTCACCGCCGCGTATACGATTGCCAAAATAATCCAACGGCCATGTTTCATTTGCAGGCGACGATTGAAGAATCTCATATCAAATCGCTCCATCGAAATTTTTGCATTACATTGCCACACTTGCACAAAAAAGACAAGGCGCATACTCGTTGAGTATGCGCCCTTTCCGATACGCGATATGCGATTTGCGATACGCGATCTGCGATACGCGACTTACGGAATCCGCAATTGTTGTCCGGGGAAAATATAATCTGGTGACGGAATTCCGTTCGCTTGTTGAATGGCAATGACGGTTGTGTTGCAGCGCTGCGCGATGCTAAAGAGTGTGTCGCCGCTGCGAACTATATACGGATTCGAACAACTGCCGCTTGGCGTCGGTGGTATGGGTTGTCCTGTGTCGGGAGTCGGCGGCGGCGGTGGAGTGGGGTTGGATGTGCCTCCAGGGAGGTTCAAGGTTTGTCCGGCGCGGAGCGCACGTCGCTGCACGCCCGGATTGGCAGCTACCAACGCTTCAAACGTCACGCCACAGTTGCGCGCAATTTTGTAAAGCCAATCACCTGCTTGCACGGTGTACGGATTTGTGCAGGAACCTGTCGCGCCTGTGGGTGGTTGTCCGCCGCCTTGTGGCGTTGGCACAGGTTGCCCCGTATCTCCAACGGTCGTTGGCGTTGGGAACAACGTGGGTTCGACGATGATTGGCGTGGGTGGAGGAACACCACCTTCTGTTGTCGGTGGAACTGCAGTTTCGCCGCCGGTGGGCGGTGGCACAACGAGCGTTGCGTCTGCGCCGGGCGCGGGGGTCACTTGTTGAACGATAATGGGAGTCGGATTGCCCAAGTTAGGTGGAGCAACCGTTTCATTCGCGAGCGGAACGAGCGTGGGCGTTGGAACAACGGGTCTGGTTTGGGTGCAGCCAAGCGCGGTGGCAACCAAGAGAGCGAGGGAAAAATAGAGGATCCCTTTGGTACAAAGCGATTTCATCGGTCATTCTCCTTTTTTCGATTCGCGCAGTTTGATTCACCGAATCAACTTTCGAGAATCAAATCCAAATGCGAGTCAAAGAGGAAATGCCGCCGGGTTACAACGCGCACTATAGCACACACCGCGCGCGGCGTCAAGCAAATTTCGCGCGCCAGATTAGCGAATGAGCTGCCACGCACTTTTGCAAGTGCGTGGCAGCTCATTCGCGGCGATGTTTCCAAAACATCTGAGGTCTGGTAGGATGACACCGAGAGGGGACAATGCGAGTCCTTGCGATCAGTGATGTCATTGTTGAAGCGTTATACAGTCCCGCGATCCGCGAAATTGCGCGCGACGTAGAATTTGTCGTGTCATGCGGCGATTTGCCGAGCGCGTATTTGGAATATATTGTTTCGATGCTTGACAAACCGTTGTACTATGTGATGGGCAATCACGGCGCGCGCGGGGGCAAAGACGAGTCACCCGAAGGATGTGTGAATCTCGACGGGCGCGTAGTGAATCACAATGGCTTGCTGCTCGCGGGGCTTGAAGGTTCGATGCGCTACAATGACGCGCCGCGTTATCAATACACGGAAAACGAAATGCGCTGGAAAATTTTTTCGTTGGCGCGTCAGTTGTGGTTGAATCGTTTGCGCGATGGGCGATTCCTCGATGTGTTGGTCGCACACTCGCCGCCGTTTGGTATTCACGATTTGAGCGATCCCGCGCATATTGGGTTCAAGGCGTTCGTGGACTTTATTGATCGCTACCAACCCGATTATCTCTTGCACGGGCACACCCACCTTTACGACAATCGCGCGGTGCGGGAAGCGGTGCGCGGGCATACATTGATTGTAAATACGTATGGGTACAAGATTTTGGAGATTGGTGGTTAGGTTGTTAGGTGGTTGGGTGGTTAGCGAGAACCGAGAATCGAGAAACGAGAAACGATTGACGATACGCGATTTGCGATACGCGATACGCCATTCGCCATCTGCTATGGACTTTTATTCTCTCCAAGCGGAACGCGATTTTAATGACGCGCGGTTTCATGCGTTTTTGAATGATGTTGGCGCGTTTTTGAATCGCCGCCCGAACGAATTGTTGTCATTCGACGCGGTGCGTTCGTCGCTGCCAATTTATGGACAGAGTTATCGCGGCGTGCAAGAAATCCCTGTCGAAAAAATTGTAGGCACGACGACGAATCGCTATGCCGATTTTGACCGCGCCTTTTTGCCGTCACAAGCGCGCACCAAATCGCGATTGCGTTTGCGCGATCAGAATTTGCCGCCGATCCAATTGTACAAAATCGGCGACGCGTATTTTGTGCGCGACGGGCATCATCGCGTTTCCGTTGCGCGGCAAATCGGACAAACGTACATTGACGCGGAAGTGATCGAGATGCAAACGCGCGCGCCGTTGACACGCGCGCTGCGGCGGCTCGATCCTCAAGGGTTGGAAGCGTTGGGCGAGTACGCGGCGTTTCTCGAAAAAACGCGGTTGGATAGATTGCGTCCCGATGTGCAGATCGAATTTTCGCAGCCCGGCGGCTATGCGCGTTTGCTCGAACATATCGTCGTGCATCAATACTTGCTCGGTCTCGATTACAAACGCGATGTGTCGTGGGAAGAAGCGGTGACGGATTGGTATGATTATGTGTACTTGCCGATCATTGGCATTATTCGTGAACGCAATGTGTTGGCAGAATTTCCTGATCGTACCGAAGCGGATTTGTATTTGTGGATTACCGATCATCATTGGTCTTTGAATCTACAAGAGGTTCAAAATCACACGCACGATGTCGGTTTCGAGGAAGCCGCGCAAGAGATGGTCCGCAAACGCAGTCCGCGCCTTGCGCGAAAAATTGCGCGCGCGCTGGAAATGTGGGTGTCGGCGTGGCGCGGCGAAAATGCGCCCGCGTCGAATCCCGATGTGGGTACGCCTGAACCGACATTGGAAATTGTCGAAACGGATTTGTCAAATGATTCAACGTTGGATATAGTAGAGCCACGCCTCTTTAATGATGCGCCGTATTCGTAGGACGTAGGACAAGATTTGTTGCCAACACTGTTCGGCATTTGTCCCGCCCAAGGATGGACAAATTACAAATTTGTCCTACCACCCAAAATGATTTTGCATTTTCCCCTCACTCTCGATGCGTTCCGTTTTGACGGACCGTTACCGCGCGCCCCCTCACTGTCACGCTAATTGTTTTCGACAGGCGAGGGGGATTCCAACAACCGAATGGAGCATCAACACGCAGCGTGATGAGGGGTGGAGTTTCTCTCGACGAAAAATAATTTCGCAATTTTTCGCGCACCCGCTCATCATCGAGCGGGTATTTTATTTTCACAACCTTCTCCCCCTCTCCCAAAAAAATTTTTGCAAAAATTTTTTTGGGAGAGGGGGCTGGGGGGTGAGGACCTATGGCAGACCAACTTCCTTCTCGTTCCGAAAATTTTTCGGAATGGTACAACCAAATCGTTCAAAGAGCTGATCTTGCCGATTATGGCGCGGCAAAGGGAACGATGATTATTAAACCTTACGGCTATGCACTGTGGGAAAACATTCAGGACTATCTCAACAAGCGTTTCAAAAAGCACGGCGCGAAAAACGCGTTCTTTCCCACGTTCATTCCCACCTCGTTTATTCAAAAAGAAAAAGATCATGTCGAGGGCTTTGCGCCCAATTTGTGGCTCGTGACGGCGGGGGGTGGGGAAACGCTGGAGGAGGCGTATGCAGTTCGCCCCACGTCCGAAACGACGATCAACAACACCGTCGGCAATTGGATCCAGTCGTACCGCGATTTGCCGCTGCTGCTGAATTTGTGGAACAGCTGCTTTCGCTATGAAATGCGGACGCGTTTGTTTTTACGCACATCCGAATTTTTGTGGCAAGAGGGACACACCTTTCACGCGACGTGGGACGAGGCGAATCAATACGCGCTCGACATCTTGAATGACGCGTATCTCGATTTTTATGCCAACGCAGCTGCGATGCCATCCATCGCGGGGCGCAAATCGGAAAAAGAAAAATTCCCCGGCGCGGACATTACGTACACGCTCGAACAAATGATGGGGGATCGCCGCGCGCTGCAAAGTTGCACGTCACACAATTTGGGGCATAACTTTGCAAAGTCCTTTGACATTCGTTATCTGGATCGCAATAACGAACTGCAATACGTCGCGTCAACCTCATGGGGACTTTCGACGCGTTCCATCGGCGGCATTGTGATGGTGCAGAGTGATGAAAAGGGCTTGATCATGCCCCCCCGCCTCGCGCCCACGCAAATCGTGATCGTCCCCATTCTCCGCAAAGATCAAGACGCGGGTGTGGTTATGGAAGCGGCGAATCGTATTCTGCGCGACTTGGACGATTATCGCGTGGAACTTGATGCGCGTGAAGGATTGACGCCCGGGTTCAAATACAATGACTGGGAAATGCGCGGTGTGCCGATTCGTCTCGAAATCGGACCCAAGGACATTGAAAAAAATCAAATCGTGTTGGTGCGCCGCGATACAGGCGAGAAAAAATTTGTGCCGCTCGCCCATTTGTTGGATGAAGTGAAACAGATGTTGAATCACATTCACGATACCTTGTATGCGCGCGCGAAAAAATTCCAAGACGACAATACCTTCGAGGTCAATTCGTACGACGAGTTCAAGGAACGCACCGCAGGCGAAGGCGGCGCAGGTTTTCTCATGGCGCATTGGTGCGGTGACCGCGAATGTGAAACCGCCATTCAACGCGAGACGCACGCGACGATGCGGGTCATTCCTTTTGATCAGGTCAAGGAAAAAGGAAAATGTATTCGCTGCGGGAATGAGAGCGAAGGACGCGTGGTGTTTGCGAAAGCGTACTAAAAAGTAAAGAGTAAAGAGTAAAAAGATGTGCCACTCTTTACTTTTTACTTTTTACTCTTTATTCTTATGCACTATCATCAACTCGAAGCCTCCATCTATGACAAAATCCACACGGGCTTGCGCGCGGACATTTCGTTTTGGCAAACGTTCGCGCGCGAGTGTTGCGGGGATACAGGCGAAGCGTTGGAACTCGCGTGCGGGACATTACGCGTAATGCTGCCCGTCGCGGAAGCGGGCATGCGCGTCACGGGGATTGATGAATCACCGCACATGCTCGAACTCGCGCAAAAGAAAATTGATGCCGCGTCGGATGAGGTTCGCGCGCGCATTTCGATTCAACAAGGCGATATGCGTTCGTTTGAGTTCGCGCGCAAATTCGATCTCATCTACATTCCATTCAACACACTCGGCTTGCTGTTGACGATTGAGGATCAACTTGCCGCGCTGGAAACCATCAAAAAACATCTCGCGCCGAATGGGGTGTTTGCGTTCGATGTGTTTATGCCAGATGTGGAACGGATGCGCGGCGCAGCATTGACGCGGTGGCAATTGGAGATGGACGAAAGTTTTCCCGATGGCTCGCGCGTGCAGCGCGACAATGTGCGCGAGGTGGACACGCGCAAGCAAATCATTTCGGTGACATGGCGCAACAAGGAATATCAAGCTCAAATTCTTGTGCGCGAATGGTTGACCGATTTGAAGATGACCTACTTTTTTCCGCGCGAGATTCAACATCTGCTCAAGCGCGCGGGCTATGAAATCGTTCACTATTGGGGCGATTACGAACGCAATGATTTTTGGAAAATGAATGAGCCGTGGCGACAAATTGTGGTGGCAAGGATGAAAATAAAGGATGAGGGATGAGGGATGAAGGATGAAAATAAAATGCAAAATGCCAAATGCACAATTACGTTTGACGTTTGACGCTTGACGCTTGACGCTTGACGCTTGACGGTTTCCATGACACAACCCACATCTTCACAATCGAAAATCGAAAATCAAAAATCAAAAATTGCGTTCGGTCTCACCGATCTCGCGCTCCTCGCCATGACCGTGATTTGGGGACTGAACATTGTCGTCATCAAAGCGACACTGTTTGAACTGACGCCCTTTGCGTTTGCGGCGATTCGGTTTGTGTTGGCATCCGCGCTGCTGTTTGCCATCGTGCGCGTGCGGCAGGGCGGATTTCATATTCCGCGTTCCGTGTGGGCGCGCGTCGCGGTGGCGGGGATTGTCGGCACGACGATTTATCAGCCGTTGTTTATCAATGGCATCGGACTGACGCAAGCGTCCAATAGCGCGTTGATTCTCGCTTGTACGCCCGCGTTCGTCGTGCTGCTCAATCGCGCGTTGGGACGCGAACGTCTGGCGGGACGCGGTTGGGTGGGCATCGTGCTGGCGTTCGGCGGACTCGCGCTCGTCGTTTTGTCGGGCGGCGAACTTGCGCTTGATGGCGCGGCAATGCGCGGCAATCTCATGCTGTTAGGCGCAGCTTTTTGTTGGGCGTTGTATGCGATCTTGTGCGCGCCGTTGCTGAAACGCTATTCGTCGTTGTCCGTGACCGCGCTTTCCACGATCATTGGCGCGCTGCCATTGATTTTCATCAGCATCCCAGCTGTTTTGGATCAGGATTGGACGCGCCTGTCGCTGAACGGGTGGGGCGGCGTGGTGTATTCGTCCGTGTTTGCGATTGTGGTTGCGTTCGTGATCTGGAATTACGGCGTGCAGCGTCTTGGCGGCGCGCGTACCGCAGTGTTCAACAATCTTGTGCCTGTCGTTGCCGCAATTGCCGCCGCAATTTTTTTGAATGAAGCATTGACGCCAATGAAAATTTTGGGCGCGGTGATTATTTTCATCGGCTTGTATCTCGCGCGCACGGCGAATACGGTGATTGAACCGGAAGCTTGATTCAACATGCGCGGCGCAATTTTTAGAGTAAAGCCGAAAGAGTGTTGAACCTGAAAACGCGAATCTTTGCGAATCTCAACGAATCTCCGCGAATTTACGAGAAACAAAATAAAATTCGCGAGATTCGCGGTTTGATTCGCGTAGATTCGCGTTTCCCATCCTCTGACTCAAAGTGGGAAATCCTCAAATGGTTTCTATTTCCATTTTTCACACCAACGATATGCACGGACGCCTCGACGCGATGGCGCGCTTTTCGATCCTCGCGGCAAATTTTAGGGCTGGCACAAAGCCCTCCCCGCGCCGAATTTTTCCCAAACGCTATTGACATTCCATCGTCTTTGCGGATAATAGCATCATCACCGCGCGGTCACTCGCGCCTTTTATTTTTGCAATGTGACCTGTAAGGCGATTTGCCAAATCGCCCTACCTTTTCCAAGGAGGAAAAAAGTGAATCCATCATTACCCCAATCGCGCCGCGAAACCCTCATCGTCCAAGAGATGGACAATGAACTCGTCGTGTACGATTCGCAACGCGCGCAAGCCAATGTTCTCAATCACACCGCCGCTGTGATTTGGAAATTGTGCGACGGCAAAACGAGCGTGAATGAAATCGCACAGCGCGCGTCACACTCATTGAACACGCCCGTTGACGCCGCGTTCGTCTGGTACACGTTGAACGAATTGTCGAAAAAGAATTTGCTCGTGGAACGCGCCGCGCTCCCGACGAACCTTAAAGGAATGACGCGGCGCGATTTCTTGCGCGCGGGCGTCGTCGGCGCGGCAGTCGTCCTCCCCGTGATTGTGACGATGGCGGCGCCAAAGGTTTCCAACGCGGCGAGCTGTTTGGCGATGGGACAACCCTGTATGACCCCCTCGCAATGTTGCTCGAACGTGTGCAATGTGGGAACCTGCCAGTAACGCGCGTTCGATTTCCCCATTAAACGAAAGAAAGGGTAAGCCAAAGCGGTTCGGTGAGCCCCAAAAATTCGAATCCCGTTTTTGCAAAAAACGGGTTTTGAGTTTTTGGGACAACGCGGGCAATCCAGTCCGCGTTTGCGCGTTCTTAAGCACTTGCTTGACGCGCGATTAAGGACACAAGGAGCCAACATCATGTCACAACCCAACATCCCCACCGACAACCCGATACTTGAGGCGTGGCAGCAACAACTCGCCCACGCCAGCCAGAATCCGTTTCTGCTCAACTTGCTGCTCAAGCAATGGCAGCGCGTGTTGAAACGCTTGGCGTATTTTTACGCACAGCTCGCCGCCCTGCCGCGCCGCAAGCGCCGCGCCTTGCAGCGCGCATTAGCCACCTCCTTGATTGGCGCGGCGATGCTGCTCGCGATGAGCAGCGCGCCAATTGTGTATGCCGCCCCCATCACCGTCAGCGGCGCATGCACGCTGGATGAGGCGATTACGAACGCGAACAACGATGCCGCAACGTTTCCTGATTGCGCGGCGGGCAGCGGCGCAGACACTATCACGCTGACCGCCGATGTGACGCTGGTGGCAGCCCTGCCCGACATCACCTCCGAGATTACGCTCGAAGGCGCTAACTTTTTTGTCAGCGGCGCGAACATGTTCCGCGTGTTTAGGGTGACCAGCAGCGGCGATTTCACCATCAACGACACGACGGTGAAGGAAGGTAATGCCGTCGGCAGCAACGGCGCTGGCATCTATAATTACGGTGGCACAGCGACGCTGAACAACAGCACCGTCAGCGGCAATACCGCTTCTCGCGGTGGCGGGGGCATCTATAATTATCGTGGTACGACAACGCTGAACAACAGCACGGTCAGCGGCAATACCGCTTCTCTTGACGGCGGGGGCATAAATAATCATCGTGGTACGACAACGCTGAACAACAGCACCGTCAGCGGCAATTCCGCGTCTAGCGACGGCGGCGGCATCTATAATTTTCGTGGTACGACAACGCTGAACAACAGCACCGTCAGCGGCAATTCCGCTTCTGACGGCGGCGGCATCTATAATGATTATGGCACGCTGACGCTGAACAACAGCACGGTCAGCGGCAATTCCGCGTCTGACGACGGCGGCGGCATCGTTGACTACCAAGCCACACTAACGCTACAGCGCACGCTCATCAGCGGCAATACGGCAACAAACATTGGAGACGAAATCTACCACTATAACGGCTCAATTACTGCCAACGCGTTCAACCTGTTCGGACACAGCGGCGAGACCAACGCGCAGGCACTCTACGGCTTTACGCCCGGCGCTACCGACATTACCGCCACGAGCAACGGGACAATGCCCACCGCGCTCGCTAGCATCCTCGACCCAATGCTCGCGCTCAATGGCAATCCCAACGGCACACTGACCCACGCGCTCGTGACAGGCAGTCCCGCGCTCGACAAAGCGCCGAACGCCGCTTGCACCGCGCCGCCCATCAACGACGTTGACCAACGCGGTTTCCCGCGCAACGTGGACTTTGTGCCGCCTCCTACCGCGAATGATTGCGACATCGGCGCGTTTGAATTGCAACTCACCACCGCCGTCAATGTGACAGCATTGCGCGCGAAAATAAATGATGCGGGCAACGTCGCGCTAAAATGGCGCACGACGACGGAAACGCAAATCGCGGGATTCAATGTCTATCGCAGAAATGGGCAAGGGGAATGGAAACAGATCAACGCGAATTTCAAACAATCGAAACATTCTGGCGACGCGCAAGGCGACAAGTATCGCTATGTGGATAAAAAGGTGGACGCGGGCAAAACGTATCGGTACAAGATTGAGGTGAAATATTTGGATGGGCATACGGAATGGACAGAGGTGGTGAAGGTGACGACGCCGTAACGAAAGTTTTCGCAAGGCGCGAAGTCCCCGCGTAATGAAAATGAGCTCGTCCTGAAGACGAGCTCATTTTCATTACGCGGGCTAAACTACGGTCACGCGGCGCAATACACTTTCAATTTGTGTTACAATTTGTGCAATTATGGCGCGGCGTTGGACAGCCCTTGACCGTTGGGGTAATCAAATCTATTTGACGGATGAACGTTGGGAACATATTATCGAGGCGTTCAATCATCCCGAAAGAAAGGACTAGGAGGCACACCTTCAGGATACAATCCGCATAGGCGCGCGCAAACAGGACTCGTTGAACCCGCGTAAATACCGTTACAGCAAACCATTTTCCGAATTAGCGGATGACAATACACACATCGTTGCGATTGTTCTGTTTGCCTTTGTCGAACTCGAGTCGGGAGAACCTGCGGCGAACAACTACATTGTGACTGCGTTTCAAAAAGAAATTGAATAACGTATGACACCCATGTTTAACTATGATGAAACGAGCGATACGCTCTATGTCTCTTTTGCGCCCGGTGAACCTGCGACGGGGATTGAATTGAATGAACATATTTTGCTGCGTCTCAATCCAACCGAACGGCGCGCGATTGGACTGACCTTTTTTGAATATTCACTTTTGGCACAGCGCACAGAAATCGGACCGCGCAGCTTTCCACTCACGGGCTTACAGGAACTGACACCGCAACTCAGAGAACTCGTTTTAGAAATCCTCGTCAAATCCCCTGTCACGGAAATTCTATTTCTTACCGCGTATACTCCTTCCGCTGTCGAAATGATACCCATTACGTCATTGCAGCCGTTGACGGTGGCGTAAAGGAAAAATAGAAAAAATTTCCCACGCACGAAACGTTACGGCGAACGTTCCCTACATCCACCCATGTCCACCCGCGCCAAACCGCAGCGCGCCGCCAAACGCGCGCCAGAGAAAACAAAACCCGCGAACCATTCCGCCGCGCCCGCGCCCGACCCCCAAACCATTCCCCTCACCAGCGTCTTTACCAACACCCTGCCCAACATCTTGAATCAACTCGGCATCTCGCTCGCC
>Ga0247727_10009808_pt1 | contig 17162 bp, 14 predicted proteins | sample WisWelCaveWW1625_FD_202498 | JGI IMG/M metagenome (GOLD analysis project Ga0247727, IMG submission 202498) | Biofilm microbial communities from Wishing Well Cave, Virginia, United States - WW16-25 | ecosystem: Environmental > Aquatic > Deep subsurface > Groundwater > Cave microbial mat | place...
TTGCTGGAGGCGAGTTCGGCTTCGGCAGGTCAGGTGATTGACCAGCGGCGCATCTCCGAACTGCCGCTCTCGGATGGGAATCCGTTTGTGCTGACGCGGCTGGCGCCGGGCATTGCCTACGTCGGCGATCTGAAGTTCTCGCGCCCGTTCGACAACGGGGGCACGTCAGCCATCGTGGCCGATGGCGCGCCGGGGCGGAATGAGTTCACGCTCGACGGCGTGCCAAATATGGCCAGCGGCGGCGGACTGGGACGCGTTGCGTTCGTGCCGCCAGCCGACGCCGTGCAGGAGTTTAAGGTCGAGACAGCGGCTTATGACGGGCAGACGGCGCACACTGCCGGCGCGACAATCAACGTCACGCTCAAGAGCGGAACCAACGGCTTGCACGGCTCGATTTCCGAATTTGTCCGCAATGACGTGATGTCGGCCAACCCCTTCTTCCTGAACCGCACCAACCTGACTGCCAACCCGTCACGCGACCGTGACCGCGACGGCAAAGCCGACCGCGATCCGCTGCGCTACAACCGTTACGGTTTCACGGTGGGCGGCCCGCTTTTCCTGCCGCGCTTTGGCGAAGGCGGCAAACCTTATTGGGATGGCCGCAACAAGAGCTTCTTCTTCTTCGCGTATGAACGCTTGAAAGACGTTTTCCCCGAACCGGGACAGTTCACCGTGCCGACGGTCAAACAGCGCAACGGCGATTTTTCGGACCTGCTGCCGAGCATCGTGATTTACGATCCGGCGACGGCGCGGGCCGACGGCGCGCGCGTGCGCCGCGATCCGTTCCCCGGCAATATCATTCCGCCAGCCCGCTTCAGCACGATTGCCAAAAACTTTCTGGCTTTTTATCCGCTGCCGAACCAGCCGGGCAACGCGCAGGGCCTCAACAATTACATCAGCGGCAATCCGCGCACCGACAATTTCCATTCCGAATCGTTGCGCTTCGATCAGACGCTGACCGAAAAGCAGCGCTTCTTCATCCGTTATACCCACAACAACCGCGTCGAGTCGCGCGGCAATTGGACGGGTCTGGTCAACGGCATTCGCCCGACGGGAAACTTCCTGTTCCGTATTAACGACGGCGGCACGTTCGATTACGTCTACAACCTCGCGCCGTCGGTTGTGCTCAACACCCGCGCCGGTTTCTCGCGTTTCAACGAGCCGAGCCGCAGCCAGAGTGAGGGCAATTTCAATCCGGCCAGTCTGGGTTTTCCGGCGGCGACCTCGGCCTTGTTCGGGCCGGAGCAGTATCTGCCGCTTTTTTTGATCGGCAGTTACTCGGCGCTCGGCGCTACGGCGGGGAGCGGTTCGACGCACAACATCTATTCGTGGCAGACGACGCTGACCAAGATTGCCGGGCGTCATTCGTGGCGCTTCGGCTATGACTTCCGTTCGTATCGTGAAAACGGTTTCGGCGCGGGTATCTCAGCGGGGGCGTATGTCTTCGATAATACCTTTACGCGCGGCCCGCTGGATAACTCGGCAGGCGGAGCGATTGGACAGGATTTGGCTTCCTTCCTGTTAGGGCAACCGACCGTCAACGTGATTGACCGCAATTCGGCGCGCTCAAACCAGACGCTTTACAATGGCATGTTCGTTCACGACGACTGGAAAGTGACGCGCAATCTGACGCTCAATCTCGGCTTGCGCTACGAATACGAAGGCGCGACCAACGAACGTTTCAACCGCAACATCGTGGGCTTCGACCAGACCGTCGCCAGCCCGATTGAAGCGGCGGCGAAGGCAGCCTACGCCGCCAGCCCGATTCCCGAAGTCCCGGTCGCCAGCTTCAACGTGAAAGGCGGATTGCTCTTTGCCGGCAAGGATCGTCGCAGTTTCTGGGATGCGGACAAGAACAACTTCCAACCGCGCATCGGCTTTGCTTACCAATGGAAAGATAAGACAGTGATTCGCGGTGGCTGGGGTATTTACACGGTGCCCTTCGTCATCGGCGGCGTCAATCAAGCAGGGTTTTCGCAACAAACGCCTTCGATTGCCAGCTTCGACAACGGTCTCACGTTTATCTCGAATCTGGCCAACCCGTTTCCCTTCGGCGTGCTGGCCGCGGCGGGCGCGAGTTTGGGGTTATCGTCGCAGCTTGGGCAGTCGCCTTCGGCCTTGCCGCGTGATTTGAACAACACCCAGGCGCAGCGCTTTTCGTTCGGGTTCCAGCGCGAGTTGCCGGGCAACTGGCTGTTGGAATTGTCCTACGTCGGCAATCGCGGCTATGACGGCGTAGTCGGTATTAACCGCAACTTCCTGCCGCGCCAGTATCTTTCGACCAGCCTGTTCCGCGATCAGAGCCAGATTGACGCGAACAACTTCCTGAACACGCTGGTGCCGAATCCGTTGCGCAATCTGGTTCCCGGCACCGGCTTGAACGGCGCTACGATCAATCGCGCGCAACTGCTTCGCCCGTTCCCGCAATTCGGCAGTGTGGGCGGGATTCGCAACGACGGTTCGAGCAGTTACAACAGCGCCCAGCTTCGCGTTGAGAAACGGTTCAGCCGCGGCTTCACGACGCTGGTCAGCTACACGTTCTCGAAGTTCCTCGAAAAAGGCTCGCTGCTGAACGAGAGCGATACGAACTTCGAGCGCCGCCGGTCGGATGCCGACTTGCCGCATCGTTTTGTGGTCAGCGGCATTTGGGAATTGCCGTTCGGGCGTGGCCGCAAGTGGGGCGGCAACTGGCGCCCGGCAGTGAATGTCCTGCTCGGCGGCTGGCAGGCGCAGGGCATCGGGCAGCTTCAGAGCGGACGCCCGCTGACCATCGGCAACGTCTACTACAACGGCGACATCACCCAATTGAAGACCGACATCAGGAGCAGCAACGTGGATGGCCTGGTGTTTGACACCAGCAGGTTTTACTTCACCGACGCCGCCGTGCAAACCAACGGCGTGGTTGATCCGGCCAAACAACGCAGCGACCCGCGCATTCAGCTTGTCGCTAACGTCCGCGCGCTTCCCAGCCGCTTTGCCGGATTCCGCAGCGATCCGCTGAACCTGTGGGATTTGTCGGTGAGCAAGAACTTCTCGTTCACGGAAAAAATCAAGCTGCAACTGCGCGGCGAGTTCCTGAACGCTTTCAACAAGGTCATCTTCGACAACCCGAATCTGTCGCCGAACAGCGCCAACTTCGGCAAAGTGACGGGACAGTCCAATCTGCCGCGCGACGTGCAGATCGGGCTAAAGCTGATCTTTTAGGATCGCTTGGGAAATAAGTCTGTTCACGGCTCATGGCAAGACCAGCAGACAGAAAAATGTTTGACAGAAAAATAAGAGGCGGTGCGAGGAGTTCTACTATTTTTCTGTCCCACATTTTTCTGTCTAATGGCTGGCAGAGTTATTTCGTATCCGTTCCTTAGCGAATGTTTGTTTTGCATTTCCGGCATTCCGAAAGGATCGCCTAGTCGAGATTACAAATGATGAAACTGCTTTGTTGGATCGGTGTGTTGGTCGCCTGGCCATTCGCTGGGCTGTCCGCGACCCAGCGCGCCGACCTGACAGACGGCTATGTAAATATCCGCAAGGCGCCTTACCGGGCGGCAGGCGACGGTAAGACTGATGACACGCGCGCAATCCAATCCGCGTTGGATGCGGTGGGCAAAAGGGGCGGAGGCGTCGTCTTTGCGCCCACCGGGACTTACCTGATCAAGAGCCACCTGACAGTTCCAGCCGGAACTTCGCTGGTCGGAGTCGCCCGCGCGCCGCAGCTTTACAACGCCAGGTCACCCGGCTCCACCTTACTTGCTGTCGAGGGCGCGGGCAGCACGGAAGGGACGGCTTTCATTACGCTGGAGGGGCCGAACTCGACGCTGGAAGGGATCACGGTTTTTTATCCCAATCAGATTGTAGCGGACGCGCCTACGCCCTATCCGTGGACTGTCCGCGCCGGCTCGAACTACAACCTTTCCCTCATCAACGTGCTGCTGGTGAATCCATATCAAGCGGTGGATCTGGCTACGCAAGGCAGCAGTCGCCACTATATTCGAGGCCTTTACGGCCAGCCCCTTTTCAAGGGCATCCGGGTGGACAAATGCTATGACGTCGGTCGCATTCAGGACGTGCATTTCTGGCCGTTCTGGTCGCTGGACAAGAAGGTGCTGGACTTTCAGCTCGCCAGGGCCACGGCTTTCATTTTTCAGCGAACCGATTGGGAGATGGTGGAGAACATTTTTTGTTGGGGCTACCGCGTCGGCATTGAACTCTCGGCCTCGAAGGATGGAGCAATGAACGGGCAGATGACCAACGTGGGTCTGGACGCGGTTGACATCGGCATCCTTGCGCGAGACACGCAAGGCCCCGGCGTAGCGTTCTCCAACCTGTCCATCGCCAACGACAACAACGGAAAGGATCACATCGCCATCTGGGGACAGGAAGGCGAGAAGAACTCCGGCAACCGTGTAATCACTGGGACGGCTTTTCTGTATATCAACGGCGGAAGCTTCTGGGGGCATTGGATTCGCGTTGTGAAGTGGGAAACTCCGGGTGTCATCACGCTCGCATCATCGCGTCTCGCTCCTTTCCGGCTGAACGGGCCGATGATTGAAATTGTGGCCGGGCAGGCGACGATTCACGACAATACGATGGCGATGTACCCAGGAGTGAAGGCTGCCAAGGGCATTGCGATTTCTCTCGGCCCACAAGTCGAAAGCGTCATCGTGCATCACAACCAACTGAACGGACACAGCATTGTGAACCAGGCAGGAGAGCGCGCGACAATCACCAATAACCAGCCGCAGGCGCCGTGAGCGCCTGCGGCATCGGCGTTTTTACGTATCCTGCCCCCACTAACCCTACGGAAAACTTTATGCGGTTTTATCTACTGACTCTGACTCTGACCGTCGTCACCCTGGGATTTGCGCCCGGCGCTCCGGCTTATGCTTCGTATGAAGTCAGGATCGAAAACAACGTCGCCATGAAAACGCGCGACGGCGTGACGCTGAACGCCGATGTTTACCGCCCCAGAGCCGAAGGGAAGTTCCCGGTCATCCTCGAGCGCACGCCTTACGATAAGCGCAGCGGCGTCGGGTTCGGATTGAAAGCCGCGTCTCAGGGCTATGTTTACATTGTGCAGGACGTGCGTGGTCGCAACGCTTCGGGCGGCGACTGGTATCCTTTCAAGTACGAATCGCAGGATGGCTACGATACGGTGGAATGGGCGGCGGCGCTCCCCTACTCTAATGGCAAAGTTGGCATGTGGGGCGGGTCGTACGTGGGCGCGACGCAGATGCTCGCGGCGGTGGCCGCGCCGCCGCACCTCGCCGGCATCATGCCGGTGGTCACGGCTTCCAACTATCATTCGCACTGGGCTTATCAGGGTGGCGCTTTCTCGCAATTGCTCGCTCAGGCGTGGTGCTCCGCGCTGGCGCTCGACACGCTCCAGCGGCGTGTCGGAAAGAGCGCCAGTCCTTCGTACTGGGATTTGAAACGACCGCCTGCCGAATATCCGTTGCTCGATCTGGGCGCGCCGGGTGGTTTGGCTGACTACTACTACGACTGGGTCGCGCATCCTGCTTATGACGAGTACTGGAAACAATGGTCAATCGAAGAACGCTTCTCTCAAATCCAGGTTCCCGCGCTGCATGTCGGCGCCTGGTACGACCTCTTTCAGGATGGCTCCATCCGCAACTATGTCGGCATCAAGCAACACGGCGGCAGCGAGGCCGCACGGAAAGGCCAGCGCCTGATCATCATGGCTGGCGGACATGCGGGCGCCGGGCAAAAAATCGGCGAGGTTGATTTCGGCAAGGATTCGACCCTGGACACCTGGGCGCTCGGCCTGCGCTGGTATGACTGCGTGCTCAAAGGCATGGACAACGGGATGACCAGAGAGAAGCCCGTGCGAGTTTTCGTCATGGGCAAGAACGTCTGGCGCGATGGGGAAGACTGGCCGCTGGCCCGCGCCAAAGCCACACGGTACTACCTGCGCTCGAATGGGAAAGCCAACTCGCTCAACGGCGACGGCACGTTGAGCACGACGCCCCCCGCAAACGAGCCTGCGGACAAATACGTCTACGACCCGGCGGCCCCCGTGCCGACGCATGGCGGGCCGATTCTGGGAGACCCGATACGCTTTCCTCCCGGCCCACTCGATCAGACGAAGGTGGAGTCCCGCTCGGACGTGCTTGTTTACACGACTCCCGCTTTTCAGCAGGACACCGAAGTAACCGGCCCGGTCACGCTGGAACTGTATGTCAGTTCCTCCGCCGTTGACACGGATTTCACGGGCAAGCTGGTTGATGTGTGGCCGAATGGGTTTGCAGAGAATTTGACCGACGGCATTCTGCGCGCCCGCTATCGAAATTCGATGGAGAAGGCGGAGTTGATGAAGCCCGGCGAAATATACAAACTGACAATCGAACTTTGGTCAACTTCAAATGTGTTCCTGGCCGGTCACAGGCTGCGGCTGGAAGTTGCGAGCAGCAACTTCCCGCGCTTCGACCGCAATCCCAACACGAATGGCAACCCGGGAAAGGCCGCCACACACATCAAAGCCGCCAATGTGGTCTACCACGACCGACGCCACGCTTCAGCTCTGATCGTGCCGATTATGCCCTGAGGAAGGAAGCTTTCATGACTGACCTGACTGAAACTCGCCGCGGCTTTCTTGGCGCGCTGGGCGTTGCGCTCACGAGCTTGCCGTTTCCCGAAACGCAGCATGAGCGGCCACTCGAACCGCTCGCGGCCAAAGCCGATGGCGTTACCGACGATACCGCCGCGATTCAAAAAGCGTGCGATGAAGCGGCCAGGACCGGCGCGCGCGTGTACCTCCCGCCGGGGCGCTATCTGGTCAAAGGAAGCCTGCGCGTTCCCCCTGGCGTCACGGTTCAGGGCGCGATGGAAGCGCCGGTCTGGAGCGCGCCGCTCAAAGGCTCGGTAATTCTGGCCACCGGCGGTCGCAACCGGGAGGACGGCCCCGCGTTGTTCGAGCTGGGACATTCCTCGGCAGTGCGCGGCCTGACCATCTGGTATCCCGAACAGCAGCCCGCCAGCATCACGCCCTATGCCTGGACCTTCCACCTGCAAGGCAACGACAACACCATTGAGAACATCACGCTCATCAACTCTTACAACGGCATCCGCGTGGGTCCTGAAGGCAACGTCCGGCATCGCATCCGCAGCGTTTATGGCTGCGTGTTGCGCCGCGGCATCCTGGTAGACAACTGCACGGACATCGGCCGGATTGACAACGTGCAATTTCACTGTCACTGGTGGTCGGAGCGGGAAGTGGGCGGGGATTGGAAGCCGGTTCACGAGTTCATGTGGAAGCATTGCGAAGCCTTCATTTTTGGCCGCACCGACTGGGAGTATGTCAACAACACCTTCGTGTTTCCCGCCAACATCGGCTACCGTTTCATCGAAACCAAAGCAGGCATGACCAACGGTCAGTTTTCCGGCATCGGCGCGGATGAAGCCAATGTGTGCGTGAAAGTGGAGGCCATCCAGCCGATGGGCCTGCTCATTTCCAACGGCCAATTCGTCTGCATGCATGGCGACCGGCGCGTCGGCGTGCTCGTGGAGAGAACCTGCAAAGGCTCCGTGCGCCTGGTGAACTGCGCGTTCTGGGGGCCGAACCGGCAATGCGTCGTTTCGCACAGCGAGAGTTTCGTGTCGCTTTCGGATTGTTATGTGAGCACTACTTTTGGCGGGAAGAACAACTCCGGCCTGTCGCTGATCGAAGCCGACAACGGCAAGCTCCAGGTGCGCGGCTGCAGCTTTGGCACCGGCGAACTGAGCATCGCTTTGCGCCAGGGTCTGGAGCACGCGATCATCACCGAGAACAACGGCGTGCGCGGTGTGGAAATCCTCAATCAAATCGGCGACAAAGCCGTCATCACCAATAACGAGCCGGAGCGAAAACAGCAATGAATGATCGGGCGCGCGCGCCGTCGCAACCTGGGATGGAAACGGCGGATTACACCGCTCACGCTCGCCCTGATCGCCTCACTGCTGGCGGGATGTGTTCCTGACCGGTCAGTTGATCGCATTGAGCTTTTCAGGGCGATTCAGCATCAGGCGCGCGATGCGTCCGTCTTTTTCGTAAAGCACAGTGGGTGTGTTTTCAGTCATCTTCGGCTCTTCCTTTCTCAGGCTGTTTTCAGCCGGGCGACATCTTCCAGCCCAAGCTCCGTGATGAGTTGTTCGCGCAATTCAAATTTCTTCACCTTGCCGCTGGCCGTGAGCGGAAACCCGGCGACGAGGCGGATGTACTTCGGGACCTTCTGCCGGCTGATGTTGGCGCGGCAGTATGTGCGAAGCTCTTCTTCAGCGTCAGTTTGCAAAGGGCGCTCACCCGGTTTGAGCCGCACCAGCGCGCACAGTTCTTCGCCCATAAAAGCGTCGGGCACGCCGATCACCTGGGCTTCGGCCACTTTCGGATGGCGCATGAGGAAGGCCTCGATCTCCGCCGGGAAAAGATTCTCGCCGCCGCGAATGACCATCTCCTTCACGCGCCCGACGATGTTGACGTAGCCTTTTTCATTCATCGTCGCCAGATCGCCCGTGTGCAGCCAGCCGTCAGCATCAATCGTTTCAGCCGTCTTGTCCGGCATCCGGTAATAGCCCTTCATCACCAGATAGCCGCGCGCCAGCAACTCGCCCGCTTCGCCGAAGCCGACCGGCTCGCTGGTTTGCGGATTCACGATTTTGACTTCGGTGTGCGGCTGCGGAATGCCGACCGTCGCCGACTTGAGTTCAAAGCTGTCGCTCGGCAAGGTCTGTGTGATGATCGGGCTGGCTTCCGTCTGGCCGAAAACGATGGCGACGTCGGCGCCCATCTTCTCTTTGACCTGTTCCATCAGCACCACCGGCACGGGCGAGCCGCCGCTGCCCACCTGGCGCAACGCTGAAAGGTCGAACTCTCCGGCCTGCAAGCCCTCCTGGAAATATGGATGCTGGAGCATCGCAATCAGCATCGTCGGGACGCCGCCGGAGTAGGTGGCTCTTTCGGCCTCGATCAACTCCAACTGTTTGGCGGGATCGAAGGTGATCAGCGGGATCAGCGTGGCGCCTCTGGTCAGCGCCCCCAGCGCGTGCAATATGCAGCCCGCGACGTGAAAGAAGGGCATCGGAGTGACGAGACGATCATCGGCCCGAATTCCCCAGCGCACGGATGAGAGCAGCGCGTTGTTGACGACGCCGTGATGCGTCAGCATCGCGCCTTTGGGAAACCCGGTCGTGCCGCTGGTGTATTGAATCTGCGACACGTCGTGCGGCGTGACGCTCGATTGCCGCGCCTGCAATGCTTCATCGGTCAGGCTTCCGCCCAGCGCCACTGCGTGCGAGTAAGGCAGCAGGCCGGTCTGCGGCGTGTCGCCGACGAAGATTACTCGCTTCAGTAACGGCAGCCGCGCGCAGCGCAGTTCCTCGCGCGCCGGATCGGTGATTTGCTTCAGCTCCGGCGCGATGCTGTAGATCGCATCGAGGAACGAATTGTCACGGTAAGCGGCAATCATGGCGAGCGTGGCAACGTCGCCCTGGCGCAGCACGTATTCAAGCTCGGCCGCGCGGTAGTTGGTGTTGACCGTCACCATCACCGCGCCGATTTTGGCGAGCGCCATCATCAGCATCAACCATTCCGGCACATTGGTCGCCCAGACCGCGACGTGCTCGCCTTTTTCAATGCCGAGCGCGAGCAGCCCTTTGGCCAGCCGGTTGACTTCATCGCGGTACTGGCGGTAAGTCAGCCGCAGATCGAGCCCCAGTTCGGGATAGCGATAAACGAGGGCTTCGCGGTCAGGCCGGGCGGCGGCCTGCTGGTCGAGCAGATCGCCAATGGTCAGCTCGATCAATTCGAGACCTTCGCTCTCAGCTTCCCAAATTGCGCGGTCGCTTCTGATTCCCATCTTCGATTCCTCCTCTCAGGGCCGAGCGCGCTGTGGCGGCGCGGGCGGCGGTTGCCTGGCATCACGTATTCGATCCACAACCCCATCATCTCTTCATCGCCCGGCTCGCCCCACGCCTGCGTCTTCTGCTTTCAGCCATGATCTTCTCGATCTCCTCGGCTTTCCTGGGCGTGCTGGCTGAGAGGTTCTCGCATCCGTCGCGCGTCACCAGGATCATGTCTTCGATCATAATCGCGATCTGACGCTCGGGAATGTAGAGCTTCGGCTCGATGGTGACGACCATCCCCGGTTGCAGGGCTAAGGAATAATTGCGGTCATCCTGCACTTCGAGTCCGATGTGGTGGCCGAGGTCGCGCACGCCGAAGCCCGCGGCGCTGTAGCGCACGATCCCGGCGTTGTGCGCCAGATAGTGCGTGGGCGACGGCATGATGCCCCAGACGCGATCCTCACCCATGCGCCTGATGTCCTCGAACGGCTCCAACCCGTGTTGGCGAAAGACCTGCGCCGCCGCCTTGATCACGTCAATCATCATGACGCCCGGTTTGATCGCGGCCATCGCCGCCTCCTGGGCTTCGAGCACGATGTCGTAGTACTTGCGCTGCTCCGTCGTAAAGCGCCCCGAGACCGGGAATGTGCGACAGAGATCGGCGGTGTAGGTCTGATACTCCGCCGCCCCGTAATCAACGAAGAGCATCTCGCCCGCGCGCATCACCCGATCCACCGCGTTGTAGTTTTCGCCCCTCAGCGTAAAGAGCGTCAGCGCGTCCGTCCCCGACGCGACGATCGGAGCGAACGAGGCGCGCGGCGAGCCTTCGCGCTTCCACACGTACTCCATCAAGCCCGCAAACTCGCGGTCGTTCATGCCGGGGCGCAGCGCGCCGAGCGCCTCGATCATTCCTTTGCCGCTGATCTCGGCGGCGCGGCGCAACGCCGCGATCTCGTGCTCGTCCTTGACGAGGCGCATCGCTTTGAGGTGTGGCGTCAGGTCTTCAATCTTCGCGCTGGTCAGCCGCGCGGCGATGGCCCGCTCGAATTGCTGCGCGAGCGTGAGCGGCGCGGGCAATCCCGGCGGCGCATAAAGCCGGCTGTTGTCGCGCGGCAGATAAACCACCGGCGCATTGCCGATCAACTCCGCCAATCGCTCGCCGAACTGATCTATCGGATAAGTGAGATCAACGCCCGTCGCCCGCGCGGCTTCCTGCCCCGGGGCCAGCCGCCGCCGTGGCCGGTTCCAGGTTGCGCCGCGGAACGCTTCGTCGGCCATCGGGTATTGTGCGCCGGCGAATTGATATTTGTCCGGCAGAAAGAGAATCGTGCGCCGGCGCGCGGGCTGCGAAACGGAAGCATCGGCAGTCATCACCAGAATCGCGTAGGGCGATTCCACGCCGGTCAGGTACCAGAAGTTGGGATCCTGCTTGAAGAGGCCACTCTCAGCGATGGAGTAGCGGCCCGGCACGATCACCGGCGCCTGCCCGATCATCGTCGCCAACCGGGCGCGGCGCGCAACGTAGACTTCGCGCGGGAAGGCGACATCGCTCTGCCCCAACGCTCGCCCGCTGAGCAGCGCGCCACAGATCGCCGCCAGAAGACAGGCAGTCTGGCAAATCATTCCGCGTCCACTCGTGTCGTTGAACGGCATTGATTGCCCTCCTATTCGTTATCCCAAAACGCTTCCAACTCGACTCCTAACCCATCCGCTAGCCGATTCACAAACGCGTAATAGCTCGTCACCTGGTTGATGTCCAGAATCGCCTCGTCGCTAAAACCCACCGCGCGTAATGCGCTGACATCAGCTTCTCTCAGGTTCCACGGCTCTTGCGTCAGTTTGGCTGCATATTCGAGCATTGTGCGATCCGCGCTATTCAACTGTGCCTGGCGGAAGTCAGTCATCAACTGCTCGACCAGCGCCTCGTTATTCGTCAGCCGACGGATCCCCGCTCCGTGATGTTTCATTCAGTACCCGCAGCGATTGAGCGACGAGACCACAACTGCGATCATCTCACGCTGCACTCGCGTAAGGTCTGAGCGACCACGCATCAGAGTTTTGTACAACTCGAAGTGGCCGGACAGTGAAGGAGGGTTGAGGCTGTGTATCTTCAATATGTTATCAACTCCGCCCCAGGGCTCGACCAATCTGTCATATAGTTTTTTCAGTTCGCCTTCAGCTTCGCCTTCATGAATAATCTTGATCCAGGCCATAGAAGTCTCCTTTGTGCTCGTTCACCTTTGGCAGCTTCGGCCTTGAACGTTCGATGATCGAATCGAAATCCGTTCCGATGCGAGAGCGGCTTACTGCTTCATCCCCAGCAAGCGCATCTCGTGTTCGAGGGTTTCGGCCAGGCCTTCCTGCAACGAGCGCGGATTGTAACCCAACTCGCGCCGGGCCTTGGCGTTGTCGCCGAGATAGGTCACTCCGGCGATCGCGCGCAAGGATTCACTGGCATAGGCTTCCTGCACCGGCGCCACTTTCTCGACCACTCCCATGACCGCGGCCATCGCTTTCATCATCCCCGGCGCCGCTCGCATTCGGGGCGCGGGCAAGCCGGTGATGCGCTCGGCCAGCTCCATCCCCTCGATAAAAGTATGGCGCGGCCCGGCAATAATATAACTCTCGCCCGGCCGGCCTTTTTCCATGGCCAGCATGTGCCCGCGAGCCACGTCGTCCACGTGCGCCCAGCAGTAAGCCGATTCTCTGGGCATCATCGGCAGCTTGCCTTGCAGATACTGAAGCAAAGTCCGGCGGACGGCGCTCGTATCGCCCGGGCCATAGATCAAGCCCGGCAGGACGATCACCAGCGGCAAGCCGGCGGCCATCATCGGTTCCGCGACCTCGTAATGCGCCGCGGCTTTGGTGCGTTCGTACTCGCTCAGGTACGGGCCGGTGTAGCGGTAGGTCTCGTCCACCAGCCGCCCGCGCGTATCGGAAAAGACGCCCAAGGTGCTGGTGTAGACGCCTTTGGGGATGCCCAGCTCCCGCATCAGCTCCAGCACATTGCGTGTGCCCTGAACATTGGTCGCCTCGGCTGCGCGCTTGTCCTTCACGCCGACCTTGTACCACGCCGCGACGTGAAAGACGCCATCCACGCCCGTCATCGGAGCGCGCATGCTTTCTTTGTCCGTCACGTCGCCTTGATGGACGGCGATGCCAGGTTCGGCCAGGTCTTCGGCCTTGGCCGGGTTGCGTACAACAGCGACTACCTGATGGCCAGCCTTGACCAATTGCCGTGCGAGGCGTCCGCCGACAAATCCTGTGGCGCCGGTCAGAAAGTACTTCATCAGTATCCTCCAAGTGAAAGTCGGGTTTTGATATCTAGCGTGACTAGCGGCTCCTGACGGCCGAGTTGGCCGCGGCTCCGGAGTAACCGAGTCAGGCGCGGTTCAAAGCTGCCGAAACCAGCAGCAAAACGATAATGACCAAGCTGGCTACTGTCCCTATCCATAAGTACCATAGAGTCCCTACCGCTGCGAAAAGCATGGCCCACCACGCCCATCCATATCCTCGAGCGTAGCAAGCGATGAGGATGAGCCAGACGGCTCCGTAAACAATGAAGATCGTCTTCATCAAGGTCGAGCGGGGTTCGATACCGATGGCAGACACTATTTTCGTCCAGGGTCCGAGTTGTCCGGCGTACTCGCCGGTCTTGGGTGTCACGTAATCGCCGACTACGAAAGCCCTCGCGCCATCGAACATCATCCAACCCGCTTCTATCAGCGCCAGTATAATCGCAATCCACCTTAGCCAACTCATAGCTTGTCAGTCCTCCTCATTTCAAGGTTTACGGCGCAACAGCGGCGGCGCGGGCGGCGCCAATGGTGATTGATTGGCATCCACGTATTCGATCCACAGGCCCATCATCTCTTCACCGCTCGGCTCGCCCCAGCGAATGGTTTTGCCCGGATCCGGGTTGAGCTTGTTTTTGGCCGAGTTGTCGAAGTGCGCGACGGTGAAGATGCGCGTGCCTTTCGGGAACGGCTGCGGGCGTTTGAGCACGTAGGTGGTCTGCCAGTTGAAGCTGTAGTTGGGCGCCGAGAAGACGACTTCGCGGCGCCCATCGGGGTAAAACGCTTCGACCTTCATCGCCTTGCCCCGGTAGTGCATGTGCGCGGTGAAGGAGAGCGCCTCGACCGCGTGGTCGAATGTGTAGCAGGAAGTGACGCGGTGATTGCCGGCAAAGGGAGGAATCTTGAAGAGGTTGTTCCAGATCTCCACCCGTTTGACCTGGCGCTTGGCCGGCCCTTTGGCAAAGATCAGGCCGATGCGGGTGCGGTCTTTCTCCGGCTGGCCCGTCTTCGTGTAATGCACTTGAAATCGGAGGCTCGCTCCGGCCGGAACCTTGACCGCATAGCCCGGCGGGCGAATGTCCGGCCCCTTGCCCGGCAGGTAGATTCCGACCTGCGGCCCCTCATCGGGTTTCAGCCCCGGCCAGGCGCCGCCTTCAGGTAAGCCGCAGCCATCATCGAAGACCGGCGCTTCCTGGCGCAGATGCAGCAGGTGGCCGCTGTCGTAAACGTATTTATTCCAGAAGTCCCAGTCCCTCGCGTCAGCAAAGGACGGCCCTTTGGGTGGCGCCACGAAGACCGTGGCGTGATGAACGACCCTGCGATTGCCCGGCCTCACTTCCGCCGCCTGCACCCACTTGTCCTCGGTGAAATTGGTCGGCGCGTCGAAGTAGTGATATTCATCGGGGCCTTCCGCCGGCACGGTGAATTCTTCCGGCAGCGCGATGACGACATCCGGCTCGCCCGCGCGCCAGCCTTCGACGAAGCGCGGCTGGGGCGGCAAATCCCGCGGCGCGCCCTCGATCGCTCCCTGGTCGGCCCAGGCGACGATGGTCGCAATCTCTTTCTCACCGAGGCGCCGGTCGTTGGCGTATTCGTTCACGCGCGGGTCGGCGTGCCAGGGCGGCATCTGGCGCGCCGCGACTTTCTCGCGGATGGCGCGCGCCCAGGGCCTCGCTTCCCGCCAGGTCAACAACGACATCGGCGCCGCCTCGCCCGGACGGTGGCACGAGACGCAATGCTCAAAGAAGATCGGCGCGACATCTTTATTGAAAGTTACCTCCGCCCGGCGTTGTGACTGCGCGCGCCCGGCGTCCGCGCTCCGTAACCAGCCGGCCACGCCAGTCAGCGCGATCATCAGCGTAAGTGTTAATGTCCTGAAACGCATGTTTGCCTCATAAAACACTAGGGTTTTGATGGTGTGCTGCCTCCTAACCGGGGCGTTAGACCGCTCGCCGCATCACTGTAGTGATCGCCCAGACCACTAGCACCAATCCGAGGGTCTCGGCCGCAACCAGAGGCCAGTATCCCTGCTTGGTGTCGCCGATCAGTCCGATGATCGTCCATGGAACATAGAGTAGTGCGAGAATAACGAGCGGCCATCGACGACCTTCCTTCAAGCCAAACCATGCCGTCAGTGTCCCGACTACGCCAAAAGCCAGGAACATTGGGGCGAGCCAGCCGTAGCCTGGTGGTACCACCTGCGCCAATCGCAGACCGCCGATGATCAGGCCGTTCAGCACAAAGAGCAGGCCGACGCCTACCAGCACGCGCTTCGCGATCACGGAACCTCGAACCATGCGCCTCTCCCTTGTCGGACGGTTGTCCGAATTACGCATCATCAGCTTCGATGCCGCCCAAGATCGCTCTTCACCAAGCAATAGCCCTGCCGCCCACAGTATCAGGAGGAGCAACTCGAGCACGGAGCGGTCTAACGTCTCGCATCAGCGGGGCCGCGGGAGAACAGGCATTTCTGCTTTCTGTCATCTGCTTTTTACTCAAGTTGTGCCAGCGGCACTTCATCTTCCGTTTCGTCAGACTTGAATTACCACTTTGCCGGTTGTATGGCCGGACTCGCTGTAAGCCAGAGCGTCTTTGACCTGATCGAGCGGGTAGACTTTATCAATCACCGGTTTGATGACGCCGCCTTCGAGCAGCTTCGCAATTTCCGCCAGTTGCAAACCGTCAGGGCGCATAAACAGATACTCGAAGCGGACGTCATGCTTTTTTGCCAGCCGCGTCGCTTTGCGGTTCATCCAGGCCATGGCCCAGGCCAGTAGAGGATTCAGCCCCGATTCGCGGATGTATTTGGCCGATGGCATCCCGGCTATCGTCACCAGGACGCCGCCGCGCCTGAGCGCGCCAAAAGATCGCAACTGAGTTTCTCCGGCCATCGTGTCAAAGACGATGTCATAATCGCTGAGCGCGTCCTCGAATCGTTCCCGCCGGTAATCAATCACTACATCAGCGCCGAGCTGTTTGACCAGTTCGATGTTTCGTTCGCTGACGGTGGTGGCGATTGTGGCGCCGAAGTGTTTGGCGATCTGAATGGCGAACATGCCGACGCCGCCCGAGCCGGCGTGAATCAGAACCTTCTTCCCGGCGCGCAGTTGCGCGACATCGAGCAGCGCCTGCCACGCCGTCAGCCCGGCCAGTGGAACCGAAGCGGCTTCGAGGTGCGAAAGATCGGGAGGCTTCAAAGCGGCGCAATCCTGGCCGACCGCGGCGAATTCGGCAAACGAGCCGATGCGATCCTTATCGAGCCGCGCGAAGATCTCATCGCCCGGTTTGAAGCGAGTCACAGCCGCGCCGGTTTCGATTACGACGCCGGACAGATCGCTGCCCAGAATCAACGGGAAGCGATAAGGCCGGATCAACTTCAACATCCCATCCCGCGTCTTGAAATCCACGGGATTGACGCTGGCGGCTCTTACCCCGACCAGCAAATCAGCCGGACGCAATTCGGGTTTCGGCAAGTCGCCGAGTTTGACGACATCATTGCCGCCGTAGCGTTCAATGTAAACCGCTTTCATACCGGCCTCCTTCCGGTTGCTTGCGCGTCCCGGTCAGGTCGTGCTGCTCCTGATGAATTCGCCGATGCGGGCGATTGCCTGGCGCCCTTCGTCCAGCAAGGGGTAAAAGTAATGCCAGACGTGAATCATCCCGTCCCACACTTCGAGTGTCACGTCGCCCCCGGCCTCTCGCACCCGTTCGGCCAGACGGCGCGAATCATCCAGGAGCACTTCGTCTTCTCCGACCTGGACGAGCAGCGGCGGCAGTCCGCTCAAATCCGCAAAGAGCGGCGAAGCGAGCGGCGTTTTCGCGTCGGCGCCGTTGAGGTAAGCGACGGCCATCGGGGAGACCCATTCGGCTGAAACCAACGGATCAACGGCGGCCTTGCCGGCATAACTCTCGGCAGTGATCGTCAGATCAACCCACGGCGAATTGCAACAGGCAGCCGCGGGCATCGGCAGCTCCCGGTCGCGCAGGGCCAGCAGCGTAGCCATAGTCAATCCTCCGCCTCCCGAATCGCCG
>Ga0247727_10009809_pt1 | contig 17160 bp, 13 predicted proteins | sample WisWelCaveWW1625_FD_202498 | JGI IMG/M metagenome (GOLD analysis project Ga0247727, IMG submission 202498) | Biofilm microbial communities from Wishing Well Cave, Virginia, United States - WW16-25 | ecosystem: Environmental > Aquatic > Deep subsurface > Groundwater > Cave microbial mat | place...
CTCCCACCACGTGATGTCGTCGCCGACTTGAGCCGCGCCGAGGACGTCGAGGTAGCCGTCGCTATCCAGATCGGCGGCGGCGACACTGTAGGCACCGTCGAAGGCACCGTCGATGGTGTGGGTGGTCCAGCCGCCGTCGGCCGGTGTGCCGTCGCTCTCCCACCACGTGATGTCGTCGGCATAGCGAGCCGCGCCGAGGACGTCGAGAGCGCCGTCGCCGTCGATGTCGGCCGCCACCACGAAGCGCGCCCCGTCGAAGGCGGCATCGATGGTGTGGGTGGTCCAGCCCCCGTCGGCGGGCGAGCCGTCGTTCTCCCACCACGTGATGTCGTCATGGTTCAGCGCCGTGCCGAGGACGTCCAAATCGCCGTCCCGATCGAGGTCGGCGAAGCTGACGCTGTTCGCGCCGTCGAACGCGGCGATGATCGTGTGCCCGGTGAACGGGATCGTCGCCGCCTGCGCCGGCCATGGTACGGCAAGGCCGCGCACGATCCCGCTCAGGATCAGCAGCAGGCTCGCCGCCGCGTGTGCCAGCCGGCGCCACCGGCCGCGCCGCTGGCCGCGCCCGGACCGCCGCATGGCGAGAAGCAGGCGCCGCTCCTCGATGATCTCGGCGCAGCGCGCCAGTGCCTGGCGGGCGATGACCAGCCGAAGCCAGCCCTGCCGCGCGAAATCGGCGCGGTCGGCAGCCGGCGCGGCCGGGGCGTGAGGCGCGCGCGCGTGATCGCCCGGGGCGGCCGGCATCGGATCTGGCGGCAAGGGATTCTCCTCCCAACCCGAACAGGCGCAATCGGCAGCGGATGCGGCGCGGCGGCAAGGCCATCAGCGGCCAGGAGCGACGCTCGGCCACCGGGAAGCCCGATGTCCGCTGCTGACATCCATTAACGTTGGCGAGTGGGTGAGAAGATACGGGTGGTGCCCGGACAAGCGAGAAGCAATGGCCAGGACGTGGCCGATACCCGATCACGGGCGCACCACCGCACCACAGCGCCGACCCCGGCCCACAGACCGCCCGTCCGGGAGAACGTGCAAGCTTACCCGACCGCCCGCCCGTCGTCGCCCTCCCACGCCTTCGCCTCGGTGATCGGAATCGGGTAGTTGCCGTCGAAGCAGGCCATGCAGAAGTTCGCCCCGCCGCCGACGCACTCGCGCAGGCCCTCGAGCGACATGTACATCAGCGAGTCGGCGGTGAGGTGGTGGCGGATCATCTCGGTCGAGAGGCGGCTGCCGATCAGCTCCTCGCGCGTCGGCGTATCGACCCCGTAATAGCACGAGTACTGCGTGATCGGGCTGCCGATGCGCAGGTGCACTTCCTTGGCCCCGGCGCCGCGGACCATCCGGACGAGCTTGCGCGAGGTGGTGCCGCGCACGATCGAGTCGTCGACCAGGATCACCCGCTTGTTCTTGAACACGCTGCGCAGCGGGTTGAACTTCAGCTTGACGCCGTCGTCGCGGCCCGCCTGGCCCGGGCTGATGAACGTCCGCCCGATGTAGTGGTTGCGCACCAGCCCGAACTCGAACGGCAGGGCGCTGGCCTGCGCGTAGCCCAGCGCCACCGCGTTCGACGAGTCGGGCACCGGCACCACCACGTCGCCTTGCACGTCGTCGTGCTCGGCCAGCCACGCGCCGAACCGCTTGCGCACGTCGTAGCTGCGCTCGCCGAACACGATCGAGTCGGGCCGGCTGAAGTACACGTGCTCGAACACGCAGTGGGCCGGCGTGGTGCGCCCGTTGGCGCGGAGCGACTGGACGTCGGGGTGGGGGAGCCGCCGCATGCCGTCGCGGCTGAACTCGACCACCTCGCCCGGCGCCACCTCGTCGACCAGGTCGACATGGCAGATGTCGAGCGCGTTGGTCTCGCTGGCCACCACCCAGTTGCCGCCGCCGGCGCCGATCGCCAGCGGGCGGATGGCGTAAGGGTCGCGGATGGCATACAGCTTGTCGCGCGCGATCAGGCACGCGCTGTAGGCGCCCTTGACGTCGGCCTGCATCCGGCGGATCGCGTCGAGCAGCGGCAGGCCCTTGCGGATGTGGTGGAAGGCGATGTACTTCAACAGCAACTCGCCGTCGTTGGTGCCCCAGAAGTCGATGCCCTCGGCCTCGAGGAAGCGGCGGATCTCCCAGTAGTTCGTCAGGTCGCCGTTCGACCCCAGCGCCAGCATCGGCCCGCTGAGCGTGGTGACGAGGTGCGGCTGGGCGTTGTCGAGGCGGTTGGAGCCTTGGGTGGGGTAGCGCACGTGGCCGCAGGCGATGTGGCCGCTGAACTCGGGCGCCGGCCGGTTGCGGAACACATCGCGGACGTAGCCCAGGCCGCGGTGCAGCCGGATGCGCTTGCCGTCGGCCAGCGCGATGCCGCACGCGTCCTGTCCGCGGTGCTGCATCTGGAACAGACCGTTGATCACGTCGGGAAAGACATCCGTCCCACCCGAATACATGCCCATCACGCCGCACATCGTTCGCCCCCTGGAGGTTCCGCCGGCGGCGCGGTGACCGGGCCGCACCACCGACGCCAATCGTAGGCCAACCGGCGTGGATTCGCCAAACCGGGCCCGACCTGACCCCACGGGGGAGGAAGGAAAATGCATCGGGCCGCGGCATGCGTCGCGGCCCGATGGCTTTGTCCGGCGCCCGGAGGCGGGCTACCGGCTGCGGATCACCGCCTCACGGCAGCGTGAAGTCGATGCCCTCGCGCGCGGCGTTAGCCGCCAGCTCGATCAGGTCGGCGTCATTGGGGTCGGCCTTGCCATCCCACCAGATGGTGCGCCCTGCCCGGCTGCCCGTCGTCGCCGGCTGCGACGCGCCGACGGCATAGGTGCCGGGTTCCACCTTGAGGGTGTACTTACCGTCCGCGTCGGTGCGCGCCGAGGCCGCCGCGCGCGTGCTCGGCACCTGCGGCGAGGGATTTTGGCGAAGCACGGCGATCACCATGATGTTCGCCGCGCCGCCGCCGCCGCCTGCCTTCGTCACCATGCCACTGATGGTCGCCATCGGCTTGGGCGAGAGCGAGAAGTCGATATCGGCCGTGGTCTCGCCCGCCTTCACCTCGACCACCGTCGCGCCAACAGAGCCGGCGGCGCCTTTATACCACTGCATCAGGTAGCCATCGGCGCCGGCGGTGACCAGGTACTTGCCGGGCGCTGTGGCCAAGCGATAAGTGCCATCGGGACCGGAAATCGCCCCGCCCGCCGCTGATCCAGGGTTGCGGGCCTGGTCCACGGCACCCGCCCCACCGTACGGGATGCCGGGGACGACGGGCAGCGTGCCGATCGGCCGGCGCGGGGTCACCGTGTTCGACCCGCGGGCCACGTTGACGCGCGCGCCTTCGATCGGACCACCGTCGGCGTTGCGCACTGTGCCGGCGATGAAACCCGGCTCGGGCTGCGGCTGTGGCTGACCGCGCTGGCGAACCTCGACGCTGAACGCGACCTTCAGCGCATCCTGGGCCTCGGCTGCGCTGACGCCGTTGTTGTTGCCCGGCTTGCTCGCCTTGACCTCGATCAACGCGACGAAGTCGTAGGTCCCCGGATCGGCGAGCTTGGTCAATGCCTTCAGCGACTTGTTGAGGCGGTTGGGGCCATGCGCGGTCATCCCCACGGCAACGTCGCTGGCCAGCGCGCCGCCGTTCGCGTCGAACAGCGTCAGCTTGGCCTCCGCCGTGCCGGCGGCGTTGTCGCCCCAGAAGGCCTGGTATTCGGCGCACGCCCCGACGGCGGCCGGTGCGTTGGCCACCACCTTCAGGGCTGCCGGCGCGCGCGAGCCGATCGTGGAGCGCGCACCGTGGCCCATCGCTTCGGCGGCGACGCTGGTGTCGCCGATCACCGCCAGAGCCAGCCCGACCTGGGCGCACACCTCCGAAGTGTTGGTGCCGGGGTTGGGCGACGGGTTGCTGCGCTGAGCGGTGGCGGGCGCAACGCCCGCAAACACGGCAAGCAGGGCGGCGATCGGTATCAAGCGTTGGAATTGGCGATTCATCGGGTAGCTCCTTGGGAGATAATAGGCGAGCTTTCGTCTGGAAGAGCGGGCGGCTCGGCCAACGGCGCGCACCGCGAACGACGACAGGCGTGCATCCGGGCCCGAACCGACTGACTTCGGAAGGGTTAACGCCCCTGGGGCCGGTCATGATAGGCGCTGCCCGCCCAACATTGCCATTCGGCGCCACTTCGCATAGGATTTCCGGCGGGCCGGCGGCTGCCGATCGACGGTCCGCCGCCCGCAGCACACCCTCTCGGAGCAGACGCAGCCCGTGGACCCGACGCACGACCCGCTCAAACAGTCCTTCGTCTCGCACCCGCCCGACAGCCACTTCCCGATCCAGAACCTGCCTTTCGGCGTCTGCGCGCGCTCGGACGAGGGCGGCCCCCGCGTGTGCACCGCCATCGGCGACAACGTGCTCGACCTCGCGGTGATCGAGGCCGCGGGCCTGTTCGACGGGCCGGAACTGGCGGGCAGGCCGGTTTTCGGCCAGCCCACCCTCAACGCATTCATGGCACTCGGCCGGCCGGCGTGGCGCGAGGCGCGGGCGCGAATCAGCCACCTGCTCGACGTCGAGACCTTGACGTTGCAGCGGGACGAAACGCTGCGCTCCAAGGCGCTGGTCCCGTTGAGTCGGGTCCAGCCGCAACTGCCGGTGGCGATCGGCGACTACACCGATTTCTACTCGTCGAAGGAACACGCCACCAACGTCGGCACGATGTTCCGCGGCGCCGACAACGCGCTGATGCCGAACTGGGTGCATCTGCCGGTGGCCTACCACGGGCGGGCAAGCTCGGTCGTCGTCAGTGGCACCGACATCCACCGGCCACTGGGTCAGACCAGGGACGACGAGGCGGCGCGTCCCACCTTCGGGCCGACGCGCGAGCTGGACTTCGAGCTCGAGGTCGGCGCATTCATCGGCCCCGGCAACGCGCTGGGGGAGCGGATCGAGGCGGCGGAAGCGCTGGACCACGTGTTCGGCCTGGTGCTGGTCAACGACTGGAGCGCGCGTGACATCCAGCGGTGGGAGTACGTTCCGCTCGGCCCTTTCCTGGCCAAGAACTTCGCGACGACGATCTCGCCCTGGGTGGTCACGCTCGAGGCGATCGAGCCCTTCCGCACCGCCGGACCGGCCCAACGGCCCGATCCATTGCCGTACCTGTACGTCGACGGCGAGAACGCCTACAACATCGAGTTGGAGGTGTACCTGCAGAGCGCCGAGATGCGGCGTTCGGAACGGCTCAAGGCGCCGCACCGAGTCTGCGCCACAAACTTCAGCCACCTGTATTGGAGCATCGCGCAGCAGGTGGTCCATCACACCGCCGGTGGCTGCAACCTGCGCACCGGCGACCTGTTGGCGTCGGGGACGATCAGCGGCGAGGCGCCGAATTCGCGCGGCAGCCTGCTCGAGCTGGCGTGGCGCGGCAGCCAACCGCTGCGCCTTCCCAATGGCGAGGAGCGCACGTTCCTCGAGGACGGCGACCGCGTGATCCTGACCGGCTGGTGCCAGGGACCGCGCTACCGTGTCGGGTTCGGGCAGGCCGAGGGCATGGTGCTGCCCGCCCGCCAGCCGGGCACACGCTGAATCCGGCTCGAATGGTTAGCGCACCGGTACGGCTTGATCCAACAACGACCTTGCCGGTCCAGCAGACGACCAGAACACGCCATCACGACTAACAAAGGAAGACCATTCATGCCGATCAACATACGAAACTCGATAGCCCTCATCGCCGCCGCGCTACTGCTCGGAGCGTGCGCTCCGGCCGACGATACCCTCGAGACCGGGGCGGGCGACTTGACCGCGGGCCCAGCGGCAACGGCCCCGCCGGTCCCGGCCAGCGACACGCTGCCGACCGAGGCGGCGCCGTCCGCCCCCAAGGGCAACGTACCCGAGCTGAGCGACAAGGCCCATACCACCGAAAGCGGCCTGAAGTACGAGGACACCACCGCGGGAACCGGCGACGAGTGCAAGACCGACATGCTGGTGTCGGTGCACTACACCGGCTACCTGGAAGATGGCACGATGTTCGACAGCTCGGCCGAGCGGGCCCAGCCGATCGAATTCAGCCTGGGCGCGCGCGAGGTCATCCCAGGCTGGGACGAAGGCATCGCCGGCATGAAGGTCGGCGGCAAGCGCATCCTGGTCGTCCCGCCCGAACTGGCCTACGGCGCCGACGGCCGGCCGCCGGTGATCCCACCGAATGCCACGCTGATCTTCGACGTCGAGCTCACCGCTGTCAAGCCGGCGCCCGAGGTGCCCGCCAAGCCGGCCGAAGTCGAAAAATACGTCACCACCGACAGCGGCCTGGAATACGCCGTGCTCAGCAAGGGCGACGGGGCGATCGCCGAGGCCGGGGACCAGGTCAGCGTCCAATACACGGGCTGGCTGGAGGACGGCACGATGTTCGACAGCTCGCTCAAGCGCGGCAAGCCGATCGACTTCCCGCTTGGCACCGGTAGCGTCATCCCGGGCTGGGACGAGGGCATCGCCGGCATGCAGGTGGGCGAGAAGCGGCAGCTCCGCATCCCCGCCAAGCTGGGCTACGGCGCCACCGGCTCGCCGCCGGTCATCCCGGCCAACGCGACGCTGATCTTCGACGTGGAGCTGGTCGACGTGCGGTAGGTAGGGGCGAAGCATCCGCCCATCGAACGTCGCGAAGACGATTCAGATGCGTGCGGATGCTTCGCCCCTACAACCCGACGTTCGATGGGCGGATGCTTCGCCCCTAACCCCTACCCGGAACCCGTCGTCCGCTCATCCCCCAGCCCCCGATACCGCGTATTGTGGAACACCAGCGGCTCGGCGGCCGCGGGATGCACATGGCTGGCGACGGCCCGGCCGACGAAGATGGTGTGGTCGCCCGCCACCAGGGTCTGGGCCACCACGCAGTCGAGATAACCGATCGCCTCGACGAAACATGGCGCGCCGGTTACCGCCGTGGTGGTGGCGATGCCGGCGAAGCGGTCGGCGACGTCGCCGTGGCGGCCGGCGAAGCGGTCGGACCATACAGGTTGTGTGTCGGCGAGGATGTTGACGCAAAACGCGCGCGCCGCTTCGATCAACCCATGTGAACGCCAGCGCCGATCGACGACGATCAGGATCATCGGGGGGTCGACCGACACCGAGGTGAACGCGCTAGCGGTCATGCCGTGCGGGCCATCGGGCGACGGCATCGTGATCACCGTCACGCCGCTCGGCCAATGGCGCATGACGGCGCGGTATTCCTCGGGGCGAATCGACGGGGTGTCGGGAAGGCTGGTTCCGCCGATCGTGCTCATAACGCCGATTGTAATCGACCCTACCGGCGTCGGTCAACGCTGCGCGGTCGGTGCGCGTCAACGATCCGCGTTCCGTGCCAGCCACGGCAGGTAGCCCTGCGGCGCCTGCGGCCGGCACGGGATGTCGATCGGACGGATCGCCTGGGTCTCGAGCGCCAGCGGCCACAGCGTCACCCGGGCGGGGTCGATCTCGGCACGGGCGTTCGGCCAGATGAGCACCAGCGGTGCCCGGCCGCCGGGCGGCAGCGGCGCCGCCAGCTCGGGCTGCGCGCGGCCGAACTCGACCACGCGCCCGATCGCGTCCCGTGCCACCACCACGACGACGACATTCTCGACGGCGCCGGTGCCGCAGTGTGTCAGCGTGGCCTCGACCCGAACGTCGGGCCCGTCTCGCGCGGCGGCGATGCCCTCTACGCCCAACGGGATCGGGTACACGCCCGACGGGTAGGACTCGGCGTAGGTCCAGGTGGTGGTGCGGTCGAACGACACGTCCGGCACGTGCACCGCCCACGGGTAACGCCAGCCCGGCGGGTGGCTCTGGCCGACCGGGTCGGCCACGTCGAAGACGACCGGCAGGCGCGCAGTCTCGATCTCGAGCAGGTCGTCGCCGGCCCAGAAGCCCATGAACAAGCGCGTCGTCGGCGCATTGAGGAACGCGTCGCCGCTGTTGGCCAGGTCGCCGTAGATCCAGCGCGCGCCGTCCACGTCGCGCTCTACCGGCGCTTCCACCGCCAGGTCGCGATACCGTGGACCGGGGGCGCGGGTGGAGAAGAGGGTAAAGGTGTAATCGGCCAGCTCGGCCGCGCAGCAGTGCGCGATCGGTACGCTGAACGGCCCGGACTCGCCGGCGTCGAGCACGTCGAGCCACGACGTCCCGCCGCCCTTCAGCGTCTCGCCGTCGGTGGTCCGGCGCACCGTGAGCACCACGTGGATGTCGGCTGCGGGACCCGGGCCGTGGTTGGCTAACATGCCTTGCGCGAACACATATCGCCGGCCGGCCAGCTCGGCCTCGCGCGGCGTGAAGCGCTCGACGACCACTCGGGGTAGGCCGGGCTGGGCGTGCAGCGCGCCAGGGGCGCCCGGTCGGGCGGATCCAAAGCGGCCGAGTGCGACGCCGACGATGACTGCGGCGATCCCTGCCTGCCCAGCGCGTCGCCGATGCCGCGCCACGGCTCAGCCCGCACGCGCGTCGGGGTCGGCGACGGAGGGGACCTCGGACCACATCGCGGTATCCGTCGCGCCCGACACGCGCTCGATCGCCATCCGCGCAGCTTGTTGGGCCGCCAGCGCCTTCGAGCGCCCTTCGCCATGGCCCCACACCGTGTCGCCCACCTGTGCCTCGACGACGAACACCTTCTCGTGATCGGGACCGCTCTCGGCCACCGTGACATAGCGCGGGGTGATCTGCCAGGTCCGTTGGGCGTATTCCTGGAAACGGCTCTTGGCATCCTTGTAGCGCTGCCGGTCGAGCACGGCGGCCAGCTCGGGCTCGAGGAAGCCCATCACGAAGCGCTCGGCGGCCGCGAAGCCCTGGTCCAGGAAGATCGCCCCGACCAGCGCCTCGAACGTATTGCTGAGCGTGGTCGAGCGGGTCTGCCCGCCGCTGGCAAACTCGCCGCGGCCCATCCGCAGAAACGCCCCGAGGTCCAGGGCGCGGGCGAAGGCGGCCAGCGCCGGCTCGCACACCAGCGCGGACCGCAATGCCGTCAGCTCACCCTCCCGCGCCTCGGGCAGCAGGCGGTACAGGAAGTCGCCCGCGACGAAGTCGACCAGCGCATCGCCGAGGAACTCAAGCCGCTCGTTGTCCTCGACGTCGGGCGCGTCGACCTCGTTGAGGTACGAGCGGTGGGTCAGCGCCATACGCAGGTGGCGCCGTTCGTCGAACCGCACACCGATCGCCGCCTCGAGCGCGCCGAGGTCGGGCGGATCAGCGGCCGGGGACATAGCGTTTGAACACCAGGCTGGCGTTGTGCCCGCCGAACCCGAACGAGTTCGAGATCGCCGCCCGCAACGGGCGGGCGGCCGGGCGGGCCACGTTCGGCACGTAGTCGAGATCACATTCCGGGTCGGGCGTGTCGAGGTTGATCGTCGGTGGCAGGATGTCGTGAACCAGCGCCAGCACCGTCAGCACCGCCTCGACCCCGCCGGCCGCGCCGAGCAGATGACCATGCATGCTCTTGGTCGAGCTGATCGGGATGGCGTAAGCGCGACCGCCGAACACCGATTTGATGGCGCGGGTCTCGGAGAGGTCGTTCATCACCGTACCCGTTCCGTGGGCATTGATGTAGTCCACGTCGTGAATCGTCAGCCCCGCCTTCTCGATCGCGAGGCGCATCGCGCGGGCGGCGCCCACGCCATCCTCGCGTGGCGCGCTGATGTGGAAGGCGTCGGCCGTCGCACCGTACCCTACCACCTCGGCGAGTGGTGCCGCGCCGCGAGCCTGGGCGTGCTCGAGCGTCTCGATCACCAGCATGCCGGCCCCTTCACCGAACACGAAGCCGTCGCGATCCTTGTCGAAGGGCCGGCTGGCTCGTTCGGGTTCGTCGTTGCGGGTCGACATCGCGCCGGTGCGATGAAACGCGGCCAGCCCGAACGGGGTCAGGCCCGCCTCGACCGCTCCGGCGAGCATCACATCGGCATCGCCGCGCCGGATGATCTCGAACGCCTCGCCTACCGCATGCGACCCGGTGGCGCAGGCCGACACCACACAAAAGTTGGGCCCCAAGGCGCCGAGCGTGATCGACACCTGGCCCGCCGGCATGTTGGGCAGCATCATCGCGCCGGTCAATGGGCTGACGCGGTTCGGCCCGCGCGACAGCAGGGCCTCGAAGCCGGTCTGGATGGTCTCGAGCCCGCCGATGCCTGTGCCGATCAGCACGCCGACCCGCTCGGCGTTGTCGGCGGCGATGACGAGGCCCGCCTGGCGCACCGCCTGATGCGCCATCGCTACCGAGAACTGGATCGAGCGGTCGAGCCGCTTGGCCTCGCGGGCGTCCATCCAGTCGGCCGGGTCGAAGTCGTCGACCGCGCAAGCGATGCGAACGTGGAACTCGCTGGCATCGAACCGCGTGATGGCCGCCGCGCCCGAGCGCCCGGCCAGCGCCGCCGCCCACGTGGCCTCCACCCCGGTCGCAAGCGGGGTCACCAACCCCAGGCCGGTGACCACCACCCGCGGACTATCGTTCGGAAGGGCCATGGTTTCTCAACCTCACTGCGATGTCCCGTCGGTCGCCGTCACCACGATCCCCGAGCCCGCCTCGACCGCGCCGATCACCGTCCCCAGCACACCGCCAGCCACGAGTTCGGCCTGGAGCAAGGGGAGACGGTCGGTGGGGACGGCGATCAGCAGCCCGCCGGACGTCTGCGGATCGCACAGGATGTCGGCCCAAACCGCCCACTGGCCGGCCGGGTCGGCCACCCGCCCGGTGAACGCCTCGCGGTTGCGGCCGGTACCGCCCGGCGCCAGGCCGCGGGCGGCGTAGCCGGCCGTTCCGGGCAGAAGCGGCAGCCGCGTGACATCGATGACGAACGCCATGCCGCTCTGATCGGCCATCTCGAGGCCATGACCCACCAGCCCGAAGCCGGTGACGTCGGTGGCGGCCGACGCGCCGGCGCGCGCGGCCGCCCGCCCGGCCGCCTGGTTGAGCGCCGCCATGCCGGCCATCGCCGCGTCGAGGTCCGCCGGCGCCACCACGCCCCGCTTGAGCGCGGTGGTCACCAGCCCGGTCCCCAGCGCTTTGGTCAGCACCAGCACATCGCCCGGGCGCGCGCCGGCCTTGCGCAGGCAGCGATCGGGGTGCACGCGCCCGACCACGGCCAGGCCGTACTTCGGTTCGTGGTCGACCACGCTGTGCCCACCGGCGATCACCCCACCCGCCCTTCGCACCGTCTCGGCCCCGCCGCGAAGCACCTCGCCGGCCAGCGCCAGGTCGAGGTCCGCCGGCCAGCCGAGCAGGTTGAGCGCCAACAAAACCTCGCCGCCCATCGCGAACACGTCGCTCATCGCGTTGGCCGCCGCGATGGCGCCAAAGGTATAAGGATCATCGACCACCGGCGGGAAGAAATCCGTGGTGACGACGATCGCCAGGTCATCCGCCAGGCGGTAGACAGCCGCGTCATCCGCGCCGTCCAGCCCCACCAACAAGTCGGGATGGTCCGCAGCGGGGAACAGCGCGATCAAGGGGCGCAAGACCTGCGCCAGGGCACCCGCGCCCAGCTTGGAAGCTCAGCCCGCGCACGCGGCGCGTTCCGTCAGGCGAATCTCGGCGGCGGTCATGCCGGGCTCGGGACGTATCATGGTTGCACGTGCTCCTGATCCATCATCGTTCTTCGGTGTCGCCTATGCCTTGAGACCACTCCCGGTCATCGGCACCACCACCGTTTCACCGGGTTCGATGATCTTGTCAAGCTTCATCAGCCCGCCGACCGCCGCGGCGGCGCTCGGTTCGATGTGCCAGCCGAGGTTGGCGACCAGCGACTGGGCGCGGTCGATCTCGTCCTCGCTGACGTTGAGCATGCTGCCGCCGGTGGCGCGCACCGCCGCGATCACTTGCGAGCCGCGTGGCGGCGCCTGGACGCGCAGCCCGCCGGCCACCGTCTCGCGCGCCGGAACCGGCGCCACCCGGCTGGCCCCACGGATGAACGCCTCGTACACCGGTGCACAGGCGCGTGCTTGAACGCCATAAAGGCGCGGCAGCTTGGCGATCAGCCCGGCCGCCATCAGCAGGCCGAAGCCCTCGATTAAGCCCAGGATCAGGCCACCGTGCCCGACCGGCACCACCAAGACATCCGGTGCCGTCCGGTCGAGGTCCTCCCAGATCTCCCAGGCCAGCGTCATCAAGCCGGCCAGGAAGTACGGGCTGTAGACGTGGCTGGCGTAGGGCACCGTCGGTGACATCGCCGCCTGAGCCTTGTGCGCCGCGTCTTCTCGGCTGGTCGCCGACGCATCGACCTGCGCCCCGTGTACCAGGGCCTGGCGCAGCTTGGCGGGCGACGTGCCGGCCGGCACGAACAGCGCCAACGGAATGTTGAGGCCGGCGAGGTAGGCGGCCAGGCTCGCCCCGGCGTTGCCCGAAGAGTCCTCGACGGCCGCGCTCGCGCCGGCATGTGACAACGTCGTAGCCAGGACGGCCGACCCTCGGTCTTTGTACGAGCCGCTCGGCTGCAAGTAATCCAGCTTGAGCCAAACCGAGATGCCCGCGACGCCCGCCGCCACCAACGGCGTGCCGCCCTCCCCCAGCGTCACCGCACGCGCGCCGGCGGGCAGCGGCAGCAACGCCCGGTACCGCCACACCGATCGATCGCGCGGTTCGATCGCAGCCGGATCGAAGACTGGCATTGACGGCAGCAACGGGCCGCCACACGGGCAGCGCCAAGCCGCGATCGAAGCCGGCATCACCGTCTCGCAATCGGCGCACCGAAAATCGAGCGCCCTGGCCGCCTCAACCGACCGGGGCCCGGCGAGTGCGACCGCCGGCGTCACGTCCCGGCCTCGCGCCGCCAGTCGCCGCGCACACCGCCGCGCTTGCGCAACAGCGTGATCCCGTCGATCTCCATCGTCCGATCCACCGCTTTGACCATGTCGTACACCGTCAGCAACGCCACCGCCACCGCCGTCAGCGCTTCCATCTCCACCCCGGTCTTGCCGTGGCAGCGCGCCGTAGCCGTGACGCGCAGGCCGGGTAGGCCCGGTTCGGGCCCGATTTCGACGGCGACGTGCGTCAGCGGCAGAGGGTGGCACAGCGGGATCAGGTGGGCGGTCTGCTTGGCGGCCTGGATGGCGGCGATGCGCGCGACGGCCAGCACGTCGCCCTTGGGCAAGCCGCCGGTGGCGATCAACGCCAGCGTCTCGCCCGCCATCCGGATCACGCCGGTGGCCACGGCGCTGCGCTCGCTATCGGGCTTGGCGCCGACGTCGACCATCGCTGCGCGTCCGGCGGCATCCAGGTGGGTGAGCGTCACGCCGCTTGACCCCCTTCCACGGGCACGGAACGGCCATCTTTGGGCGTGAAGCGGACCCTGAGCAGCCCCTTGACATCCTCCATCGCGGTGCCCACGATCTTCACCCGGGTGTCGAGGTCCTCGATCCACTCCACCGGCACCTCGGCGATGCGATAGCCGTGTTGTTCGGCACGCAACAGCAGCTCGCTGTCGAAAAACCAGGCGTTATTCTCGACGATCGGGATCAAGTGATCCGCCGCGCGCCGGCTGACCGCCTTGAACCCGCACTGGGCGTCCGAAAAGGTGCGGGTGGGGAAGATCAGTTTGATCAGCAGGTTGTACGCACGCGAGATGATCTCGCGCCTCCATTGGCGCGTGACGCGCGCGCCGTGCTTCAACCGCGAACCGATGGCGATGTCGTACCCCTCCTCGACGATGCTGTCGACCAGCACCGGGAACGCGACGAGGTTGGTCGAAAGGTCGACGTCCATGTACGACACGACGTCGGCGGCGCTCGCCAACCAGGCCCGGCGCAGGGCCCGCCCGCGCCCCTTCTGCTCCAGGCGGAGGTAGCCGACGCGCGGGTACTGCCGCTCCAGCGCCCGGCCCAGCGCGGGCGTACGATCGATCGAGGCGTTGTCGGCGATCATGATCCGCCAGTCGTACGGCAGGTGCTCGCCGAGAAACACGTGCAGGCGCGCCACCGAATCCGCCAGTGCATGCTCTTCGTTGTAGACCGGGATGACGACGTCGACGCGGACATCGTGGTCGGGCATGAGATTTCTCCGCGCAGGGAATCCGGGACGAGGTCGATCGCCGGAAACGAGCATCTGAGTATAGCATAGCCCTCGACCACCCCGTGCCTCTTGTCAAGGGCGGTGGTTCGCTGTATACTGGAGTCATGGTCGCTGCATTGACCGCCCTCGGCGGCGCCATCGTCACGGTGGTGGTGTATGTGTCGCTGACCGAGCGGATGGATTATGCGTCGGTACCCCGGCGTCAGCTCGATACATGGGCGGCGGTGATGGCATTGGCCTGCCTCACCGCGATTGTGTACGCCGGGGCGGCATCGCGACAGGCCGACATCGCCCGGGCCCGGCACCCCCGATCGCCACTCGCCCCGGCCGAGCCGCACGAGATTCTGCGTCGCCGCCGGCCCGACCTGGGCAGCGGCGTGCCCACCCGGCCCGGCGGCGACGCCGGGTCGTCCAGTGGTCAACCATCATCGTATGGCGCACCCCCGCCGGCGGAAGCCCGGCAACGTGTCGCGATGCCCGGCTACGCCCCGGCCCACGGCGGCACCGAACCGCAGGCGCGCCCGCCGGACGCCGGCGCGCCGGTTCCGTTCGGCGTGTTGCCGCTCGCGAACGCGCCGGCACCCGGTGTCGCGCCGACGCCGACGGCGATCGCACGCCTGGTGCCAGCGTACCGCGACGTGACGCCGATGCCGATCGCGACCGCGGACCAACCGGCCGTGCGCCCGGTGATCATCACCGCCGTGCCGGTATTCCCCACCCTGCCACCGCCTCCGCCGCCGGCGGCGCCACCGACGCCGGCGCCGCCGGCCGAGCCGACCGCGCCGCCTCAGTGCGGCGATCCCGGCGCGATCGACGTGCGTGTCGAGATAACCGAAGCCGAAGCCGACCGCCGATCGGATCCGCAGGCCGTGCGCTATGCCGTCCGTGTGCGCAACGCGTCGAGCTTCCCGCTCAGCCTGACCAACATCGCCGCCACCGCCCAGGATAGTCGCTCGGGCTCCGACCAGTTCGGCAGCGACCGCAAATCGTACGACATCGACGCCGCGCCGGGCCGTTGGGTGGAGATCCAGGGCACGATCAAGCTCGAGAAGTTCCCGTCGCCGTTCGGCCGATCCGAGCTCTGCATCTCGTTCGTCGCCGAGACGTGTGGCCGGCGATCTCCCCAGAAACCGGTGACACGTCGCTGCAGCATGATCAGCGGGTTTTAGGTTTTAGCCGTCATTCGCCCTGATCGGCACCCCCGACTGCTCAGCGGAGGTAACTGGCCTTGGCCGTCCACGGCAGGTACAGCGGCGACACCCCGCGCAGCGGCATGTCGAAGCTGAACGTGCTGTCCCACACCGGGATCGGGTCGAGCGTGTGCACGCCGTACGTGGTGTGCTTGACCACGAGTCGGTACTCGCCGACCGGCAGGTTGTAGAAGCCGTAGCTGCCGTCGGCCCCGGTGACCTGCGGGTTGGCCTGTTCGGTCGCGCTACTGTCCCACTGCGTCCAGGCCCCGGTGTCGGGGTTGCGCTGGCGCAGCGTGACCACGACGTCGGAGAGCAGCGGCTCGCCCTTGTCGTAGCGGCCGTTGTCGAACCCGCCCGGGCCGAACGTCACCTTGTCGACGTACCATCCTTCATCGACGGTGTTGACGTTCGGGTCGGTCTCGAGCCGGAAGCGAAGCTCGACCCGCCGTTCCCTGGCATACTTGTCCAGCGGGATGGTCTCGGCCCGGAAGCTGTCGAAGACCGCGCCGGTGAAGGTCTTCAACTGCACCCAGGGCGAGGTGTCGGTCAGGCGCAGCTCGACGATCGCGCGGTCGCCCTGGGCCAGACGCAGGCGGTGCCAGAAGACGAGCTGCGGCGCCGACACGGTGGATAGGTTGACGGTTCCGCCGTAGGTCAGCGCGCTGCTCTGGCCCGGCCGGTACTTCGCCGGCTTGCCGTCGGCCCCGAGGCCCGGGTTGGCGAAGCTCCAGTCGCTCCGGTAGCCGACGGGCGTGCGCTTCCAATCGCCGGTGCCCGACCAGCGGCCCTCGCCGGCCTCGAAGCCCTCATCGAGCACCGGGTCGCCCGGCACACCGATGTCGGCGAACACGATGCCGGTGCTGCCGAGGTAGATGTAGCCAAGGCACTCGGTGGCCTTGGCGCCGTCGACCTTGATCGCGAAGCCGCCCTGGGCCGGCTGGAACGGCGGCGTGCGCCAGAACGAACCCTCGTTGCGCAGCTCGACATCCGGTCGACCGGCCTGGCTGAACGCCACCCGGGTCGGTGCGCCGTCGATCGGGCTCTGCACGCGCACGCGCACGTCGGTGCCGGGCGGCAACGTCACCCGGCCACTGGTCAGGCCGCCACACGCCGTGCTGCAACCCGCGATATCGCGCACCGGCTGGAGGCGCGGGTTGGTCGCCGGGCCGTATTCGAAGCGGATGCCCGACGGGTTGACCGGCGACACCTTGTCGACATTCACCACGCGGAAGCCGGTCCGCGCGCTGGCCACGTTGACGCCGTCGATGCTGGCCACCGACTGGAAGCTCAGCTTGCGCTCACCGAGGCCGAGCCGGACATCGGCACGAAACCGGCCGTCGGGGCCGGCCGTGACCTTGCTGATCACCTGGGTGCCGTCGAGAATCTCGACCTCCGCCCCGGCCGAGGCCGTGCCGGTGACCTCGACGTCGTCGCGGTTGGTGTAGCCGCACACCGGCGTGTCGACCATCGGCACACCGGGCGGCGGGGCGAGCAACCACGGGGCGTAGCGCACGTGGTTGCTCGCCTTGAGGCCCTTGCCGCCGTCGTTGATGACGCCCGAGCCGCACCCGTCACGCGTGGTGAGGTCATCTTTGTCGAACGGGCCGCTGCCGTCGCCCCACCAGTTGCCCCGCGCCTCGACGCACACGTTGGTGGTGGTGTTCTCGACCGCGTAACCGGTCATGTCCGAGAGGTGGTTCTGGCTGAGGGTCGGGCTCGAGCGGTCGGTGGACTCGATGCCGTCGGTGACGTCGGCGATGCGGTTGCGATGGATCGTCGGCACCGAGGCGCCGCTGATCCGGATGCCGACGGTCGACGTACCGGCCAGGTCTCGGATGAGGTTCCCCTCGATGCGGGTGCCGCGGCTGGTGTTCCCGGCCACCGCCACCGCCGACCCGCCGAGGCGCAGCATGGTGTTGAACAGGATCTCGACCGGGCTGTTCTTCGAGATCACGTTGATCACCCCGCTCGGGCCCTTG
>Ga0247727_10009810_pt1 | contig 17160 bp, 17 predicted proteins | sample WisWelCaveWW1625_FD_202498 | JGI IMG/M metagenome (GOLD analysis project Ga0247727, IMG submission 202498) | Biofilm microbial communities from Wishing Well Cave, Virginia, United States - WW16-25 | ecosystem: Environmental > Aquatic > Deep subsurface > Groundwater > Cave microbial mat | place...
AAAACTTTAAGTGTGATGTTGGTCATTGGTCATCAGTCATTAGTCCTACTTTGTAAACTAAAATTCTATCTTCAAGTTCAGACCTCATCCCCAACCCCTTCTCCGGAGGAGAAGGGGCTTAAAGTCCCTCTCCTCCGCAGAGGGATTTTCCCAAAGGGATTCCTTTGGAAAGGGTGAGGTTATCTTCCATAAACCCTTTCTCCCGGGGGCCAGCGTGTGATGGTTACCGGGGAATATTTTATTTCTGGAGGTTCTCCTCTTTTCTTAAATGCCAGTGAATGTGCCAGGAAGTTTTCATCATCGCGCTTGGAAAAATCGGTGCGTTGATGCGATCCTCGTGATTCTTTGCGGTGCAACGCGCACTGTACAATGGATTCAGCAATGTCAAGCAGATACGATAGCTCAATGGCAGATATCAATTCTGTATTGAACGTTTTACTTGTATCGGTAATAGAAATATTTTTGAACCGATCCTGGAGCGTGCGGATTACTTCCTGCGATTTTTTTAATGTGTTTTCGCTCCGGTAAATGCCTGCGCCATCCTCCATGGTCTTGTGCATCTCTTTTCTAAGGTCTGCAATTCGTTCTGTTCCCCCGGTCTTTTTCAGAAATTGTTCCTCCAACCTTTTCACTGCCTCAGTGCTTAGTGACTCGTTATACTTGCCATTGCTTTGTTGCAGTGCAAACGCGACTGCTGCTTTGCCAGCCCTGTTGCCAAATACTAAAAGTTCAGTCAGTGAATTTGAACCTAACCTGTTTGCTCCGTTAATACTCACACATGCGGCTTCACCGGCAGCGTATAATCCTTTTAGCGGAGTTGCTCCATGAATATCGGTGTGGATGCCTCCCATCATATAATGAACAACCGGTCTCACGGGGATCATCTCCTTAATTGGATCGATGTTTTCGTACTTCAAACACAGTTCCCGTACAAAAGGCAGTTTGGTATTGATAATTTTTTCACCGAGGTGCCGAATATCTAAGTGAACATAATGCCCATACGGCCCTTCGAGTGTTCTGCCTTTCTCAAACTCTTTTACGAATGCTTGTGAAAGTCTGTCACGCGGGCCGAGTTCCATTGAACGCAACACAGGTTTTGATTCCGGTTTGCCCAGATCATAATCCTGTAAGTAACGATATCCGTCTTTATTCAGCATGTAGCCTCCCTCTGCCCGCGTTGCCTCTGTGATCAGGATTCCTGTAAACGGCAAGCCCGTGGGGTGATATTGCACGAACTCCATGTCTTTAAGCGGCACACCGGCACGATACGCCAGCGCCATGCCATCACCTGTCTTGATGTTTGCATTCGTGGTGTATGGAAAAACTTTTCCGCAACCGCCTGTGCAAATAATTATAGCTTTTGCAACAATGGAATGAATTTTACCGGTTGCTATTTCGATGGCCATTGCACCGACACACCTTTCTTCATCAGCAAGAAGCTCTGTGACAAACCATTCATCAAACCTCTGTATTTGATCATACTTCAGCGAAGTTTGAAAGAGTGCGTGCAGCATGTGAAAGCCAGTTTTATCTGCTGCAAACCAGGTGCGTTCATTTTTCATTCCGCCAAAAGGCCGTACCGCTATCTTACCATCGTCTTGCCGGCTCCAGGGGCAACCCCAATGTTCAAGGCGAATCATTTCTGTTGGAGCTTCATTCACAAAAGCCTCAACAGCATCCTGGTCGCTCATCCAATCGCCTCCGGAAATAGTATCGTACGCGTGGTGATCGAGACTGTCGTTCGATTTTATTACAGCAGCAGCCCCACCTTCGGCAGAAACGGTATGACTGCGCATCGGATAAACTTTGGAAATGACACCGACTTTAAGATTGGCATTTGCCTCAACCGCAGCTATAGCCGCACGCAGGCCGGCACCGCCCGCTCCGATGATGAGTACATCGCACTGATGTTGCGCATGAACCATGGAGAGACATTTAAAGTATGATACATTAAAACGTTGTGCTACTCCTCCTTGCTTGTTCAGAAACAATATACAAAAAAACTGCAAACCACTATAGCTGGGAACATTTGAAGGTCATTTGAAGGTGTACGACAGTTTTGTAGTCGGGGACTAAAGTCCCAAAAAATTTAATGTTAATTGCCACGGCCTTAAGGCCGTGGCAATTAACAACAATAACAAATGGGCTTTAGCCCGAATGAATTTGCAAAACTGTCGTACACCCACATTTGACAGCCATAAACTTGTTGCAGTAATTTATTGACACAATTACTCCACTAAAAATCTGCGGCTAACGAATGCAATCATTTAGCTTTAATGTTATGATCGGAAGCAATCAAGAAAAGATCAGTAATCTATATTTACAACCTGTCAAAATTCCCAGCCATTTACCGTATAATGAAACAGGAACTTGGAATTTAGCGATAACCGGTGTGAAGCAATTACTCATCTCCAACTCCAATCCGTAAATCGCTGCTTTGCCAGCATAAAACTGATCACCTGTTCCTCCTCCACCAACGGCCGACAAATCGGAGCCCAAAGGTTTTTGATAATCGTTAAAGGGCATAATGGCTTATGCATTAAACTTTAGAGTGGTTTACTCTTTCTCCCAATTCATAATCAATCCAAATAAAAAGATGTAAAATTTTAGTGATTTTAAGATTATTTCTGCCAAAAGGAGACTAACTTTTAAAATATGTAAACACCTCTACTATGAAACAGCAAAAAGTTACCCCCACGCGCTCCATTACCAATGAAACCGAGAAATTGCTGAATCAGCAGATAATGATGGAAGGAAAATCCTCAGCCGCGTACCTGTCCATGGCATCTTGGTGCCAGACCCAGGGCTTTGATACCTCAGCCACCTTTTTGTACAAGCATGCAGAAGAAGAGCGAATGCATATGCTGAAACTTTTCAGATATGTAAATGTTGCAGGCGGGCACGCCTTGCAACCCGAAACCAAAAGCTTGAGGCACACCTTTAAAAGTCTCCGTGAAGTTTTTAACATGGTACTAGACCATGAACTGGAAGTAACAAAATCTATCAACAGCCTGGTGGATCATTGCTTTAAGATCAAAGACTTCGCCACATTCAATTTCTTACAATGGTATGTGATGGAGCAGCGTGAAGAAGAAACATTAGCACGCAGGGCTGTAGAAATTTTTGATCTTATTGGTGAAGAGGGTGTCGGCTTGTGGATGATCGACCAGGAAGTTGGTAAGCTGGAGCTGTATGCTGCAAAAATTTCTGGAAGACCTGTTAATTAGCCAATGATTCAATATGCCAATTCACTAGTCTCCAGGTAATTAACTGGACTTACGCAAAACAATGTATTGTCAGTTTGAGCTTGTCGAAAACTGGCCATTTTGACTCCGAATTGACTTCGATAAACTCAGTCTGACAGTCGTTTAGTTGTTTTGCGTAAGTCCACTTAATTAATACTAACAAGATTTTCGAAATCTGAACCACCTTTACTTTTACAGATATAATCTTTCCAATGTCTCAGCTTAATCGTTATCGGTTTCATCATCACCTTTCTCTTCCTTATCAATTTCTTTTAGCAAGTTTCCCTGGCTATCAAAGATCAGCTCAGCGTTCTTTTTACCTTTTCCAACTTCAGCTTCGTAGGTAATTGTTCCGCTACTATCAATTTTGGCGGCCTCTTTAATTTTATAACCAGCATAATCCCTGGCAATGGTTTCTTTCACCGATGCCGGCAATTCACTTTTTTTGATCTCTGTTTCTACTTCTATTAATTTTCCGTTACTATCAAACAAAATAGAAATATCGTTTCCTTTCTGTTCGAAGCTTGCTTCAAAGTCGTCATCCTCATTTTCCCAGTCCACATCTTTTATCAATGGGTATAACTTCTTAAAGGAGTCTTTTACAAGTGCCGGAATCTCTTGGCTTTCAAGTTTCCCCTCCTTCTCTTTTTGTTGCGCAAACATCACCACAACGCCCAGCAATAGAAAACCTGCGATCAACACTGTTTTTTTCATACTTTTTTTGAGTTTATACTTAAATATATACACAACACTAACTAATTTTGAAAAACAGTGCTCAACCTAAAACTCCCAACTCACACCGAGTACAGGTGTAATCCCAAACCAGTACTTGTCCCCACGCGGAGTGATGTAACCTCCGTTCCCATCAGGAATCAAATTATCATTGTCATCAGTGGCTCCTATATCAAAATTTCTTAGATTCTTTTGATTGTAAATATTGATCACATGAAGAAAGGCAGAGATTGTACTCTTTTTTAATTTGAAGTGGCGATTTGCTCGCAAGTCTATTCTATGATAGACAGGATACTTCACACCATTAAACACTTCATGAACCGGGTAAAAAATCAAACGGCTGTCTGGCAGTGTCTTCCAATTGTAATGATAATTCGTGCGGTGCCATCCAGTATAGACCTGTCCTGCAAGGCTCAAGTGCCACTTTTTATTGGGTCTGTAGTTTACATCGGCATAAATCGTATGCCGCTGACCCGTTGTGCGAGGTACCTTACCCGTTCTCGCTGTTAGCAATCCATCAAATTCTATGCTTTCAATATCATCCTCTGCTTTTGCCAACGCATAACTGAACCACCACGAGATTTTCTTGCCCATATCATATTTTACAAATAGTTCGATACCCTTAGCGGTTGTGCCATTGATGTTCAACTTAACAACATCATTTCGTGCCTCTGGAAATACCTCTATGGGATCTCTTAAATTTTGATAGATTGGGTTTATGCGCGGCATGTCTTTAAAATATCCTTCTACCCGCAAACTGATGCCATTCTTGAAAAGATGCTCCAAACCAACTACATAATGCGTTGACAATTCTGCCGAATTGAAAGTGGAAGCATTGTGGTTGACATCCAAATTATTGATGAACTGGGTTTGATAATAATAGCCCCAGGCAGCCCTTAAAAAAGTTTTTTTAGAGAAAGCATACGCAAGGCTTACCCGCGGACTCCACAACTTGTCATTGGTATGCGAAGCATAATCATAGCGCAGCCCTGTTTCCATAAATAAAGAAGACAGTACCTGAACCCGCCCCGAAACATACAGATTCACCTGTTGAGCGGTGGGCCTGGCATCTACATCAACAACGATGAGTGAGTTTATAAGACTGTCTTGGTTATTGGTGCGGATATCATTCAGAGAATAATAATAATCATATTCCGCTTTTAATTGTCTCAAATCAAAGCCACTTTTTAAAACGAAGCGATTAGAAACTTCCCAATTCCAGTCTTGCTTTACACCAAAAAAATTAAAACTCCTTTTATCGGTGAGCAGAAACGTGCCGACATCGCCATATTCATCTTTTTCGTAAGAACCGTTTCGGTCTTCTTCATTAAATCCTCCAAACAATAAAGTCCGCGAATGCAATTTGGGATTGTAAAATGATTCCAACGTCAACCAACTGTAGGTGTTTGAATACTTGATATCGCTGCTGTCATAATTGGTTAGATAAACATCGCTCCGTTTTGTTTTGTCATCGGCTCGAAGGATGTGAAAGGACAAAATATGTCTATCGGTCAATTTATACTCCACTTTTGCCATGGCATCGGTGTAATATGGAATGCTTTCACCAGAAGCAACAATTTTGAATAACAAATCCAACGTCCCCCGCCTTGCTGAAAACATATACGATCCTTTATTCTTAGCAAAGGTGCCGTCAGTATATACCCTGGCGTTCATCATGCTCAACCCGATTGATGTATGCCGCTCGTCATTGGCTATTTGATTGGTCTTCATATTGAAAACACCGCTTTGGCGATTGCCATATTCAGCCGAGAAGCCGCCAGTCATTAAATCAATACCTTGAATAGTTTCAATATCAACAATGCTAAAGAGCCCTCCGCTGATATCTCGTTGATGAAAGGGGTCATAAAGTTCCATGCCATCTAGAATCATCAAAACCTCATCCTTTTCACCACCTCTTATCGTAAATTTTGACGAAAAGTCTGTTGAAGATACACCGGGCAAGCGTGTCACGGCACGCGTTATGTCTTCTGCCCACGACATGTTTTTAATATCTTCACCTGACAATGTTTGCCGGGTGGACAAACTTTCATCCCCCATGATGGAAAAGCTTCCAGGTGTAACGGTTACTTCGCTAAGCGTAATGGTGCTTTCTTTCAGTGAAATTGTACCGATATCCAGTTTACTTTTGTTAATGAGCAGGCCAGGCAACCGTTTCTGCGAGTACCCAACACTGGTTAGGATAAGTGTGTAAGTTCCAAAGGGTAAGTCTGGAATGGTAAAACTTCCTTTCACATCTGTTGAAACTCCTATATTATTGGAGCCTTCAATAATTATATTAGCACCCGGAATGGGTTGTAGTGTTTTCTCATCAATAAGAACACCTTTAATTATTCCGGTTGGTTTAGCCTCCTGAGCCAACGTTGCATGGCAGAAGAATACACAGATTGCGATGAATAAGATTGATCTCATAAAAACTATTATTTTAGATTTAGAGTGTTCTATTAATATTTTCATTAATGAATAGGTATTACCATGCCCATACCAAACGATCGCTGCCCATAAGAGGGAACCAGTAACGTTCCTGAAAGCCGCTTCCGTTTATGACCCACCTTATTTTGATGTGTGAGGTAAGCAAGATGAGTGGCAAAAATCCCAATCCCAGCGCCAACCAATACATCTGAAATCCAATGCCGGTTGTTCATGACCCGTAAGAGGCCTACACCTGTTGCTGTTGAATAAGCCAGCACGCTGAATAAGGGATTTTCTTTTCCATATTCTTTATGAAGAAAAGTAGCCGCCACAAACGCTTGCGCGGTGTGACCGGAAGGAAATGAATTAAGAGAATGGGTGTCGGGCCTGGGGACTGCTGTCAGTTTCTTGAGTGGAAGCACTATTGCGGCCATGATCAATTCAGATTTAATAAGCAAGGCCGCTTGATTGACAACATCATGTTCGCCTTTAACTCCGGTTGCATTAAGCACAATAACTCCAACAATAGGCGCATATTGTAAATAATCATCTACATGAGTTCTGAAGAGGGGTATCCATTTATTTCGCTGCTCATAAAAATCCTCACGATAAAGAACATCATTATCCATGGTGGCCATCAAACCGAGACCCACTAATAGAGAAGGGACAGCGGTAACTTGTTTCCAATTGACTGACCATTTAGCAGACTGAACCTGCAATTTCCTGTCATACTGAGCTTCAGTTTGAAGAGAGATAACTAGAAATAGCAATAATAATTTTTGAACGTTCATGAGAAACTATCGATTTAGATTTTAACCAACACGTAAGAGTTTAGAATTTTAGGATTGAAACGATCATATAACCAACACGAAGAAAAAATGGTAATGGTTGGCAGGGCTAAAAATAAAATTTGCAACCGCCACTATAAATGGTCCTGCACTGAACAAAAATAATAACGTCATTTCGAGTGAGGTACGACCGACAGTTGTCGGGAAGGAATCCCCATTTGATACAATAGAAGGGGGTATCTCACAATCGTTCCGACATGACGGTTAATGTTTTGGCGTACAACAACCAACCGTTTGTGCGATTCGTGCGTGATGGGTTGTGAATGAACAGTCGTTTCATGAAAGCACTGGCGATTATAATTATCTTTTCACGCTGTAACCTGTGCATTACAAGATTACTGGCTCAACGTGGCCATGAAATACAAGTTCAATTAGGAGTGTCGTTCAATAAAGGTGTCAGTTTCTATGATTATGTGGAGTCTGAAACCGAGCGGCATAAGTTTGAATTTGACCAGCGGCACAGGTCGAACTTTAACCACACCAGTAAAATAAGCGACTTTAGTTTTGATCATGAAGGTGAGAATATTATGGCCTGCCATATTGTTGAGCTTTTTAAGGGAGAATCCAAAAGCCGAATTTGCGGTTGGCGAACTTATACAGCATGTTAAAATGAAAGTGGCGGAAGAATCGGGGCAAACCCCAATTGGCAGTCCCTTAAGGCTGAGTGGCGATGAAGGCGGAGAGTTTGTTTTCCGTAAAAAGAGCCAACCAAGTGACTTAAAGAAAGAATAATGAGGATACGTATTAACCCCAACCAACCGTTTGGCAAAAAAATGCGTGCTATCTTTAGTGTACGAACGTTCAGTCAATTAGCGACAAGGAGCTATACAAACTGTTGGATTCCTGCAAAAAAGGGGATCGGAATAGCCAGGACAGGCTGTATAAAGATTACTATGGCTATGCAATAGGGGTTTGTCTTCGCTATTCACGAACACGCGATGAAGCCATTGAGATTTTGAATGATGGGTTTCTTAAAATCTTTACCAAGCTGGATAAATATTCGCAAGGGCTGTCTTTCAAAGGTTGGTTACGAAAGGTTATGATTAATTCGGCAATCGATTATTTCCGGAGAAATGAAAAACATTATCATGCGTTGGACATCTCGCATGCGCACTATGAATCAACGAATGAAAATATTCTTGACCAGTTATCGGAACAGGAGATTATTGCGGCCATACAACGGCTTCCACCCTCCTACCGAATGGTCTTTAACTTATATGCGATAGAGGGATATAAACATGAAGAAATTGCCAACATGCTAAACATCAGTGTGGGCACTTCAAAATCCAATCTTTCCGTATCCAGAAACAAACTACAAAAAATGTTGCTGGGTGAACACAATGAACGAATAAAGCACGAGCGCAATGGATGACCAACGGTTTGACGATAGTATAAAAAGTAAAGTAGGTGACTACGAAGACCCCGGGTTTGATCCTGCAGCCCTTGCAGCTTTGCATCACCAGATGGCTGCGGTTTCAGTCGTGCCCTGGTATTCACTTTACCGAACTGAGTTGATGGTGGGTTCTGGCATAGCATTAAGCACCTTAATTATTCTATGGAGTCAGTGGTTCATGAGCACAAGCACTACGGAAACGCTGAACGAAAAAATCATCGCACTTCAAACGCAACAAGCAGAAATTGATAAGCTGCAGAATCAAATTTCTGCATTAAAGAGTACGCCACCCGATACCATACGAATTATTGAAATCCGGGAACAACCCTCATCATCATACTACACTTCTTTGCTTTACAGGATTAAGATGTTGGAATCATCGGCCAATCAGAATAACACGAACAAAGGAGTCTATAACGACTCCAAAACCGAAACTAAACCTGACGAGCAAGATTCTTCGTCAAAAATAGAATTCGCATGGAGTACGAATACATCTTCTGATGAAGGAGGGTATTCATTTTCCTCAAGGTTATCACCACGAACAAAAGAAAAGGAAAGCGTACACGCTGTTCCAGGTATCGAAACGAAGGTGATACAATTAAACGCGCAAAACCTTTCTGCCAAAACGCTGCGTGATCTTGAAAAGCATTATCAAAAAGGTGTTGGCATTCGATTAGGGCCCGCGGTGGAGATTTCAAAGGGAATTTATGATGTTGGAAACGGAGCATTGAACATAACAGGCGGTGTACTTGCCGATTTTATTTTGTCTCCATCTATAAGTTTGGAAACCGGTGCAAAATTTGTGAAAAGAGTTTATCAGGTTACGGGCAATGACTTATCTAAAATAATACCTGTGCGGGTAGACAACAACCTGGGTACATTAATAGACACGGATGTGGATTCGTGGATTTTGGAAATCCCTTTGTCTTTTAAGTACCGGTATCCTCAATCCATAAAAACGCACTGGCTTGGCGGAATTGGTTACACTTCCCTGATTTATACAAAGCAACTTCTGGAGCATGGCTACCACTACCAGGTGGATGGAAACCCGGATGTTTCAATTGTGTCTTCTTTTGAAGATACCCGTTTAAGAATGTATCCTGGCACTTTAAATTTCTCGTTGGGTATTAGCAATCAATTAAAGAATAAAAAGATTCTGGAAACATCGATTTACTATCAGCAAGGATTGGGCAAAGCCGGCCTTGAAAGAAATACCGCGAATTTCTTGGGCGTACGTGGCGTATACTGGTTCACACTTCGATAGAAGTATTCAAATTGTCTAAGAATATGGTCGCATGCAGCTACTGGATTAATCCTAATCCTTTGTATTTTTACTGAGCACCAATCCTCTCAATATGCTCGGATCAAAACAGTTAGAAGGCAATGCATCGCTGTATGTATTCCTTCCTTTATTTTATACCGTATGGTACGATGCCGTGCTCACCCCCAGTGAGGTTGCCACTATTGAAGGATTGATAAACAGTCAGGCATGGCTTACGGAAGACGAACGGAAGTTTTTATTAATGCAAATTGACCCCGCCTCCCCTCCTTCTCCGGATGAGTTAATGAGTTGGCGCGAGGAGATCAGCAAAGTCGCAGGCTCGTCAGAAGAAAAAAGTAGCCTCATTGATTTAGGCATCAAGCTGGCAACCTTAAAGGGCAACGGCAAGGTTAGTGAAATAGTAGCCAACGCAAAGCCATCACTGGCAAGTATTGAAGGTACTCTTGGCCTGATCAGCCACGAAGCAGCCTTTGCCTTTCAGTCTGGTGGTCATAAAACGATTACCTCCGAGCAGGCAACGCAAAAAACATTTGATGTTGATGCGATGGCAAAGCTGTTGGATGGAGCAAATGCAGACACAATCCGAAAAGTTAAGACCATTATCTCCGATCCCGAATTCAAGTATATTGATTCAGGCAATCTCGATGCATACCGTGAAAAAGTATTGCAATGGTGTCATCATCTGGCCGATCAAGGTTTTGGTTCAATTGCCTATCCAAAAGAATATGGAGGCAAGGGTGACATGGCGGCATACTTCGCAATAATGGAGGCATTAAGCTATCACGATTTAAGCCTTGTTATAAAATTCGGAGTACAATTTGGGCTGTGGGGCATGAGCGTGTATTTTCTTGGAACTGAAAAGCACCATAAAAAATACTTGAAAGGCATCGGCACGTTGGAGATACCCGGCTGTTTTGCGATGACCGAAACGAATCACGGATCAAATGTAAAGGGCATTGAAACAACAGCGACCTACGATCATACTGCCAAAGCTTTTGTGATCCATACCCCTTCTGAATCTGCTCGAAAAGAATACATCGGTAATGCGGCCAAACACGGACAAATGGCTACTGTGTTTGCTAAGTTAATTCTGGATGGAAAAGATTATGGTGTAAGTGCATTTGTTGTACCACTTCGTGACAAGAGTGGCAATACATTAAATGGAGTTACAATCAAGGACTGCGGACGAAAGATGGGACTTAATGGAGTAGACAATGGCGTGATCTATTTCAACAATGTGGTGATTCCGAAAGACGACATGCTGGATAAATTTGCAGGCGTTAGCGATGATGGAAAATTTGTAAGTCCGATATCGAGTGACAACCGCAGGTTTTTCACCATGTTAGGAACATTGGTTGGAGGGCGAATCGGTATTCCCCGATCGGGATTATCAGCTTCCAAATCAGGTCTTACAATCGCCATCCGGTATGGCGATCAGCGCAGGCAATTCGGACCGGAAGCCGGAGCGGAAGTTCCAATCTTAAATTATAGAACACATCAAAGGCGATTGATGCCACGGTTGGCGAAAGCATACGCATTGCACTTTTCACTGCAATATTTAACGGACAGGTTTTTGAAACGCACAGAGGAGGAAATGCAAGAGATTGAAGCCTTGGCCGCAGGACTAAAATCGTTTGCTACCTGGTTTACTACTGCTACGTTACAAGAGTGCCGCGAATGTTGTGGAGGAAAAGGATACCTGTCTGAAAACAGAATTGATGCGTTGAAAAACGACAGCGATGTCTATACCACCTTTGAAGGGGATAATACGGTGTTGATGCAACTAGTAGCCAAGAGCAGGCTTACTGAATTCAAGCAGGAGTTTAGTAACATGAATGTGTTTACGATTTTAAACTATGTAGCGGATCAGGCGAAGACTTCAATAACAGAATTGAATCCGATCATCATTCGTAACACCGATGAAGAACATTTACTTGACTGTGAATTTCAATTAAATGCTTTCAAATATCGGGAGCGCGATATTCTTACATCTGCAGCAAAAAGGTTGAAGCGACACATCGATGATGGCATGGATTCGTTTGATGCCTTTAATGTTAGCCAGCACCACCTGGTGCAAGTCGGGTTTGCCTACATCGAACGAATTATTCTAGAGCAGTTTATCTGTCAAGTGGAAAATACGAAAGATGCAGGGTGTAAAGCTGTGCTAAAAAAACTATGCGACCTTTTTGCATTGTCATTACTGGATGAAAACAAGGGTTGGTATCTTGAGCAGGGATATATGGAAGGTGTAAAGACAAAAGCCATTCGCAAACTCATGAATCAACTTTGCTGGGAAGTTCGTCAGGAGGCCATGCCGCTGGTAAATGCATTCAAAATTCCGGATAGTTGTTTGGCAGCGCCCATTGCCATTGCGTGAATGATTACTTTTTATTTACTTTAAGCTAAACGTTAAATTATACGATATGTCAAAAGGTCAAGACAAAAAGAAAGAAACTAAGAAGGCACCTAAAAAAACCATGATGGAAAAGCGCGCTGAGAAGCGAGCTAAAAAGGGCTAATAGTTTTCTTCATGCTATTCCACCCCGGTTGTTGGGGTGGAATAATTAAACTAATCAGGAAAATAACCCTGACTCTCATGCAATTCAAACGGATTGAGCCTCCACCCAATTTGTGCAACCTTGTGGAGTGTTACTGGACTGTGATGAGCGAAAGCAAAACACCCGTATTGCAGAAAATTATCCCCGATGGCTTTCCAGAGATCATTTTTCACTTTGGCGACTCCTATCGAATAAAACTTGCCGGCAGATGGGAACTTCAAGGAGATAGTCTGCTTGCAGGGCAAATCACGAAATACTTTTTTCTGGAAAATTCAGGGATCTCAGATATCCTGGGAATAAAACTGAAACCAACTGCACTCACTCAGATTTTCGGCATTATCATGTCCCCCTTAAAAAACAAGGTTGTCGCCCTTTCTGATTTAGGTAACAAGAAGTTGAATTCCATAAATCACTTGGTAAGGGAATGTGATAACCACCTAGCAAGAATCAATACTATTAATGAACAATTAACTGAATTGAGCCGCTCCACTCTTCCCAGTCTTACAATCGAGAAAGCAATCGACAGTATTTTTTCGTCCCATGGAATGGTTTCGATAGCTTCAATTTGTGAATTATGTGATGTAAGTGAACGGCAGTTAGAACGTCTTTTCAACAAATACATAGGATTACCGCCTAAATTTTATTCACGGATAATCCGGTTTAGTTATATTTTTCAAATTGCTCAAGACAAGAAATTGAGCTGGAGTGACTTAGGCATGGAGTCTGGTTTTTATGACCAACCGCATTTTATTAAAAACTTTAAGACCTTTACAGGCGAAGATCCTTCGAAGTATTTTTTTGATGAACCTAATCTATCCAATTTCTTTTTGAAAAAAGTTTAACCATGTCGGGTTTTTACAATACCCCGGGCTATCGGTAATTTATATTTACTCAATAATCAATACTGACCATGAAATCCATATTCTTCTTTATTCTGTTGGCGGTTGCTACCTGTGGTTTTGGCCAAGCCCTAACACCCGAGACTTCCACGAATTTCAAAAAATTAGAGTGGCTTATTGGAACATGGGATAGAACAAATATTTCAAAACCAGGGAGGTCATCGCACGAACGATGGGAAAGACTTGCTGATCATGAACTTCATGGGTATGGAATAACCATGCAGGGGCGTGACACCATTTTCGTAGAGAAGATTACAATTCTGGTCAAGGATAACACTATTTATTATGTGGCTGATGTCCCTGAAAATAAGCAACCTGTTTATTTTAAATTAATTGAAATTAGCGATGCCGGTTTTGTTTGCGAAAACCCGGAACATGATTTTCCTAAAAAGATATCCTACCAAGTAGATGGTGTTAATCTTAAAGCTCAGATTTCAGGAGACGGCCAATCGTTTGATTATCTGTTCTCAAAACGATCAAATTAATTTCTATACCTTATACCCTACCTTTCCGCCAACTATTCAAGTCATGGGTGCATAAAATGGTTCCGATTTTTGTATTTCAGGTAATATTTGCAGATCATTAGCTTTTTAGATTGATCAAATCATTGCATTTTGTTTACGAGTTGCTCCTAAAATTATATGCTTGAAGATATCCTGTTATTCATTGATCTGTGGAACCCCGAAGCCATCATACAATGGGGTGGACTGGCGTTATTATTGACAGTCATATTTATTGAGACAGGCGTATTCTTTGGTTTTTTTCTACCGGGAGACTCCCTGGTGTTTACGGCTGGCTTATTAGCAAATAGTAAATACATCGATTTGCCAATCTTCGCATTGGTCATATTGCTCATTATTGCAGCTGTGGCAGGGTCAACTGTTGGCTACTTTACAGGGAGGTGGGCCGAATTGTATTTAAAGACCCGGCCTGAGAATTTCTTTTACCGCAGAAAGTTTATTGACATAGCCCGCGACTTTTATGCAAAACACGGCATGATGGCCTTTATTTTTGGCCGCTTCCTTCCGATTGTTCGTACGTTTACCCCCATAGTAGCGGGCTTAATCAGGATAGATGCCAGGAAATTCTTTATTCTAAACATTACCGGGGCCTCTATCTGGATATCCTCTATGTGCTTGGCAGGATATTATTTGGGAAAACTGTTCCCTGCTATCATCAACAGCCTTGACCTGATTGTTCCGGCACTCATTATAATTACTGCTGTACCCGTGTATATGCTTTGGAGAAAACAAAGAAGTGAAACCTTCTAAGGCCCTCAAAATTAGCATTTTAAAGTGCCTGTACATCACCCATTTTGCGGGCGGCAACTTTTCCTTCTTTTTATAGTGAATTATAGTGTCTTGGTGAGTGCATCAGCATTATAGCAACAGTACTAATCAAAGAATAAAGTTTTGTATAGGAATGAAATTCCCAAACGTAATTGATCAAACACCTTATTATTTGACCGTTAAGGCATTATTTTTTTTCACTTTCGAGAATTAAATTTTGTTATACAGTCATAAACCCATTAGTTTAGCGCCCACTACTTGTAGGGCTACGTTTCTATAAGACTGTTTAACAATCAATTACACAAACCTTTAACACCTAAACTCTAACTATGAAAACTTCAAATTCTTTGTCGGATAGCCTGAAGTCAGTTTTTACTGCTGTTGTGATCCCGGTCGAAATAATCATTGCTGTTTTATTTTTCATCTATGTTCTTGGAGATCCTGCCAACTTTCAGGGCAACAATCATGATAATCACCCACTTCAGGGAAATTACTTCGGTGTCGTTTATAAAGGCGGATGGATCGTGCCGATTCTGATTTCGTTGCTGATGATGACTATTACGTTTGGCATTGAACGTTTTATTACCATCACCCGTGCAAAGGGAAAAGGAAGTGTTCAAAAATTTGTTCAAAAGATTGTCCATATTCTTCCTACCAATAATATACCACAGGCCATTGCCGAGTGCGATAAGCAAAAAGGATCAGTAGCAAATGTTGTAAAAGCTGGCCTTGTTAAGTTTAGCGAGCTTCAGAAAAACAATACGCTTGACCCTGATAAGAAAGTTCTCTTAGTGCAGAAGGATATTGAAGAGACAACTCAATTAGAGATGCCCATGCTGGAGAAAAACCTGGTAATCCTGGCAACGATTGTTTCTATTGCTACGCTGCTTGGACTCCTTGGAACAGTGTTGGGTATGATTAAAGCATTTGCTGCGTTAGCGACTGCGGGTGCCCCCGATTCAGTTGGTCTTGCAAACGGTATTTCTGAAGCCTTGATCAATACAGCATTGGGTATCGGAACATCAGCGATTGCAATTATCCTTTATAACTATTTCACGAGTGCAATAGACTCCCTTACTCACGCAATAGACGAAACCAGCTTTAGCATTATCCAAAATTTTACTGTACGCAATAAAGAATAATTCATAACGTAATTTGAAACTATGGCAAATCTTAGAGGTGCCCCGCCAATTGATATGACGCCCATGGTGGATCTGGCCTTCCTTCTTGTAACGTTCTTTATGCTTACCGCCACGGCCATCCCCGATGAGCCTGTAACAGTAGATACTCCATCATCGGTATCAGAAATTAAAATTCCTGAAACAAACGTGATTACGATCACAATTGGTAAAGACGGCAAAGTATTTTTTAACGTTGATGGGCAGCACACCCGCGCTGATTTATTAGGAAGAATTGGTGAGCGTTATGGTATCGCCTTCACACCGGAAGAAACCCGCACGTTTGCGATCATGTCCAGCATTGGAGTTCCCATCGGCAGCCTTAAGCAATTCCTGTCTTTGAACCCCGAGCAACGCAAAGAGATTGACCAGCCGGGTATTCCTTGTGATTCAGCTCAAAATGAGTTGGGAGATTGGGTATTACAGACGCGCTTATCTAACCGTAACGTCCGTATCGCAATAAAGGGCGATCGTGATGCAAACTATCCAGTAGTGAAGAAAGTTATTGACACTATGATCGATAAGAAAGTGAACAGATTTAACCTGATCACGAATATGGAAAAGGGTTCGTGATTGCATCTTAATTGTTGAATGTTTAACCGTTAAAATAAAAGTATATGGCAGAATTAGGTGGTGGAGGTGGTGGACATAAGAAAAAAGGAGGAAAAGTAAGGAGTAAAAAAGGTTCTACCAGGATTGATATGACACCAATGGTAGATTTAGCGTTCCTGCTTCTTACATTTTTTGTAATGACCACAACCTTGAACAAGCCTCAGACCATGGAAATTACCATGCCTGAAAAACCCAAGCCAGGTGATGAAATGCCTGAGATCAATGAAAAAAATGTAATGACACTGGTGCTCGGTGAAGATGACAAGATTTACTGGTATATGGGTATCACAAACCCGGAAGTAGAAGTGAGTAATTTCTCAGCTACGGGTATAAGAAAAATACTCCTTTCGAAAAAAGCAGAAATACCCAAACTGGTAGTTTTAATTAAAGCAATGGACGAAGCGAAATATAAAAATATGGTTGACATCATGGACGAAATGAACATCAGCACCATGCAACGTTTTGCGCTGGTCGATATCACCCCAACAGATGTTGAACTGGTAAAAGAATCACAACTATGAAAACAGCTGCAGCAACTGTCTCTCAATCCTGGGAGGACATAGTATTTGAAAACAGGAATAAGGACTACGGTGCATATCTTAACCGCAAATCATATTCTAAGTCGGTTGTGATGGCAGCAGGTGTAACTTTTCTGGTGATGGTTTTTGTTCTGGCATTTCCGGCTATTAAGGAA
>Ga0247727_10009811_pt1 | contig 17158 bp, 14 predicted proteins | sample WisWelCaveWW1625_FD_202498 | JGI IMG/M metagenome (GOLD analysis project Ga0247727, IMG submission 202498) | Biofilm microbial communities from Wishing Well Cave, Virginia, United States - WW16-25 | ecosystem: Environmental > Aquatic > Deep subsurface > Groundwater > Cave microbial mat | place...
GCTGTGACCACGAGTGGTTCGAGGAGCGCGCGCTTCGCTGCACCTTGCTGGTGTTCGTCGACGACGCAACCAGCGCCTTGATGGAGCTGCGGTTCTGCGAGTCGGAGTCGGCGTTCTCCTACTTCACGGCGATGCGTTCCTACCTGGAGCAGCACCATCACGCAGCAGCTCGTGAAGAACGTGTTCCTGACGCACGAGCGCAGTCTGGTCCGCAAGCTGCGCGAGGCGTGGCTCGCGCTGCGCGTCGAGCGCGCGCACACGAAGGACGAGATCCTCGAGGCATACCTCAACACGATCTACCTCGGGCAGCGCGGTCCCGTCTCGGTGGTGGGCGTCGACGCGGCGGCGCGACACTACTTCGGGCATTCCGCGCGCACGCTCGACCTCGGCGAGTCGGCGCTGGTCGCCGGGATGATCCGCGGGCCCGGTTACTACTCGCCCTTCACGCATCCCGAGCGCGCACTCGAGCGCCGGGCGCGCGTGCTCGCGAAGCTCGAGAAGGCAAAGCTCATCTCGGCGAAGGAAGCGGCGGCCGCGGCGAAGCGGCCGCTCGGCAAGGTGGCCAAGCCCCCGGCTGCGGCGCGCCCGGCGTGGTTCCTCGCGAAGCTCGAGCGCGACCTCGCAGCCGAGCTGCCAAGGCTCGACCTGCGCGAGGATCGCGTGGCGGTGTTCACCGGGCTCGACGGCCAGCTCCAGCTCGAGGCGGAGCGCGCCGTGCGGCGCGGCAGCGAGGAGCTCGAGGCCGCGTACCCGCGCCTGCGCCGAGCAGGCTCGAAGCTCCAGGCCGCGCTCGTTGCACTCGATCCCACGAGCGGCGCCATCCTCGCCTACGTCGGCGGCCGCAGCTTCGGCGAGAGCCAGTTCGACCGCGTCGCGCAGGCGCGTCGCCAGCCCGGCAGCGCCTTCAAGCCGGTGGTGCTGCTCGCGGCGCTGCGGCGCGGCGCGGACGGCGCGCCCGCCTTCACGCTCGCCTCGCTGCTCGACGACGCCCCGCTCGAAGTCGAGACGCCGCAGGGCCCGTGGCGGCCCGCCAACTACGAGAAGGACTTCCGCGGCCTGGTCCCGCTGCGCCGCGCGCTCGAGGATTCCCTCAACGTCCCCTTCGTGCGCGTTGGCCTCGCGCTCGGGCCCGAAGCGATCGTCGAGGTCGCCGAGCGCATGGGCATCGAGTCGCCGCTCGAGCCCGTGCCGAGCCTCGCGCTAGGCGCCGGCGAGGTCTCGCCGCTGGGCTGGCGCGTGCCTACGCGCTGCTCGCGAACGGCGGCGAGCGCATCACACCGCGCGCCGCCTTCTACGTCACCGACGCAGAGGGCGCGCTGCTCTCCGAGTCGCCGGCAAAGAGCGAGCGTGCCTTCGACCCCGCCGAGGTCGCACTCGTCACCTCCGCGCTCGAGGGCGCGGTCAACCGCGGCACCGGCTACCCGCTGCGCGCGCTCGGCTACCACGGCCCTGTGGCCGGCAAGACCGGCACCACCAACGATGCGCGCGACGCCTGGTTCGTCGGCTACACGCCGGAACTGGTGGCGGCCGTGTGGGTCGGCTTCGACGAGGGCAAGCCGCTCGGCCTCACCGGTGCGCGCGCCGCACTCCCCATTTTTGCGCGCTTCCTGATCGCCGCGCTCGGCCCAGAGGGCGCCCGCGAGTTCGCCGAGCCGCCCGGCCTCGAAAGCGTCGCGATCCACGAAGCCACGGGCCTGCGCGCCGGCTTCCTGTGCTGGGGCGAGAGCGAGTGGTTCCTCGCCGGCACCGCGCCGGCCGAGCGCTGCGGCCCGGACTGGCTCGCGCGCGAACGGCGACCGCCCGAGGAGGCCGAGCCCGGCGCGCCGCGCCCCCGGCGGCAAGACCCGGTCGCTGGCTTCTTCCGCGCGCTCGGGGATCTGATCGAGGAGGCGGCGCGGGAGCGCTGAGCGAGGCCGGCGTGCGGTTGGTCAGGAAAACAGGTCGAGCTGGTCCAGGCTGTAACGGCGTGCCTCGCGCCAGAACTTTCTGCCGAGCTCATTGCGGCTGAAGAAGCACAAGTGATAGAGCAGCAGACTCTTGTCTCGCACTGGCACTTCCTCGCCCGGACCGTCGTAGAGGTATCCGAGGCGCTTCATCGCGCGACCGAAGCTGTCTACGACGAAGGCACCGAACTCACGGGGGCCTGGTGCCACCGATGCCTCGGCCCATGCGTTTCGCCACGCGGGGTTCCCGAGGAACTCATCCAAGGTCCGACTGCTCGGATCCAGATACACCTCGAGATTCCGATGGGCGTCCATGTAGGACGGAACCAGGACGAGGAAGTCCATGAAGCGAGCGGCGAGCGCCTCGACCGTCGAGAATCGCAGCCCCGCAAGGCGATAGGGATCGACGACGCACAATCCAAGGACTCTTCGATTCCGCCCCGGCGCCGGAATCTCGGCGAGGATCCGCGCGACGTTCTCGTTGCAATCTCCGAGGATGCAGCGGACCGTTCGCCCGGGCGCGTCTCGGCGGGCGCGCTGCTCGAGGGCCTCGAGCCGGCCAGGGTCGATCTCGCACAGCACATAGCTGTCGAATGGATCCCTCACCCCAAGAGCCAGCATGGCCGAGGTGGGTACGATTCGCGGCGTGCCTTTGATCCGTGCGCGCCCGGCACCAGCGAACAAATCGACGTAGGCTCGGACATCCCAGCTCTTCTTCATCGATGTCGCGAACATCTCGGAGACGGTCGCGATCAGGCGATACTTCGTCTCCGCCTAGCCACCGACCTCCGGCAGCTCCATGCCGTCGTCATCGAGCCGAGGGAGTCGGTCTAGCGGCATCGTGGTCTCTCGAGAGACCGAGTGGGTGACGTGGAGGGCTCGTAATCGGAAACTCGTCGTGGGTTCGGCCCGAGAGCTTCCGTCCAGCAAGCTGCTTCCGGACGCCCCCCCACTGCTTGAAGAAGAACGCGACCTCGCCACGTGCGCACTGGTCGCGGATCGGGATCACCCACTCCTCTTGCATCGGGCGCGCACGCGGGCCGCTCTCACCGCCGACGATCACCCAATCGATGCCCGTGAGATCGAGCGGCCCGAGATCTTCGAGCAGCGGCTCGATCGAGAGGAAGCGAACCACGGCGGGCGTCTCGCGCAAGACCTCGATGCGCGGAACGCCGTGACGGCGGTTCTCGACGCTCACGCCGAGCCACACGTGGGGGAGCTCAGCGAGCCACCTCAGCTCCCCGGAGAGCAGGCGCTTCATCCGCTCGGGACGCTTCGTCAGCACTTGGTAGGTATGCCAGTCGGCGCGCTCCATGACCCGCCCGACCTCCGCGATGTACGGGGTCGGGACGCCTGGCTGGAACAGATCGCTCATCGAGTTCACGAAGATGCGGCGGCTCTGCTTCCAGCGGAGAGGCTCCTCGAGCTTCGCCGGCACGAGCTGCAAATCGAAGCCCCGCTCGAAGGGGTGCCCCGGCACACCGCGGAACCGTTCCGCCAAGGTCTCGGCGTAGCAGTGCTTGCAGCCCGGGCTCACCTTCACGCAACCGCGCACCGGATTCCAGGTTGCGTCCGTCCATTCGATCGCGCTTCGGTCGCTCACGGAGGCCTCGGGCGGGGGATGGTCCTCCCGCAGTGTGACGGATCCGGTCATGCTCGCCGCCCTCTCCCGCGTCCGGGCTCGTCCGCACGCTCGCTCTCCGTCCGGATGCAGTAGAGGGGTGTGCTTCCGTGCACGCTCTCGATCGGCCGGCGTATCATCGCCGCCGTGCGAAGCGAAGGATGCCCCTCGTGAAGTGGCTCGGTGCCGGCCTCGTGGTCCTCGTCTCGCTGGTCCTCGGCTGGTGGGGCTTCGCCGAGTACTCCATCGCGCACGGCCAGGACCGCTCGCCGCTCGACATCATCTACCTGACCTTCCAGCTCTTCGTGCTCGAGTCGGGCGCGCCGCCCGGAGCAATTCCGTCGCAGCTCGAGGTGGCCCGGGTCCTTGCGCCTACTGTCGCGGCCTACGCGACGGTGAACGCGCTCGCGGTCGTCTTTCGCGAGCAGGCGGACCGGCTCCGGATGCGCCTGCTGCGGGATCACGTGGTGATCTGCGGGCTCGGGCGCAAGAGCCTGGTGCTGGCGCGTTCGCTGCGCGAGGCCGGCGAACGCGTCGTGGTGATCGAGCGGGACGCCGACAACGACCACATCGCCCCGTGCCGTGCAGAGGGAGCGCTCGTCCTCGTGGGCGATGGCCGCAGCCGCCGCTCGCTTCGCAGCGCGGGCGTGACAAGAGCCCGCCACCTGGTCGCGATCTCGGAGGACGACGGCAGCAACGCCGCCGTCGCCGCCGAGGCCCAGGCGCTCGCGCTCGAGCGCCGTGGCCCGCCGCTCGTGTGCACCGTCCAGATCATGGAGCCCGAGCTGTGCGCGCTGCTCCGGCTCCAGCAGATGCACCGCGTCGAAGACGGCCCGTTCCAGCTCGAGCTCTTCAACGTCTTCGAGAGCGGCGTCCGGCTGCTGCTGAACGAGCATCCGCCCTTCGATGCGAAGGAAGGGAGCCCGGCGGCGTCGCCCCACATGGTCGTCGTCGGCTCGGCCAGTTCGGTCGAGCCCTCGTCGTCGAAACTGCGCGCCGATTGCGAAAGCAGGCGGGTCCACATCTCCGCGTGACGATCGTCGATCGCAGCGCCGAGGCGAAGGTGGCGTCGCTCCGGCTGCGCCGGCCGCAGGTGGACCGCACCTGCGACCTGCGGCCGCTCCAGCTGGAGCTCGACTCACCCGACTTCCATCGCGGCGCTTTCCTGCGCGACGCCGCGGGACGCTGCGACGTCACGAGCGTCTTCGTGTGCATCGACGACCCGACCGCGGCCTGGTCCGCCGCGCTCGTGCTGCACCAGCACCTGCGCGCGTCCGCCGTTCCCATCGTCGTCCGCCTGGAGCAAGAGGCGGGCCTCGCCCAGCTGCTCTCGGCCGAAGGCCTCGGCCGCGACGCGTCGTTCGCCCTGCGCCCGTTTCCATTGCTCGACCGCACCTGCCGCCGCGACCTGTTGCTACGCGGCACCACCGAGGCCCTGGCACGCGCCATCCACGAGCAGTACCTGCGCCAGCAGCGGGGCGCCGCCAAGACGCCCGAAACGAATCCGTCGATGGCGCCGTGGGAGCAGCTCGACGAGCGCCTCAAGGCATCCAACCGCGCGCAGGCTGCTCACATCTCGGTGAAGGTACGGGCGGTTGGATGCGATCTCGCGCCACTCGACGATCCAGATGCGAGCGCGTACGAGTTCCGGGACGACGAGGTGGAGAAGCTCGCCGAGCTGGAGCACGAGCGTTGGCTGGAGGAGCGGCGGAGCGACGGCTGGACGTACGCGGCCGAGAAGGATCTCGAGCGGAAGAAGAGCCCGTACCTCGTGCCTTGGAGTGAACTTCCGGAGGAGATCAAGGACTACGATCGGCACTTCGTGTGCGAGATGCCGGGGCTCGTTGCGGACGCGGGGTTCCGAGTGGAGCGGATCCGGGGCGGCGCTGCCCCCGAAGACTGTGGTGACTTCGGCGTTCCGGTGAGTGAGTCATGAGCGACGCGCGCCAGTCCGAGTACCGGTACTGGGCGTTCATCAGCTACAGCAGCAAGGATGCGGCCTGGGCGCGCTGGCTGCACCGGGCCGTCGAGACCTACGGCATTCCCGCTCACCTGGTCGGTCACCCCTCTCCGACAGGTGAGTCCGTCCCGAAACGCTTCCAACCTGTCTTTCGTGACCGCGACGAGCTGCCTGCTTCGGCAGACCTTGGGGCGCAGATCGAACAGGCTCTGCGTGCTTCGCGCAATCTGATTGTCATCTGCTCCCGCCGCGCAGCGCAGTCGAAGTGGGTCAGCAAGGAGATCTCGACCTTCCGAGACCTCGGCCGACGCGAGCACGTTTTCGCGTTCATCGTCGACGGCGAGCCCAATGCCGGCGACGAAAGCGAATGCTTCCCGCCGGCACTGCGCGAGCTCGAACCGATCGCGGCCGATGCCCGGCCGACAGCCGACGGTAGAACCAACGCGAAGCTCAAGCTGCTCGCCGGAATGCTCGGTGTGAGCTTCGACGCCCTCAAGCAGCGGGACGCTCAGCGCCAGGTCCGTAGGCTCCAGCAGATTCTGGGGGCGGCGCTCGTTGTCGCCGCCGGCTTCGCTGCGCTGGCGTGGTACGCAACACAGCAGCGCGACAAAGCCGTGAGCGCTCGCCACCAGGCCGAGGAGGTCCTCGAGTTCCTCCTCTACGACATGCGGGATGAGCTCGAGAAGGTGGGCCGCCTCGACCTTGCGGACAAGGTGCGCGAGCGGGTCGAGGAGTACTACCGCACCCTCGGCGTCGAGCCAGACGTTCCGAGAACACAAAAGAATAGGGCGGCAGCGCTCGGCAACCGCGGGCATCTTGCCTTCGCCAAGGGCGATCTTGTCGAGGCGCTGCAGTCCTACAAGGCGAGTCTTGAGATCGCGGAGCGGCTCGCGGCGCAGGATCCTGGGAACGCACAGTGGCAGCGCGATCTCGCGGCAAGCCACGGAATGATCGGCGACCTGCGCGTGGCGCAAGGGGAACTTCCGCAGGCGCTCGAGTCCTACGAAGCGAGCCTTACGATCAAACAGCGACTCGTCGCGAAGGATCCCGGGAACACGGCCTCCCAGCACAATCTCGCGGTGAGTCATGCGAAGATTGGCCACGTGCACATGAGGCAAGGGGACCTTCCGAAGGCGCTCGGCGCGTACCAGGCGGGCCTTGGGATCCTCATATTTCTCGGGGTGTGGAATCCCGGGAACGCAGGCTGGCAGCACGACCTCGCGGCGAGCTACAACCAGATTGGCGACGTGCGCGCGTTGCAACGCGGGCATGCTGAGGCGCTCGAGTCCTACGAGGCGAGCCTTGCCATCATGGGGCGGATCGCGGCGAAGGATCCCGGAAACGCGGTCTGGCAGCGCGATCTCTCGGTGAGCCATAACAAGATCGGCGACGTGCCCAGGAAGCCCTGCCGCAGGCGCTGGAGGCGTACCAAGCAAGCCTTGCGATGGAGTTGACCCGGTTCCGTGGACACCCCCACACTTGGGAGGAAGGAGTCCCCGATGCCGAGGAGTCATTCGCCGTATCCGCCGGAGCTGAGGCGGCGGCTGGTCGAGAAGGTGAGGTCCGGGCGCAGCCCCGAGTCGCTCGGCGAGGAGTACGAGCCGTCGGCCCAGGCAATTCGCAACTGGGTGGCGCAGGCCGAGCGCGATGAGGGCCAGCGCACGGATGGTCTCACCACGGAGGAGAAGCAGGAGCTGACGCGGCTGCGGCGTGAGAACAAGGCGCTCCGCGAAGAGCGGGAGATCTTGAAAAAAGCCGCGGCCTGGTTTGCGCGGGAGACCGGCTCGATCCCGTCGGGGTCTTCGAGTTCGTGAAAGCGCACTGGGCTCAGCATCGGGTCACCACGATGTGCCGTGTGCTCGGCGTCTCCCCGAGCGGGTACCACGCGTGGACGAAGCGACCGGCGTCGAAGCATGCGCAGGCGGATGGCGTCCTCTTGCGGCAGATCCGCACGGCGCACGAAGCGTCTCGTGGGACGTATGGGGTGCCTCGCATCCATTTCGAGCTTCACGAGGCCGGCGTGCAGGTGGGTCGCAAGCGGATCGCAAGGCTCATGAAGACCGCGGGCCTCGGGGTGAGCCCGCGGCGCTTCGTTGCAACCACGGTGCGCGACAGCAACGCGCGTCCCGCACCGGACCTGGTGCAGCGCGTCTTCGCAGCCGAAGGGCCGAACCGGCTCTGGGTCGCCGACATCACGTACATCCCGACCTGGGCGGGGTTCCTGTACCTCGCCGTGGTGCTCGACGTCTTCAGCCGCCGGGTCGTCGGCTGGGCGATGGCCACGCACCTGCGCACCGAGCTCGTGCTCGATGCGCTCGAGATGGCGCTGCACCGTCGAAGGCCGACCGCCGTGATCCATCACTCCGACCAGGGCACCCAGTACACCTCGATCGCCTTCGGTCTGCGCTGCCAGCAGGCCGGCATCCGCCCGTCGATGGGATCGGTGGGTGACGCCTACGACAATGCCATGGCCGAGAGCTTCTTCGGGACGCTCGAGTGCGAGCTGCTCGATCGCACCCGCTTCGCCACGCAGGCCGAGGCGAAGATGGCCGTGTTCGAGTGGCTCGAGGGCTGGTACAACCCGCACCGCAGGCACTCGAGCCTGGGCTACCAATCACCCGTCAACTTCGAGAGGAAGCATGCGCTTCGGGAAGTTCCCGAAAGCCAGAAACTGTCCACATAAGCGGGGCAACTTCACGATCCGCGAGCGGCTCGCAGCGCAGGATCTTGAGAACACAGTTTGGCAGCACGATCTCTCCGGGAGCTACCAGAAGATCGGTGAGGTGCGTGCCCGGCAAGGGGACCTTCCGCGGGCGCTCGAGGCTTACCAGGCGAGTCTTGCGATCCGCGAGCGGCTTGTGGCACGGGATACCGGGAACACACTCTGGAAACACGATCTCTCGGTGAGCTACGGAAAGGTCGGTCGCGTGTGGTTGGAGCAAGACGAGCTTCCGCTGGCGCTCGAAGCCTACCAGGCGGGGCTTTCGATCGCGGAGCAGCTCGCTGCGAAGGATCCTGGGAACACAAGTTGGCAGCGCAATCTCACGGTGAGCCAGGTGGGGATCGGCGACGCGCGCAGGGCGCTCGCTGAGCTTCCACGGGCGCTCGAGGCTTACCAGGTAGGACTTTCGATCGCGGAGCGGCTCGCCGCGCAGGACCCCAGCAACGCAGAATGGCAGCGCGATCTCTGGGTATCCCTCCACAAGGTATGCTTGGTGCTCGAGGCTACGGGTTCGGGCTCCGAGGTATACAGGAAGCGTCTACACGCGACGCTGTCCGGGATGAGGCGTGCAGGGATGCCACTCGACCCCGCGGCCCGCGATCTATTGGCCCAGCTGGATCGGGCTGCGCCGCGAGAGGCTCCAAGCGTTGGAGCCTCTCGATCCGAGGCGGATGCCGCTACGTCTCGCCCCCCTTGAAACACGACCTTAGTCCGGTCGTTCGAGCCAGACCGCCTTCGCCCGCAACGGAGGCGACGGAGCCCGCATTCCCTGAGTGCTCTCGCCCCCGGCTCGGCAGAAGTGAACGGCATCTCGGCGCCCGTGCCCCTCGCTTTGGTGGAACCAGAGCGGCTCGAAGCCCTCGCGAGCTACCCCGTGACGCCGGCGGTGTGGATCATCGCCCGGATTGCATCCGCATCGGGTGGAACAGCCTCGATGGCACGCGCACCGAGCGCCCCCCCGATGCTGCGCTCGACCTCGACACTCTCACTGCTCCCCACGCCGAGCACCACCACGTCCGAAGGCTTGATCCCCGACCCGACCAGATCCGCCCACCCCTGTAGCCAATCGCCGGTGATGATCGTTCCTCGGTGCCCGCGCAGCGCCTCATTCACGGCCTCGCGCCCACTCGCATCCGAATCCCCGACGACGAACACCACCGGCCCCGTCACCTTCCTCCTCGCCGGCATCAGCTTCTCGAGCTGTCGCTGTGCCGCCTCCGACGGGAACTTCACCGCGCACCCGAGCGCCAGGATCGCCCGCGCCTCGTCTACGCCGGCCCACTTCTCGGGCCGCCCGGCAAGTCGGTCGAGGGACTCGAGCGAGGTCTGGATCATGAAGCCCGCGGTGCTTAGCTCGACGGCCCGCGCGGAGGCGATTAGGCCTTGGGTTCGCTCGCCGAGCAGCAGCAGGAACTTGCCGAGGTCGTAGAGGGCCCACGGCAGGTTGACGCCGGCCTCGACGTGCTGGCGGCAGCGTTCGACGGCGCGCTGGATCGAGGGCGTGAGCGCCGCGACGCTGTCGGCCTCGGGGTGGAGCACCAGCTCGGCCTCGAGCAGGCCCCAGAGCGCGTACGGGTCGGCGGGGTCGAGCGCGTGGGCGCGCCCATAGCACTCGCGCGCCTTGTCGTGTCGCCCGCGGCGCTTCCAGGTGCCGCCGAGCGAGGCCCAGGCGTCGGGGTCGCGGTGCGGCTCGGCGCAGGCCTGCTCGAGGAGGCTCTGGCCGTGCGCGTGCTCCGCCGACTCGGGCCGGCTGCGATGTTTCTGGCAGATCGCGACGCCGAGATCACGCAGCGCCGGCTGATGGCCGGCGGCGGCGTAGGGCTCGAGGACGGCGATGGCGCGGTCCCAGTCACCATCGGTGATGGCGAGCTTTGCGAGACGCACGGCCACGCACGGGTCCGGGTCGCAGGTGAGGACGTTCGCGAGGATCGCGATCTCTCTTTGCTTCCGCTCCGGGCTCAGGTGGGCGGGGTAGGACGTCCGGTAGGCCGCGAAGCCCGTGTGGATCCGTGCGAAGGCCGTGTCCACGGCCTCGAGCACTCGCGCGACCTCGCGCAGCTCCTCGCTCCAGCGGGCGGGCAGGGGGAGTCGCTCCGCGTGCCCCATCTCGCGGCTGACGTGCGCCCAGGCGTGCTCGAGGACGGTCTGGACCTCGATCTCCGCCCGCAGGCCCAGGGCTTCGCTGGGCACCTCGACAGCGAGCGCCGCGGACAGCGCATGTGCGCGCAGCCGGTCGAGGCGCACGATGAGGCGGCGCGCTGCAAAGCCCGGGCGCGGCACGCCCGCGGCGGTCTCCTCCGCCATCGATTCCTTCGTGTCCACCTCGAAGTAGCGCTCGAGCAGCGCGCACACCTCGCGGATCTGGTCCTCGGTGTGGACGACGATCCGGGCGCCGCACAGATCCCGAAGCTCCTCGAAGCGCGCCCGATCGCGCTGCACCCGCTCGGCGAAGTTCGCAATCGACTTGGTGCGTGCATGGACGATGGCAAGAGGTGCCACGCGCTCCGCGACCTTCTCCAGGAGCTCGCGCAGCACGTCCGTCAGGCGCTCGTAGCGGGCTCGCTGGCTCTCGAAGAGCTCGACCTGATCGCGCAGCGAATCGAGCGAGCCAGGTTCCGGGGCCACCACGCCGGGCGGCTGCGCTGGCGCAGCCGCCGAGCGCAGGAACGGTGCGTCTCCGAGGCCGGTCGTTGTGTACGCCCGGCTATGAACGACTTCTTCGGCGCGGGGCGGCCCGCCTTTCCTTTCAAAACTGTGCTCCGCGCACCCCTCAGCGGGCGTATCCTACACCAGCGTCCCGATCGCCGTGCAACCTGAAGTGCCCGTAGGCGGGCCACCTTCAGAGGTGGATTGCGTGAGCCTCGCGCTCGAATCCCCAAGGCCGAGGACCGAGCCTCCCCGGGCCCTCGGCACCTCTGGCATCATGGGCCGCATATGTCCTACAAGCCGAAGCCCCTCGACACCTCCGCCAGCACCCTGCGCCCCGAGCTTCAGGCACTCACCGAGCGCCTCGCCGAGAACGCCCATGACCTCTGGGCTGCGCAGCGCCTGGCCGAGGGTTGGTCCTACGGCCGACAGCGCGACGACGCGAAGAAGCTGCACCCGTGCCTGGTGCCCTATGCGGAGCTGCCCGAAAGCGAGAAGGAGTACGATCGGCTCGCAGCGCTCGGCACGCTGAAGGCGATTCTTGCGCTCGGGTATCGGATCCAGTCGCCCTGAGGTCCGCCGTCTGGAAGGGAGTGAACCCCTTCGGCCAAGTGGTCCTTCCCCGAATCCCTCGCTGGTATCGCAATATCTGACAGAACCATCTTCCCAACAGCCTCCGCGCGGTGCGAAACTGGGTGGTGGCGGGTAAGCCCCGCCAACGCAATCGGATGGGGGCCCGAGGGCGCGATGGCCGAAGCCTCAGACAAGAGCAATCAGCGGAAGACGGTACTGGTAACGGGCGACGTGATCGTCGACCACCATGTCTATATGGGGGAGCGGGCGAGCCACGACTCGCAGCTGGAGCTCGGATCCACGGACAAGCGCGCCCTCGGAGGTGCGGGTCTACTGACCAAGCTCCTCGAGGCGGTGTCACGGGAGCGAACCGAGTCGGCGGTTCGCCAGCGATCGGATCGCTTCGACCGGCTGAAGGAGACCTTGGATCAGCTGGGCGCGTCGGCGGGCGGTCCGCCCTCCGCGGGAACCGGCGCCGGCACGGGCGGCCCGGGGGCAGTCACAGGCTGGGTCAAGGCTATTCGTGACCAGATCGAAAAGCTTTCCGAGGAGCTCGCGGCGGCTGCAACGCCGGGGCCTCCGTTTCACGTCCATTTCGATCTGAACGCGAAGGAAGATTCGTGCTTGCCGGCACACCTCCATGGCTACGCGATCTGGAAGCCTGTCCCAGTGGCTTCCCGATCCAAGGATTTCGTCTGGCGCATCGAGAAGCCGCTTGGCTACGGCAGCCTGGGTGACGCGCCTCCGACCTTCCCAGAGGACGTGAAGAGAGTGGGGCTCGAGCGCGTGCCGGAGATCGTTGTGATCGACGATGCGGGTCTCGGGTTCCGCTTCGATACTGCAAAGCACGCTTGGCCGGACGCTCTCGAGCATCCCGAAGGCATCGAATGGTTGGTCCTCAAGATGGCGCGTCCCCTAGCCCACGGGGCGCTGTGGGACGCGCTTCGTGGGCTGAAGGACAAGCTGGTCGTCGTCGTGTCTATCGATGACATTCGACGGGCCGCGGTGCGCGTGACCAGGGGCATCTCCTGGGAGCGCACGGCACTCGATCTCGCAGACGAGTTGATGTCCAACGACGACATCAAGCCGCTTCTCGAGTGTCGTCATCTGATCATCAACACGCGATCTGAAGGCGCGCTCCACGCCGACATGAGTTCGGGCCGTAGGCCGGTGTTCCGGTTGCTGTTCGATCCGGAACACATCGAGGAGGAGTGGACAGCCAAGCACGAGGGCGGTGTCTTCGGCTTCACGTCGTGCCTGACTGCCGGGATCGTCCGTCAGCTCGCAACGAAGGATGGAGAGCGCCAGCTCGATCTCGGGATCAAGTCTGGGCTCGCGGCAATGCGTAGGCTCTTCCGCGAGGGACACGGACCCGCCGACGCGGGAGAGCCGGGTGATCGCTGGGGACACGTTGCACAAGAGATCCTGAATCCGACGGTCGTCTACCAAGTGGCCGAGCTACCCGCTCCGCGCTCCCGGGACTCCAAGTGGACCATCATTGCGTCCGCCGAAGCGAAGCTGCGCGGTGCGAAGCAACCGCTCTACGGAATCGCAAAGGGTGTCGCATTGGCGGGAGGGAAGACCCTATCGCACGTGCCCCACGGCCGGTTCGGAAGGCTCCTAACGGTCGATCGCAGTGAGATCGAGGCGCTCCGAAGCATCCATCAGCTGATCAAGGAATACCTGGAACACGACAAGAGCAACCGGCCGCTGTCCCTCGCTGTCTTCGGTCCGCCCGGATCGGGCAAGTCATTCGCGGTGAAGCAGATGGCGAAGATGATCGCCGGGGATAGGAAACCCCTCGAATTCAATGCCTCGCAGTTCGCCGGCCCCTCCGACCTCATCGGTGCCTTCCACCAGGTCCGAGACCGCGCGCTCGAATCCGAGACGCCCTTCGTCTTCTGGGACGAGTTCGACTGCTCCGAGTATCGGTGGCTCCAGTACCTCTTGGCGCCCATGCAGGATGGCACGTTCCAGGAGGGCCTGGTCACCCATCCCATCGGCAAGTCGGTGTTCGTCTTCGCCGGGGGGACCAGCCACACCATGGAAGGTTTTGGTCCCGAGCGGAGGAGTGCCGCATCCGAGGAAGCTCAGAAGGAGGCGCTCGAGAGGTGGGAGCACTTCAAGCTGCGAAAGGGCCCCGATTTCAAGAGCCGGATCGCCGGATTCCTCAACGTGCTGGGGCCGAACCAGCGTCAGCTGTGCAACAAAGAGGGATAACCGACGGATGATGAAACGGACATCTACTTCCCGGTCCGTCGAGCGCTCTTCCTCCGCACTGTGCTGGGCCTGCGCGAGGAGGAGCGCCTTGACATCGACAGAGGTGTCCTGGCGGCTCTGCTGGAGGTGCCGCGCTACACGCACGGTTCACGTTCGCTCGAGAAGCTCATCTTGCAGATCCGCGAGGGCTCTCGCGGCGGTCTCCGGCGCTCCGGGCTTCCGTCTCTGGAGTTTCTCTCCCTGTTCGTAGATGACAGTCAGAAGTTCCTAGAGATCATGGAGCGAAATCGGAAGCACCCGATCGGGGTCGAGCAGCTCGCCGAGGACATTCACCACTACTGGTGGGAGCTATCGAAGGACCCGATCAAAGGCTGGAAAATCTCCGAGGAGTTGGATTGCCCCTACAACCTCCTGACCGATAGGTGGCAGCGGGACAACCGAGCGGCCGCCGTACGTATTCCAGAGGTTCTGGAGCTGGCGGGTCTCTATGTCGAGAAGGACGAGGCGGAGCAGGGTAACGACAAGACCGTGGATCCCGTGATCGATCATTACGTCGAGCTTCTCGCTGAGGCCGAGCACGATGGGTGGCTCGAACACCGACGGCGCAACGGTTGGACCCTCGGCGAGCGCGACGACGCGAAGGAACGGCACCCCGCCATGCGAGCTTACCGTGAGCTCAGCGATCAGGTGAAGGACAAGGATCGAACGAGCGTTCGGAACTACCCGGCGATTCTCCAGCGCGCGGGGTATCGGATCGTCCACAGCCCGGTCTGAACTTGGTCGAAGAGGTCAGACGTTCTTCAGGCTTCAGGCCCGCTGGTTCGTAGGTAGAAGCCCGCGCATGTCCGCCACGCCCGCCGACGAGACCCCTCCCCCCATCCCCTACGAGCTCCGCATCGGCGTCACCGGCCACTGCGAGATCGAGCGGCAAGAGAAGCTGACTGAGGCTGCGCGTGAGGTCATCGAGCGCGACATCATCGGCGTGCTCGAGGCGGCGTCGGCGCAGCCTTTCGGGCCGCACGGGTCTGCGCCGGCGGCGGGTGAGTGGCTGTTTCGCGCGTTCACCTTCGTGCTGGCGCCGCTCACGCGCGTGTTCTGTCGGGTGCTCGGGCGGGTGCTGAGGCTGCGTTGGCCGGTGGTGCCGCATGTGCCGCGGGTTCCGCCGCCGGAGGCGCGCACGCCGATCGATCTCACGGTGGTGACGTCGCTCGCGCCTGGGAGCGATCAGATCGTTGCGGCGGCGGCGTGCAGCTGTGTTCGGAGCCCCGAGGCGCGAAATCGGTATCTCGAGGCGGTGCTGCCGATTCCGGCGGCGTCCTATGCTGCGAGCTTCGAGCAGAGCGCGGACCGCGATCGCTTTTGGCAGCTGCTCGCTCTCGATCGAGGGCGGCTCGGTACGCACCCGAGTCCGACGGTGGTGCATCCCGCCTTCTCGGAGGAGGTGGAGCGCAGCAGCGCCTATCGAGCCGCAGGCCGGCGCGTGATCGACTCGTGCGAGATCGTGGTCGCCGTCTGGGATCCGAAGCGAACGCCGGAGCCGGGCGGGACCGAGGACGCTGTCCGCTACGCCGTGGCTTGTGGGCGGCTGGTGCTGTGGCTCGATCCGAGCGATCTCGCGCTCGGGGCGCGCTGTCTCGGGCCGCGGCCGGCCGACGAACCCGACGATCCCGATGCGCCGCCGGGAATGCTCACGCTGCCGGTGCCGACCCGCGCCAAGCAGCTGAGCCTCAACTTCCACCGGCTTGCGGCATACAACCGCGATGCGGCGCTGGACCCTGCTTTGTACCGCCGGGCGCTACGCGCCGAGCGCGAGCGCATGCGCAAGGCCGCGGCGGGGCTACCCGGCTGGATCGCGGAGGTCGCGGAGCGCGAGCTGCTTCCGCGCTTCGTGCGCGCGGACCTCTTGGCCACGCGCTACCACGAGCTGCGCAACTTCGTGAACAAGCTGCTGCCGGCGATCTCGGTGCTCGCGCTGAGTCTCATCGCGTTCCAGATCCTCTTTCTGCCGGCCCTGCACGTGCTGGCCGGGCTCGAGATCCTGCTGGTGGCGGCGGGCCTCGCGTCGTACCGGCTGAGCGTGCGCGAGGCCTGGCACGAGAAGTGGCTGAACGACCGCCATCTCGCCGAGCGGCTGCGCGACCTCGCCTACACCTTCGCGCTCGAGGCGGCGCCGGGGCTCGACACGGACGCGAGACCGGCCGCGCGCGCCGCGAATCTGCTTCCCTTCTACAGCCCGACGAACGTCTGGTTCACGAGCACACTCGCCCGTCTCGCCGGCCGCGCGAGACGCGCGCGCCCCGAAGGCTTCGACCCGGCCGGGCACGCCGGCGCGCTCGGGGAGCTGATCCGGCAGGCCTGGATCGAGCAGCAGGCGAGCTATCACACGGCGGCTCAGCAGCGCTCGCTCGCTGCAGCCCGGGTCTCGAAACGCGCGGCGCTGGTGACCATCGCGGCGATCCTCGTGATCGCGACCGCGCATGCGCTCGGCTTGGGGCACGGCGCAGCGGCAACCGCGGCCACGCCCTTCGAGCGGCTCGACCTTTGGATCGCCTTCCTCACGCTGCTCGTCCCCGCTTGGGGCGCCGCGTTCCAGGTGGTGGACGCGATCGAGGATCATCCGCGCATGGCCGAGCGCGCGGGGCGCATGGTCGCGCTCTTGCGCGGGCTCGCCGAGCAGCTGCGGGACGTCCAGTCCGCCGTCGCACTCCGCCAGCGCGTGAGCGACGCGCGCCGCATCATCGAGCTCGAGAGCCACGAGCATGCGGAGTCGATGCGGGGACGGCACGTGGGGTTTCACGGGTAGGTCGCCGCTGCGCTGCCTACCTCGCCCCGTACGCCAGCCGCGCGAGCAAGCTGGCGCGGCTCGAGAGCACGCCGGCCGCCTGCGGAGCTTCGATGCCGAGTCTCTTCCGCACCTCTTCGATCGGCTCAGCGAACCACGCTTCGATCGGTTCGGCGATCACCAGCTTCGCGGCGCGGGCCTGCCGCAGGCCGACGCGGATGTTGTGCCAGATGCGGTGTGCCTGCGGCGGCGAGAAAAGGGCGTAGAGGACGCGCAGCGTCCACAGCATTCCGCGTCCGCCTGGAGCCGCGCCCTGCGCAACAGTGAAGGCATAGACGCCGGCTTCGCCCGCGAGGCCGGCGTCGAAGCCGAGCAGGCAGTGGTGCAGGTCGTGCGTCGCCGTGTAGCGCAGCACGAATGGGTTCTCGCGGAATCGCTCTTTGATGTGCGGGCTGACCACGAGCGGCGTGATGCCGTTGGCGTCGGCGGGAAGAAGATCAAGAAGGGCGACAAGATCGTCCTGTGGTACGTCTCCGCGAACCGCGACGAGACGGTCATCCCGCGGGCGAACGAGTTCCTGATCGACCGCGAGAACTCGAAGCAGCACCTCTCCTTCGGCTGGGGCGTCCACTTCTGCATGGGCAGCCGACTCGCCGAGATGCAGCTGCGCGTGCTCTGGGAGGAGATCCTG
>Ga0247727_10009812_pt1 | contig 17157 bp, 20 predicted proteins | sample WisWelCaveWW1625_FD_202498 | JGI IMG/M metagenome (GOLD analysis project Ga0247727, IMG submission 202498) | Biofilm microbial communities from Wishing Well Cave, Virginia, United States - WW16-25 | ecosystem: Environmental > Aquatic > Deep subsurface > Groundwater > Cave microbial mat | place...
CTTGCTCTGTGCCCTTGATGCCGCGCCAACGGCGCCCGGGCCATAAGCCCTGCTTGCCGAGGATGAAACGCCGGGCTGTTTCGATGTCAATAGTCAGCATGATGGCTCATTATAACCGCCTAACGGCCAGGTTCAGGCGCGGGGCGGCAAAGTAGCGACTCACTCAAACCAGTCGAGCCCCGCCCCGTCGCCTGCAACCCATGTTGGGTGCGTGCCGGATTTAGGAACACCCCACCATAAATTGACGAGGCAGTGGGTAGGGAACTTGCCCACTTGACCCGTCACGATTGGCCGGTTCATTCCACCTCCCGCAATCCTGAAAAGAGTTCGTTAGTCCACGTTTGATACTTGTCGAGAAGTTCGACAAAGTCTCTATTTTTCCACGTCACCAAATCGGCGATGATGGCTTCGAGCGAGAGAAGATCACGAAGTCCATACTTGGCCATGACGCTGGCACGGCCTGACTCTGTATAGCGACCCCAGACCAGAATAGAGCCATTGATGGGTTGAGGCTTGCCCCCAACAGTGATGATATGTTGGCTTGCATCCTTCGCCACGTCGAGAAAGAGTCGAAATGCTTCTTTGCCATGATGGTCGAGTTGGGTAGGCGACTCAAGGGTGAGATAGCGATAGTTCTCGTACTCCAACTCACATTTCATTTCCCCCACATATACTTTGCTATCGCTTTGTGACTCAAACGCGAAGTCAAGCGTATAACCGCGGGTCTTGCCTGCAAGCCTGATTGTTGGTCTACCTAAGTTTCGGTACGGCGCTTGACTATCGCGACACCAGCACCGCACAATCTCTTCGTTGAAGATGCCAAACAGCCGCGAGAGGAATTTATCGCGTGGACTGTTGCTGGATTGAAAAAGACTCTGAAAAGTGACGGGCATGATTCACCTTGCTGGCTTTGCCCTAGCGGGGCCTGCACGAAGCACCCAACTATGGATTATGCCGCAATTCCGCCGCATAATCCTCTTTACAAAAACGCCGCTTTTGCAGTATAATCCCCGTAATAGGTGGATTATACTTCCCAATTTGGCGAATCTGCCCTCAATTGGACGTTGTAAAAAGACTGCATCTTTTTACAACTATGCCGCCATTCTACGCCCATCTCCATCCAAAATCAAGAGGCACTCCAATGGATCAACCACGCCCCAAAAAACTCCTCGAACAAGTGCAAGAGGTCATTCGGCTCAAGCATTACTCGCAGAGTACGGGACAGAGCTACGCCCAATGGATCAAACGCTTCATCCTTTTTCACAACAAACGCCATCCGCAAGAAATGGGCGCGGCGGAAATTGAGCAATTCCTCACCCACTTGGCGGTCAAAGAAAACATCGCCGCTTCGACCCAAAATCAAGCCCTTTCCGCCCTCCTCTTTTTGTATCGCCACGTCCTCAAGCAAGACCTCGCGTTTGTCCAAATGAACGTGCGCGCCCAGAAACCAAAATTACTCCCCACCGTTTTGACCAAAGACGAAGCGCAAACCGTATTGGCGTTGATGACAGGCGCCCATCAATTGATGGCGAAACTCTTGTACGGCAGCGGGCTGCGCTTGATGGAGTGTGTCCAATTGCGCGTCAAAGATTTCGATTTCGCGCGCCAACAAATTATTGTGCGCGACGGCAAGGGCAATCAAGACCGCGCAACGATGCTGCCCAACGCGCTCGTCACGCCGTTGCAAGAATATCTGGTGCGCCGCAAACATTTGTACGAGACCGATATAACAAACAGCGCGGGCTATGTGCCATTACCTTACGCGCTGGAACGGAAATATCCGAACGCCCATCGCGAATGGATTTGGCAATATGTTTTTTGTTCGTCGCAATTGGTGCCCGATCCGAAAACAAAACGCAAGCAGCGTTGGCACATGAGCGAGACAACGTTACAGCGCGCCGTCAAGCAAGCCGCCGATCGCGCCAAACTCGACAAACGCGTCAATTGCCACACCTTTCGCCATTCCTTTGCCACCCATCTTTTGCAAAACGGCTATGACATTCGCACCGTCCAAGAACTGCTCGGGCACAAAGATGTCAAGACCACAATGATCTACACCCATGTCCTCCAACGCGGCGGACTTGCCGTTCGCAGTCCGCTCGACGCGTAAGCAGACGTGAAAGATCTTTGATGTTGGCAATGGAGGCGATGTGCGATGTATTTCATCGCCTCCATCGCACATCGCACGAAACAATCGGAACGCCTGACGCGACTCATCCCAAACCCAACTCCGAACTTGGCAAACAAACAGAATCGCGTGGCGTGCCACGCCCTTCTTGTTTCTCAAAACATCCCATTCCCATTTTTACTCTCGTTCGAAATTTCCTGCATCACGACCCAATGTTCCGCGATTTTTCCATACTCCACGCGGAACCGATGATAGTACGCGTAGGGTTTGCCGTCAAACGCGCCTTCTGATTGCGTCAAGTCAAAATCACCTTCGCCGATGACGCGATGGATTTGGTGATACTCCATCGTAATTCCTTGCGCCGCAAATTCCTGAGACGCTTGACCCAATCATGACAAACCATCTTGCGCTACTAATACTTTCCCCCCTCATTGACAATTCGCGCTCATATCAACTATGATCCCCGGCATGAGCGAATTTCCGACCTTTGGCAATCGCCCCCGCGCGCGCGATCTCGGCATCACTATCGGCACACTCCGAACAGGGGAGCACAACGCGCTTACCGATGTGCGCGGCGTGCGCGTCGGACACAGCACGATCATTCAAGGCAAAGGCGCGCTTGTGCCGAATGAGGGACCGATTCGCACGGGCGTCACCGCGATTTTGCCACACGCGGGCGATCTCTTTTTGGAAAAAGTGACAGGCGCAGTCGTTCGCATCAACGGCTTTGGCGAAGTCACCAACACGCAGCAAGTTGACGAAATGGGCGTGTTGGAAGGACCCTTGTTGATCACAAATACGATGAATGTGCCGCGCGTCGCGGACGCGGTGATGGATTGGGCATTCGATCATAGCGCGGCGATGGGCATCACCACCTGGGGCATCTCGCCCATCGTCACGGAAACGAGCGACAGTTATCTCAATGATATTCGCGGCAGGCATGTGACCAAAGCGCACGTGTACGAAGCGATTGAAAACGCGCGCGAGGGGATTGTGACCGAAGGCGCGGTGGGCGGCGGCACGGGGATGGTTTGTTACGAGTTCAAGGGTGGCATCGGCACATCCTCGCGCGTTTTACCCGATGAACTCGGACGTTACACGGTGGGCGTACTCGTGCAATCCAATTTTGGTTCGCGCCGTAAATTGAGAATTGATGGCGTACCTGTCGGACGCGAATTGATTGATTACGATGAACGCATCAAACGCGATTCGCAAGGATCGGTTATTGTCGTCATCGCCACCGACGCGCCGATGACTTCACGTCAACTGAAACGTCTCGGCACGCGCGCCACATTCGGACTCGCGCGCACCGGCACACAAGGCGGCAACACCAGCGGCGATTTCGCCATCGCGTTTTCCACCACGCGCAATCGTCCGCATCACTCCACCTCGCACACGCTTACGCTTGATCAAGTTGTCGAGGACACGCAGCTCATCAACACGCTTTTCGATGCTGTTGTCGAAGCTACCGAAGAAGCTGTGCTCAATTCGCTCTTTAAGGCGGAAACGATGATCGGACGCGACAATCGCGTTATTTACGCGCTGCCGATTCAAGAGACGGTGGAGATAATGAACAGGTACGGACATTCTCAAGTTCATTTGCCGTGAAGCGTGGAGCGTGGAGGGTGGAGCGACGCGCTTTCTTGTAGCGCCTTTCGCCTCCACCCTCCACGCTCCACCCTCCACGCTCTCTCTCATGCGTACCGGAATCCTTACCATCAGCGACCGCGCCTACGAAGGCATTTACGATGACGAATCGGGACCCGCACTGGTTGAATTGATACAGGAACATTTTCACCAAGACGTTGATCTGGTGTACATCTGTCCCGACGATTTTCTGGAAATCAAACGCGCCCTCGAAAAATGGTGCGATGAGGCGCACATGGATTTGATTTTGACGACAGGCGGGACAGGGTTCGCGCCGCGCGATGTGACCCCCGAAGCGACACGTTCCGCAATTGAACGCGAAGCGCCAGGGTTGGTGCAAGCCATGATCGCCGCGAGTTTGCAAAAAACACCCTACGCCATGTTATCGCGCATGGTGGCGGGCATTCGCGGACGCACACTGATTGTAAATTTACCGGGCAGTCCCAAAGCTGCGCGCGAAAACTTTCTAACGATCCTCCCCGCCCTCCCCCACGCGCTCGAATTGATTCGCGGCGGCGGCGCAAGCGAGCATGATCTCGAACATCCGATTGATGCCGAGGAACGCGAACGGCAGGAACGAAATGTGAGCGACTAATTTCAGAATGTAGATTTCAGATTTCAGATTCTTCAACTGTATTTTTCCAATCTGAAATCTGAAATCAAAAATCTGCAATTCTCAAGAGTGGCGGTTTTTGGCAGTCCAATGTCTGGTTGTGGCGGTGATTCCATTATTTAATCGGTGACAAGTTACAAGCACGCTCATTGATTCCAGATTTAGGAGTTCAGATTTCGAGATTGAATCTCGCTTTTCGCGGATCAATCTGAAATTTGAAATCTACCATCTTCCCATGGCAACTCTCGCTTCAACATCCACCTCCCCGCGAATGTCCACGTTCAATCAGGCAATGCTTTCACTGTTCTGGTTTGGCGTCAGCGCGCACTGGACAATCATTCTCATCACCACCTTGCCCGCACAATCCGAGCTGATTGGCGGGGAAGCCGTGCGCGGTCAAACGCTTGGCACAGTGCTTGCCATCGGCGCGTTTCTTTCGATGGTCGTCGCGCCCGTCTTTGGCGCGTTGAGCGATCGGATCGTCACGCCCTTTGGACGCCGCCGCCCATGGATCGTGCTTGGCACGGTCATGAATCTTGTGGGCTTGATCGGCTTGGCGTATTTCCCGCGCGCGAATGACATGTCCTCGCTGCCACTTTATATCGTTGCCTTTTTGTGGGTCCAGTTTTGGAACAATGTCGCCACTGCACCCTATTCAGCTTTAATCCCCGATGTTGTGCCAAAAGATCAACGCGGCAGCGCGTCAGGGTGGTACGGGCTCATGACAATTTTTGGCACGCTTGTCGCCGCCCTCGCGCCTTTTCTTTTCACCAGTGGCGGCACAACCGATATTACCGCCCTCTATTATTTTACTGGCGCAGTCCTATTGATTGGAATGTTGGGCACAATTCTTTTCGTCCAAGAACCTCCGGTGACGCGCAAGCCGCCGCCGTTCGTTCTTGCCGAATTTATCAAGGGCTTGTACGAACCACTCAAAGACAATGATTTTCGCTGGGTCTTTTTGACCCGCTTTCTCATGGTCATGGGGGTTTACAGCATCCAACCCTTTTTGCAATTTTATATGGGGTCCGTGGTCAAAGAGTTTGATTTTTTCAATCTTTTAACGGCCCGAAACGCGATTGAAGCGACGAGTGTGTTTCTGGTGCTGTTCCTCGTTGGCGCGCTACCCAGTTCGATCATCGCGGGCATCCTGTCGGATCGGTTCGGGCGCAAAGTGATGGTGTATATTTCCAGCGCGTTTCAGGCAGTCGTGCCAATTGTCTTTGTCCTCTTTGTCCCCAACTTTACGATTGCCGCGCTGCTCGGTCTCATCTTCGGCATTGGGTACGGCGCATATCAATCGGTGGATTGGGCGATGGCAAGCGAAGTTCTCCCCTCCGAAGATGATTACGCCAAAGACATGGGCGTCTGGCATATTGCGATGACCCTGCCCCAAGTCCTTGCCACACTCGTCGCGGGGTTCCTACTCGACTTTTTCAACAATGCCAATCGCTCGGCAACCGGAGAACCGGGAACGTTTGGCTTTACCGTCATCTTTGCATTCGCAACGCTCTATTTCATTTTAGGCACGGTATTGGTGCGGCAGATTCGCAAAGTGAAATAACCGAAACGCACCGACCTGAATATGTGATATATTGCTATTGTAGGGGCGGGGTCATCCCGCCCCACGCGAGGCGAACATGAGTGCAAACACATTTCAAGTTGTCGAACGTCTTTTGGATCGGCTGACCACCGAAGAACAAATCACAGTGATCGAACAATTGGCAGTTCGATTGCGCCAAACCGTCCATCACAAACCACCAAAAAATTTGTACGGCATTTGGAGAGATCGTTTTCCTATAGATTTCGATCTCGATTCCGCGTTGCATGAAATGTGGAGTGAGTGGGAGACGGAATGGACTCCGAACCGCTAATCCAATATGTGGCAGATACGCACGGCTTGTTTTGGTATCTCACCGCCTCGCCGCGTTTGAGTGTCCAAGCCAAAGCCGCGTTTGATTCCAGCGCGCGCGGCGAGGCGATCATTTACATTCCCTCGATCGTTCTGGCAGAATTGTATTTTCGGAATGAAAAAGCGGGACAGCCATTGAATTTTGCTCACGAGTTTCAAATCTTGCGCGAGAGTGGACAATTCGCATTTGTTTCTTTTGCAGCCGAGGATGTATCAGATTTTGAACCAGATGCTGCTACATCAGGAATGCACGATCGAATGATTGTGGGTGTCGCTCGCCGTATGGATGCGACTTTGATCACCAAAGACGGCGAGATCGTCAAGAGCGGGCTGGTCAAAACGATTTGGTAATACTCTTTCGATCCCATGTATTCTTACCTCTCCCACCTCGAATGTACCGCCTGCCTCAAAACCTATTCCCCCGACGAATTGCACAACACCTGCCGCGCGTGCGGTAAGGTCTTATTTGCGCGGTATGATCTCGACGCGTTGAAAAAAAATTTAACGCGCGCGGATCTAAACGCGCGCGTTTCAACGCTCTGGCGCTGGCATGAACTACTACCCGTGCGCGCGCAAGAAAATGTGATCACATTGGGCGAAGGCGGAACGCCATTGTTGCACGCGCGCGCGCTCGGACGCGCGCATGGTTTCGATCAGCTGTACATCAAAGAAGAAGGACTGAACCCGACAGGGAGTTTCAAAGCGCGCGGCATGGCGGTAGCTGTTTCACGCGCAAAAGAGCTGGGCGTAACGCGCGTGGCGACGCCATCGGCGGGCAACGCGGCGGGCGCGCTCGCGGCATACAGCGCGGCGGCGGGAATGGAGGCGTTCGTTTTCATGCCGCGCGACGCGCCCATGATCAACGCGCTGGAAAGTTTCATCGCGGGCGCGCATGTGTATCTCGTCAACGGTTTGATTAGCGATGCGGGCAAAATTGTAAAAACGCTCGCGCCGCAGCGCGGTTGGTTTGACGTTTCCACGCTCAAAGAACCATATCGCGCCGAAGGCAAAAAGACGATGGGTCTCGAACTTGCCGCGCAATTCGATTGGCAGTTGCCCGACGCGATCATTTATCCAACCGGCGGCGGCACGGGCTTGATTGGGATGTGGAAAGCGTTTGAAGAATTAGAACAACTCGGCTGGATTGATGCAAAGCGTCCGAAAATGATTTCCGTGCAATCGAAAGGGTGCGCGCCGATTGTGACGGCTTTTCTCGCACAGCAAGAAACGGTGACGCCGTGGAAACACGCGCGGACGATTGCCGATGGCTTGCGCGTTCCCGCGCCCTTTGCCGATTATTTGATTTTGAAAATTCTGCGCGCGAGCAAAGGCACTGCGCTCGCGGTGAGTGATCAAGAAATTCGCGCGGCAATGGGTGAACTTGCGCGCGATGAGGGGCTCTTTGCCGCACCCGAAGGCGCGGCAACGTATGCAGCTTTCAAACAGCTCGTCGCCAGCGGTTTCCTAAAACCCAACGAGCGCGTTGTTTTGTTCAACACCGGCGCGGGTTTGAAATATCCGCAGTTGGTTCAAGCTGAGTTTCAGATTCTTGACCCCCATGATCCAGAGATGGAAACAAAGGTGAGATGAAATCCCGCAAAAAATGTGCCACGCACTTTGCAAGTGCGTGGCACATTTTTTGCACACTTTTTTTGCAATGCGCGCCTTTCAAATTTGAGTTACAATACGCACATGCTCACCCGCGTCTCCGCCGTCCAACTCCCCTTTGCGTATTTCAATTCGCCCCAAGAATTTGCTGATCACGTCCGCACGCCGATTGAACAAGCTGCACAACATGGCGCGCAGCTCATTCTCCTGCCCCATCGCACTTCGTACATGCTTTTCGGCATGTTCGATTTCGATGTGCCTGCAAATTACTCGCTCGATCAACTCGCGCAACGACAAAATATTTCCACGCGCGCGTGGTTGAACGAACGTGCGGACTATGTGTTTGAATTTTACGCGCATCTGTTTCAATCCCTCGCGTCGCGCGTGGAAACGTGGCTCGCGCCCGGCACCGTTCTTGAATCGGAAAATGACGCGCTCTATCTCACCGCGTTCCTAATCAATCCTGCGGGAGAAATTGTGGGACGCCAACGCCAAATGCGCGTCGGCGCGCCCGAAAGCGAGTGGGGCGTTTCGGCAGGCGATACCTTGCGCGTGTTTGAAACCGACATTGGCGATTTCGGTTTTGTGATTGGAGCGGACGCGAATGATCCGGAAATCGCGCGCGCATTGGCGGCGCAAGGCGCGCAGGTTGTGTTGCATCCCACCGCAACCCTTGTAGAGACGTTTCGGGGAAACGTCTCTGATCCATACCAAGCCGCGACGTTTCCCCGAAACGTCTCTACATTCATCGCCCAAGCGAATCTCGTCGGTGAGAATTTTCGCGGACGTTCCGCGATTTACGCGCCTGTTGAAATGACAGAAGACAAACGCGGGATTCTCGCGCAAGCGAAAAATGATGCGGCGGGTGAAATTATTTTTGCAAATTTGGATTTGGCGCGATTGCAAGAAATTCGCGCGGCGGACGCGGAGATTGCAAGAAATTGAATCTTGTTCTGTGATTCATCAGTCAAGTTATAATTGAAATGTTCTCAAATAAGGATTCGCGCGACGGACTGCCAACGGATGATGAAAACGGATGAGCGGATAGATCATCGGGCATCCGTTTATCCGTTTATCCGCTACCCTATCCGTTGGCAATCCGTTGGCAAGGAGTCAATCATGTACGCAGTCCGCATTCACGAAACAGGCAGTTCCGATGTTTTGCGTTATGAAGAAATCGAAACGCCGACACCGAACGCGGGACAAGTCCGCGTAAAATTGCACGCGATTGGAATCAATTTTATTGACACGTACCATCGCACCGGTTTGTACAAATTGCCGCTGCCCGCGACATTGGGGCGCGAAGGCGCGGGTGTGGTGGACGCGGTGGGCGATGATGTAGGGAACGCTGGCTCTAGCGTTCCGCACGTGGTGGACGCGGTGGGCGATGATGTAGGGAACGCTGGCTCTAGCGTTCCGCACGTGGTGGACGCGGTGGGCGATGATGTAGGGAACGCTGGCACCAGCGCCCCGCGCGTGGGCGAACGCGTCGCGTTCGTACTCGATGCCCCTTCGTATGCGGAATACGCGATCGTGCCCGCACACCGCGTCGTGCGCGTTCCCGACGCGGTTTCGTTTGAGGACGCGACGGCGGTTTTGGTGCAGGGACTCACCGCGCATTATCTTTGTTTCAGCACGTTTCCGTTAAAAGAAAACGATTGGTGTTTAATTCATGCAGCTGCGGGCGGCGCGGGACAACTCACGGTCCAAGTCGCAAAAATCGCGGGCGCAAAAGTGATTGGCACGGTTTCGACGGAGGAAAAAGCGCGCGTCGCGCGCGAAGCGGGCTGTGATGAGGTGATTTTGTATTCGCAAACCGATTTTGTTTCTGAAGTGAAACGCATTACAAATAATCAAGGTGTTCCTGTCGTGTACGATTCGGTAGGCAAAGACACATTTGAGGGGAGCATCAATTGTCTGTCGCCGCGCGGCTATCTTGTGTTGTGGGGAAACGCGTCGGGCGCGACACCGCCAATTGATCCGTTGACGTTAATGAGCAAAGGTTCGCTTTTCCTCACGCGCCCCACGCTTGGACATTACATTGCAACACCCGAAGAATATGCGTGGCGCGCGGCGGACTTGTTCCATTGGCTCGGCGTAGGTAAACTGCGCGTTCGCATTGATAAAACGTTCACGTTACGCGACGCCGCCGACGCGCATCGTTATTTGGAGAGCCGCGCGGCGATGGGGAAAATTTTGTTACTACCGTAAAAAGGAAAAGTGACGGGTGACGGGTGACGAGGGAAATCCCTCGTCACCCGTCACCCGTCACCCGTCACTCTCTCATGGGTCTCAAAGAACAATTGAACGATGATTTGAAAGCCGCCATGCGCCTGCGCGATCAAGCGCGCATCGGCGCAATTCGCATGGCGAAAGCGGCGATCTCGAATATCGAGTTTGCGCGCACCGACATCAAGAATCCTGATTATGGCAAGCCGTTGTCGGAAGGCGACTTGCTGCGCGTGATTGAAAATCAGATCAAGCAGCGACACGATGCAATCGAATTGTACGTAAAAGGCAATCGCCCCGAACTCGCGGCACAAGAACGATCGGAAATCGCCACACTCGAAAAATATCTGCCGCCGCAATTGACGCGCGACGAAATCAAAACGAATGTGGAGCAAGTCATTGCCGAATTGGATACGCGCGAATTTCCGAAAGTGATGAAAGAAGCGGCGGCGCGATTACGCGGACGCGCGGATGGGAAGCTGGTGAATGAGGTGGTCAAAGAATTGACAGGATAAATTACGCGTGCGGCTCGATGATCACATCTTTCCAAAAGCCAGGCCCTTTGATCAGTTCGATCGGGAATTGCCTCACCCAGGGCTTGAGGAGCAGGTGAGACTGAACATAATTTAGTGGAACGATAACCGCTTGCTCCATCAAGATGTGGTCCGCGCGCTGGTAGAGATTCATGCGCTCGGTTTGATCGGCGATGCTCCTTGTTCGCTCCAACAAGTTTTCATATTCGAGATGCCGCCACTCTGGCGCATCGAGCTGCACATCCACCCGTAGAAAATTATCCGGGTCCGCATAGTCCGCCCACCAGCCACCCACGATGATTTGAGGTTCTTCGCGCTTGATTCGTTCTGCATAGTCAGATGGATCAAGGTGTTCGATCTTGGTTTCAATCCCTAAATTGTCACGCCACTGCTGTTGTAAAAATTCGGTAGTGACACTGCGCGTCCGATAGCCATAACACGACACTTGCGGAAATTGAGAAATATTTGCGTAGCCCGCCTCTGCCAATAACTGCCGTGCCTCCTCCGGAGCGAACGGCAGACCAATCCCCGGGCTATGACCCGGCATCCCCGGTGGGATAAAGCCGCCTGTAGCAGCAAGTCCATACCCCTTGTCAATCAATTGTGCGAACGTCATTTTGTCAATCGCCATCGCAAACGCGCGCCGCACGCGCACATCGTCAAAAGGTGGACGCGTGACATTCATTACAAGATAGAACGGCTGAAATCGGGGCCGGCAAAAATGTTCTTCAGGGTGCCGCCTTCGCAACGCGTCCATCTCCACAGCCGGAAAAAACCAGTTATAGACCACATCCAATTTGGCGGCGTGATACCATTCAAAATGATCGCCAGTACTGACATTCAGCGCGAGCCACACTTGCTCGACGTTGCCGTTGCGGCTGCCGTGATAGCGCGGATTTCGTTCCAGCAGCATTGACTCGCCGCGCTGCCAAGCCGCGAGTCGAAAGGGTCCATTGGTTACAATGTTCTCTGGTTCTGCCCAAGCCGCGCCAAAGCGTTCGATAACGTGGCGCGGGGTTGGCAACAATACATAGTACGACAGGTCTTGGATAAAATAACTTGATGGCACTTCCAATTCAATGACCAGCGTTGCATCGTCCACCGCGCGCACCCCCACCGCGTTGGCATCAGACAATCGTCCTTCGTGATAATCCCTCGCCGCCTTGATGCTGTGCAGCAGCAGTCCCGCCACAGGGGTTTTCGTTTTCGGATCCAAGGCGCGCTTGAACGTAAATTCAAAATCGTGCGCCGTTACACGCGCGCCATCACTCCAAAACACATCGCCGCGAAGATGAAACACATATTTCGCCCCACCTTCTAAAATCTCCCAACTGCGCGCGACATCGGGAATCACTTCGGTGTCTGGGCTGTGTGCGACCAAGCCGCTAAACAATTGGCTCGTCAGCGGCGCGGTCATATTCAGTCCACCGAGCGTGGGATCGAGCGATTCGGGTTCGCGCCACATCATACGGAGCGGATGCGGCGCGGGCGGCAAGGGCATCGCGAAACGATTCGCTTCGACACGTTGCCACAGCGCGAATCCTTCTTGATACACGCCGCGCGCGCGTTCAAAATCAAAACCAATGTTGTGCGCTTGTGCAAGCTTCATCAGCGTTTGCGCGGCGCGTTCATCATCGCCGTTCGCTTTCAAAATATGCAGCGCGCGCTCGTAATGTTCCACCGCTTCTTGATGCGCGTACTGCATGCGCGCGCGGTCACCCGCACGGACCAAGTAATGGACGGTCTTATCCAGCTCCCCTGCTTCTGTAAAGTGCCGTTCCAAAAGCACCGCAACCCCATCGAGTCCTTCCGCGCAAAGCCCTTCCAATGCCCCCCCGACTTGACTATGCAGCAGACGCCGTTCCCCCGGTTTGAGCTGTTGGTAAAGATATTGCTGAAACAAAGTGTGTCCGAACCAATAACGCGATAAGAGCTGTTGACCAATCCACACTTCGTCGCGCGCCCGCACCAGACGATGCCGCTGTTCCAATTCTTCCGCAACCCAACGCAGCACTTGAGACTCATCCTTGCCCGTGACTTGGGCGAGCACTTGGATGCAAAACCCTTCGCCTTCCACACACGCCACCCTCAAAAGTTCGCGCAGCTCGGGGCTGAGTCGCCCAATGCGCTGTTCCATCACCGCTTCCACACGCGCGGGCAGCGCATCCCAATTCAATTCGGACCGCGCGGTCACGCGGCCTTGTTTATCGCGAACCAGATCGCCGCGCGCTTCAAGATCGCGCAGTAACTCAACGGTGAATAAGGGATGTCCCTGTGTGCGCGCAAACAATGTGGCGCGGAACGATTCCGATAAATCATTCGGCGCGCGGTCCAACAATTCATCTACAAACGCCCGCCCCTCTGCGCGCGTCTCCCAACCCAAGTCAATTTGAATCTCGCCAAAATGCCGCTTGAGCTCGGCGACGACGGGTTTCAGAGGATGCGTTCGTTCTTGCCCCGCCACCATCGGCAGACGCCCCAACGCTACATCGGAAAGGCGATAGACGCCGACAATCAGAATTTGGGAATCAGTTATCCGCCTGCCCAAATGGAACAGCAGATTGATCGAGGCATCGTCCGCCCATTGCATATTGTCCACAATCAAAAGCAACGGACGATTTGATGCCAATCGTTGCAAAACATTCGTGTATTGTTCAAACAACAATGCTTGCTGTAAATCGCCCGAACGCGCGCGTTCGCGCTGCGTCAACATTTGCAAACGCTTGAGCCACTCTGCCCCTTCTGACGCGCGCCCCATCGTTCGCTTGAGCATCGCCGCGCCCGAAACGAACATATCAATCAGGTCAGGGCCCTCCTCGACCAATGCTTGCGCCGTTTCAGGCGCGAGATGCCAGAGCCGCTGTGCCTGTTCCCGCGAGAGCGCGCCGACCGCCCATTTGGACTCGACATCGCCGCTCAACATGCACATTACATCGCGGAACGGCAAATGCGGATCACCGATCCCGCCGACGGCATAACAATTGCCACTTGCGACAATCAGATCGGGATGCGCGGCTTGGGCTTGGCGCGCGAATTCTGCCAGCAGCGCGGTCTTGCCGCGCCCCGCCTCACCCGTCACAAACACTACGCGCCCCTGCCGCTTGCGCGCCTGATCGAGGTGCGCGTGCAGCATTTCTAATTCGCGCGCGCGTCCGACAAAGACACTCGGTTCAGAAGGCGCGGCATGAGTCGCCGCGAGAAAGGGGGGATCGGGCGCGGTTGCTTGAAGCGGTTGGCTCTCGATCTCGAGACGTTCACTCGTTCGTTCCGCGCGCGCGGCTTGGATAAAAACCGTTCGCTCTTGCGACGGCACTTGCAGCTGTGCAGCTAAAAGTTCCGCCAGCTGTTTCGAGGGACGCCGCGCGTCCGCCTCGATTTTTTTGATCGTGTCCACCGCGCAGCCGACGCGCCGCGCCAATTCTTCTTGCGTCAAATCGAGTGCCTTGCGCCGCCGCTTGATCCAATAGCCAAATGAAACAGTGCGATCCATTTCAGTCCTTGTCCACCTTTTTGTCACCGTTATTGTATTCCAAAAAGAGACCCTTTGGCAAGGGTTATGCGGTAAAGTGCGGCACGATCAAGAGTCAACAAATAGGGAGACCTGACAGGTTTTCCAACATCGCGTTTCACCCCAGCATTCGCGATGAAACCTGTCAGGTCTTGGCTAACCTATCACATTTTTACAGGAGGAAAAGTATGCCCAAGTACATCATTGAACGCGAGATTCCCGAAGCGGGAAAATTCTCGCCGCAGGAATTGCAAGCCATCGCGCAAAAATCATGCGGTGTCTTGAGCGAGATGGGACCCCAAATTCAGTGGGTCACAAGTTTCGTCACAGGCGACAAAATTTATTGCGCCTACATTGCCCCGGATGCCGAGATGGTGCGCGAACACGCGCGCCGCGGCGGCTTTCCAGCAAACAGTGTGTCAGAAGTGATGTCGGTGTTCGACCCGACAACGGCGGAAGTTTAGAAACCGGAGGACATGCAAAGATGAAAACATCAATCAATTGTGCAGAGAGCATTACGCGCCATCAGAATCAAAGTGGGTTGAAACTGAAACCGCAAATCTTCAGCGGAATGGGCCTCAATCACAATCCAGGCGGGTTGCGATTGAAACCGCAAATCGTCAACGGGCGCGGGATCAATCATAACCAAAGCGGGTTGCGATTGAAACCGCAAATGATCAGTGGTCGAGAGACTTGCAACAAAGGAGCGCAATGCTGAACAAAACCAAAATTTTACCCGGCGCAATCGCGCTGCTGTCGCTTTTCGCATTGTTGTACGCCGTCATCGCTATCACTGAAGCAGCTACAACGACGACACTTGTTGAGACGGTGCGCCAAGAAACGGCGCGATGGAAAGATATTAAAGAGGCGGATAAGGCGGGCTACAAACTCTTTCACGGCTGCGTGAGCGGACCGCAAGATGGCGCGATGGGTATTCACTATGTCAAAGGCGATCTCGTCGGAGACGGCGCGTTGGATGCCAAAAAGCCCGAGGCGCTCATCTATGAAGCGCACAATGGAACGATGCGGCTCGTGGGTGTCGAATACGTTGTCATTGCGGAGCAATGGCACGCCAAAAATGAAATGCCGCCCACGTTAAATGGGCAGCTCTTTAATTACGCGAGCGCGCCAAATCGGTACGGCATCCCTGCTTTTTACGAATTGCACGTTTGGGCATGGCAGAACAATCCGAACGGCACATTCGCGGATTGGAACCCGTGGGTGTCGTGCGACGATTTTACGCTGGATCACGGCTAGAACTCCAACTCGAACTAGACCTCCGATGTTGGCGATGCAGCCATCGCAGGAAACATCGGAGGTTTAGTTCTGCCACAACAAACGCGCCAACGCGAGTTTCACAATGTACTCATACGCGCCTTGTCGATCCAACAACCCGCCCGTCAAAATTCCAATCGCGCCCTGGCCGCGTTTCACATCCACCGTATTTGCGTACTCGTCCATCGCATCGCCCAATTCGCGCCCATCTTGCAAAACGCGCTGCGCGACGATTTCGGGCAGTAACATATTTGCCGAACCCCCGACGCCGATACGTCCATCCCGCGCGACAATCACACACCACGCATTCGTCATCACCCCAAACTCGGTTTGAATCACCCCCCCCTCCAAACCGAAACCCCATTCCGCATCCGTGAGCTCCAACACGGCGCGGGCGCGATTGTACGCGCCGCGCCGCGTTTCCGCATCGCCGATTGGCTGCGCGGATATTCCCGAAGGCACTTTGAGTGTGATCATTTCCAATTCAGAAAACAAAGCGCGCAGTACGTTTTCGACTGCGCGCGTTTTGGTGGGGTTGGTGGAACCGATGGCGATTTTCATTGCGCCTCACCCCCTGCCCCCTCTCCCGAAAATGAAAACATATTTTCGGGAGAGGGGGAGGGTTTAGCGTTTGATGAAATCTTGTTTCGCTTTGTGACATCCACTGCTGAATGAAAATTTTACGAACGGCGAAATTTGCTGGTTGTTGGGATCGATCATCCAAATATAAAAATCGCCGTTGCATGCTTTGTTCCCACAAACAAGCGTCACAATATAGTTGCCATTGTTGTCAGACAAATTTGGATCGCTGGCAGGTTCGCCGCCGGGGCCGGAGGATACCTGTATACGCTGTCCCACCGCGCCCGCATTGCGCGCCGTGATCTTGCCGGTGATAATTGTCTTGTCATTGTCGCCTGCTTCGCAACTTGAATTGCCGTTGGTTGTCCATGCGAAAACTTGTGTGGGCGTCGCGGTCGGTCTTGGCGTGTTGGTCGGTGGCACGGGCGTATTGGTGGGCTTGGGGCGCGGGGTGTTGGGGCGACGCGTCGCGGTCGGTTCATTGGTTGGCACAGCTGTTTCGGTAGGTTCGGGCGTTTCCGTTGGCACGGGCGTTTCTGTCTCGGTGGGAATCGGAGTAAAGGTGGCACGTTGTGCCGCGCGGGTAACGCGGGTGCGCGTTGGCGTGGCTTCTGTGCCTGCAACCAAATCTGCTGTGCGACACGCGAACGCAAAGACGCTGGCGACAAAGATGAAGAGGAAAAAGAAATGGGGGCGATGTTTCATATCGGTAGGGTATTATGGATTGCGAAAATTGAGTGTGCCGCGGCGGCATTGATTGTCGAACACAAATTTTACGAACGGGGAAATCTGATTCTTGTCTGCATCAATCAGCCAGACCCAAAAGGATCCGTTACATGCTTGTCCATCACACACCAACGTCACTTGATAATTGCCATTCGGATCAGACACAGCAGGTTCGTCACTGATCGGTTCGCCGCCTTCGCCCGCGGATGCTTGCACGCGTTGTCCCTCGACAGGCGCGCCCTTGTTCACAATGCTCCCACTGACAATGGAAGCGGCATTGTCGCCGATGGTGCAGCGCGGAGTTGTGGCAGGAACAAAATTATAGTCGCCGCTGGGATCACGCGTCGGTTGCGGTTTGGCGCTTGTCGGGGTGGCGGATGATTTTTTTGTCGCAAGGGT
>Ga0247727_10009813_pt1 | contig 17157 bp, 10 predicted proteins | sample WisWelCaveWW1625_FD_202498 | JGI IMG/M metagenome (GOLD analysis project Ga0247727, IMG submission 202498) | Biofilm microbial communities from Wishing Well Cave, Virginia, United States - WW16-25 | ecosystem: Environmental > Aquatic > Deep subsurface > Groundwater > Cave microbial mat | place...
TGCGGCTCGGCGAATTCCGACGGGTGTGTGCCTCGGAATATTCAGCATCCTCGGCCTTCTTTTTTTCCTTCCGAAACCATTGGTCGGCGTACATTTTCCGGCGATCTCTTCTGGCGGCGGTGGCCTGCTTGAGACGTGGACGAGAACCCACATTCCGAAAGTGAAACTTCCTAATTCATCCAATAGGAGGTCTTTTGATCTGCCGGAACGGTACTTTTCGTCCACGTCTCTTGCATCCTCCCATCAGCCTTCTGAGCCGGACTCAATTGAGGAGCAACCTCCCGCCATCACACCTCTGCCCGGGACAAAGAGCTATTTGCCGTTAAGTCCAGAAACCATCGTTGGTGGCGGTGACTCAACGCATGCTGACTCGATCAAAGCACCGATGAATGATTCCGCATATGTTGTGTGCCACGACTCGACGGCCCGGCTGAAGTATTTTGACTATGTCCGGGAGGATCGGCCACACGTTGAGCTATTTCCCAAACGAAACTACCCCCTCTTCGCCGGCAGTCGGTCATCGCTCCTGAAACGGGAAAGCATCATTGACTCGACCGGGAGCAGCGCCCTGTTTCGAGAATCCGTCAATGGCGTCGATGTAAAGATACCGCTCTCATTGTCCCTTCGCGAGTACATTGAACGACGACAAAAGTATGAGCTGCGAGAGATGCTGGTCGAAGAGGCACATAAGTCCAAATTGAAAACGACAAAGGATGACGTTGGCGAGTTTCTCTCTCACATCACCCAGATCCAAATTCCTATCCCTCCCAATCCGATCTTCAGCATTTTTGGGAAGCCGGAGATCAAACTGAACATCAGCGGTGCAGTCGACATCAAGGCAGGCTTCCGGAACACCAAATCGGACCAGATTACGATTTCAGCCTTGGACCAGAGCAGGAATGAACCGGACTTCAGTCAGGAGGTGCAGGTGAACGTCAATGGCACGATCGGCGACAAGTTGAACATCCTCGCCGACTGGAATACACGCCGCACTTTTGAGTATGAGAATCAGTTGAAGATCAAGTACACGGGCTACGAAGATGAAATCGTGCAAAGTGTGGAAGCGGGAAACGTGTCGCTGCAGACTCCTTCCGCGTTTATTGGGAGCAGCCAGGCTCTCTTCGGAGTAAAGGCGCGATTCCAGGCCGGCCCCCTCATGCTGACCACGCTCGCGTCACAGAAGAAAGGGCAGATCAAAGAAGTCTCCGTCACCGGCGGGGCCCAGCAGATTGCGTTTGAAAAGCAAGCGTACGACTATTCCACCAACCATTATTTTGTGGATACGGCATACATACCGTTGTATGAGCCCTTTTACCTCACCGAACCTGCTGTTGTTGACCCGACCTCTCAGATCGTCGAGGATGAAGTATGGGTTTCACGAACCGGGCAAACGGGGTACGAGAATGCCCGCGACTGCATCGCCCATATTGGACTTGACCAACGCAGCATCAGCGGCTACCCTGATTCTCTACGCTTTGTTCCATCAGATATCTCAGGCCTCTCCGGCAGGATTGAAACTGGTCGATTCGAACGGCTCGACCCTTCGCAATACGAGCTTACCGGGAACGGCTACATTGGTGTTCTGTCAATCAACACAAGCGTGCAAGATGCGCAAATTATCGCCATTGCGTACAGGCGTGCAGATGGAGCGCAATTTGGCGAATTCACACGAAACCGACCGGATACATCTGGTGGACCACTGATCCTCAAGATGGTGAAGCCCAAGGACCTTAGTCCGAGATATGAGATCGCATGGAGGATGATGCTCAAGAATATCTATGCGATCGGACCTCGAAACATCAAAGAAGCGGGATTTGCGTTTGACATTAAAAGGCGAGTGAATGTTGGTGAAGAACAGAACACCATCGAAGGTAAGAATCTTCTGAATGTCCTGGGACTTGATAGATTTAGCGCTGATAATTCAACGCCCTTACCGGATGGTGACACGAAATTTGATTTTCGTCCCGGCCGAACAATCAATCAAATGCGTGGCGAGATTATCTTCCCGTATTTGAGTCCTTTTGATGATGGGATCAGAAACTATTTCCTCAATCTTCCCACACCTATCACCGTGGGGGATTCATTGCTCTATCCCGACATCTACGATAGCACCAGGACACGCGCACAACAGAATCTGATCCGGAACAAGTACACGATGAAAGGAACTGCAACAGGTGACGCCACGTCAAAATTTCCGCTGGGTTTCAATGTTGTTGAGGGAAGTGTCCAGGTGTTGTTGAACGGGCAGGCGCTCATTCCCAACGTTGACTACACGGTGGACTACATCATTGGCGAGGTGGTGATCAGGAACAGCGCGGCGCTGGTGCCCGGGGCGAACATTCAAATAAAATACGAGCAGAACGATCTGTTCCAGTTCGCTTCCAAAACGCTGCTCGGCGCACGAGGCGACCTGGGACTTTCGCAGAATGCCACCCTTGGCTTCACGATCATGAATCTGAATCAACAGTCGCTCAGCGATAAGGTTCGATTGGGAGAGGAGCCCAACAACAATACCATCCTGGGGATTGACGGCGCCACATCGTTCAACCTCCCGACCCTGACAAAAGCAATTGACGCCCTTCCACTCCTCCAGACACATGAAGCGTCGAATATCAAACTCTCAGGTGAAGCGGCGTACATGCTGCCTGATCCCAACACGAAGAAGAGCGAAATTCCCAGTGATGGTGGTCAAGGGATAGCGTTCATCGACGATTTCGAGGGCTCTCGGCGGACGATTCCGGTTGGAGTCAATTACACACAGTGGACGCAGGCAAGCCCTCCTGCCGATAGCATTACCAATGCAACCATCGGCACAGGCGATTCGACAAAGATGGCTCATAAAGGAAAGATGATCTGGTTCAACCGGCTCCCCACGGATGTTCGGTTAACAGATGTGTATCCGAGAAAGAGAGTTGGAAGCGCGGCAAATGACCAGGTGACCGTCCTGGACCTCCGGTTTCAGCGGAAGGGACGCGGCCAATTCAATTATAGTAACCCGCAAGGAAATCTCCAGGATCCGGGGAGGAATTGGGGAGGCGTGATGAAGCTCTTATCGATCTCTGCGACGAATCTTATCGTGGAGAACATCAATTTTATTGAGCTCTGGATGCAAGTAAGCCCGTCATCGTTAGATCAAACGATGAGCATCGACCTTGGATCGATTAGCGAAGATGTCATTCCGAACCGCATCTTGAACTCAGAAGACCTTGTGCTTGGGAATATACCGAACGGGACCTTACAACTGGGTGAGGATGTTGGATTAGACAAGATCAACGATGAGCAGGAACGGCAAACATATCCGAATTTGGGTCTTGACCCGAGCGGTGATGATTATGCGTATAATAACACTGATCCGGCGGAGGATTTTTCTCGAATCAATGGCACGGAAAACAATCTCAACAGTCCCGGTGGCCGCATTCCCGACACCGAGGATCTGAATTTCAACGGTGGCGTGGATTTGAGGAACGAATATTTTCATTATGAACTCTCTCTCGATACCAATTCCGCAAAGAACCCGCACATCGTCGGGGGTGGGAATAAAGGCTGGTACCAGTATCGGATACCAATTCGAGAATTCACCTCCCGTGTCGGCACTCCTGATTTTGAGCGGATCGAGGCCATCCGGGTCTCCTTTATCAATGCAACGGATGATACGATTGCGGCTCGAATCGCCGATTTCAGTCTGGTGGGCAATCAGTGGGAAGAATTGAGAAAAGACGACAGCACATTCTCCGTGACAGTGGTCAGTCTCGAGGAGACGCCAGGGTACGAGAGTCCGCCGGGTGTGATCCGCGAACGAGACAGAACGCGGCCGGAGGAAGAAATCCTCGCGAACGAGCAGTCGCTTGCCCTGCGCCTAACGAACTTTCCTGATGGGGCGTCACGATTCGCCCAAAAATTCTATACGTTCCGCCCGCTGGACGTGTTCAGTTATAAGACGATGAAGATGTTTGTGCATGGTGACGAGAATTTTGAATACGTTAATGAGACCAACTATGATGCGCAGATATTTTTCCGCTTCGGAGCGGACTCATTAAACTACTATGAATATCGTGCACCGATTCGGAAAGGGTGGGACCCGCTGAACGAAGTCGTAATCAATTTTGCGGACCTCACTGCGATAAAACAGGGGCGTGACTCGACCAATCGTATTTCTGCTCCGGTACCGGTGCAAGGCGGCTCGCCGGGTGCTGTGTACCGCGTGTTGGGAAACCCGTCACTTACCGCAATCAGATATCTTGCCCTCGGTGTCACGAATCCGGATACAATTGGAACTCCGGGGAAGAGGCTCACCGGCGATGTTTGGTGCAATGAACTCCGCGTCACGTCTGTTGATAATTCACCCGGCTGGGCGTACCGGTTCGATACGCAATTGAAGCTCGCAGACCTGGGGACGGTCGCGTTTAACTATTCCAGAACCGACCCGAATTTCCATACGCTTGAGCAGCGTTTCGGTTCCCGGCAAACCGGGACCGTCTGGGGGGTCAATACCTCGGCGCAGCTGGAAAAATTCTTCCCAGCCGACTGGGTGGGTACCTCTCTGCCCGTCTCCTATACACACGCAGAGAACTACATTCAACCGAAATACCTGCCGAACTCGGACGTTCTTGTGAGTGAGGCCGCAGAGCAGCAAGGATCACGGGTTCTCCAGCGCGGAGGTTCACAGGCTGATGCGCAAAGCGCAACGGATCGAGTGATCAGGGAGTCGGAGACGTACAGAGTCGCGGACACCTATGCTGCACCATCGTTCCGTCTGGGATTTCCATCGCAGGCCTGGTATATCCGCGATACGTTCAACAAGCTGACATTCGGCTTCTCGTACACCCAATCGAGAGAGCGCAGCCCTGCGATCGTGAGCAGAGCGTCCTGGGCGTGGAACGCAAGCATCCGCTACGCCCTCACTCTTCCTCCCGATTACTTCATCACACCGTTCAAGGATGCATTCGACGGTCTCTGGCTTCTGGACGAGTACAAGGACGTGAAATTCTTTTTCCCGATTATGAATTTCTCGTGGTCAGTGAGCGCGGTCAGGTCCCGCGATGTGTCATTACAGCGTGCGCTGGGCGCCCAGGAATTTACCACTCGCAATTTTTCAGCCTCCCGGCAGTTCGGGTTCGGCTGGAAGCTGGCGGAAGGGGGATTACTCAACCCTTCCGGGGATTACACTCTCGGCATCGAATCGAGTCTTCTCGATCTTGAGCTGGACAGGAACAGACGGCAGCGGTCGTTCTCAAGCATCCTCAATGACATTTTCTTGGGGGATAAGCTCATTAACTTTGGCAAAGACACCCGGTATTCGCAGCGCAATCAGTTCAACACGAGACCCAACATTCCTAACATTTTCAATATTAAGAAGTACTTCGACCTGAGTTTGAGTTACAGCGTAGACTATAGCTGGCAGAACACTTTGCAAAGCGGTGACATCGGGAAATCTGCGGGGTTCAACAACAACATCAATCTTTCAACGAACGTCAGGCTGAAGGCACTGATCGATCCGCTGTTCGACGAAAAGCCCTCGTCACAAGGTGCGCTGTCACCGCGGGGACGAAGAGGAGCCGTCGACAAAGAGGAGTTCCAGGATGCAGACACCTCGAGCGTTGCTGACACATCATCACAGGATCAGCCATCGAAATTGGGAAGAGCATTGGACCAACTCAAGACCCTGGTGAAGGTGCTCATCAAGACACCATTGCTTGATTATGAGACGATCAATGTTTCGTTCACTCAAACGAACAACGCAACCAATAGCGGGGTCGTCGGACGTACGGGTTTTGTGAATTTTTGGGGCCGTGTCCCTTTCTTCCAGGAACATGATCCAAAGTACGGTCCATCGCGGTTGTACCAACTTGGACTTATTTCTGATCCCAGTGGCCACTTGACGAACTTCGGCATACGGCCGTATTTTCCATTTTTTGGGTGGGATGTAGAGCCCGGCATTCGTGCGGCAAGCGTTCGCGACACCAGCGGAAACCTGCTTGCGACAAATCTGGGAAATACCTACAGGCAAACAAACCGGCTCACGTTCAAGACGACCCGCTCGCTCTGGGAGGGGGCACGACTTGATCTGAACTGGAATATCGGCTGGTCCTACAACCGTTCACAGTCCCTCACCACAGACATGTTCGGGATCCCGACGATCCTCAATACCACCACGACGGGAAGTGTGGACCGGTCGTTCCTTACGTTCCCTGACTTTCTCTTCTTTGGGATTTTTAAGAGCAGCCTGAAGGATGTGAGCAAGAAATATGCGGATTTGAAGAGAGATCGCGACTCCACAAGAACCGATGAAGAGAAATTGACCCAGGCGTTTGAGGAAGGGTTTGAAGCGTTCCCCATTTTTCGAAATGCCTTCGGACAGTTCTATCCGCGGGTGAACTGGAGTTTACGGTGGGACGGGTTGGAGAAACTCCCGCTATTCTCAGGTTTTGTGAACAGGCTTTCACTTGATCATGCATACACTGGGAACTATACGCGAAACTACCGTAATCTACCCGGAGGAGGAGGTGAGAAGACGGACGGTCAGCGAGTATCGTACGGTTTTTCACCGCTTCTCGGTCTCAATTTCACTTTCAAAGAACTGTTCAAAGGAAATTTCGGTGCAAACATGCGTTACAATACCACGACCTCGTACGATCTTGCCTCATCGTCGAGGAATATTGTGGAGACGGTCTCCCAGGAATTTTCTCTGACCGCCTCGTACGGGCGCAGAGGTTTTGAGATTCCATTGTTCGGGCTGGCACTCAACAATGATATTGACGTCAGTTTGTCGTATTCCATTTCGAAAAATTCACGGACGACCTACGATGTCGCAAAGCTTGATGTGATCTCCAAGGGCGAGCCTCTTGAGGGATCGACACGCACTGTTCTCGAGCCGCGGATTCGATACGTTTTGAGCTCACGTGTGACAGCTTCTGTCTACTACCGTTACACGAGCATCAAACCCGACGCCTCAGGTTCACGTATTCCCGGAAGCACCACGAACGAGGCAGGGCTCGATCTGCATATATCGATACAGTGAGCGCATTGTCAGATTGGCGATTGTCGATTGCAGATTTTCGTTGCATCTCTTCAATCTGAAATCTTAAGTCACTCTTGTCCAAAATAGCTTGACAGGTTGAACTACTGACGGAGTTCCTTGAGCTACATGAAATTTGTGTTTACAAATATTTTGCCCTACGGAACAATGACCTGTTAGAATCGCGTAGGGATTCGATATTTGTAATACCTCAGTGGAACATCATGGAGACCAAAACTCCAGAGGAGTTTCATGTCCAGCGGACCGACGCGTGAAGACTTGTTTTGCTATTGCGGACCAAAGTGCCGGTATTCGATGATTCAGACATCAAGAGCGGGCATCTTGGACAGCAGTGATCTCAAATCTACAATCTGAAATCTGCAATCAGAAATCTCTCCAGGTTGCTTATCAAACACGAAATGGTTATCATTTTTTGAGGATTTTCCGAAAGAAGACGATGGAAGAGAGCAAAGGAAAAATCTTGTGGGTTGATGACGAAATCGAGCTTCTTCGTCCCCATATCCGCTTGCTGCTTGACAAGGGGTACACTGTTGAGACTGCTACCAATGGGGAAGATGCAGTTACGTTAGTGAAGCAAAGCGGGTTCGACCTTGTGTTCCTCGATGAGATGATGGCGGGCATGGGAGGATTGCGTACCTTGGCAGAGATCAAAGATATCCGTCCGAATCTGCCGGTGGTGATGATCACGAAAAACGAGGAAGAGTCCTTGATGGAGGAAGCGATTGGTGTCAAAATAAGCGACTATCTCACGAAACCGGTCAATCCCAGTCAGATCCTGATGGTTTGCAAGAAGTTCCTCGAGTTGAAAAGGATTACTGGTGCTGCGGTGTCCAAGGACTATATCCAGGAGTTCAACACGATTTCCCTTGCCCTGATGAATGAATTGAAGTATCAGGATTGGATCGACATCTACTCCAGGCTTGTCGCCTGGAGCATGGAACTGGACGAACACGCTGAGCTCGGTCTCAAGAGAACTCTCACCGACCAGATACGGGAGTGCAATCTGGCATTTGGCAAATACGTTGAGAAGCACTACCGTGATTGGTTGGAGTCCACGGACGGTGAGGCACGCCGGCCTATACTTTCGCCCGAGGTAGTGGATCGGTTCGTGATCCCCGAACTGGGAACCGGGAAATCCGTCATTTTCTTTGTCATTGATTGTTTGCGGCTTGATCAATGGCTTCTCATGGAACACCTGCTCCATGACTACTTTACAATCTCGAAGCAGTATTACTTCAGCATCCTCCCCACGGCGACACCCTACTCGCGCAATGCGATCTTCAGCGGCTCGTATCCAAGTGATGTGGAACTCCGATTTCCTGAACTGTGGGAGAAAAGCGAAGACGATGAGAACAGCCGAAACAGATTTGAGCGGCAATTTCTCGAAAAACTCTTGGAACGCCGGAAGGTTGTTGTAAAGCCGGAGCCGAAATATGTCAAGATCCTTGATGCGGAGTTTGGACGGGGTATTGAGAACACCATTAACTCCTACGCACAAACAAAACTCACATCCATCGTGGTGAATTTCGTGGATATGCTGGCGCATGGGAGGTCAGACTCCAGCTTGCTGAAGGAGATTGCCCCGGATGAATCAGCGTACCGCTCGTTGACGAAATCTTGGTTCCTGCACTCGTCCCTCTTTGGGATGCTCAAGACATTGTCGAAGAACAAAAACGTCACTGTTCTTTTGACAACGGATCACGGCAGTATCCGAAGCCTTCGCGGCTCAAAAGTGTTGGGGGATAGGGAAGCGTCGACAAATCTGCGGTACAAATACGGGCGCAACCTCAAGTGCGAAGAGAAGGGGGCGGTGTTTGTGAAGAACCCGCTCGATTTCAAGCTTCCCAAACGCGGTGTCGCCATCAATTATATCATTGCCAAGGAAGACTACTATTTCGTGTATCCGACCGACTATCATAAATACCTGAATCAGTACCGTGACAGCTTTCAGCATGGCGGGATTTCAATGGAGGAGATGATCCTGCCAGTCGTGAAGCTGGAGCCGAAAGGATGAAAACGTTTCTCTCAAAATCCCGGCAGGAAACCTTCGCTATTGGCAAGTCCCTTGCATCCTCCGTGCAGCCGGGAGATTGCGTGGCCCTCATTGGTGATCTGGGGAGCGGTAAGACGCTTCTTGTTGCTGGAGCCTGTGAAGGCCTCGGAGTTCATGCCCGCGTCGGAAGTCCGACGTTCACATTCATCAACGAATATCCCGCACCGTTCGGGACCGTTGCCCATATTGATCTGTACCGAATTGCAACACGTGCGGAACTTGAGCAGCTCGGCCTTGAAGAGTACTTCAATGACCGGTCTGTGTGCTTCATCGAATGGGCAGAGCGTACCCTTTCCCTTCTTCCGAACAACTACTACCTGGTCAACATGGCGCACGGGAGGAATGAACACGAGCGTGAGATCACCATCGAGGAGGTTGAGGTGGTCCCTGCGTGACGGTGTTGGCTATTGAAACGGCGACCACTGTATGTGCTGCGGCGGTTGTGAGGGACGCAATGGTCGTTGGCGAATCATCCCTCTGCCAGAAGTATGTCCATGCGGAACGATTAATGGGGATGATCGATGAAGTGCTGTGCCAGGCGAGTCTTTCTCCGCGGGATGTCGACGGAATTGCCGTCTCAATTGGTCCGGGATCATTCACGGGGCTTCGCATCGGGCTCAGTGTTGCCAAAGGGCTTGCGTACTCGCTGACCAAACCCATCGTTGCGGTTCCGACGCTTGAGTCGTTGGCGCAGCGTGCCCTCGATGCCGGCGCGGTACAGTCGTCGGGTTTCATCCTGGCGGTGCTGGAGGCCCGTCGTGAGGAGGTCTATTGTCAACTGTTTCAGATTGAAGGAAACGCCCTTGTCCAAGTCTGGCAGGCACGCGATCTCGCCATCGGGAATCTGGTAAAAGAACTGGGCTCACGCACGGTCACTGTGACGGGCGAAGCCAAATCAAAGGTTGCCGACGCTGTTCGTGCGGCAGGAGCAGATGTCAATGCAACGATCCGATGTGTTGACGATGCTCTCTCCCTCTGCAGCGCGGGTAGTGTTGGAAAGATTGGAGAACGACTCCTTCGCAGTGATGCTGCTGCCGATGCTGTTACCCTCGAGCCATTGTACGTAAAAGAGTTTTCGTCGAGCCACTAGAGAGACCCGGTCGAAAACCCGCGGTGCAAGTGGGTATTGCCACAAAGGCACAAAGACACCAAGAAGACACAAAAGAAATAAGATCAAAATACTTTGTGTTCCTGACTTCATAACAGCTTAGTGCCTTTGCCCGCCCTCGGCCGATGCAATGGCACAGTGTTGAGGGCGAGGCCGGGGTGTCTTTGTGGCGAGACTTTTTGACCGAATTTCTAGTGATCGAGCGCAGCTGAATCATGGCCTGGTTTAGACGATCAAAAGAAGGCATTGCCTCCGAAACACAAAAGAAAGAACTGCCCGATGGGATGTGGACGAAGTGCGACCAGTGCGGGGAGATCATCCACAAGACGGAACGGGAACAGAACCTGTACACCTGTGCAAAGTGTAACACGCACTTTCGAATCGGCAGCAATGAGTATATCGGGTTCCTTTTGGATGAAGGCTCGTTTAAGGAGTTCGATCGAAAAATGCGCTCGGTCGATCCGCTGAAGTTCGTTGATACGAAGCGGTATCGGGATCGCATTCCTGAAGCCATCAAGAAGACCAACCTGCATGATGCCGTTCGGTGGGGAACGGGGAGGATCAATACACACGATGTTGTCCTGGCCGTGATGGATTTTTCCTTTATTGGTGGAAGCATGGGCTCGGTTGTCGGCGAGAAGATCAGTCGGGCAATCGATAAAGCATGGAAGAGTCGAACACCGCTCGTTATCATCTCTGCAAGCGGTGGAGCAAGAATGATGGAGGGAGCGCTGTCGTTGATGCAGATGGCAAAGACCAGCGCGAAGCTTGCACGGCTTGCAGAGGCTCGGGTTCCCTACATCTCGGTAATGACGGATCCAACAACGGGCGGGGTCACGGCAAGTTATGCAATGCTGGGCGACATTAATATCGCCGAGCCAAGTGCTCTGATCGGCTTCGCCGGTCCCCGTGTGATCAAACAGACCATCGGAAAAGATCTCCCTCCAGGTTTCCAGCGAGCGGAATTCCTGCTCGAACACGGTTTGGTTGACGTGGTTGTCCACCGCAAGGACCTCAAGCAAACCATTTCGCAATTGTTATCACTGCTCACCAATTCACAATGAGGACTATTCATGTGCTCGGAGCGCCGATGGATCTTGGATCGGGACGGCGAGGTGTGGATATGGGTCCTTCGGCAATTCGCATTGCCGGACTTTCAGATCGATTACGGGAATTAGGAAATCGCGTTATTGATGATGGGGACATCGACATCAAAAACGTGGAAGAGTTGCGCGAGGGAGATGTCAAGGCCAGGTATCTCAGGGAGATCACGCGTGCATCGAAGATCATCTGTCAGAAGGTCGATAAGATCATGACACACGGACACTTTCCCCTGGTACTGGGAGGTGATCACTCAATTGCGGTCGGAACAATCTCAGGTATTGCGGCTTATTGTAAGCGAAAACACAAAAAACTGGGGGTCCTGTGGATCGATGCTCACGGTGACATCAATACTCCCGCAACATCGCCCTCAGGAAATATTCACGGTATGCCACTGGCGGCCGTGCTTGGCCTCGGCCCGCGCGAGCTCGCCTATGTGGGAGGGGTTTCTCGAAAGGTCGACCACGAGAATGTTGCACTTGTTGGAATTCGCAGACTCGACGATGGTGAGAAGGATCATCTGAAAAAAACCGGGGCCCACGTGTTCACCATGCCCGATATCGATCGCCAGGGGATTCATCGTATTATGAAAAAAGCACTGGCGAATGTCACGGATAGGACAGACTACGTTCACGTCAGCTTCGACCTCGATGCCGTTGATCCGACAGTCGCCCCTGGGGTCGGGACGCCGGTCAAAGGTGGCTTGGATTATCGAGAGGCGCACCTGATCATGGAGCTCATTGCCGATGCGGACGTCATGACTTCTCTCGAAATGGTTGAGGTCAATCCCATCCTTGATGAGCACAATACTTCCGCTGAATTCGCTGTAGAACTGGTGCAATCGGCATTTGGAAAAAAGATCCTGTAGCTGACCATGGCCACCGTAATTCGTGACGTGACCGAAATGCAGCGGACTGCCGAGCGTCTGAGAAACTCCGGACGCCGGCTGGGCGTCGTCCCGACAATGGGTTTTCTCCACGAAGGCCATCTCGCGCTTATTCGTACCGCGCGTGAGCGGTCGGATGCTGTCATCACCACGATATTTGTCAACCCCACGCAATTCGGTCCGGGGGAAGATTTTGAACGGTACCCGCGTGACTTTGATCGAGATCGATCGCTTGCATCCTCTGCCGGCACAGAATACATCTTCGCACCTGAAACGTCAGCGATCTACCCCGAAGACTACTGCACATACATCAATAGTGAACGGCTCACGACAGTACTGGAAGGGAAATCCCGTCCGGGTCATTTCCGGGGTGTGACCACGATTGTTGCGAAGCTCTTCAATATCACGAGACCGCACGTTGCCGTGTTCGGGCAGAAGGATGCGCAACAGGTTGTGGTCGTACGCCAGTTGATCCGGGACCTCAATTTCGATATTGAGCTTGTCGTTGTTCCCGTCGTGCGTGAACGGGACGGGTTGGCCATGAGTTCGCGCAACGCCTATTTGACAGAGGAACAGCGACGCCAGGCGCCTGTTCTGTTCCATTCATTGAAGGTAGCCGAACAACGGATGCGCGAAGGTGAGTCGTCCTGCGCTCGCCTCATCAATGAGATGAAGGAGCTGATTACGGCGCGTTCGTCGGTAGTGATCGATTACGTCTCTATTGCCGATGCCGCCTCGTTGGAGGAACTCACAAGTATTGACAACCGTACGTCAATCCTCGTTTCACTCGCTGCCCGCTTCGGGAAAACGCGCCTCATTGATAATGTGGCTGTAACACTCTAAAATAATCATAACCGCAGAGGACGCCTGCCCGACCGCCGGTTTGTGTCCATAGTCAGGCGGGCGGGCAAAGAACGCAGTGGGATTACTCCATTGATCGCTTCTAGTAGGGAGTTAAAAAACTATCTTGAGGAGCCACTGAGTCACGGCCCTTCAACTTTAACGTTCCTATACTGAAGAAGGAGATAAAGAGGATCGTCAACAATCTTAAAGAATAATCCGACAGAATTACTAAATCACTCAGCGTGCTCCGCGATCTCTGCCTGCCCCGTTGATCGTGCGAAAGAAGCAGACAGGGCGTTGAGACTTCTGATTTTGTTTACGTAAGCACATGAACAGAAATCTTGCTGTCGTCATTATGGCGGCAGGGAAGGGAACCCGGATGAATAATCCCGACTTGGCCAAGGTCATGTATTCGATCAACGGTAAGCCGCTGGTGGAGTACGTGGTTGACCTCGCGGTCCGTCTGGATCCTGCACGCATTGTCGTTGTCGTCGGCTGGCAGAAGGATGCTGTTGTTCAACACCTGATGAAGACGGGCAAACAAATCGTCTTCGCGGAGCAGACACCGCAGCGGGGTACCGGACATGCCGTCATGCAGGCAGAGTCGCATATGCAAAAATTCGTCGGTGACGTTCTGGTCTTGTCGGGTGATGTTCCCCTCCTTTCATACAATACCATGATGGACCTTATTGAATTTCACAGGACCAACAATGCGATTACCACTGTGCTCACAGCGGAGTTTGAAGATCCAACCGGATATGGCCGAATTTTGCGAAACGCTGGGGGAGATGTTGTTGCTATTGTGGAACATGATGATGCCTCTGAAGAGCAACGACGTGTACGGGAAATCAATTCAGGAATTTACGTTTTCGATGTGGTTCATCTCTTCCAGGGACTGAAACACATTACACCCTCCAATGCTCAAGAAGAATACTATCTGACAGATGTGTTCGAATACTTCTGGAAGAGCAAACTGAAGGTTTGTGCGGTGAAGGCAACGGATCCACGAGAAATCTTGGGGGTGAACACACCGGGTCAGCTTGAGGAAGCATGTGCCTACATGGCAGGGAGATCGCCGTGACGTGAGGGAGGCGTCGCTTCATTTTCCACACCTTTTTGAAGCTTTATGCTCGGGACGTGGTTGTTGACAATCTACCTCGATTTGTGTATTTTAGCTCGGGAATCGCGGTAGCTCTCACTAAGTCCTTCGATTCACAAATTCGATGACGAATTTATTCACTCAGGACTTAGTGCTGAGTGAGCATTTCGCTGAAGTCTTCGGATAAAAACGTAACCGTATTTGCGAATCGAAGCACTAAGCCTAATGGGGTCCAACATGATAGGAAAGACAATTCTTACCGTAGCCATCCTTCTGGTGGTGACAAACATCGGCTCGGCTCAGTTCAAGAGTCAGGCACAACAGGAAAACCGGGTCTCCGAAGGATTACTCCAACAATCTGCTCCTTTGCGCTTTTTGGGATGGTTCAATCCCGACATGTTTCATATGAGCCATTTTATCGACTTTTCCTACCAGATGATCGGCGGCCAGGGAATCTCACTTGGAACCTATACGAACAGCATGACGTATCAATTTAGTGACAACTTGAACGCGCGGGCCGACCTCAGTCTGAGCTACTCGCCGTACTCGTCGCTTTCGACGTTCGGCAAGAAGAATGACTTAAGTTCTTTTTATCTGAGCCGTGCACAGATCAATTATAAACCCTGGGACAATGTGCTGCTGCAGCTCCAATACCGGGCGGTGCCATACAGTCCCTACTATTATTACTCTCCTTTCTACAACCCGTGGTACAAGGAGAACTGATTCTGATCGAACGAACTCTACATTCAATTTCCATACGCAAGAATAAGTAGGTGATGCAAGACCGAGTTTGCCCTCACAATTTGTTGTAGGGCAGACTCGGTTTTTTTTGCCTTTCATCGATGACAGTGCGCAATATCCAGCCTGCACGTGGTAAAACATCCTCCTCCAAAAAAGACCCACGGATCATCGCTCTTAATGTAGTTATCGTTATCCTCATTCTTGTGGTGGGCTACCTCTCCTACGCATTAATTGCCCGGCATGTCATTCATCCTCCTGTGGTTGCACACCGACCCGAGTCAGACGAAATCATTCAACTTGATGTCTTAAACGGTTGTGGCATTGACGGGGTGGCTTCCGAGGTGACTGGCTATCTCAGGGCCCGGGGCTTTGACGTTGTGGAAATTCGGAATTATAAATCCTTCGATGTGGACGAGTCTCTCGTTATTGATCGAGTCGGCAACCTCAAAAGCGCAGAGCGGGTGGCGTATGCGTTGGGAATTAAGAAAGAGAATGTGATTCAGCAGCTCAACCAGGATTATTACGTTGATGTGTCCGTTGTTGTAGGGAAAGACATCCATTCACTGAAACCATCTCATTGAAGAAAGGGTACGCTGTGCGATCATCTACACTGGCAAAGTACGTTGCCGAGTTGACACTGACGAAAAAGGCGTATGATGTTGTTGTGATGGATTTGCGTCAGATCAGTCCCGTCGCGGATTTTTTTGTCATCTGTTCTGCCGACTCGGATGTGCAGGTGAAAGCCATTGCCGATGTAGTTGAGGAAGGGATGGAAAAGCGAGGTGCTCTGCCCTGGCATAAAGAAGTTACGAGTATCAATTGGGTCGTGCTTGACTATGTTGATGTTGTCCTGCATGTATTTCACAAGCACACACGCTCGTTCTTCAATCTTGAAAAATTATGGGGTGATGCAAAAATGACGTGGTTCGGTGACAAGCGTGCAAAGCCTGCGTCAAAGCGTGTGCGTTCCACAAGGGCGGGACGATCTCGTCGCACCATGAAAACGTCACGAAAAGCAGCACCATGAGGGCCTATCTCAAGGAGAGTGTTTCACGTACTCTCAAGACTCTTGACCTTTTTTCGGAGGATGTACCAGTTCAGTTTGAGAAACCGCGTCAAGCCGAACATGGAGATATCACGACAAATATTGCAATGGTCCTGGGGAAGAGAATGGGGAAACACCCTCGTCAGCTTGCGCAGCAGATCGTGCAGCACTTAGATATCGACCCCTCCCTTGTAGAGAGTGTAGAGATTGCAGGGCCGGGATTTATCAATTTCACATTCGCTGAAAAGTTCTTCCGTCGCCAGCTGGATGAACTTCTCACGCAGGAAGCGAATTTTGGCCGCATCACAACTGGAAGCGGAAAACGTGCACAGGTGGAGTTTGTCAGTGCAAACCCGACCGGGCCACTGACCGTAGGCCATGGCAGGAATGCGGTGTATGGTGACACAGTGGCAAACCTGTTGGAATGGATCGGCTATGATGTGACGCGCGAGTACTACTACAATAACGCGGGGCGGCAGATGCGCATCCTGGGAGACTCAGTCCGCCTCCGCTACCTGGAGTTGCTGGGAGACAAGCTTGAATTTCCCCCGGATTACTATCAAGGTGAATACATCAGGGACGTCGCACGCCATTTGTTCGACCTGTATGGGAATAGTCTCCGAAACGAACCGGCAGAGGGAAAATTCAAAGAACAGGCAGAACAGGATATCTTCGCTGACATCAAGAAAACGCTTGAGACGCTCGGCATTCAGTTTCAATCGTTCTTTAATGAGAACTCACTGTATGCCGATGGGAAGATCGAGGAGGTGATCAATGACCTCAGAGGTAAGGAGCTGGTCTACGAACTGGACGGTGCAGTATGGCTGAAGGCATCTTCGCTTGGCGGTGACAAGGACAAGGTGATTGTGAAAAGTACCGGCGAGCCGACCTACCGCCTGCCCGATATCGCGTACCACCGGGAGAAATTTCGTCGCGGCTATGACCTGATGGTGGATATCTTTGGTTCGGATCACATTGCCACATATCCCGATGTTCTTGCGGGACTGAAGGCGCTGGGGTACGACGCAGAAAAAGTTAAGGTTCTCATTCACCAATTTGTGACGGTCGTGCAGAATGGCGAAGTGGTAAAGATGTCCACCCGCAAAGCGAATTTCATTACGCTCGACGAGCTCATCAATGAGGTGGGGCGCGATGTTGTTCGCTACTTTTTCTTGATGAGGAGCATTACCAGCCATCTCAATTTTGACTTGAGTCTGGCGAAGCAGCAATCGGATGAAAACCCGG